>WLWD01000340.1_pt1 | contig 325364 bp, 227 predicted proteins | sample 6712731 | NCBI WGS metagenome assembly WLWD01 (sample SAMN12718690, study PRJNA576275) | sponge metagenome | isolation source: marine sponge | host: Mycale hentscheli | place: New Zealand: South Island, Marlborough, Capsize Point | collected 2014-11-01 | reverse complement strand
TCATTATGACTGTTAAATGAGTCACATAGACTTCAGATAGGTAACTTCACTTTCAGCCCATTTTAATATTACTTACATATAAACAACAATTAGTGAGTGAAAATTTTGATTTTGTGTTTTTGTATAATAATAGGTTTGCCTAAAATTCTTATTGAACCTTATATCAGACAATCTAATCTAATTCAACCACAACATGAATCTTCATCTAGAAATGGCAGAGTACAGGATAAAAGTGGTATACATTAATAATATAGCTTTGAGCAGGGCTAAATTTATGAACTTTATTTTGTCAATTGCCTAGTAGTGCATAGCTATAGCTTCTGCACTGTTTTTCGTTAGCACTGTTTAATGAGTCACACGGATGTCAGATAATAGGTAGCTTCATTTACAGCCCATTTTGACATCACTTACATACAAACATACTTCTTAATCTCACAAGCAATACGTATACTAAACAAGAATACAAAAATATACTCAAGTCTTGTAATTGTTAGAGCATAAGAGCTTGGGTACTGGTGCATTTAGTGCACTGAAGCCCAAGGGCTAGGCCCAAGGGCTAGGCCCAAGGGCTTTGTGCACTAAATCCACCAGTACCTAAGCGCATGCTCTAACTATTTTAGATCCAATTTACCCAGAGGCCTGCCCAGTTTCCACTACAAAGTTGGTATGGCCACACAAAGTTATTAAACTTGTGTCTCTCTGGCAATTTTTACTGAAATAAGAAGAAAGTGGCTTTTTTATCTGCACGGTCAGTGATGCACTAAAAAATACCTGATGCATTTCACTTGTTTTATTGAAGAACTACAACAAGATCAGAACCTGACATAAACATAGCCTTCACAGGGTGAACAGAGTCCATTTACAACCATGACAAAATCAGTAAACAGTCTTGGTAATTAGTTAACAAAAAAATTACAAGGCTGTAGAGGTTAGCAAACTAGTTATCAACACATTACGTACACTAATTTTCGATTTTGTTATGGTTGTCAATGGACACTTTTCAGGCAGTGCTTATGCACCACTATACACTAACACCATTGCACACTTCATCTGCATGTAAACGCCAATAATATTAACCACAAGATTGTTGTTTAATAAATTCAACATGACTTTTTTAATAATGTAGGTGATGCTTGAGAAATGAATAAATAACTAATACTCATGTATGGATGGTATCATGATCCTTAAAAAATGCATGGTGTTGATGCACCTGCTAAATACAATATTTTGGCTCCCTCCCCCCCCCCCCCCCCAGTAAAACACTTTTTAGTTCACAGGGTGAAAAAAGTTCATTTACAACCATAACAAAATCCATAAACTGTCTTGTTAATTAGTGTTAACCAAATATATTACAAAGCTGCAGATGATTTTGTTATGGTTGTCAATGTGCGACAATTTCTTTAAAAACTTGTTTTAGTTATTTTTCCAAGTCACATAATGTTGTTTCTCTGTATACAACAGTATGAAAGTCTAAAATTAGTGTTAGGCTCAAAACTATGATATAATTTTTGAAATGCCAGTTTTTCTTCAGGTCACAAAAAGCTGCTGCGAGTGGTAATGGTAGATTGGGTGGGTAGACTCTATCACTACAAGTAATTTCATGTATTTTCAAAGCTATTTAATTACCAATGTTTTATCATTATGTATTTTGAGTAAGATCACGTCTTGGAGGCAGTAATTCAATGAATCTTATAGATTTTACAAAAGATTTACAAATTTCATGGGAACTTCAGTTTTATGTTGAAATATCTTGGTTATCATTTGCATGTTAACATATTTACAAATGTTTGATCAAAGTAAGTTGAGATCCCCTAACAGTTGGATCTCAATGGTTCATAGGATCTTGTAGATTATGAGTCATTAAAAACCATGTAGCTAATACATATCATTTTAGGCAATTTTTGGTTGCTGTGAGTTAGGGGCTAACAGTTACTCAAATATTGGAATGGGTTCAATTGGTACTACAAAAGCTTATTGAGGTAATACAGTAACTTTCCGATATTAAATACATCAGTTTATTCTGCTTAACTTGCACTTTGAGGCAGTTTACTGCCAGGTATTTAAATTGAACAGCTCGATGAAAGGCTAGATAACAAAATCTCATTGCAAAGTAATTTCTTAAAGCATCAATGACCATAGTATTTCTTGTTCAAGAGTTAGTAATAAGTCACACGGACTTCAGATAACAGGTAACTTCATTCTCAACCCAGTTTAATATCACTTACTACTAACAACAATTAATGGGTCAAAATTTTGTTTTTGTGTTTTTGTATTTAGGTCTTCCTAAAATTCCCATAAAGCCTTATATCAGACAATCTAATCTATTGGGCAGGATTAAATACCTGAACTATATTTTGTCAATTGTGTAACGGTATATAGCTGACAACTATAAGAGCTTCTGCACTGTTTCTCATTAGCACTTGTTAAATGAGAGTTCAATTTCAACTTCTTAATCTCACAAGCAAAATCTTTTCATTCACTGTGCATGTAGAACAGAGTTTGGCTTGCAAGACATTATTATTTAGCCCCCTTAATTTTGTCAATGGTGAATACCGTATGCTAAACTAAAATAAAAAAAAAATACTCAAGTTTTTTAAGAGATACTTGTACATCACATAACAAAACAGCTAAATGCAAAAGCTACCACTATTAAAGATACAACACAAAAAATGAACTTGAGGTATTTTTTCCTGATGTTTGTTTTGCTCTTTGTCTACTTCAGTTTTTTGAAAGATAATTAAGCCCATTATGAGCAGGTGGATTCAAAACGTCCAGCTTTTTTTAGCTTAGCTCCTCTTTATTCCACTTTCTTCCAATTTTAGATGTAATGTTTTGAAATTTTATTTTTTAAGTCACAAAAAGTTGCTGCAAGTGGTAATTGTAGATAGGGCACACTAAACCACGGGTAAATCATGTATGTTTCAAAGCTAATTTAATTTACAATGTTTTATCATAATGTATTTTTAGATCCAAAAAAAGCGAGATCAACGGCTGGCAGTAATTCAATGGATCTTATAGATTTTACACAAGATTTACAAATAAATGGTAATTTAAGTTTCATATTTATAATTATAGCTCAGTAATCATTTGCGTAATTACAAATGTTTGATCATAGCTATGTCAATTTAAATCCCCCAAAATTTGGATCACTGGTTGACAGAAGTTCATATTATCTTGTAAGTTTTGAATTATTCAGTAACTCTTTACTGCACATAATTTTGAAAAACTAGGCGGTTTTTCGTTGTTGAGAGTTAGGTGTAAATAGTCATTCAAATATTTTTATCTAAATAGCGTATATAGTTAAGACATTTGTAGCTTAGATAGAAAGTGAGCTAATCTAGCTAAATATCAAATCAGAAGGACATTTTTTCCTACATATTTGTATATAAAATGAGCTAAGCAAGAGAGAGGCCTACTTAAATCTTGTTTATGTGATGTCTAAGTTCCACTAATCAAAAAACAACTTTAAAGCAATGTTAAACACAGGATTTGTTTTGTTTCACTCAACAACATTTCAGACTGAAGTCCTTCTTCAGCTGGTTCTACAGAATTGAAAAGGTAGAATGATGAGCGACTTGACTGGTGAATGGATGATTATATACTGTCAATACATGATACTAAATAAGTGTTGATGGATGGTTAATTATGCGTCAAGGGATGTTCAGTCCATTAATGTGGTTCTGATAGAGTTCATCTGAATGCCTTGATCTAAATTTATGTTTGAGGTGTGATTCTCTATTATTGATTTTGTAGGTGGCTTGTACTGTTTTAGTGACCATTTAATCTTTCACAGAGTAATTGTACAGTTTGAGCATCAAATTTTCTGGCAGTATCTTCCGTGTTTACAATAACTTCTTTTACTGGTAGATCTTGAAGTGAAAGTGCAAAATTTTGACCTAATGAAAGTACTTCTTGTTCAGAGGATGTTAGAGTTGTGCTGCTTCTGTTAATGACAGTGATCTCTGGTTCAATGGGATGCTCGAGTGCTCTTTCTCTTTCTCTAGGATTAGCTATTTGAACTTTGTTTTTGCTTAATTATTATATCCCCATCAATTCTCTTTGCTATTTCTGTCAGACCATCATAATGTCTTGGAACTTCTGTGGATTCAGTGTTCCTTGTCGTATTGGGTGAGTTTTGTTATCTCTTCTGTTACTGTCATCTTGATCCAGCTTGCATGCTTGATCCTTTCCTGCACAGTTGCCACATTTGTTCTTTGTGCAATCCTTTGACTATTGTTGGTTGAAAATACAAATTTTAGTCTTAAACCTTTAGGTATAATTCTATTATCTCTACACTTCATCAAGAGAGTTAAGTGCTTCTTGAATCTTGCGATTTTTGCCTTTGAGGTTTTTTAGTCTGTGAGCTGTCTGTATTGCTGCCTGCTCTGAGCAATCAATTATATTATATAGGTTAATTGCTATGTTGTTTGTACTAATAAATGAATAACTTTCTTAAACAATTATAAACAAAGGATGGAGAGGGAGCCAATATGGAGCAAGAGAAGATACAAGGAAGGCATCCACATAAAGAAACATACCTCAAACATGAAATTAGATTAAGGCATTCAAATGAATTCTATCTGGAACATAATAATTGACTATCAATCAACATTATTTGACACATAATTAACCCTCCATCGACACCTATTGAGTATCATATATTGACAGTATATAACCATCTATTCACCAGTCACTCATCATTCCACATTTTCAATTCTGTAGAACAAGCTGAAGAAGGACTTAGGTCTGTAATTTTCTTGATTGAACCAAAAAAAAAACATCCTATGTTAATAATTGCTTAAAAAGTTAGTTATTGATAATTACATACACATAGAAATTAGCCTATATAATATAAGTACCACTAGTTCTGAGTCTATTTAACTTGTAACTATGGGTAGTTACTGGAAGGTGTTTAATTGAGAGGCATGGTAGTGGTTAAATAAGCAATTCTCTATTGCAAATTAATTCTAAAAAGCATTAATGACCACGTAGATTTGGCATACTATTGAGACTAAGTATAGCTAGAATTTGAAAACAATTTGACAGACTAGCTGTGCTAAGCTATATAGCTGAACCATAATATTGCACTAATTCTAGCATTTTCCTGTATAATAATATATTTTTATACAATAAATACTTGATATTATAATTTGTGTCATTTTAGAACCCCAAAATGTTAGATCACAGGCAAGCATAGCTGGCAGTAGTTCCGGGATGGATTCTTTGCAGAATTTTGTTAAGTCACAAAGATATCGAACAACAGGTAGCTACGTATACAACCCATTTTAATATTACTTACGTACTAAATCAAAATTTTGTTGATATTAAGATCAGACTAAATTCTCCAAAGAACTTCATAGCACACCATATAATATAATTCCACAGCAAAAATCTTCATCTAGAGGTGGTAAAAAAAACAGAGTAAAAGTGATAAATATTAATACAGAAATTGTTATTAGAGTTTTAATGGAAAATTAAGAAAGACAGCATTGGGCATGTAAATACTTAAACTTACTCTGTCAATTGCCTAGAATGCAATGCCAACTAACCATTTTAACTATAGAAATATTAGGCTTTAAACTGGGGGGTCCAGGCAGTGCCTCCTAAACACCAAAACTAAGTTATCCAAACACCCCATTTTTAACAGTGTACAGTAGTGAAGATATCTAGGGTGGAATAAATCACTTATTACACTTGTCAGAGTGTTATGGCGAGATATTTCACTCTCAGGCATTATTTTCACTCTGCCTCTGGCTCATGAAAATAAATTAGCCTGCTCTTGAAATATTCTGCCATATCACACTCTGACTCATGTAATAGGTAATAATATAATATATATATTATAGTGAAATAATTGATAATTTAAAAAATAAGCCTAAACAATAGTACAAGTTTCGAACTATGACAATAGTACCATCCTTGTAAACTACAGCAGAATTCTCACAGGTAGACACCGTGAATGTTTCAATATTCCCAAAAAGCTTACAACATTGGGCCCCCTTAGTCATCTGTGCCTGGTAATTTTACTCCTCAGGTCCTTCCCTGTAAGAGCATACCTGTCAATAGAACAGTGCCAGGAAATAACTATTTAGAACTACAAGACAGCCTAGACTAAACTCTAATAAAAGTTATTACATTAAAAATGTGCATCCAAGTAGCCATCCTTTTCACGTGAACGTAGATTTATTCGTGTGTCATTTGCAATTAGTTGACACGACTAAATTGCTTCTGGTTTATTACATAATTGTGTTACCCCTGTAAGTGTCTCGCCCTCCAATATAATATGTATATAAACAGCTCCCACTAACCTGTCTTTCTCCACATCAGAGATATTTGTGTGATAATTTTTACTTTTATGTTGATATAAACTTACTCTAGATTAAAGATAGAAGTAAATAATATAATTTATATGTAGGCACGTCATGCCTGACCGAAATTTAGCCCCTTCACTTTTCAGAGTAGTGTCTATGCATTACAAATAAATTAGATAATAATTGTTTATTATTTTATGAGTTGCAGATAAAAACCCTTTTCAGAAACTAGAAGAAGAATGGAGATCTGAACATTTATAATACCATTGCAAATACTATTATGCTTATTTTGTTAAATATATTTAACTTGACGTAATAAATAGAGTTAAAGAAATATTAAATAATTATTGGGTTTCCTCTATATTACGTGACAGATTGTATGCGATTTAAAGATCCACAAAATGGAGCAGAAATTTAATAAAATTTTAATACCGTATAGCGAGTCATTTTTCAATATAAAAATGTGTAATATTATTTGAAATACCACAGAGGGGAAAACTGAAACACCACAAGGGGGAAAACTGAAATAATGATCTGATTGGTCATAGCAATCTCTGCATGACCTTGCAGCACTTTTACCCGATAGGCAATGCCGCAAGAAATTCCAGGGAAACGCTATTTAGCAACAGCAAGAAAAGTATTATTAATAGCAGAACCGGTAAGAAAAAATTCTTTGACGAAATTATGATTTGACGGATTATGATTTGACGGAATATGGATTTCTTTGCTGCAGAAATGAATTGTTATCTTTGGCTATAGTATTAATATAGCAGGAAAAACGGTGGTGCTCGGATAGATAGCACTCCGTGCAGTGAGAATTTCACTCAGCTTAGCCTCCTTGAAATTTTTCTTGCTTGTGCTGTTAGAATACCGCAGTTTTCCAGGCTATTATTGAGTCAGAGTGTGATATGGCACAATATTTCAAGAGCAGGCTAACTTATTTTCATGAGCCAGAGGCAGAGTGAAAATAAAGCCTGAGAGTGAAATATCTTGCCATATCACTCTGACAAGTCACTAGATATCTTTACTACTGTAGTTAGTACTAGGGAAGGGTAACTCACTGGTAAATTTGGTTGTAGGGGCTACCCACACCCCCAGCCTACATTTTAGCAGCTGCTCTAACCCCTGTAGAGCAGGATACACTAGAGGAAGAGCTGTAAAAACCAAGAAAATTGAAATGAAATAACAGCATGAAATATCTTGAGTTATTTCACAGTCATGTACCAAAGATGTCATTGTGAAATTATCTAGGGTGAAATAAATAATAATAATAATGATCAATTGAATAGTAAGAGTGTAGTCTGCCAAGTGGCTTGTACAGTTAACTCTGAGAAGAGCCTTGTGAGGGTAACTCTGACAGTTGAGAGACTTACTTATTCTAATCTTAATCAAACACTGACTGACAAACTAGTGCTGCACAGTATTGATAAACCAGTGCGCACTTGGTGAGGTGAGAAAATCATAAGAGGCAAGTGCTCTGGTTAATGCAGGAATGATAGAACAACAATTTTGTTACCTGAGATGTATTTTACTGTGAAGAAGCTTCTATTTCCATGATGACAAAAGTTCAGTGATGTAGGAACAAGGAGAGGGAAGTGGAGGGGGATGTGCTCCAGGGGCTAGCTAGAGCCTCCCCTATAATTTTGGGGCACTCATGATTTTTCACAAGTACACCACCTAATCGGTCCGCTCGAAGGGATCCGGTTAGCGATTTTTTAAACGACGCACCCTTTGAGGACTTAGAAAAAATTCTGGAAATACTTAGGTACAAAGTACAAGGTATTTTATACTTTGAACCTTACGTTGCTTTTCTTTCTCGTCAAGACACTGACAGCGAAGTCTAGTCCAACTTATCCCAATTTTATTTGAGCTGTTGCGGAGAATAGTGGAGGGAAGTGGAGGGGAGTCGGTAATTTGACCATAGCTGGAACGTAAGTTAACCTGATTGCATGATGCGTTTGTGTTTGTGTGTGTGTGTATTGGTAGCTTGTGGCATGAAATTACTGTGCATGTTATATACCCTTATCTAACCCTTGCCCAGCTCCTTTCCATAAATTGTCTACCTGCAGTCCCAACCTTACACTACAGTAGGCTTAGGACATCTCTATACTTGTCCTGTTTGTGTATACTTGTCCTGTTTGTTGTAAGTAGGTTTCTTTAAAATAGGCGTACAAACATTATCAATGTAAACTGGTCATTGTGAACTCATATACGTATATGTATATATATTGTTGAACAAGTACATATGTACAGTATTTGGCTGAGACAAATTATCGTCAGGCTTCACCTCCTTTTATTATTATTATTATGGTTGTTGTTGATGTTCTTATTGTTATTTTTATTGTTTTTGTTGTTATTGTTATTATTGTTTCTTGTTTTAATTTTTTTTGTTGCTTTACTTTTGTCTATTTAATATTGATATCTATTTGATCAGAACATTTCACTAATCTCTCTGGTATCGCACACACATGTGTGTGTGTACATATGTGTGTGTGTGTGTGTGTATACATTATTATTCCCAAACTGTAGAAATGTTAGTAAGGTTGTTGTTCCTCTCTACATATAGTTGCAGGAGTTCCACTCTTACGTTGCATACTTCCTTTTTTGTACGAGTCATTTCTTTGCTTCAGCCAGCATTTGTAAGACTGCTATAGTGAGAATGAGTATAGGATTCTGCTGACACATTTATTATAGTAAATTAGTAGGAATTCCAGCTGCAGAATTTCCATAGGATTTGTAGTATGTAAGTGTGTGTGTTTGTTCAGAGACAATAATTGTCTGATGTGTTTTAAAAAGAGATCACTCAAAGGCATTCCTTGGTATTACTGTAAGGTTCCAGTTGTGTTGGAACATGCAGAACAACCTTACCTGGGGATGGATCTTTCATTATATTGCAGTCATGATTGTTGTTGTTTTGTTGTTTGTGTGGGATATAGCTGGGTGAAACATTTTCTGAGTGAGGGGAGTGGTCTCCGAGAGCTAGTGAGCTACATGATGTTCAGATACCCATTGGAAGTCAGGTGAGTGAAGACTGTGACTTTATGGCGTATCTTATTATACTAGTATATAGTCTCTTGTCAGTCTATGCTGGTATGGTACAGTACTGTGTGTATTATGGGATAGTCCTGTAGCCCATGGCATCATAAAGATTCCTATAGAATATCCACTGTAGGAATCCGGTTGAAAGTCCAGGTGTCCTATTATGTAATCATGAAAACAAAGAAAGTTACAGAACACCGTGAAAACGCATTGAAAAAGATGTGTATATGATATGTCACAAGTGCAAACATAGGCACTCACATAAAAGAAACACACAAGCACATACTCACACGATAAAAATAAATAAATAACAAGCTATTATTATGAGACTCTGAAGCCTAGAAATACATTATGATATGCCACGAACTGGTGACAGGTAAACGTATATATGTTCTTTACATTACCTTGTGGTTGGTGTTGTAGGAAGCTCCCTCAGTTGTCACTCGACCTCCTCTACAAAGACTCCGGAGTAGTGACACCATGATTCCTCTAGTCACTAAGCCCAAGTCCTCAACTGGTCGTCAGCCTCAGGCACGGGCCACCACGGAGTCCTAAGACATTCACATCTGTGTGCTGTGCCTCAAGGCACTCATGAACAATTCAGTGAGTCTCTTAGTTTCATTTGTCTTGTAATAACCCTTATTAATGTTGGCAAGCAAACAAGGAACTATCTGGAGTGTGAAAATTTGATAGAATTATGACAACCTTTTAGTGAAAGACTCTTAGACCTTGCAAAACTATCTGATCTTGAGCTAGTCTAACTGTCAACTGTTTGTGTATTTATTTATTTATTTATTATTTTATTATTGGCGAGCGAGTGTGATGATCCTTACAGGGGTAACACAATCAAAAATCGGGGATGTTTGTTTATTTAGATATAATAAGTATGGACGTACATATGTCATTTTGTACTTTGACCCTCACGTTTTTGTGTTAGTTATGTGGTCGACCCCGTCCCAAATTGCACTAAACAGAATCCTCTTGTTTATCGATCAGTACCCGTATCACCCTAGAAATTGAATTGTTTACCGTTTTGAATTCTTTTGCGGGTGCAGTTCAAACTTGAAAACTTAAGGGACTTCCATTTCTATTCGAGTTAGTGGCGGTGGTCAGTCAATGCGCTCTTTGACAATTTAGCTACCAGTTTGTAGTATAGCTGGGCTGGCTCTCTCGCCACTCTGTGCTTTAAGAATTTGATTTAGACCCAAGAGTGACTCGCTCGCTCGCTAATTTCTACTTTAGGTTGTTGTTTTTTTCTCGTCCCACAGTGTTTTATACCTTTTTTTTTTTTGAAGTTAAGAATGTATGCACATCTACTAAACTCACCGACTGGTGACACTGATGTTCTCCCTCCTCCCCTCTCTCCCTAGTCAAAAATCCTGTATCAAACCCTGATTATAAAGTGTGTTTGTTAGTTGTTTTTTTTTTGTTTTGTTTTTTGTTTTTTTTGTTGCTGTTGTTTTTTGCTAGTGTAGCTGTAGCATTAAGGTCTCATTAGTACCAGCTAAAGATTCTGCCATTAAACTACTACAGTACATCTTAAAAAGTTACTGCAAACAAATACATATTGTGCATGCTTAGTGTGATGATCCTTACCACATAATCCCATTGCAACATATTATTAGCTACGTGTACATTAAAAAAAATTCTGTGAATTCCATGTATTTTTGGACAGCAAGAGTGCCTACTACAGAAATCAGTTTTTAGTTGTTTTTTTTTGTGTTGTTGTAGTTTTAACAATGATACTTTTCTTGTGTTTCCCACACCCTTTACCTAAATGCTCCACTCATAATAGGGTCTGGGACTTTGCCTTATCAAATTTGTTGCAATTCCCGGTTTGTTTGAATATCAATGCCCTTTTACCCAGAGGAATCTCATCCACGCACACATGCATTCATTGAACTCAAACAACAGCAACATAAGACATTGATATGGAGAGAGGCTTCAGTCAATAACCATTTTACTACCACTTTCCTCCAAAGCTTTTGAGCTAGTGTTCGTTCTGGCTGAAACTCACAATCTTTGTCATTTTTACTTGCTTCACATGTATATCTATACATAAATTCTTATTTCTGATTCTTAGTCATTATATAAAAAAGGTTTCCATGACACACACATACATATCGTTTAACCCTTCCTAAGTGGTAAGCACAATGACTAGCCTTACACCTTAATAATGCTAATAATAACTAGGGGTGCGCTCAAAGCACACAGTGTGGCGAGTGAGTTAGCCCAGCTATAAAAAAAAAAAAGAATTGGGAAAAAAACAACAAAAAAACCCACACAGCTAAATCGACAATACTTTATCATTTATTGACAAACCATTTATTGACAAAAATATAACGTTTTTGTATACTGGGCTAGCTCACTCGCCACACTGTGTGCTTTGAATACACCCCTAGTAGCATGAAACCTATTGACACCAAAAGCTGTATTTATATTTTCTAGCGAGCCTATGTATATATAGGCTTGGAATATTCCTGCGTGCCATGAAACGAAATCAACAGCTAAAAAACGTTTTAAGAAACTTTGTGTAAAATGGTACTGATCGTACGAAGCTCTGCCCTATTTACGTAAAGAGAGGCGACGTACCAAAGCCATATATATATATAACATATATACCAAATTTTGCCTTGATCTTGACTCGAGAGTGTCTCGCTCACTTCGTTCGCTCGCCAATAATGTAGAGCTTCCATTCAAAAGTAAAACAGTATGCAGCTATAAGAATTTGCCAGCATCTGTGTAGTACGCATGTGTATGGGTGTGTTGTTGTATGTGTAATGTGTATGTTAGTAGTAGTGAGTGAATATTGGCAGCAACATACATTGAGACCATGTGGTACACATGTAGTGACAAGAAAGTTATAAAGCCAAATCACAGTGGATCTTTATGAATTAATGTACTGTAGGTGATAATGATTATTAATTAGTTAAAAAAAAACAATGTTACAAATTGTGGTGTGAGTCTTAATGACCACAACCATGTTTAAGGGTGCTGCGACATAGCAACGCGCGCGTACCCGCACGCACCACAAATAACCACAAAAATCCGCCATGCTCGCAATAGTAAAAACAACCACTAACTTAGCTTGCGCGGGTAATTCAAAGCTTCCCGCCTACCAATTGATAAAACTAACCGAGGCCCCGCCCCCGCTATAAGTTGTAAAGAGCGCAGCTGTTTGATATTGTATTTCTTGGCTTACTTTATCAGTATTGTTTCTACCTAGAGCCGACACTGGCTCCCAGATTGTACCCAAGCTTTGACAGGTAAATAAGTTATAGTTAAAGCATGAGCGCTTAGTTTCTAGTCGATTTATTGCACGACAGCCCGAGGGCCGTAGGCCCGAGGACTGAGTGCGATAAATGTACTAGGCACTAAGCGCTCATGCTTTAACTATTTTAAATACCGGGCAAGTGTTATTGCACACTTGCCAAGTTATTACACCTGACAACAATATAGCAACGGTATTTAATACCTCACTAATGACTCCATTATTTTAATTTTTATTCTTGTGCAAAACTTCTTCCTGATATATCACTCATGATTTTTTTATTTTACAGTATTGTGATGACCAGTGATAATTTTTATGAATGTATATAATAATAATGATACTTATTTTATATAAAAAATATTTTGAAATAGCCAGCTAAATATAGATGAATGTTTTGTGATTTAGCTAGATGAATAAACAAATGAAGTGAATAGCTAAGTACAGAAAACTGTACACAAACTGAAACTGTAGAGTTTTCCAGCAGCAAAAATGGTTCACTAATCTATTATAGGTACATACACACACTGAATATGCATCTAGCTAGCTTGATAAAAGGCTTCCCTTACCTGACCATGCCGAGAAAAACACTATTAAGTAGACTACAATAATTTCCTCACACTCGTTTCAGTAGGGCTTATCATCGAGAAGGAAAGGCGGCCAGATAACTGGTTTGCTAACCGGTAAGCGCCCGAAAGTTAGAGAGCACCTGTAACTCACTTTCCCGTGGGAATTAATTGAATCTGTTGTGGGTGTGGTTTGAAAGTAGTAATCAAGTCTCTGCCAAAAGATCGCGTGGACTAATTTTTAGTCCTGGAGTCTATTTTGTGTTTCTTCTCAGAAACTACGAGTAGAAATGACTCCAAATTTCGTACACAGGCTGACTATGACCTTAGCTACAAAATGTTCGTTGCAATTTTTTTTTAAAGAAAAAAATTCGGGCGCGCTGCCGCGAGGATCAAATCAGCACAGTCAACTAGACAAAACAAAGCAGAATTGAGAAAAAGTACAACGAAGGTTTTGAAGACAATCAACAAATGTAGCAGTAGACGAAGAATGGGCTCGTCAGCGACAGCACCCGCGGAGGAGTTGTGGATTATATACTTGAGGCTGAGGAGCTCGTAACTTGAACGAAACAGGCTCCCAAGGCCCGTTCTTTTTATTTAGTTAGTCATTAGCAGTACTCTTTAGGATCCACCCTTTGTTGGAGCTCTATAAACACCAAGAAAAAAGTTAGTAATCCCTAGCAACCAAAATCCAATTATTGTGAATATGTGCGTGGGTGTTGTCGTAGCACCCTTAAATTGATTTGCTTGATTATTTAGTTCATTTTTGCGCAGATTGTGCTTTCGCTTTATATGTCTTTTCTGCCACGCTTTTGTTGTACAGCACAATCCGATTCTGGGTGTGGTATCTTCACTGGCCGTCCACTCACTGCCATCTTATTCCCTCGAGGAGCTCCTTCTCGGCGACGGGAAATTGCTGTAGGCTGGACATTTATTCTTCTTCCAGCTACTGGTATTATTTCATTTTTTTAAAAAGTAAGTATGTAATAGACTGCTCAATTTCTGGTTCAGTGCCAGAAATAGTGTCCAAATAAACTGTAAAAATACTTTTTTAGCCCATGTAAATATTGTGCGTCCTTTTTACTTTATTCGCTTGCATACATCATCCACAAATGAGCAACATAGCTGTGACACATTTTGCATAAGCTCATTTCTCTCATTGGTGTCTTTCTGTAGTATATTAATTAAAGTATCTAAATTATCTTCAGCAGAATCATATTCACTGTCACTGTTAGGAAAGATAGGAGCATTTGGCTCACATATTTCTGTACTATTAGTAGACATCATTTCAGAGTCTTTTACTGCCATACTGGTTTTTAAACTTTCATAGAATGCTTGGGTACCTGCTCTGTCTTCACCTAAAGCTATCACAGCATGCAAATATCTGCCCCTTGCATTAAAAAAAGGAATTAAATGAGGCGAAGTCAGTTTATATTTATTAGCTACGGCATGCTGATGCTTACAAGGCTCTCCTGTAGGAAAGCCAGTAATTCCAACACTGCATGTACATGTCCAATTCTCAGTATCTATGATATATTCTCGATCGCTGTGATTACTCTTAACTAAGTATAACAAATTATTACGATCGTGTTTAGTTATATCCGTATTATTTACCTGGTATGCTCCCAGTCCTTTGTGACGAAGTGAAATGTATCTGTCCATTCTATTATATGCCACTGATAGCAATCTTCGTTCATAGTACATTTCAAAAGTTACAGTTATAAATTCAAAAATTTGGACCAAATTGTAGGCTTTGATTCTTTGAAATACTATGTCTTTTAAAATTCGTATTCCGGCCTCTGCATAATTATTTGTATTTATTCCTCTAGTACTGGTGTTGTCTCTATAACATATGGCCCACTCTTGTCGTATCTCCCAATAAGTATTCACATGCTCATTAAAATTTATATACTGCTTGGATATTAAATCTTGTTTTAGATCTTTGTATTTATTATTGAGGATGTATTCAGTTTTAGCATACACCATATTTCTTATTAAAAGCATCAAATGTTGACGATGCTGAGACTGAATTTCATTGCTGCTATGAAGTAACCATCTCCACATGGTTTGTAGAAAATGAAATACACATAAGTACAGTGATGCACTGGGCCATGTCTTTTTCAAACCGCTTCGTTCAGCTTGGGAGTCATCAGTAATTATGTTGCCTGGACTACCTTTACGATAAAAACTATATGTAGGAAATAAATATTTTAAATGAGTCATAGCAGAATTAATTATTGATGTACTCTCCCCTGATGTAACCACCACTCCTAGAGGTAGCCCACCAGCAGCAGAGGAAGTTGAAATGACAAACATAGGATTATTATAGTCATCAAAAGAGGACGATGAATCAATAAATACATGTTCCCCAGCTTGTTGTATGTGTTTGTGAACCCGAGACATAAAAGGAGTACATATTATAGCTAAAATTAAAGGATGGTCATGTTTTCCTTCACTATTATTAAATCGTTGTACTGAAGCTTTACCACCAAGATCTTTGTTAGTTTCGTTATATTTATTTATCCGTGCTTCTAGATCAGCGAAGAGTTCTTTTCCAGTGCGGACTCCCAAGTTATTTTTCCTCCATTTATTGAATAGATTATAGATATTACTAATTTTAGGGTTTACATTTCGGTCTGCTAAAAGCTGAGTGTTTTGTTGGTACATTAAATTCGTTTCATATTCAAGATGTGCACTACTTGGAGAGTGACCTCGTTTAAATAAATCATAATACTTGGATTTGGTTTCGTCCGATATAGGCCAGAATCTCAGAGCATCAGCTACATTAATGGTGTGATTATGATTATGTTGTAGGATGACCTCAACTAAGTATCCTCGATGACGTTGATGAGGTGCTAATATAGTAATACTTATTTGTGCAGGACAATTATTATTCTTAAGATTATGTAAACGGTGTGTTGCCTTCAAGCTCAAATTAGTTATTTCTTTTTTTCGTTGGTTATGGTGGCATCGTAAATATAGTTTCTTGCATACTCGCTTTCCTAATCTATTTTTACTGCGCTGAAACACCATGGTCTCCTGTGTCACTTGATTGTATTGTTGCACCCATTCTCTTGCTTCTTGTTCATTTTCTAATTGTATTTTGAAGGTACATTTGAAGTTATAGGTTCGAGTATTGCAGAATCTATTTCAACAAACTTGTATGTGTAATTACTAGGCAGTACTGCTGCTATGTAATTATTATGAGCAGTTATGTCATCTATGCTTCCACTCTCACTGTTGTACTCAGCTGTACATATTTCATCATTAATTTCTTGCCGCTTTTTAAAATCGTGAATTATTGAGCTGGTGTTTATTTTACGTTCAATAATCCAAGAAATTACACTAAGTCTCAACTGAGTACTGTGCATAGAGGGTTTAACTAAACATTGGGGAGAAGTCTTTTCATTCCAGCTGTCCAGTTCTCCCAATTACAGCACATCACAGCTGCCATACAAAGCACTATGACACCACAAACATTAGAGCAAGTTTGGGTGGGATAAAATGACACACGTTTGTCGGATCTTTCTTCTCATTGGATTGCAAGTTTATAATATTGTATAACTTTAGTTCTATTCCTAATTTACCTAATAATGGTTCAACCATGTGTGTTAAGTTAGATGAAATATCCCAGCTCAGTGAATCACCGTAATACGCTAGTTTTGTTTCAGTATTAAGTGCCAATAATGTCCAATGATTTCCTTGCTTTATTCCATCAGAAATAAAAATGGACTTCTGCTATGGTCTTGTCCTACATTAAGAGCCAAAATAACCTTTCCATTCTGAAACACTTTGCTTTTCGATATCAAGAAATCTCTTATGCATTTATCTGGGGTACTTACTACGCACATAATATCTTCATACTGCTGATTCAAAAGAGTGAACAATTCATTTATTTCATTTTCAGTTATCCAATTATCTCTAGTTAAATGTATCAGCTTTGTTTCATGATTCAAGCTAGATTGGCTAAAGAACTCCATAATTATTTTAGTATTAATTCCATATAAGTCACCAGTTTTGGTTAACCAAGTCATAATCTTACCTATGGAGCTGTTATGTTTTAAGTCGTAATGATACCACTGAAGTTGTTTTAATCCATTATAGTCCCCATCAATCCCATTGGAAATTTTATGTATATGAATTTTTTCACACTTACTTCTGTTTGTTTACATAGCAGACTTATGGCTATGGTAATGGAAGCGAGTGAAGGAATCTCTGTTAAACCACATGGATGGACCACTGACTTTGCAACCTCAGAAATTACTACGTCCATGGATAGACTTGCAGATATGACTGGAGCATTATCATAACATAACTTTTCCAATCCTCCACCCTAATCATGTACAATAAATCAATATGTTGTTATGTTGTTGTTTTATTCGTATTGTACTTACCATAAGATATTGACGACTTTTAGATAATTTTGTGGATGACTGTCGGGTATTATCTCTGGAGCAATGAAATGTTTAAGATTAATTTGTTAAATTTATATGTCAGTCATTGTAGTTTTTTAAATGGTGTTATTTTCAAGATAGTGAACTAATAAGAAAGTGTATTAACCTCTTCTTCTATAATACATACACCATTATTCCTTACCTTGTCAAAAAAAATGCAGTTAATAACAGTAGAACTCTAAGCATCAAGATGAAACAATCGCTATAAGAGGAAAGAAACTCCAAAAACAGTTCAGGATCAGGAAAGTGATCTGGAACAGTAAAAGACCCAGCATTCACCCCTGGATCTGGGAACAAAGAATTCCCAGATTGTGCTGAAAAGCACAAGGGATCCTGCATGGGTACAGTCACAAGAAGCCCATAGAAGTAGAAACTTTGAAGACAGCATGGTAGCAAGCATTTCACCGCGGGAAGCCAAAAAAAGAAATAAATAAATAGGGCCAACTCTTGTTCACTGCGCATGCGCAAATGATTGAACTATCTGTTGCACCATGAACTTTGACCTTTAATAAACGTTGCTAGTTTTTCTAAGTCCTAAAAGGGTGCGTCGTTTAAAATCGCATCTGGGACCCTAACGCATCCGTTTGGTATCTTTCCCCTGGATTGAGGAACTTAATGTGTACTTCATACGCCAAGTTTAATAGTGTGTGGGCTTCTATAAAATGTGCGTACAAATGTTTTTAGCTAGTCCCCCGAACTTATTCTACTATGAGCTCCGACCTGGAAAGCGTCCCCAAAATGGAAGCTCTGAAAAGGACAATAATTGAAGTGACTGATTCGCACACTACTGGCATAGCCCTAGCTAAAACCTCCATCGTACAACACCAGCTCGCAAAGATTTATGACAGGATGGTAAGAAAACCCGCAAGGTTTAATTGCATTCCACTATTGCGTTGGAGTAACCAGACCTAGCCAGAGTGATGTGGCCTACGAGTGTGACATTAGCCTGCTAATATGTATTTCACCATATCACACTCTGACTCACCCTGTGTTTAATTTTTTTTCGGCCTCGCTTGCTAATATCATTCTGCACGAACTTCGGAATAAATCCACCATTACAACTAATTTTAATGGGTAGCTAATACTCTATAGACCGCTCATACTATATACTTGGCTAAGGTACTCTACTCTCCCCTAAATGGTGGTATAGCGGGTGATCTGAAAGCAGTTTGAAGATATCCTCGTAAGAATTATCTGCTGCGTGAGAATTCAGTTCTGTAAACTAAACCAACCCAAATGCGTCTAGGAATGCCTGGCGTACATATCTGAAAGAGTACACGCCTATTAGCATTTTGTATACGCTTTATCGGAGGATTGCCACAATGTTGCTTATATTTACTTTTGTATGTGCAATTTTCAGCCCAGGTAATCATGCAAATTTTTTCTCTTTTAACAGCAAAAAAAATATTGTTTATTATAACTTGAACCGACGTTGTTGTTGTTGTATTTTTATTGAGGATTAACTGTGTCAGACTTGTATTTTATCAAATACAGAATATTCTTATGCATACAAATTTGGAACCGTTTTTCCTAAAATTCAGGCAGTGGAATTTGATGAACCTTTTTCCTTAACCTGTTACATTCCTATTGGTAATGGTGAGGTTGAGTGGCAGTTTAACCGTCATAAATTGCCGAGAAGTATTAGATACAAATCCGTGCTTGAGATTTCAAGAGCAGCCAATTGGGATACTGGAGTATACCTATGCAGGGGACGATATAGAGATGAAATGAGTACAACTCAATTTTCAGATTCAGCTACTGTGTTAGTCGGACGTAAGTAATATGAAATAAGCTCTTTACACTCTGCTTCCACTTTCAGTATAGTGGCTGTAATGTTATACATTTACTGGCACTAATGGTCGAAATGGGACCGTCAGTGTAAGCACCGAACTTCCCCCTTCATCACATATGATCCCCTAAAGTTATCGACAATTTGATAACGATCATTATTGGTTCACTGCCTAATAGTTAGTCCCAGCATTTCCCAAGCACTAGCCAATGGAACTGTTCAGATATCCCTTACCCTTAACCCCCCCCCACCCCCCCTCTTTTATTTTTAGTTATTCTTTTAGTTAGGTAGCTATGTATTATTTTAGCTGGTATGAAAATGGTTATGATGTTCAGGTTTACTATTAATCATTATGATTAATTTGCCACCGTAGCTACTCCTTATTACACACAAAATATCTTTCAAAAAATATTATACTGAAAATTTTTAATAGAAGAGAATAGAATAAATTTTCCATACAAATATAAAAGATAACAATACCAGTATAATATGAAATGTAAAAAAAAAAAAATATTATTACTTAATACATGAGTCAGAGTGTGATATGGCCAGATATTTCATGAGAGCAGGCTAATCTAATTTATTTTGAAGAGCCAGGGGCAAGTGATAATAAGACTTGAGAGTAAAATATCTAGCCATATCACAATGACAAGTGTAGCAAGGTTTATTCCTTGCTAGATACACTGAAGTAGGTTATACTAGGACCAGTGACTCTAGGTGGTAAAACTCTCAAGGGGCACCCACAACCCCCCTCCCCTTTATACATCAGTGTTCCGTGAACTTATTCCGTAAAAGTTGTACATGATAAATTAATTATTCATTGAATCATTGAAAAGAATTCCTGGATTGAAAAGAATTCTTGGATTGCAAATTCCCCAGCAGCGAATATAAAGAAGGCAGGCAGTAACATTAAGTGCATTTCAGATTGTTTGCAGCACCCTCACTATAGTTTCAAATGGTTTCTAGTGACACAGAAACCGTAATGTACACAGTGTGTGCCACTAGGACCTGAACCAGGAAATTGGAGTCAAGCTTACAACTAATCTTCTATAGTAGGTCCAGTAGTAGGCCAGAAAAAAAAAAACTCAAAAACTTTTGAAGGGGAGCAGCTAGCATCTGGGTTTTGCATTATTGCAAAGCTGCACCAAAACGGTTAAAATATTACCTCAGTATAGTTAAAAAACGGTGATAATTTGCTATTCCAAAACACAGTAAGGGAATAGGAACAGAAAAAAACAGGTTTCCCGCTCAAAACGTGCCCTCTTTTTTAGTCACGGCATTGATCAATTTGATTACGCTGGGGTGAGGAAGATGCATAATAATATGGTTCAAATAGCCCCCTATTGAATCTCAGAGCGCACACACGAGATGTTATAGTAGTCACTCTGTCTCCCAGCCCTTCACGCTCTAATTTTGGAGAATACTGACAATTAACTGTTGATTTAGGCAAGAACTTACTCAGACTGCCGCTTCAATCCCTTCGTTACCTTTGCAGAATTACCTGAGAAAATTACTCTCCTAATTTTGGTAAATTAATTATTCATATAAATCACCATAACAACAAGCTCAGTGTGCAATTGTAAGTCATTTCATATTCGGGTTATTATATCTATAGGTAAAGCACCACATAGAATAATTCCAGCACAGGTTGAAGTTAATTCAGGAGACTCAGCTGATTTCAATTGCATTTCAGAGCTACCTCCTGGTAGAAAAAATAGACAAGTTACATGGTTGTTTAATTCTTATTATCCTATTAATGGAATAGCTGAACCGAAAGGATTCCACTCACTACATATTAAATCTGTTAATATGAAACACAGTGGCCATTATACTTGTTATGGTTGGAAAAGAAGTCTAAGATTTTGGATACGTTTCATAGCTACTGCAAATTTACACGTGCTAGGTAACACTATAACAATAATAATAGTGTATCCTACTAAACAGTTAGTGGGACAATTTAGACATTATGATGAGGTGATGGTTAACTATGTAGAGAATATGACAAGTAAGGGACATGTGAAACATCTGAAATAATGATATCATTTATAATAAGATTCTTGCTAGTATTTACAGATTGTTGATTAACAACGAGAAATTGTACAAGGTTGATGTTTCAATAATATGATAACTTATTTGTATATAGTTTGAATGTAAACTATTTTGCTACCAGTTTGCATAAAATATGTTTCTTTTTCATAGAATACTTATATGAGCAATATGAATTAATATTATTTTTAATGATACATACTTACATTAGTCAACAGATATATGGTGAGATATTTCACAGGCAGGCTAATGATTTTTAACAAGCAGAGAGGAGAGTGAAAAGAGAGCTTGTGAGCGAAACATTTTGCCATTTTTATCTTTCAAATGAAGCCTGAGAGCAAAACATTTTGCTATATCACCTCCGATGGAGTGTAGTAAATGATTTATTCTATTCTAGATATCTTTATTCAGCTTGTAAAAATATTTGTAGCACAGAGTATTGGTTCTAAGTACTCTCAAAACTCCATGCTGATATTTTAGCAACTGTGTTAACCCTCTAGGTTAGTTATTGTTGAGAAGGGCACTTAAAGAGTCCCATGAATAGATTAATATTCACGAGCTTGGGAGTTCAGTATTAGATAACCCCTTAAGAGATATCAGCGAGTTATCTCACTGGTCAAGGACCAATAACAGTGGCGTAGGAAAGATGGGCATCAGGGGGCTGGAGCCCCCCCCATAATTCTGGGTGTTTAAATAATATGTATATATATATATAATATATATATATATTTATATTATATTATATATATTTATATAATTATATATGCCAAGACCGCATCGCAGTGTATGGGACAACTACCTGAGGCTCGGATCACACCCATCTCCAGGACTGGTACAGACTTTGCTGGTCCTCTTCAACTGAAGAAGGGACATACCAGGAAGCCTGTGATGGTGAAGGGTTGTGTGTGTCTGTTTGTTTTCCTCTGTACACGAGCGGTTCATCTGGAACTGGTTATGGATTTGTCCACCGACGCTCTTCTCGCGGCCTTCAGACATTTTGCAGCCAGACGAGGTTGTCTAAGAGAACCCTACTCTGACAACGGTTCAAATTATGTTGGAGCCAATCGGGAACTTCGCCGTATATACGAGCTATTGACTTCTAAAAACGGTACAAATACTCTCTTTCATTATTGTAACCACGCTATAGTGAAGTGGCATTTCATTCCAGGACGAGCTCCACACTTTGGAGGACTATGGGAGTCCGGGATTAAAGGGGATTAAAGCCGCCAAATCGTACATCAGAAAAATCGTCGGAACTCATTCTATGACTGTGGAAGAGAGTATTTCTGTCTTGAACGAATTTGAAGCTGTTCTTAATAGCCGTCCTCTCTGCACTCTCAACGTCTCTCCCAAAGATGGCATAGAAGTCTTGACTCCCACACAATTTTGGTTGGACGTTCCCTCAGGCAATCTGCCAGTGAAGAATTGGTGATGATAAGAAATCGTCGACGGTGGAACTTATGTCAGCGTTTGACCTCCTACTAATTCTGGAAGAGGTGGTCAACTGATTACTTACAGCAACTACAAAAAAATAACGAAGTGGAAACAACCTCTTCCAAACTTCAAGATAAAAGATACCGAACTATTCATTACAAACTATTTCATTTTAGTCTTTACCTTTGCACTTGCGCCTTGTGCCGAATGAGGAAAGAAGTCCTACACAAACTATTTCATTTTAGTCTTTACCTTTGCACTTGCGCCTTGTACTCTGCATTAATCGTCGATGTTCGGCGATCGTCGATGTTCAAGTCCGTTTTCCCTTTTAATGTTTCTTAGTTACTTTTTTGTCATTCTTACTATTTTGTGGTCAGTTACTTGCTGTATTACATGAACTATTCTTTATTACTTTAATTAATAACCATACTTGGTAAACTATTCTCTCCTTGGCATTCTACGCCCCTATATATAATACTTATTACATGAGTCAGAGTGTGATATGGCAAAATATTTCATGAGTAGGCTAATTTATTTTCATGAGCCAGAGGCGAGTGAAAATAAAGCCTGAGAGTGAAATATCATTGTGAAGATATCTAGGGTGAAGTAAATAAATAATATATATATATATATAGTACTCATTACATGAGTCAGAATGTGATATGGTGAAATAATTCATGAGCAGGCTAATTTATTTTCATGAGCCAGAGGGGAGTGAAAATAAAGCCTAGAGTAAAATATCTTGCCATATCACTCTGAAGAGTGTAGTAAGTGGTTTATTCCCACTAGATATCTTCACTGCTGTAGTTAGTACTAGAGGACTGATAACTCACAGGTAAAGTTGGTTAGTACTAGAGGACTGATAACTCACAGGTAAAGTTGGTTGTAGGGGCTACCAACACCCCCAGCTGATATTTTAGCAGCTGCTCTAGCTATGGTTGAGTACCTACACTGGAGTACTCTTTATTAGAGGAAGGTAGCTGTAAAAAAAACAAGTTTGGCAGGTTACTATAACTACTGGGGTAATGAGTTTGCTAAGACCTAAGATATCATTTGAAGATATCTAGGGTGTAATAAATATATATAATCTATATTATAATATATCATTTATTTTTAGAATACCTACATGAGTCATGTGTAATTATCAATGATCACTTCACAATTTCTTTCTCAGCCTTGATTTTTTACTCATTAGATATATTCTCTCTCTTTCACTGGCTTTTTAAAATAGAATTAAAATTATATGGTCCAGCTGGTAAGCGATCCTGGGTTGGATTCCTGGTGGTGACCAAATAATTATTAATTCCGTATTGTTTAAAACACCTGTGAAAGATAGAAAAGACATCTAATTATAAATGATACTTACATGAGTCGTGATAAATAGGTATTTTACAAGCAGGTTTATGTTTTTTCATGAGCCAGAAGTAAGTGAAAGTAGAGCTTGAGAGTGAATTATTATGCTATTAACTTGCAATAAAAGCCTTAGAACAAAATAGCTTGCTAATCACCTCTAATGGAGAGTAATAAGTGATTATTCTAAGCTATATATCTATACTCAGCTTGTAAGAATATTTGCGTACATGTTCTATGCTAAATAACAAGACCTGTTTGTCTGTCTGTCAATTCGTCTGTCTGTGTATGTTTGTCTGTCTGTCTGTTTGTACTATCCACTTATTAAGTATCTTGAGAACTGGAACTCCCTGTACTAAATTCTAGATGCATACTGCAATATATTATAATAATTATGATGTATATAATGTGTTTTATATGCAGATATATAATATATAATTTTGTTATTCAGATAATAAATTTATTCATCCCAACAAGGTTGTTGTTGATAAAGGAGACACAGTACATTTTGCTTGTTCGTCTTACATTAAAGTTATTTGGGTTCCGAGTTTAATCAAGGTAATGCATTTTGAGGATAACATTAATACTCTTGCTAATAATACTATTGTAGTTCAAAATGTGCAAGACTTAAATGAAGGAGATTATTATTGCAAAGGTTATCAACCACACAAAGGAGTAGGAAAAGAATTATCAAAATTTATTGCAAAGGCTTCCTTGTGGATAAGAGGTAAATTTATACTCTAATTATTATTATTATTATTGTTGCCACTATGTTGTTTTATTATTGTTGCTATGTTGTTAATTTAGTATTGCCACTATGTTGTTTTATTATTTTTGCCTTTATATCATGATTAGGTTCAGTAAAAGTAGAACCTCAGGAACAGTTAAAGAAAGTGAATGGTGAAGCAACTTTTGTGTGTAAAACTTATAATCCTGTGAAATGGACTTATAACCGAGGCAGACTTCCAGATACAGCAAAAATTAGTGGAAAATCAGGCGAACAATTGACAATATATATAGTTTCGACAAGCGTTGTTGGATCTTATGAATGTGTAATGCAAGATAGAGGCATTTTATACACGTCATTTGGCATTTTATAAACGTCATTTGGCAACCTTGATGTAGTTGGTGAGTTATGCATAATTATATTTGAAGTGAGAAACCATACAGCTTGTCTAATAAACTAGATAGCCTCACTCTAGAAGCATACCATTCATACTCTGTTTTCTTTTGTCTTTCTCTCTCTCTGTTAACTACAAGCAAATGTACCTGGATTAGTTAATTGTGAATGTATATGAATTGATGGATTTGACAATTAATATGTTGAGTTGTTTATATTCTTTCATCTTCTAGCTACATAGTCTAGTCTGTATAGAGCACTGACCCTCTACTTATCTCTACTTATTTTTAAAACAATTGAAATAGGTCTTTCAATGGCTTAAGAATTTTGGCCTAACTGTTAATTTCATTATTGATTATTGATGATCAGCATCTTAATAATCAATATAGTCTTTGTTTCTCCAAAGTTTTGCCTTCATTGAGAGTAAGACTGTAGCATAGCATTATCCCTTAGCCTATAAATACAAAATTGGAGTGTTTGTTAGCGGGTGGTTATCGTAGCTCAATGGTAGAGCGCTTATGCACTACAAGCGGTCATGGATTCGATTCCGGTGATGACTCAATATTTTTAGTTCCAGTATTGTTTAAAAAGCCTATTAAATAGAGAGAATACATGCATCTAATAGTTTATTTACTACAGCTATTATTATTGCTGATAATAGTAGGCAGCAGCTAGAGTTAAAAAGGTGTGAAATTCATGAATGTATGAATCTTTTTTTTTGTTATGATGAATAATGTATGGCTCATGGCAAAAATAAACAACTTGAATTTCCTGTAGTCACGTATTTATGATATTTCATGTTTCTACACCTTTTATGGTAGATGACGTGGTTGGCTAGCTCGTTGATAGTGTTTTATGAATCATGTCAAGAATAGTGTCAATAATCTTTGTATTCACATTTCTTTAAGCTTTTAAGCAAAGCAAGAGTAAGGGTAAGAAATTGGTTCCATGTATATATATATTTATTGCATCTTTGATATTTTTACTTGAATATTTCCGCATCACGCGAGCGTTCTGTATTCTCCCATATTGTACGGTTTATATTGTACGCTACTTGTAGCGCGCGCGTAGCGAGTAAAATCAATGAAAATTGTGTTGTAACAGGTTGAGAAAAATTTCAAAGAAGCAATAAATCACTTATCACACTCGTCGTACAATATGGGAATGATATTTTACTCTCACGCCACATTTTCACTCGCCTTTGGCTCGTGAAAATATTTTGCGTGCTCGTAAAATATTTTCCCATATTGTACTCTGACTCGTGCTATAAGTATTATATATATCACAACAAATAAAAAATGAAAGAAACTACAATATTACTAAGTCATCTAATAATAGACATTGAAATGGAGCAAGCAAAAAATAACTAACTTTTTTTTTCTAACAGCAGTTCGTTGTTTTTATTAGTAATACATATTTTTTTAATTCCACAGAGTACTACAGAAAGCGTAAGTATATAATATATATACTTTATTTATAATGTTAACTTTAAGTGTGCTGATGCAAATTTTTATTTATTATTGTAATGAAAGTGAATTTTCAAATAAAAAGTGGCAGGTGCCTGCACAGGAGTGTTGATTGGATTTTCATATTATGTATTTTTGCTGTTCTTGCAGCTAACCTCAAGTATTTTGAAGATGATTCTACCTTTTACTATTCTCGGCTATCTGATGTTTATGATGATGAAAATGGTAAGCAAAAGCATTTATGGCTGAAATTCATGGTACAGTGAAATGAGTAGGATATGCTTACCATAACCTGTTTTTGAGGTGTATGTTTTAGCACAAATAAAAAGTGAAATAAAACAGCTAACCACATTTCGAATGGATGTATTATCCAACATATGTGTCTGCTAAACTTGTAAAAATGAATAGCTTAAATTTACAAGCAGGGATTTCACAAACCAGATAAGCAAATTTCAAGGCAAAGTAATTATAGTATATATGGTTATTAACTATGAAAGTAACAAAAGTAGACTTTGCTTCTAATGAAACACACCGTATAACAGTATTCAAAAACATGTGAATAGGCTACAATACCTACCTAATAGTATTGTAGTGTACTGAGCCAGCTCAACTGTACTCTTCTGGCATTCGTTAGTATAATTTCACATTTTGTGAATGTTTTGCTTTCTTAGACCCCCAAAATTTTGACTCACAGGCAAGCACAGCTGGAAGTAGTTCGACGAAGGATCTTCAAAGATCTTTTATCTCGGAAGAAGTTCAGAGTAAAGGTAACTTCATTTACTATCACTTTATCACTTACGTACTAACAACAATTAATTGGTCTAATGTTAATGTTACATTTTACATATTTTAATTAAAGTATATTTTCAAACAAAAGTGACAGATGCTTGCATAGGAGTTTTGATTAGACATTTTTTTATTATTTATTTTTGGTGTTCTTTCAGCTAAACTATTGTCTCACTTTCTCTGCAGATGATTCTACATTTCCATATTCCAGTCTGTTAGCAGATGATTATGAAGATGAAGATAATGGTAAGTAGTACCATATAGTTAAAACTCAAGGTATACCGAAAAGAGTAGGATAAACGCACCTAAATCTGTTTTTGAGGTGTGTGTTTTAACAGAAATAGGAAGTGAAATAAAACAGCTAACCACATTTCGAATGGATGTATTATCCAACATAAGTAGAAACCAATTAATTGTAGGAAAAAAGTCTAGCTATCAAAGAAAAGATCTACTGTAAAACTTGTTACTTATGTTCAAATTCTACTATTGTGTCTGCTAAACTTGTAACTATGAATAGCTTAAATTTACAAGCAGGGCTTTAAATTTACCAGCACAAACCAGATAAGCAAATTTCAAGGCAAAGTAGTAATTATAGTATATTATGGTTATTAACTATGAAAGTAACAAAAGTAGACTTTGCTTCTAATGAAACACAGTATAGCAGTATTTAAAAACATGTGAATAGGCTACAATACCTATCTAATAGTATTGTAGTGTACTAAGCCAGCTCAACTGTACTCTTCTGGCATTCGTTAGTATAATTTCACATTTTGTGAATGTTTTGCTTTCTAGACCCCCAAAATTTTGACTCACTTTATTTACTATCACTTTATCACTTACATACTAACAACAATTAATTAATTGGTCTAATGTTGTTAATGTTACATTTTAAATATTTATAATTAAAGTATATTTTAAAACATTTCTCAGAAGAAGTTTGGAGTAAAGGTAACTTCATTTATATCACTTTACCACTTAAGTACTGACAACAGTTGTGATGATAAAGCCTATATTATATTCAATCCACAAATTATGGCTCCTCTCTGGAGGGAGAGGTGTTTCCGGTCGACACCAAAAAGGTGTTCTGACGGCACATATTTGGTGGTCTGTATAGTATGAGACTGGAGCAAGCGGTACTACTCAACAGTATAAAGGAAAAATGTGGTAGTCTTGGAGGTTGAGGGTTGTCGTAGCTCAGTGGTTAAAGCACTGGTGGCTGAAGCCAGTGACCCTGGGTTTGATTACCGGCGACAACCAAGATTTTTAATTTTTTTTCATTGATATTTTCCAGAATTAGTTCATCGGATCTTCTAGATTTTGAATCATTTAAAAACCCTTTAGACTGCATATAATTTTTAAAAAAACCAGGAAATTATTGGTTGCTGTCAGTTAGGGGCTAATAGTTACTCAAATATTAGGGTAACTTCATTTACAACCCGATTTAATATCACTTACTTACTAACAACAATTAATGGGTCAAAGTTTTGTTTCTGTATTTTTGTATTTAGGTCTGCCTAAAATTCCCATAAAGTCTTATGTCAGACAATCTAATCTAATTCAAACCACAGCATGAATCTTCATCTAGAAATGGCAGAGTACAAGATAAAATTGGTAAACAATGGCTAAATACCTGAACTTTATTTTGTCAAATGCCTAGCAGTATTATAGCTAACAACTATAAGAGCTTCTTCACTTCTCATTATGACTGTTAAATGAGTCACATAGACTTCAGATAGGTAACTTCACTTTCAGCCCATTTTAATATTACTTACATATAAACAACAATTGTGACAGTGCCTAGGAAAAGGGACCTTTTACGTAACATCAAAAATGTACAGTAGAGCCCAAACACCGACAAAAAATTTTTTTTTTTGGTTTTCTTTTTATTGGCCCACAGGTATCTCCTACCCTTTAGCTACACTGACACCAAATTTGAGTGGCTGAAACCGTTGTTAAAGGTCCGAGCGCCCCGTTTAAACACAGTCACCTTTTACTCTCTATTTTGACCTTCCGTGCGTGCACGGAAATCCAATCCGCGAGTAATTTGAAAATTGTGGGCGAATTCAATTTGTTGCCTAGCAACAAATTACCCCTACCTCGGATAATCGCGGGTAAATATCCTTATAAGTTTTTGTTAGCATTGCAGCAACAGAATAGAAATAGTAAATGTGAATAATCAAGCTATATAGGTTGATGTTGCTATTTATGGAGTCTTGTAGTTGGAGCCTGCAGACCTGGAGACTCCTGGGACTACTTTTGTGAAGACAATAGAAGAATCAGCAAGTCTCTGACTGGACAAAGGTTTCAGTGATGATGAGGACTTCTGTCACACTACAACAAGAGAAGGCAACACATTTTGAAAGTCCATCATTTTTGTTCATTGATTTAAAGAGATTCCTATTGTTCATTTGTTCCAAAACAGGCAACAAGCTGGCTGCAAGACAAATATAATCCTAAACTTAGCTAGCCAGTGAACTAACAAACCAAGCTAGTTGATCATTTCTAAAAGAGTGACTGTATCAATGACTTACTGTAACTATCAAACTGTTGGAAACAGAAAAAAAAAAAAAAAAAAGCACAAACGGCCTGCAAAATTATGTCTATACGCATCCAGTGCTATTTAAAGACATACCTGTCTAGTACTCTTACACAATGTAGGGTCAATAAGAAGTTTTAATTGCAGTTTTCTCGAAATAACTGTGCTCAAAATGGTCAGATTGCCGCTCGTATATTTAGTGAACCAAGGAGCGCTTGCCTATAAACTTGATATCAAAATACTCCATAAGAAGTGCTCTACACAGTGGTATGAATAACTCATTTTTCATTTTTTTACGGAAAAGGTCCCTTTTCCTAGGCACTGTCACAATTAGTGAGTGAAAATTTTGATTTTGTGTTTTTGTATAATAATAGGTTTGCCTAAAATTCTTATTGAACCTTATATCAGACAATCTAATCTAATTCAACCACAACATGAATCTTCATCTAGAAATGGCAGAGTACAGGATAAAAGTGGTATACATTAATAATATAGCTTTGAGCAGGGCTAAATTTATGAACTTTATTTTGTCAATTGCCTAGTAGTGCATAGCTATAGCTTCTGCACTGTTTTTCGTTAGCACTGTTTAATGAGTCACACGGATGTCAGATAATAGGTAGCTTCATTTACAGCCCATTTTGACATCACTTACATACAAACATACTTCTTAATCTCACAAGCAATACGTATACTAAACAAGAATACAAAAATATACTCAAGTTTTGTAATTGTTAGAGCATAAGAGCTTGGGTACTGGTGCATTTAGTGCACTGAAGCCCAAGGGCTAGGCCCAAGGGCTAGGCCCAAGGGCTTTGTGCACTAAATCCACCAGTACCTAAGCGCATGCTCTAACTATTTTAGATCCAATTTACCCAGAGGCCTGCCCAGTTTCCACTACAAAGTTGGTATGGCCACACAAAGTTATTAAACTTGTGTCTCTCTGGCAATTTTTACTGAAATAAGAAGAAAGTGGCTTTTTTATCTGCACGGTCAGTGATGCACTAAAAAATACCTGATGCATTTCACTTGTTTTATTGAAGAACTACAACAAGATCAGAACCTGACATAAACATAGCCTTCACAGGGTGAACAGAGTCCATTTACAACCATGACAAAATCAGTAAACAGTCTTGGTAATTAGTTAACAAAAAAATTACAAGGCTGTAGAGGTTAGCAAACTAGTTATCAACACATTACGTACACTAATTTTCGATTTTGTTATGGTTGTCAATGGACACTTTTCAGGCAGTGCTTATGCACCACTATACACTAACACCATTGCACACTTCATCTGCATGTAAACGCCAATAATATTAACCACAAGATTGTTGTTTAATAAATTCAACATGACTTTTTTAATAATGTAGGTGATGCTTGAGAAATGAATAAATAACTAATACTCATGTATGGATGGTATCATGATCCTTAAAAAATGCATGGTGTTGATGCACCTGCTAAATACAATATTTTGGCTCCCTCCCCCCCCCCCCCAGTAAAACACTTTTTAGTTCACAGGGTGAAAAAAGTTCATTTACAACCATAACAAAATCCATAAACTGTCTTGTTAATTAGTGTTAACCAAATATATTACAAAGCTGCAGATGATTTTGTTGTGGTTGTCAATGTGCGACAATTTCTTTAAAAACTTGTTTTTGTTATTTTTCCAAGTCACATTATGTTGTTTCTCTGTATACAACAGTATGAAAGTCTAAAATTAGTGTTAGGCTCAAAACTATGATATAATTTTTGAAATGCCAGTTTTTCTTCAGGTCACAAAAAGCTGCTGCGAGTGGTAATGGTAGATTGGGTGGGTAGACTCTATCACTACAAGTAATTTCATGTATTTTCAAAGCTATTTAATTACCAATGTTTTATCATTATGTATTTTGAGTAAGATCACGTCTTGGAGGCAGTAATTCAATGAATCTTATAGATTTTACAAAAGATTTACAAATTTCATGGGAACTTCAGTTTTATGTTGAAATATCTTGGTTATCATTTGCATGTTAACATATTTACAAATGTTTGATCAAAGTAAGTTGAGATCCCCTAACAGTTGGATCTCAATGGTTCATAGGATCTTGTAGATTATGAGTCATTAAAAACCATGTAGCTAATACATATCATTTTAGGCAATTTTTGGTTGCTGTGAGTTAGGGGCTAACAGTTACTCAAATATTGGAATGGGTTCAATTGGTACTACAAAAGCTTATTGAGGTAATACAGTAACTTTCCGATATTAAATACATCAGTTTATTCTGCTTAACTTGCACTTTGAGGCAGTTTACTGCCAGGTATTTAAATTGAACAGCTCGATGAAAGGCTAGATAACAAAATCTCATTGCAAAGTAATTTCTTAAAGCATCAATGACCATAGTATTTCTTGTTCAAGAGTTAGTAATAAGTCACACGGACTTCAGATAACAGGTAACTTCATTCTCAACCCAGTTTAATATCACTTACTACTAACAACAATTAATGGGTCAAAATTTTGTTTTTGTGTTTTTGTATTTAGGTCTTCCTAAAATTCCCATAAAGCCTTTTATCAGACAATCTAATCTATTGGGCAGGATTAAATACCTGAACTATATTTTGTCAATTGTGTAACGGTATATAGCTGACAACTATAAGAGCTTCTGCACTGTTTCTCATTAGCACTTGTTAAATGAGAGTTCAATTTCAACTTCTTAATCTCACAAGCAAAATCTTTTCATTCACTGTGCATGTAGAACAGAGTTTGGCTTGCAAGACATTATTATTTAGCCCCCTTAATTTTGTCAATGGTGAATACCGTATGCTAAACTAAAATAAAAAAATACTCAAGTTTTTTAAGAGATACTTGTACATCACATAACAAAACAGCTAAAGTAGAACTGCAAAAGCTACCACTATTAAAGATACAACACAAAAAATGAACTTGAGGTATTTTTTCCTGATGTTTGTTTTGCTCTTTGTCTACTTCAGTTTTTTGAAAGATAATTAAGCCCATTATGAGCAGGTGGATTCAAAACGTCCAGCTTTTTTTAGCTTAGCTCCTCTTTATTCCACTTTCTTCCAATTTTAGATGTAATGTTTTGAAATTTTATTTTTTAAGTCACAAAAAGTTGCTGCAAGTGGTAATTGTAGATAGGGCACACTAAACCACGGGTAAATCATGTATGTTTCAAAGCTAATTTAATTTACAATGTTTTATCATAATGTATTTTTAGATCCAAAAAAAGCGAGATCAACGGCTGGCAGTAATTCAATGGATCTTATAGATTTTACACAAGATTTACAAATAAATGGTAATTTAAGTTTCATATTTATAATTATAGCTCAGTAATCATTTGCGTAATTACAAATGTTTGATCATAGCTATGTCAATTTAAATCCCCCAAAATTTGGATCACTGGTTGACAGAAGTTCATATTATCTTGTAAGTTTTGAATTATTCAGTAACTCTTTACTGCACATAATTTTGAAAAACTAGGCGGTTTTTCGTTGTTGAGAGTTAGGTGTAAATAGTCATTCAAATATTTTTATCTAAATAGCGTATATAGTTAAGACATTTGTAGCTTAGATAGAAAGTGAGCTAATCTAGCTAAATATCAAATCAGAAGGACATTTTTTCCTACATATTTGTATATAAAATGAGCTAAGCAAGAGAGAGGCCTACTTAAATCTAGTTTATGTGATGTCTAAGTTCCACTAATCAAAAAACAACTTTAAAGCAATGTTAAACACAGGATTTGTTTTGTTTCACTCAACAACATTTCAGACTGAAGTCCTTCTTCAGCTGGTTCTACAGAATTGAAAAGGTAGAATGATGAGCGACTTGACTGGTGAATGGATGATTATATACTGTCAATACATGATACTAAATAAGTGTTGATGGATGGTTAATTATGCGTCAAGGGATGTTCAGTCCATTAATGTGGTTCTGATAGAGTTCATCTGAATACCTTGATCTAAATTTATGTTTGAGGTGTGATTCTCTATTATTGATTTTGTAGGTGGCTTGTACTGTTTTAGTGACCATTTTACTCTTTCACAGAGTAATTGTACAGTTTGAGCATCAAATTTTCTGGCAGTATCTTCCGTGTTTACAATAACTTCTTTTACTGGTAGATCTTGAAGTGAAAGTGCAAAATTTTGACCTAATGAAAGTACTTCTTGTTCAGAGGATGTTAGAGTTGTGCTGCTTCTGTTAATGACAGTGATCTCTGGTTCAATGGGATGCTCGAGTGCTCTTTCTCTTTCTCTAGGATTAGCTATTTGAACTTTGTTTTTGCTTAATTATTATATCCACATCAATTCTCTTTGCTATTTCTGTCAGACCATCATAATGTCTTGGAACTTCTGTGGATTCAGTGTTCCTTGTCGTATTGGGTGAGTTTTGTTATCTCTTCTGTTACTGTCATCTTGATCCAGCTTGCATGCTTGATCCTTTCCTGCACAGTTGCCACATTTGTTCTTTGTGCAATCCTTTGACTATTGTTGGTTGAAAATACAAATTTTAGTCTTAAACCTTTAGGTATAATTCTATTATCTCTACACTTCATCAAGAGAGTTAAGTGCTTCTTGAATCTTGCGATTTTTGCCTTTGAGGTTTTTTAGTCTGTGAGCTGTCTGTATTGCTGCCTGCTCTGAGCAATCAATTATATTATATAGGTTAATTGCTATGTTGTTTGTACTAATAAATGAATAACTTTCTTAAACAATTATAAACAAAGGATGGAGAGGGAGCCAATATGGAGCAAGAGAAGATACAAGGAAGGCATCCACATAAAGAAACATACCTCAAACATGAAATTAGATTAAGGCATTCAAATGAATTCTATCTGGAACATAATAATTGACTATCAATCAACATTATTTGACACATAATTAACCCTCCATCGACACCTATTGAGTATCATATATTGACAGTATATAACCATCTATTCACCAGTCACTCATCATTCCACATTTTCAATTCTGTAGAACAAGCTGAAGAAGGACTTAGGTCTGTAATTTTCTTGATTGAACCAAAAAAAAAACATCCTATGTTAATAATTGCTTAAAAAGTTAGTTATTGATAATTACATACACATAGAAATGAGCCTATATACTATAAGTACCACTAGTTCTGAGTCTATTTAACTTGTAACTATGGGTAGTTACTGGAAGGTGTTTAATTGAGAGGCATGGTAGTGGTTAAATAAGCAATTCTCTATTGCAAATTAATTCTAAAAAGCATTAATGACCACGTAGATTTGGCATACTATTGAGACTAAGTATAGCTAGAATTTGAAAACAATTTGACAGACTAGCTGTGCTAAGCTATATAGCTGAACCATAATATTGCACTAATTCTAGCATTTTCCTGTATAATAATATATTTTTATACAATAAATACTTGATATTATATTTTGTGTCATTTTAGAACCCCAAAATGTTAGATCACAGGCAAGCATAGCTGGCAGTAGTTCAGGGATGGATTCTTTGCAGAATTTTGTTAAGTCACAAAGATATCGAACAACAGGTAGCTACGTATACAACCCATTTTAATATTACTTACGTACTAAATCAAAATTTTGTTGATATTAAGATCAGACTAAATTCTCCAAAGAACTTCATAGCACACCATATAATATAATTCCACAGCAAAAATCTTCATCTAGAGGTGGTAAAAAAAACAGAGTAAAAGTGATAAATATTAATACAGAAATTGTTATTAGAGTTTTAATGGAAAATTAAGAAAGACAGCATTGGGCATGTAAATACTTAAACTTACTCTGTCAATTGCCTAGAATGCAATGCCAACTAACCATTTTAACTATAGAAATATTAGGCTTTAAACTGGGGGGTCCAGGCAGTGCCTCCTAAACACCAAAACTAAGTTATCCAAACACCCCATTTTTAACAGTGTACAGTAGTGAAGATATCTAGGGTGGAATAAATCACTTATTACACTTGTCAGAGTGTTATGGCGAGATATTTCACTCTCAGGCATTATTTTCACTCTGCCTCTGGCTCATGAAAATAAATTAGCCTGCTCTTGAAATATTCTGCCATATCACACTCTGACTCATGTAATAGGTAATAATATAATATATATATTATAGTGAAATAATTGATAATTTAAAAAATAAGCCTAAACAATAGTACAAGTTTCGAACTATGACAATAGTACCATCCTTGTAAACTACAGCAGAATTCTCACAGGTAGACACCGTGAATGTTTCAATATTCCCAAAAAGCTTACAACATTGGGCCCCCTTAGTCATCTGTGCCTGGTAATTTTACTCCTCAGGTCCTTCCCTGTAAGAGCATACCTGTCAATAGAACAGTGCCAGGAAATAACTATTTAGAACTGCAAGACAGCCTAGACTAAACTCTAATAAAAGTTATTGCATTAAAAATGTGCATCCAAGTAGCCATCCTTTTCACGTGAACGTAGATTTACTCGTGTGTCATTTGCAATTAGTTGACACGACTAAATTGCTTCTGGTTTATTACATAATTGTGTTACCCCTGTAAGTGTCTCGCCCTCCAATATAATATGTATATAAACAGCTCCCACTAACCTGTCTTTCTCCACATCAGAGATATTTGTGTGATAATTTTTACTTTTATGTTGATATAAACTTACTCTGGATTAAAGATAGAAGTAAATAATATAATTTATATGTAGGCACGTCATGCCTGACCGAAATTTAGCCCCTTCACTTTTCAGAGTAGTGTCTATGCATTACAAATAAATTAGATAATAATTGTTTATTATTTTATGAGTTGCAGATAAAAACCCTTTTCAGAAACTAGAAGAAGAATGGAGATCTGAACATTTATAATACCATTGCAAATACTATTATGCTTATTTTGTTAAATATATTTAACTTGACGTAATAAATAGAGTTAAAGAAAAATTAAATAATTATTGGGTTTCCTCTATATTACGTGACAGATTGTATGCGATTTAAAGATCCACAAAATGGAGCAGAAATTTAATAAAATTTTAATACCGTATAGCGAGTCATTTTTCAATATAAAAATGTGTAATATTATTTGAAATACCACAGAGGGGAAAACTGAAACACCACAAGGGGGAAAACTGAAATAATGATCTGATTGGTCATAGCAATCTCTGCATGACCTTGCAGCACTTTTACCCGATAGGCAATGCCGCAAGAAATTCCAGGGAAACGCTATTTAGCAACAGCAAGAAAAGTATTATTAATAGCAGAACCAGTAAGAAAAAATTCTTTGACGAAATTATGATTTGACGGATTATGATTTGACGAAATATGGATTTCTTTGCTGCAGAAATGAACTGTTATCTTTGGCTATAGTATTAATATAGCAGGAAAAACGGTGGTGCTCGGATAGATAGCACTCCGTGCAGTGAGAATTTCACTCAGCTTAGCCTCCTTGAAATTTTTCTTGCTTGTGCTGTTAGAATACCGCAGTTTTCCAGGCTATTATTGAGTCAGAGTGTGATATGGCAGAATATTTCAAGAGCAGGCTAACTTATTTTCATGAGCCAGAGGCAGAGTGAAAATAAAGCCTGAGAGTGAAATATCTTGCCATATCACTCTGACAAGTCACTAGATATCTTTACTACTGTAGTTAGTACTAGGGAAGGGTAACTCACTGGTAAATTTGGTTGTAGGGGCTACCCACACCCCCAGCCTACATTTTAGCAGCTGCTCTAACCCCTGTAGAGCAGGATACACTAGAGGAAGATAGCTGTAAAAACCAAGAAAATTGAAATGAAATAACAGCATGAAATATCTTGAGTTATTTCACAGTCATGTACCAAAGATGTCATTGTGAAATTATCTAGGGTGAAATAAATAATAATAATAATGATCAATTGAATAGTAAGAGTGTAGTCTGCCGAGTGGCTTGTACAGTTAACTCTGAGAAGAGCCTTCTGAGGGTAACTCTGACAGTTGAGAGACTTACTTATTCTAATCTTAATCAAACACTGACTGACAAACTAGTGCTGCACAGTATTGATAAACCAGTGCGCACTTGGTGAGGTGAGAAAATCATAAGAGGCAAGTGCTCTGGTTAATGCAGGAATGATAGAACAACAATTTTGTTACCTGAGATGTATTTTACTGTGAAGAAGCTTCTATTTCCATGATGACAAAAGTTCAGTGATGTAGGAACAAGGAGAGGGAAGTGGAGGGGGGTGTGCTCCAGGGGCTAGCTAGAGCCTCCCCTATAATTTTGGGGCACTCATGATTTTTCACAAGTACACAACCTAATCGGTCCGCTCGAAGGGATCCGGTTAGCGATTTTTTAAACGACGCACCCTTTGAGGACTTAGAAAAAATTCTGGAAATACTTAGGTACAAAGTACAAGGTATTTTATACTTTGAACCTTACGTTGCTTTTCTTTCTCGTCAAGACACTGACAGCGAAGTCTAGTCCAACTTATCCCAATTTTATTTGAGCTGTTGCGGAGAATAGTGAAGGGAAGTGGAGGGGATTCAGTAATTTGACCATAGCTGGAACGTAAGTTAACCTGATTGCATGATGCGTTTGTGTTTGTGTGTGTGTGTATTGGTAGCTTGTGGCATGAAATTACTGTGCATGTTATATACCCTTATCTAACCCTTGCCCAGCTCCTTTCCATAAATTGTCTACCTGCAGTCCCAACCTTACACTACAATAGGCTTAGGACATCTCTATACTTGTCCTGTTTGTGTATACTTGTCCTGTTTGTTGTAAGTAGGTTTCTTTAAAATAGGCGTACAAACATTATCAATGTAAACTGGTCATTGTGAACTCATATACGTATATGTATATATATTGTTGAACAAGTACATATGTACAGTATTTGGCTGAGACAAATTATCGTCAGGCTTCACCTCCTTTTATTATTATTATTATGGTTGTTGTTGATGTTCTTATTGTTATTTTTATTGTTTTTGTTGTTATTGTTATTATTGTTTCTTGTTTTAATTTTTTTTGTTGCTTTACTTTTGTCTATTTAATATTGATATCTATTTGATCAGAACATTTCACTAATCTTTCTGGTATCGCACACACATGTGTGTGTGTGTGTGTGTGTGTGTATACATTATTATTCCCAAACTGTAGAAATGTTAGTAAGGTTGTTGTTCCTCTCTACATATAGTTGCAGGAGTTCCACTCTTACGTTGCATACTTCCTTTTTTGTACGAGTCATTTCTTTGCTTCAGCCAGCATTTGTAAGACTGCTATAGTCAGAATGAGTATAGGATTCTGCTGACACATTTATTATAGTAAATTAGTAGGAATTCCAGCTGCAGAATTTCCATAGGATTTGTAGTATGTAAGTGTGTGTGTTTGTTCAGAGACAATAATTGTCTGATGTGTTTTAAAAAGAGATCACTCAAAGGCATTCCTTGGTATTACTGTAAGGTTCCAGTTGTGTTGGAACATGCAGAACAACCTTACCTGGGGATGGATCTTTCATTATATTGCAGTCATGATTGTTGTTGTTTTGTTGTTTGTGTGGGATATAGCTGGGTGAAACATTTTCTGAGTGAGGGGAGTGGTCTCCGAGAGCTAGTGAGCTACATGATGTTCAGATACCCATTGGAAGTCAGGTGAGTGAAGACTGTGACTTTATGGCGTATCTTATTATACTAGTATATAGTCTCTTGTCAGTCTATGCTGGTATGGTACAGTACTGTGTGTATTATGGGATAGTCCTGTAGCCCATGGCATCATAAAGATTCCTATAGAATATCCACTGTAGGAATCCGGTTGAAAGTCCAGGTGTCCTATTATGTAATCATGAAAACAAAGAAAGTTACAGAACACCGTGAAAACGCATTGAAAAAGATGTGTATATGATGTCACAAGTGCAAACATAGGCACTCACATAAAAGAAACACACAAGCACATACTCACACGATAAAAATAAATAAATAACAAGCTATTATTATGAGACTCTGAAGCCTAGAAATACATTATGATATGCCACGAACTGGTGACAGGTAAACGTATATATGTTCTTTACATTACCTTGTGGTTGGTGTTGTAGGAAACTCCCTCAGTTGTCACTCGACCTCCTCTATAAAAACTCCGGAGTAGTGACACCATGATTCCTCTAGTCACTAAGCCCAAGTCCTCAACTGGTCGTCAGCCTCAGGCACGGGCCACTTTTCTCTTCCCCGCTAGTATATTCTAATTATTCACCTCCCACACGTGGGGAGCCCTGTGCGCATGACCCCGCCAGACACTCCCCTCCTACCTAACCAACCGTTGCTGGTACTCCGCCTGGTATTAACCCCGCCTAGTCTGCTACTAAGCTGTCATTAATCCTGCAGCTCGTACCTTGAAAACACCTTAGTTCACTGCCAGCCGTCTCATGCCCCGGCAGTGAACCATTATTCCCACATTCAAATGCCAATTAATGTTACCACCATTATTATGTACACCTACTTACCTTGTCATCCCTCCCCAGCTGCTTCCCATGGCCGCAGCTCTAGTAGCCGAGTCTTTTGGCTCAGGTGGAGCCGGAAATCCCGCCCCCCAATCAGCTTGGGATGACTGGGGTGTAATTAACGGGGCGGGGCAAGCCCCTTTAATTCCGCCAATGGAGGCACGACCACCCGCCCCAGGCCAAGACCAAGACAGAGAAGGGGGGGAGAGAGACCCCAATAGTATAATTACGAAATAATAAACAACAACTACAATAACTGTAACAAGAATGCGATACGCAAACAACAGCTACCTAAACATACACCACAGGAACTGCAGTAAGTGTGTATTACCAACAGCAACAGCCACCCGTTCCAGTACACTTGCGAGTTCAACAAATTCTTGCTGTATACGATGCAAGCTGTGCCCTTGGAATCTTTATGTACTCCAAGTACGCAAGACTTTTCCACCGTCCCAAGGTCCTAACTGTGGAGTCCTCCAGGCCTCTAGCTGCCGCCGTAGTGGCTGCACCAATGTGGAAACTGTGTCCAGAGTATTGACCTGGCTCAACGCCTGCTTCTTCCAGTGCAACCTTGACTGCAGTAACCAGGCGCTGCCTGGTTAGAGGCTTGCCATCAATGAATCTGAACAGAGGTCCAGCACTTTTGCCTCGCACCACCAAGTAAGCCAACATGGCAGCCACTGGACAGAGATCGGATGCCACTCTGCCAATAAAAATAGAAATCCCTTGTCGGAAAGGGTCTGTCTTCGAGGCTTTAATGCGAACTTCTATTCTTGAAGGGTGAGCAGGATCATCGACCAACACATCTCCCCATGACAAGTGACCAGAGGCATCGTAGCCATCGTCCGATGGCACTGTCAGTTCCCCGATCCGCATAAAGCCGAAAAATGCCAGGCAGCATGCCGCCCAAAGCATGACCACATCTGCCTCGTGTGCACGAGGGTTCCACACTCCTTTGATCTTGCGAAGCAAGTCAGGTGTAATAGGCCTACGCTCACGTTTTGACACCCCTGCTATGCCTTCAGCACGCTTCACACCCCGCAAGACGTAGTGTAACCTATGCAAGCCAGCCGAGAATGGATCCCCGTAGCCCTCCGAGATATGAAGGTGACGCACTCCTGCCATATACGACTTAATTGTCCTGTGGCGGAGACCATCCACTGCCAACGAGGCAGCGAAATGGCACGGTGTGTCTTCATCCGCTGGCACTGGAGCTCGGCCGGCCGTAGCGCATATCCCCATGAATCGTCTTGCCCCACAAGCATAAAGTTTATGTGTAGATTCGGCCAAGCCCATCATATAGAACCTCTGAACAGGGTCACCCAGTCCACTTTGGTCCAATCCGGGGTGTCTCTGACCAGGCACTGGAGGAGTCCCACCGGGATGTGGGTGGCCTCTGCCGCTGACTCCGGCACCAGCTGCTGGAATAAAAGGAGAGAATCCCTAGATAACGCATCAGCTGCGCCATTGTCGACACCAGGGATGTGCTGACAGACAAATGTCACGTCCCATCGTGCCAAGAAAAATGATAAACACCACATCAGGTGCATTGCCCTGTCCATTTTACTTTTGCCGGAGTAACGATTGCAACTACCACCATGTTGTCGCATCTGCAAGACACCGTTGCACCCTTCCAGAGGCGCCCCCACACGGCCACTACCATAACAATCGGCAGTAGCTCCTTCACCATATTATGAATCTCTGACCAGCTATCAGGAAACTTGAGTTGGAACCAGAGACCTGTGCATGTATAGGCCCCGCAACCCCATGCACCTGACGCATCAGTAGTGAGCACCACTTGTGGCTCGCCCTTAACCACGCTGGACATCGGGCAAGTGCCATTCCACACAGGCAAAAAACAGTTCCACCATTTAAGGTCTGACCGGAAGCCTGCATTAAGCCGCACCCTATGGTGCAGTGCTCTCGCCCCGGCTGAAAGGTCAATCATTCGCCGGAGGAAGGACCGGCCCGGTTTAATAACCAGACACGCGTGCTGTAAGTACCCAATCAGTGACAGCAGCTCCCTCTTGGTGCAAGACTTCTTTGACTCCCAATCCCGAATCATGGTACACAGGCGTTCCAGCTTTTCCCGGGGAAGGCTTATCGTCAATGAGGCCGTATCAAACTCTATCCCCAGGAAAGTCAATTTGGTGGCAGGGCCCTCAGTCTTTGCCGGGGCTATCGGCACCCAACCCCTTGCACCCGGCCAGTGCCCTTTCTAAGGACACCCCACACTGACATGAGTCTGGTGCTCCAAATAGTAAGAAATCATCCAAGTAGTGGATGTATATCACCTGGTCAGTGTTAGCCAAGATCCACAACAGACCAGCGGCAATGGCATTATACAGCTTCAGTGCTGATCGGAGGCCAAAAGGGAGCACCTTATCAACGTAGGTGCGGCCCCGCCACTGCATACCCAAGAGGTGCCGGTCATCAGGATGGACCGGCACTGTCCTGAATGCGTGATACGTCAAACTTCGCTAGATTCGCCCCCTGCCCCAACTCCAGGACCTTGTGACAGGCATAATCCACTGATGTATACTGCAGACTGCATAACCCTGGGTCAATTCCATAATTGACACTATTCCCAGCGGGAAATGAAAGGTCCACGATTAACCTCCTCCACTTCCCCGCTGCAGGGCCTTTCGGGACCAGCCCAAAACGGTTCACATGGACCAGTTTTGCGGGAGAAGGATCAACAGGTCCAAGTACCCTTACTCTCCATTGCAACCACTCCTACTGGCACATGCCACGTATACTAACAAACTTTTTTTTTATTTTTTATTATTATTATTATTTTTTATAATCAACATAATAAGAATGGACCACAAGCGAACTCATCGTACAACAAAGTTCCACACAAAATAGCCACAAAATGTCCCTGGACAACGATCAGCTAAGGCCACGACGACCCTCCTCCCCAGGAGGCGCTTCAAACGCAGGAGGGCAAACCTCCTAGCATGATCCCCAACCGGGCACAGCAGTGGGAGAAACGGCACGGCACCTCTGCAGCCTTTGCTGCCCCCTCCGCTTGGTGACTGGACGGAACCACGCCCTCTGGCTTCGCGCCATCTGGTGACTTCGGTAGGCCCAGCGCCACCACAGCATGGTCATCGACAGTGCCCAGGCCTGTATGCACACAACAACCATGCCATCAGCACACAGTCCCAATACCACGCCTATGCTCCTCCGAGCCAAAGCGGGGGCCACATACCCCGCCTCTCCCTAGGTGTTGCTAAGTGAGCCACACGCACACAGCACTATACCTAACTACCATGGGGAACCGCATGTCATGTAAGTCACTGCTATCAAGTGAGCCACATGCACATAACACAGCACTTCAACCACTATATAAGGCCCCACACCCTTCAGGACCCTGCCGTTAAGTGAGCCACATGCAATACTTCATATACCATGTAGGGCCACACGCCCTTCCAGTCGCTGCTTTAAGTGGGCCACATGCCCATAACACAGAACTTCATAATATGTAGGGTAACACCCCCATGAGTCAGTACTGTTAAGTGAGCCACAAGCTCGTAAAACAATACATCATATACTCATCTACTATGTAGGGCCACACGCCCTTTAAGTCACTACTGTTAAGTGAGCCCCATGCTCACAACACAATACTTCATATACTATGTAGGGCCACACGCCCTTTAAGTCACTACTGTTAAGTGAGCCACATGCTCACAACACAATACTTCATATACTATGTAGGGCCACACGCCCTTTGAGTCACTACTGTTAAGTGAGCCACATGCTCACAACACAATACTTCATATACTATGTAGGGCCACACGCCCTTTAAGTCACTACTGTCAAGTGAGCCACATGCTCACAACACAATACTTCATATACTATGTAGGGCCACACGCCCTTTGAGTCACTACTGTTAAGTGAGCCACATGCTCACAACACAATGCTCACAACACAATACTTCATATACTATGTAGGGCCACACGCCCTTTGAGTCACTACTGTTAAGTGAGCCACATGCTCACAACACAATACTTCATATACTATGTAGGGCCACACGCCCTTTAAGTCACTACTGTTAAGTGAGCCACATGCTCACAACACAATACTTCATATACTATGTAGGGCCACACGCCCTTTGAGTCACTACTGTTAAGTGAGCTACATGCTCACAACACAATACTTCATATACTATGTAGGGCCACACGCCCTTTGAGTCACTACTGTTAAGTGAGCCACATGCTCACAACACAATACTTCATATATTATGTAGGGCCACACGCCCTTTAAGTCACTACTGTTAAGTGAGCCACATGCTCACAACACAATACTTCATATACTATGTAGGGCCACACGCCCTTTAAGTCACTACTGTTAAGTGAGCCACATGCTCACAACACAATACTTCATATACTATGTAGGGCCACACGCCCTTCCATCAAGTGAGCCACATGCTCACATCACAATACACATGCTGACAATGTTTCGTAGGCCCCTTTTATTTTATTTATTTATTTTTTTTTTCCTTCCTATTTCAGTACACCACCTACCTACTACCACTAGTGAAAAGTATTGGCAGACAGTAAGTATATATAAAAGATAAAAGAGTAAAACTACCATCATCTCAATCCGTGGCTCCACCATGGCCAGCCAGGCAATACAACAATAAATAGAGCAAATAAAACACCAAATAGGCTATTTTAACAAACATACCCCCCACTGCGCCACTGCTAGAGCTGCTGCTGCCCAGACTACTGCTGGAGTCAACACCAACGCCTGATTTCCCACCAGTGCCACTATCGCAGCTGCTTCTGGCCACCGAGTGTGCCCTGAGCGCCTCCTCCACCAGCGCTTTGACCCTGCTCTCAAAGTCACAAGCATCAATTGCCCCCGAGGTACCGGCAACTGAGGAAGTACCAGAAGTGGAAGCACCAGTACCAGCAGCAGAGGGCTCACACACTCTCCTTTTCTTGAAAATGGGCTCTTTCTCCATGATCACAATCTTAAAATCTTTCGTTCCGCAACTTTTCTCTTCCCCGCTAGTATATTCTAATTATTCACCTCCCACACGTGGGGAGCCCTGTGCGCATGACCCCGCCAGACACTCCCCTCCTACCTAACCAACCGTTGCTGGTACTCCGCCTGGTATTAACCCCGCCTAGTCTGCTACTAAGCTGTCATAAGACATTCACATCTGTGTGCTGTGCCTCAAGGCACTCATGAACAATTCAGTGAGTCTCTTAGTTTCATTTGTCTTGTAATAACCCCTATTAATGTTGGCAAGCAAACAAGGAACTATCTGGAGTGTGAAAATTTGATAGAATTATGACAACCTTTTAGTGAAAGACTCTTAGACCTTGCAAAACTATCTGATCTTGAGGTAGTCTAACTGTCAACTGTTTGTGTATTTATTTATTTATTTATTATTTTATTATTGGCGAGCGAGCGTGGCGAGCGAGACACTTACAGGGGTAACACAATCAAAAATCGGGGATGTTTGTTAATTTAGATATAATAAGTATGGACGTACGTATGCCATTTTGTACTTTGACCCTCGCGTTTTTGTGTTAGTTATGTGGTCGACCCCGTCCCAAATTGCACTAAACAGAATCCTCTTGTTTATCGATCAGTACCCGTATCACCCTAGAAATTGAATTGTTTACCGTTTTGAATTCTTTTGCGGGTGCAGTTCAAACTTGAAAACTTAAGGGACTTCCATTTCTATTCCAGTTAGTGGCGGTGGTCAGTCAATGCACTCTTTGTCATGGATATAAACCGTGTGCAACAGTATTTACTTGAAAATACATTGTCCACTATACTACTGCGAAGGTAAGTCTGTGTAGGTGCATGTCCAGTTATGTCAAAGCATTGTGTGTTACAACCACTACTTAGCTAAAGAATATCACAAAGAAAACTTTTAAATAACGTGTATTGTTTTGTTGTTGTTTTTTTCCTTCAATTCAAGCAGTTGCAGAGAGTTGTTACTATGGCACTGAAATCCCTTTACCCTGTATGCTAAATTTAAAAACTGGACCTTATTTTCAGTAACTTGAGTATTAGAAGTCAAAATCATTCATATAAAAATAGTATAGTCTTTAGGCTCGCTCGCCATTTGTGCTCAAGCACATCACTAGTTATTACACTATAGCAGCGTCTATGGTAATACCACAACAGTGGAGAAATTAATAGTGCTCTAAGCAGGAAATGTATTTAATGGGAATGTTACATGAAACATAAATAATTAATTAAGTGCAGTCATGTCAGTCACCACAGGCACATAAAAGGTAAAGTATCATTAGGTGTTTCAAGTTATAAATTCGGGTGCCGTAAATATTTTGACAATTTAGCTACCAGTTTGTAGTATAGCTGGGCTGGCTCTCTCACCACTCTGTGCTTTAAGAATTTGATTTAGACCCAAGAGTGACTCGCTCGCTCGCTAATTTCTACTTTAGGTTGTTGTTTTTTTCTCTTCCCACAGTGTTTTATACCTTCTTTTTTTTTTTTTGAAGTTAAGAATATATGCACATCTACTAAACTCACCGACTGGTGACACTGATGTTCTCCCTCCTCCCCTCTCTCCCTAGTCAAAAATCCTGTATCAAACCCTGATTATAAAGTGTGTTTGTTAGTTGTTGTTTTTTTAGTTTTTTTTTTTGTTTTTTTGTTGCTGTTGTTTTTTGCTAGTGTAGCTGTAGCATTAAGGTCTCACTAGTACCAGTTAAAGATTCTGCCATTAAACTACTACAGTACGTCTTAAAAAGTTACTGCAAACAAATACATATTCTGCATGCTTAGATATTTAGTGTGACGATCCTTACCACATAATCCCATTGCAACATATTATTAGCTACATGTACATTAAAAAAAATTCTGTGAATTCCATGTATTTTTGGACAGCAAGAGTGCCTACTACAGAAATCAGTTTTTAGTTGTTGTTGTTTTTGTGTTGTTGTTGTTTTAACAATGATACTTTTCTTGTGTTTCCCACACCCTTTACCTAAATGCTCCGCTCATAGTAGGGTCTGGGACTTTGCCTTATCAAATTTGTTGCAATTCCCGGTTTGTTTGAATATCAATGCCCTTTTACCCAGAGGAATCTCATCCACGCACACATGCATTCATTGAACTCAAACAACAGCAACATAAGAAATTGATATGGAGAGAGGCTTCAGTCAATAACCATTTTACTACCACTTTCCTCCAAAGCTTTTGAGCTAGTGTCCGTTCTGGCTGAAACTCACAATCTTTGTCATTTTTACTTGCTTCACATGTATATCTATACATAAATTCTTATTTCTGATTCTTAGTCATTATATAAAAAAGGTTTCCATGACACACACATACATATCGTTTAACCCTTCCTAAGTGGTAAGCACAATGACTAGCCTTACACCTTAATAATGCTAATAATAACTAGGGGTGCGCTCAAAGCACACAGTGTGGCGAGTGAGTTAGCCCAGCTATAAAAAAAAAAAGAATTGGGAAAAAAAACAAACAAAAAAACCCACACAGCTAAATCGACAATACTTTACCATTTATTGACAAACCATTTATTGACAAAAATATAACGTTTTTGTATACTGGGCTAGCTCACTCGCCACACTGTGTGCTTTGAATACACCCCTAGTAGCATGAAACCTATTGACACCAAAAGCTGTATTTATATTTTCTAGCGAGCCTATGTATATATTATAGGCTTAGAATATTCCTGCGTGCCATGAAACGAAATCAACAGCTAAAAAAACGTTTTAAGAAACTTTGTGAAAAATGGTACTGATCGTACGAAGCTCCGCCCTATTTACGTAAAGAGAGGCGACATACCAAAGCCATATATTTATATAACATATATACCAAATGTCGCAGCACCCTTAAATTGATTTGCTTGATTATTTAGTTCATTTTTTCGGAGATTGTGCTTTCGCTTTATATGTTCTTTTCTGCCACGCTTTTGTTGTACAGCACAATCCGATTGTGGGTGTGGTATCTTCACTGGCGTCCACTCACTGCCATCTTATTCCCTGAGGAGCTCCTTCTCGGCGATGGGAAATTGCTGTAGGCTGGACGTTTATTCTTCTTCCAGCTACTGGTATTATTTCATTTTTTTTAAGTAAGTATGTAATAGACTGCTCAATTTCTGGTTCAGTGCCAGAAATAGTGTCCAAATAAACTGTAAAAAACTTTTTTAGCCCATGTAAATATTGTGTGTCCATTTGCTTTATTCGCTTGCATACATCATCCACAAATGAGCAACATAGCTGTGACACATTTTGCATAAGCTCATCTCCCTCATTGGTGTCTTTCTGTAGTATATTAATTAAAGTATCTAAATTATCTTCAGCAGAATCATATTCACTGTCACTGTTAGGAGAGATAGGAGCATTTGGCTCACATATTTCTGTACTATTAGTAGACATCATTTCAGAGTCTGTTACTGCCATACTGGTTTTTAAACTTTTATAGAATGCTTGGGTACCTGCTCTGTCTTCACCTAAAGCTATCACAGCATGCAAATATCTGCCCCTTGCATTAAAAAAAGGAATTAAATGAGGTGAAGTCAGTTTATATTTATTAGCTACGGCATGCTGATGCTTACAAGGCTCTCCTGTAGGAAAGCCAGTAATTCCAACACTGCATGTACATGTCCAATTCTCAGTATCTATGATATATTCTCGATCGCTGTGATTACTCTTAACTAAGTATAACCAATTATTACGATCGTGTTTAGTTATATCCGTATTATTTACCTGGTATGCTCCCAGTCCTTTGTGACGAAGTGAAATGTATCTGTCCATTCTATTATATGCCACTGATAGCAATCTTCGTTCATAGTACATTTCAAAAGTTACAGTTATAAATTCAAAAATTTGGACCAAATTGTAAGTTTTGATTCTTTGAAATACTATGTCTTTTCAAATTCGTATTCCGGCCTCTGCATAATTATTTGTATTTATTCCTCTAGTACTGGTGTTGTCTCTATTTCATTGCTGCTATGAAGTAACCATCTCCACATGGTTTGTAGAAAATGAAATACACATAAGTACAGTGATGCACTGGGCCATGTCTTTTTCAAACCGCTTCGTTCAGCTTGGGAGTCATCAGTAATTATGTTGCCTGGACTACCTTTACGATAAAAACTATATGTAGGAAATAAATATTTTAAATGAGTCATAGCAGAATTAATTATTGATGTACTCTCCTCTGATGTAACCACCACTCCTAGAGGTAGCCCACCAGCAGCAGAGGAAGTTGAAATGACAAACATAGGATTATTATAGTCATCAAAAGAGGACGATGAATCAATAAATACAAGTTCCCCAGCTTGTTGTATGTGTTTGTGAACCCGAGACATTAAAGGAGTACATATAGCTAAAATTAAAGGATGGTCATGTTTTCCATCACTATTATTAAATCGTTGTACTGAAGCTTTACCACCAAGATCTTTGTTAGTTTCGTTATATTTATTTATCCGTGCTTCTAGATCAGCGAAGAGTTCTTTTCCAGTGCGGACTCCCAAGTTATTTTTCCTCCATTTATTGAATAGATTATAGATATCACTAATTTTAGGGTTTACATTTCGGTCTGCTAAAAGCTGAGTGTTTTGTTGGTACATTAAATTCGTTTCATATTCAAGATGTGCACTACTTGGAGAGTGACCTCGTTTAAATAAATCATAATGCTTGGATTTGGTTTGGTCCGATATAGGCCTGAATCTCAGAGCATCAGCTACATTAATGGTGTGATTATGATTATGTTGTAGGATGACCTCAACTAAGTATCCTCGATGACGTTGATGAGGTGCTAATATAGTAATACTTATTTGTGCAGGACAATTATTATTCTTAAGATTTTGTAAACGGTGTGTTGTCTTCAAGCTCAAATTAGTTATTTCTTTTTTTCGTTGGTTATGGTGGCATCGTAAATATAGTTTCTTGCATACTCGCTTTCCTAATCTATTTTTACTGCGCTGAAACACCATGGTCTCCTGTGTCACTTGATTGTATTGTTGCACCCATTCTCTTGCTTCTTGTTCATTTTCTAATTGTATTTTGAAGGTACATTTGAAGTTATAGGTTCGAGTATTGCAGAATCTATTTCAACAAACTTGTATGTGTAATTACTAGGCAGTACTGCTGCTATGTAATTATTATGAGCAGTTATGTCATCTATGCTTCCACTCTCACTGTTGTACTCAGCTGTACATATTTCATCATTAATTTCTTGCCGCTTTTTAAAATCGTGAATTACTGAGCTGGTGTTTATTTTATGTTCAATAATCCAAGAAATTACACTAAGTCTCAACTGAGTACTGTGCATAGAGGGTTTAACTAAACATTGGGGAGAAGTCTTTTCATTCCAGCTGTCCAGTTCTCCCAATTACAGCACATCACAGCTGCCATACAAAGCACTATGACACCACAAACATTAGAGCAAGTTTGGGTGGGATAAAATGACACACGTTTGTCGGATCTTTCTTCTCATTGGATTGCAAGTTTATAATATTGTATAACTTTAGTTCTATTCCTAATTTACCTAATAATGGTTCAACCATGTGTGTTAAGTTAGATGAAATATCCCAGCTCAGTGAATCACCGTAATACGCTAGTTTTGTTTCAGTATTAAGTGCCAATAATGTCCAATGATTTCCTTGCTTTATTCCATCAGAAATAAAAATGGACTTACTGCTATGGTCTTGTCCTACATTAAGAGCCAAAATAACCTTTCCATTCATAAACACTTTGCTTTTCGATATCAAGAAATCTCTTATGCATTTATCTGGGGTACTTACTATGTACATAATATCTTCATACTGCTGATTCAAAAGAGTGAACAATTCATTTATTTCACTTTCAGTTATCCAATTATCTCTAGTTTAATTTATCAGCTTTGTTTCATGATTCGAGCTAGATTGGCTAAAGAACTCCATAATTATTTTAGTATTAATTCCATATAAGTCACCAGTTTCGGTTAACCAAGTAATAATCTTACCTATGGAGCTGTTATGTTTTAAGTCGTAATGATACCACTGAAGTTGTTTTAATCCATTATAGTCCATCAATCCCATTAGTAATTTTATGTATATGAATTTTTTCACACTTCTGTTTGTTTACATAGCAGACTTATGGCTATGGTAATGGAAGTGAGTGAAGGAATCTCTGTTAAACCACATGGATGGACCACTGACTTTGCAACCTCAGAAATTACTACGTCCATGGATAGACTTGCAGATATGACTGGAGCATTATCATAACATAACTTTTCCAATCCTCCACCCTAATCATGTACAATAAATCAATAATGTTGTTATGTTGTTGTTTTATTCGTATTGTACTTACCATAAGATATAGACGACTTTTAGATAATTTTGTGGATGACTGTCGGGTATTATCTATGGAGCAATGAAATGTTTAAGATAAATTTGTTAAATTTATATGTCAGTCATTGTAGTTTTTTAAATGGTGTTATTTTCAAGATAGTGAACTAATAAGAAAGTGTATTAAACTCTTCTTCTAATACATATACCATTATTCCTTACCTTGTCAAAAAAATGCAGTTAATAACAGTAGAACTCTAAGCATCAAGATGAAACAATCGCTATGAGAGGAAAGAAACTCCAAAAACAGTTCATGATCAGGAAAGTGATCTGGAACAGTAAAAGACCCAGCATTCACCCCTGGATCTGGGAACAAAGAATTCCCAGATTGTGCTGAAAAGCACAAGGGATCCTGCATGGGTACAGTCACAAGAAGCCATAGAAGTAGAAACTTTGAAGACAGCATGGTAGCAAGCATTTTCACCGCGGGAAGCCAAAAAAAAAAAAATAATAAATAGGGCCAACTCTTGTTCACTGCGCATGCGCAAATGATTGAACTATTTGTTGCACCATGAACTTTGACCTTTAATAAACGTTGCTAGCTTTTCTAAGTCCTAAAAGGGTGCGTCGTTTAAAAAATGCATCCGGCGACCCTAACGCATCCGTTTGGTATCTTTCCCCTGGATTGAGGAACTTAATGTGTACTTCATACGCCAAGTTTAATAGTGTGTGGGCTTCTATAAAATGTGCGTACAAATGTTTTTAGCTCGTCCCACTACCTCCGAACTTATTCTACTATGAGCTCCGACCTGGAAAGCGTCCCCAAAATGGAAGCTCTGAAAAGGACAATAATTGAAGTGACTGATTCGCACACTACTGGCATAGCCCTAGCTAAAACCTCCATCGTACAACACCAGCTGGCAAAGATTTATGACAGGATGGTAAGAAAACCCGCAAGGTTTAATTGCATTCCACTATTGCGTTGGAGTAACCAGACCTAGCCAGAGTGGTGATGTGGCCTACGAGTGTGACATTAGCCTGCTAATATGTATTTCACCATATCACACTCTGACTCACCCTGTGTTTAATTTTTTTTCGGCCTCGCTTGCTAATATCATTCTGCACGAACTTCGGAATAAATCCACCATTACAACTAATTTTAATGGGTAGCTAATACTCTATAGACCGCTCATACTATATACTTGGCTAATACTCTACTCTCCCCTAAATGGTGGTATAGTAGTCTGGCGGAGCCGACCCTTTACCTTCTTTGTTGGTGGGCGGGGGAAGGAAAGGGTCTGGTATCGTTAGCATATACGAGTTGTGCAGGCACAACTATAGTTGCGCCCCAATCAGATTGCAGAGAATTCTGATTACATCATAATATGATGTATTATGACATAACGTACACTGTAGCACGCGCGTCCACACCTGTTAAAAGCTTGCGCCGTAAACATTTGCTATATGTACTTGCTGGAGAGAGATGGCCGAAGTTCAGATCTTACTTGCTTTTGGAGAGCATGGTTTTTCTAGTGTAAAACCGGAACAAATGAATGTAGTAAAGGGAATTCTTCGAAGGGATGTTTTTGCCATTTTACCGACTGGCTTTGGAAAGAGTGCATGCTTTCAGTGCCTTCCAATTCTGTTAGACAAGATGTTTCCAGATGATGGACCTTCAATCATACTGGTTGTTACTCCACTCACTGCAATAATAAAAGACCAGGTAAGTGCTTCATAGGTAATAATTTATTTTCAATAAATTCCAAGTTCAGCAACCATTTCAAGTATTTTAATCATACACAGGTAATGACATTATGTAGAAGAGGAATCAGAGCAGGGTATGTTACTGGTGACCAAGAAAGCGATGAAGTCAAGGAAGCTGCAACAGAAGGAGGATATCAAGTCGTGTACTTCACTACTGAAATGCTACTTGGCAGTAGAAAATGGCGAGAAATATTACTGGGTGACATTTACAGATCTCGACTTCGAGCTTTTGTAATTGATGAGGCCCACACGGTGAAAAAATGGTAAGGGACTAGATAATGGTTATAATATTGCAAGGTATTACTGTAGGTACTACTTTCTATTTTAATCATAGAACCAAGTATGACATTTTCTTGCCAAAGTAATATTTCTTGTTGATACAAGAGTGTAAAATATGGATATATGCTGTTTTATAATGTTAAGTGTAAATTTACACACCTTAATTAATGAGACACAATATATAGATACAACTCCATTAATATAGTTGTTGCTTATATTTATGTGTTCTTTGCACTAATTTTGAGATGTATACAATCATTATACATTATGATAGGGGAGAGACCTTCAGACGCTTGCTGTTAAGGATAGGTGAGATCCGTAGTTTACTTCCAGCACATGCAAAGATCATGGCACTAACTGCTACGGCCACAGCAGCATTACGAATGGAAGTTTCCAAGATCGTTGGAATGAGAGATGAACTGGTGGTTTCCATCTCCCCATGCAAACCCAACATTATGTACTCCGTGATTAAGTTTTCTACTTTGACAGAAACATTTCAACCAATAGTGAAGAAACTTCTACAAGATGGTGCTGATTGTCCTCGTGCTGTGGTGTATTGTAAGTCTTTGAAAGACTGTGCTGACATATATGAGTTTTTTAAGGACTCACTGGGTGCCAACTTCACCATACCTGCTAATGCACCTACATAAGTACTAGAATTTCGGCTCGTGGACATGTTCATGAGTTGTACTGATCAAGAGGTGAAAGATAGTATTATTAAATTATTTAGCAAAACTTCAAATTTACGTGTAATTGTTGCAACGATGGCCTTTGGTATGGGAATAGACTGTCCCAATGTACGCCAAGTTATTCATTATGGTTCCCCTAGTGATGTCGAAAGCTATGTGCAGGAGACAGGACGTGCGGGTCGAGATGGACTTCCTTCAATGGCTGTTTTATTAACTAATGTTGGACGCACAAGACATATGGAGAAATCCATGTCAGAATATGTGATAAATGAGACTGTGTGCAGGAGAGACATTCTATTCAACAACTTCGATAATTATTCACGTGTTTATAGTGGACCTTTATGTTTGTGTTGTGATGTGTGTGCTAAATCATGTACTTGTTCAATGTGTTCAATAAATCATTCTTCTTTTTTTTTTTAATGAATAATTACGGTAAAATTACATATGTGAGATCATCCAATCCATGAGTATATTAGTGTCTATTGCATGCAAAACATCTCTTGGGTTTGGGAATGAGGAATGAGAGCGACCTTGATGTGGGGAAAACAATTTGTATTGTTGCAAGTGCTGAGTTATGAGAGATATGTCTTTGTTTGAGTTTGGTGCCTTGTGACTACCAGATAAATCTGCTACTCTATTGTCTGCATCGAAGTTCTCCAACAGTGGTGCCAGTGTTCCCAGAGCTTTTCCCACTCTAGTTATGGCGCTGTCAGTTTTGTTACTTCCCAGTCCTTGAATGCAATCTTTGCATACTCGATTGAGATGCTCCTGATGCAAGTCTCCTGGTATATTCCGTCCAGGTGCTGAATGGGTACTGATGAAGCGACTCCAGATCAGCTCTTGTGCTTGACGAGGAGTTAGTTCAAACTCGTACTGGCAGAGCATGTTCAGCACTTCTATCGAGTAATTTTTTCTTCCGGAGCTCTTGAAAATAGGTAGAAGATATCGCCAGCATTGCAATACTCGTTCTCCATCACCCTCTCTGATAGCATCACAGTAAACTAGATAGAAACACCCCAGACCTAGAAGTCTTGTACTGTAATCGTGCATCTACAGCAACAGCATAGTTCATAAGTTTAGGTGTTACTAAACCAATATTTAATATACCATATCACTTGATGACGGAGGTGACTTGTTAAACTCAAAACAAGCAAACTTGTCCACAATACTATCACAGATAGACTTCAGAACACTCTGACGTTTCTCTGCTATCTCCATCCACAACATCTCTGGTTCTTCAATGGAAGAAATCGTGGGAATATCATCCATTGAAGACATTTTTAGCTCCTCCATTGCTGCTGCCATAATGTGACTAGATACAATGAGCTTAAAAAAATCATCACACTCATTAAAATGGTGTATCGAATCTGCTGTCACATTCAGGCGACTGATTAAATTTCTCAGTTGATACAGTGTGCCATGCTCACCAGCAGACTTCGATGAGAAGTAGTACTTCCACACTACCTACAACCATTATTACATCAGTGCAAATTGTTTAATACATTATAACAGATAAATACTCACATCTAGAAGATTGAGTTTAGTATGCCAATCTTCAGCACAAGGGATGATCCCCGCTAGCTGAGTGACAGGAGACAAGGAATTCATCTTGGCTCTCACAGCTCCCCTTGCTCTTGCAGCTGTAAGCTGATCACCGCCGAAGAAAATCCTGTGTAGAGATGCATCCAGTACTTCTACTTCATCTCCAGTCCCTGGAACCTGAAATGTTTTGCTGTATTCATATACTGGTATATATTGGTGAAGATGTGTTACAATATCCACCATGTCAACCGCTTTATTTTCATTTTTCAGGAGCACTCCCAGAGGCACCTAGATATTTTCACACATGTAATTACATACAGTAGATATAAAACTATAATGGCAACCATATATAACACAACAAATAAAAATAAGTACACATTTTACCTACCACAACTGATTTTGATGACATTTCAGCATAATATTGGTGTTTTATGTGCCACTGCACAATATCTTCAAATGTATGTTTGTAGAAAGGCATGTGCTTTGTCAAAACTCTAGACACCATAGTTACAATGTTGCTCCTTAGAATGCGATCATCCTCTTTAGAAGGCAACAAACTTAATGCCCTACGCTTTGGACTGTCCAAGCATGTTTGAACATGCACATCTGGGAAGCTACTATGGTCAATTCTATTCTGGACAGCAAAGTAGTGGAAATAATGGAGTGATTTATTCCTATGATTTTCAGCTCTCATGTATCTGGCTTTGACAGTTTTGTCAATGTTATCACCGACAAGCTTGAATCCCAATCTTTGAGCAATGGGAATATGTACAGGAGAACATGTTTCAATATCATCTGTAGGTATAAGACACATAAATACACCATCACATAATAACAGTAACTATGACACATGTATCACTTGTTGTGTAAATCCACTAGTGATAATGGATTGCCATCTGTAGCTGGATTGTAAGGCCAGCTATGCGCAAAAATAGCTCAGTCAAAACTTAACTAAAACTATCTTTAGGAGCATGTATGTATAACTGTTCCACAAATTAAATAAATCTCATAATGATACAGAATGAATGGAGGGTAGGATGACTGTTAATGGATCAATGTTTATTTAGCTGCAGGAGGAGGTGACTAGCAGGTGTGGTGTGAGCAGAGAAGTGTAGTGAATAGGTGAGAAGTGGGTAAAGTTTGTAAAGTAATGTGAGGCTTGACCGGCACTTCTGAATGAGTTGTTACTGTTTTGTTTTGTGTTGTTTTTTTTCCCCAGGTACAGGAAGTGCTAAATGCTTAGCAAGGTATATTTCCAACGATTTAATTAACATAAATATGACAGCAATACAGGTGCTTACTGAGTGTACGAAAATATTTGCCCACACATACCACATGTATAACAATACCAAACTAGCAATTTATCTTTGCAAAATTGTTTAAGAGTTACCTTGTGTAACTTCTTCTGGTGTTTCATCAGCTGTTTCTGAAGTCAGACAGTGCCCTTCATAGTTGTCTTGAATGTCTTCCTCAGATGATATGTCTGTAGTGAGCGGAGAAAACAGGGGTGCTCGAATGTCAGATCCACTAAGCACACTGCTGTAGGAGTCTGAAGAATATTCATTACTTGTATCAGAATCTGCATCATCCATAACCCCCCTACCATATGATACTGGCACACTTGATAGAGTATTCTAATAAAAATAGCAATTATACTTTGTATTAAATTATCTAAATAGTATAGCTTAAACAAACCTCCTCATGTGCCTTCTTGAGACTTTCAATTAAGTTATCTCTCCACTGAAGCACCAACTTATCATGTCCATCACCAAGGCTCTCCAACAATCTACAAGTGACTATGTGAGACATGCACACATTTACTTTCTGCAGGCGTTGATAGACCTGAAAACAAACAATATGACTAAAGAATATGTGATCACTTAAAGTTATACCTGCTTCCCACTACTCCCTGCATAAAGAATCAGAGATACCATTCGCTGAACCAATGACATCTTTCCATAGCGAAATTTCAGCAGTATTGCACAACACATTCCTATTATTCCATTGCGATTGTGCCTTGGTCTACGAGTGTGGGTACATGATTGCAGAATAGAATATAATATTGGTGAGTGTTCAGAAACTTCCAATAAAAGCTTGTCCCAGGTGAAGCATTTCAAATCCTGGCTCTGCAATATCGACTCAACTTTGTCCGAGCACATCAATGCTAACTCTCTTCGCAGGTTTACTCCAAGCCTTTGCAATACATATTTCTTAGTTATGGGATCTTTCAACACTTCAGCTGCAACCGTGCTCTTGCTTCGTCGAGCCACAGCTTTTCCCAGCCTTTTTCGACACGGAGTTAAGACGTACTTCCTTGATCCTCTCTCAAAGTTCACGCCTACCTATTGTGTCAATTATTATTCAACAAATAAAATTATATTATTAATTAAACTGAATTTTGAGCCATAGCAAATTTTTATAGCTGCTTGAACTTTGCAAAACAACAACAATACTTTCTCCACTAACCACACTTTATTTGTTAATTATTGAAATTATTAGTCAGCTATTATTTATACATTCCCAGTCAATGACTTGGCCATTATTTTCAACGTTAGAATCAGACCTTCATAGTTCAGTATCAATCAAACAATGGGTAGTGCACCAAATAGATTTACATAACCATCTTATAGCAATCACAGGTTAAATATTTAAGGTACAACTACAAAGTAAACCATAAACGTACAGTAACTGTAGGAGAAATGGCTGAAGTAGAACCTGAAATTCTTTGAGGAGTAGAAGTCATAAGAAAAATTGTCACACTTTCATCTTCTGCAGGTCCAGCATTAGACTTTCTTTTGGCATGGTGGCAAGGTGTATCCAGAATAGGCCGTTTGCGACTTAGGGCTTGCGCATTGATAAACTGATGCCTATCTGGATGTGGTAGAATCAAAGAGACAGCTTTACATATTCTAGCAGCGATTTCCTGAATCAACATTCTTGACATTACATACTAGCTAGATACAATATTACTGAAAGTTTTTACCTCTTTGGCTTTGAGAAGTTTTTGGTATGCATAATAGCACTTTCTGCACATGTAACTTTCAAAAACTGACTCAATATTAACCTGCTCTCCCCTCTTCTCTAGTTCCTTGACAATGAATTCCAGATTCACCACTAATTGCACCAATAACTCTCCTATCCTTTCTTACCGCCTGTTCTCCACAAGCAAGACATATGTTCTTTAAGGATGAGGCAGAAAGAGAAGCAGCAACGGACAATGAAGTCGAAGATGAAGAAGCCATTGAAGATGAAGAAGCCATTGAAGCTAAAGACTATTATAAATGTAGCATCTATCCAGCTAAATACGCGCAAAAAAATAGCTCACGCATGCGTGGGAATGACGTAAGAAAATGTGATGTAATGGAAGTGTCTGCTGCACAACTCGTATATGCTAACGATACCAGACCCTTTCCTTCCCCCGCCCACCAACAAAGAAGGTAAAGGGTCGGCTCCGCCAGACTAGTGGTATAGCGGGTGATCTGAAAGCAGTTTGAAGATATCCTCGTAAGAATTATCTGCTGCGTGAGAATTCAGTTCTGTAAACTAAACCAACCCGAATGTGTCTAGGAATGCCTGGCGTCCATATCTGAAAGAGTACACGCCTATTAGCATTTTGTATACGCTTTATCGGAGGATTGCCACAATGTTGCTTATATTTACTTTTGTATGTGCAATTTTCAGCCCAGGTAATCATGCAAATTTTTTCTCTTTTAACAGCAAAAAAAATATTGTTTATTATAACTTAAACCGACGTTGTTGTAGTTGTTTTTTTATTGAGGATTAACTGTGTCAGACTTGTATTTTATCAAATACAGATTCTTATGCATACAAATTTGGAACCATTTTTCCTAAAATTCAGGCAGTGGAAGTTCATGAACCTTTTTCCTTAACCTGTTACATTCCTATTGGTAATGGTGAGGTTGAGTGGCAGTTTAACGGTCATAAATTGCCGAGAAGAATTAGATACAAATCCGTGCTTGAGTTTTCAGGAGCAGCCAAGTGGGATACTGGAGTATACCTATGCAGGGGACGATATAGAGATGAAATGAGTACAACTCCATTTTCAGATTCAGCTACTGTGTTAGTCGGACGTAAGTAATATGAAATAAGCTCTTTACACTCTGCTTCCACTTTCATTATAGTGGCTGTAATATTATACATTTACTGGCACTAATGGTCGAAATGGGACCGTCAGTGTAAGCACTGAAGTTCCCCCTTCATCACAGATGATCCCCTAAAGTTATCGACAATCGACAATTTGATAATGATCATTAGAAATTGGTTCACTGCCTAATAGTTAGTCCCAGCATTTCCCAAGCACTAGCCAATGGGATTGCTCAGATGTCCCCTACCCCTAACCCCCCCCCCCCCTACCCCCCCTCTTTTATTTTAGTTATTCTTTTATTTAGGTAGCTATGTATTATTTTAGCTGGTATGAAAATGGTTATGATGTTCAGGTTTACTATTAATCATTATAATTAATTTGCCACCGTAGCTACTCCTTATTACACACAAAATATCTTTCAAAAAATATTATACTGAAAATTTTTAATAGAAGAGAATAGAATAAATTTTCCATACAAATATAAAAGATAACAATACCAGTAAAATATGAAACGTGAAAAAAAAACAATATTATATATATTACTTAATACATGAGTCAGAGTGTGATATATGGCCAGATATTTCATGAGAGCAGGCTAATCTAATTTATTTTGAAGAGCCAGGGGCAAGTGATAATAAGACTTGAGAGTAAAATATCTAGCCATATCACAATGACAAGTGTAGCAAGGTTTATTCCTTGCTAGATACACTGAAGTAGGTTATACTAGGACCAGTAACTCTAGGTGGTAAAACTCTCAAGGGGCACCCACAACCCCCCTCCCATTTATACATCAGTGTTCCGTGAATGTTTTCCATAAGAGTTGTACATGATAAATTAATTATTCATTGAATCATTGAAAAGAATTCCTGGATTGAAAAGAATTCTTGGATTGCAAATTCCCCAGCAGCGAATATAAAGAAGGCAGGCAGTAACATTAAGTGCATTTCAGATTGTTTGCAGCACCCTCACTATAGTTTCAAATGGTTTCTAGTGACACAGAAACCGTAATGTACACAGTGCGTGCTACTAGGACCTGAACCAGGAAATTGGAGTCAAGCTTACAACTAATCTTCTATAGTAGGTCCAGTAGTAGGCCAGAAAAAAAACAACTCAAAAACTTTTGAAGGGGAGAAGCTAGCATCTGGGTTTTGCTCATTGCAAAGCTGCACCAAAACGGTTAAAATATTACCTCAGTATAGTTAAAAAACGGTGATAATTTGCTATTCCAAAACACAGTAAGGGAATAGGAACAGAAAAAAACAGGTTTCCCGCTCAAAACGTGCCCTCTTTTTTAGTCACGGCATGGATCAATTTGATTATGCTGGGGTGAGGAAGACGCATAATAATATGGTTCAAATAGCCCCCTATTGCATCTAAGAGCGCACACACGAGATGTTATAGTAGTCACTCTGTCTCCCAGCCCTTCACGCTCTAATTTTGGAGAATACTGACAATTAACTGTTGATTTAGGCAAGAACTTACTCAGACTGCCGCTTCAATCCCTTCGTTACCTTTGCAGAATTACCTGAGAAAATTACTCTCCTAATTTTGGTAAATTAATTATTCATATTATAAATCACCATAACAACAAGCTCAGTGTGCAATTGTAAGTCATTTCATATTCAGGTTATTATATCTATATAGGTAAAGCACCACATAGAATAATTCCAGCACAGGTTGAAGTTAATTCAGGAGACTCAGCTGATTTCAATTGCATTTCAGAGCTACCTCCTGGTAGAAAAAATAGACCAGTATCATGGTTGTTTAATTCTTATCATCCTATTAATGGAATAGCTGAACCTAAAGGATTCCACTCACTACATATTAAATCTGTTAATATGAAACACAGTGGCCATTATACTTGTTATGGTTGGAAAAAAAGTCTAGGTTTTTGGAAACGTTTCATAGCTACTGCAAATTTACACGTGCTAGGTAACACTGTAACAATAATAATAGTGTATCCTACTAAACAGTTAGTGGGACAATTTAGACATTATGATGAGGTGATGGTTAGCTATGTAGAGAATATGACAAGAGTAAGGGACATGTGAAACATCTGAAATAATGATATCATTTATAATGAGATTCTTGCTAGTATTTACAGATTGTTGATTAACAACTAGAAATTGTACAAGGTTGATGTTTCAATAATATGATCACTTATTTGTATATAGTTTGAATGTAAACTATTTTGTTACCAGTTTGCATAAAATATGTTTCTTTTTCATAGAATACTTATATGAGCAATATGAATTAATATAATTTTTAATGATACTTACATTAGTCAACAGATATATGGTGAGATATTTCACAGGCAGGCTAATGATTTTTAACAAGCAGAGAGGAGAGTGAACTTGTGAGCGAAACATTTGCCATTTTTATCTTTCAAATGAAGCCTGAGAGCAAAACATTTTGCTATATCACCTCCGATGGAGTGTAGTAAATGATTTATTCTATTCTAGATTTCTTTATTCAGCTTGTAAAAATATTTGTAGCACAGAGTATTAGTTCTAAGTACTCTCAAAACTCCATGCTGATATTTTAGCAACTGTGTTGACCCTCTAGGTTAGTTATTGTTGAGAACGGCACTTAAAGAGTCCCATGAATGGATTAATATTCACGAGCTTGGGAGTTTCAGTATTAGATAACCCCTTAAGAGATATCAGCGAGTTATCTCACTGGTCAAGGACCAATAACAGTGGCATAGGAAAGATGGGCATCAGGGGGCTGGAGCCCCCCCCCCCATAATTCTGGGGTACAATTTAATTAGGTGATTTACAAAAAAAGCCAAGGAGACTGAGCTTGCTCAGTACAGGGTGAAATATCAACCTTGAAATATCATGAGTTTCATGAGTAATGCACCTAAAGATATCATTGTTAAGATATCAGGGTTGAATAAATGAAATAACAAATATTATATTATAAATATATAATTATAATATATATACACATGATAATATTATATAAGTACAGATACATATGTATTTGTTATACAGATAACAAATTTATTCATCCTCACACAGTTGTTGTTGTAAAAGGAGATTTAGTGCAATTTTCTTGTTATTCTTATACTAAAGTTACTTGGACTCTCAGTTTAACCAAGGTTATACATTTTCGAGATAATGTTAAACAACATGGTAATATTATTTTAGTTAAAAATGTACAAAAATTTAATGAAGGAGATTATTATTGCAAAGGGAGCACTCAAGTGCAAATTGGAATGAAAAAAGAATTAACAAATTTCTTTGCAAAGGCTACCCTGTGGATAAGAGGTAAAATGCAAACTATCATCATTTTCATTATTGCTGTTGTTGTTGTTATTATAATTATTACTATTTTTTATTATATATAATAATACATCAGTAACGACGACAACCAATGACTAACAAAAATTTATTCATGAATAATTGAACAGCTCGAACCGTTTGGTAAAGTGTCATCCTTACTACATGAATTAGTAAAGCGTCATCACATTCAGTAGTGATACAGTATATTGTAATTAAAAAAGGGAAGTGGCTAAGGAGAGTAATCATTGCCAAATAAAGAATAATTGTCGGGCAAGAAAAATTGCCATGAACTTCAGCCCTACATAACCTTTGACCTTGTATGAATTTATTTATTATTATTTAAACTATTCGCAAGTAGTGCCTAACAAGCAGAGAGCAATTATTTCTCCGAACTTTCTTTGCAAGATTTTTGTCATTTTGCTGCAGCTAGCATTTCTTGGTAGCTAACTTTATCTCCTTTTTTAGCTAGTTGTGTATGTACACCTGTCTAAATGAATAATATATGGCTCATGATTCTGAAAATATTATCAATAGCCACATGAGATCATTATAACTTAGTGAAATTGAATCTAAATGCACTGTTATTCTGATCTTGATAAGCTAGCTAAGCACATCGTTCATTCTTGGGAGTCACATTGGAACTTGTAATACTGTATTATTCAGATTAACAACAATAATATTAGCCTATTAAATATTTAGGCAGCCATATAGCTGGCTATAGCTGACATCTGTCCATTAGATATTGTAGTTTAATGTTATTCAAATTGATTTGAACTAAAAAGTGGACTCCAATTACTTTACTTTGTTAAATGTGGTACCTGCAATACTCACTCTGAATCTTTTTTCCCAGTTCAAGTAAAAAATTGCTATTCTTGTTTTTAATATTGGCTAAAATAGTTATACAACTGACAAAATCTGAAATTAATTAATCAGTATAACTAGTCACCACAACTATTTTCAATTTCATACTTCGTTTGTCACTATTGTCTAGATACTATCATAATAATTATGTGCTTTTATTTTTAAAAAATTAATTGTATGACTATGCAAGTTATGTAAGCAAAAAAAATGTACCTCTACATCAATAAATACAATAAGTCTTGTTCTTTTCATAATGTATTAAAACTTTCATGAATGAAAAATATGACTTAAATACATATAAATTATATATGTATAAGAAGTCAAAGTTGAGATAGATTATTGTAGTTTAAGTTTTAGTGCTCTACTGGAAACACAAATATAAACTTTTTTACAGTAATATATTTTGTTTTTTTCTCTCTTTTTGTGCAAATTTGTGAAAACCATTGAATCTCAGCTATGCTAATTTTCATTTAAATATCACAAGCTGTGAATAAAAAATGATATGAGTTATATTGAACATTTACCCCAACCAGTGAAATCACATTGTCATACATATCACATCCAATCATGTCTTCATGAAAATCATGATTTTATGTAACTTATGATTCACATGTCCAAGTTTCTCAAGCAGCAGCTAATACTACAAAAAATCATAAAATAACTGTATAATCACAATCACTTCATGTTACTTATGACTTTAGTCTATTCTAGTTTCTTTTGTTTCTTTAGTCTCTCAGTTCTCTAGTCTCTTCTAGCCTTTTTAGTCTATACTAGTCTCTTTAGTCTCTTCGTGCCTCTTCTTTTCAGTGTCTTCCATTCTTTTTAGTTTCTTATAATGTCTTCAGTCTCTTCTTGTCTCTTTAGTCTCTTCTAGCCTCTTTAATCTCTTCTAGTCTCTTCTAGTCTCTTTTTAATTATAATAATATTGTGCATTGTAACAGAATAACTGTCATAATAATTTATTATTTTTATTCAATCTGAACTAACAAAGAGTTGATTCAAACTAACAGAAGCTTTTACTTACACTGAGCTTTAGATTTTACATAGCTAACTTGATAAACTTAGAACTTTTACACCGGAATGCTATTAGTGAGGAGTTAGCTACTTTCTATTTCACAATAACTTGATAAAGGAGCTAAGAATTTTTACATCCTACACCAAGAGAAATTGATAAACAAATGATAGATTCTGCCTAACTTAAACTAAACCTTGCTTGGCTCAACGCAATGACATTCTATGCTACAAAAATGTAAATGTCCTTGTTTGCTTCTTGAGGGAATAATTTGTCTGTTGAATCATCTTAAGAATATTAGATGATCATAAAAATATCATAATCTTTTCTCGTTTATCAGTTTTCATGAGAACAGAATTACTTACCTCTAGAAGCCTATCATAACAATTGTACCATCTGAGGGTTCTAAATATTATTTGTTGTTGTTTTTTAATTAGGCTAACAAATAGTCTATGTATGTTACTTGGGATTCCGTGATGTGTTGGTGGTGCCTAGTGGGTGGAGAGGTAAGGTGTTGATTTTAGCACATGAAAAAACTGGCCATTTGGGGGCCGACAAGGTGACAGCTATGGTGGGCAGGCACTTCATTTGGCCTGGGATGCACAGAAACATCGGTGCACATTGTAGAGGGTGCAAATTGTGTCAGCAGAATTGCAAACAGAGGCCCAGGAAGGCTCCGGTGGTTGAGAGGCAGGTGCTGACCGAGCCTTTTGATGATGTAGCCGTGGATATTGTGGGGCCATTGCCCAAGGGTAAAGGGGGGTGCCGGTATTTGTTAACTTATGTTTGTTTGGCTACTAGGTGGCCTGAGGCTGTGCCACTCAGGACCATAACAGCTAGGTCGGTTGCTGAGGGGCTGTGGTCCATTTTTGTGAGGACTTCTATACCTGAGCGAATATTGACGGACCAAGGCAGTCAATTTTGTTCCATGTTGGTGAAAGAGTTGTGTGCATTGATTGGAATAGAGAAGGTGCAGACCTCCCCGTACCATCCGTAAACAAATGGTGCAGTGGAGTGTATGCATGGTACTTTCAAGGCCATTTTAGGGAAGTGTAGGGAAGCTGAGTTAGATTGGGTGGGGCAGGTGAACTTTATGTTGTTTGTGCTTCGGCAGATGCCCCATGCCGATTTGGGTTTTAGCCCATTTGACTTGGTTTATGGATTTAGAATCAGGACTCCTATGGAAGCACTGTACCATGGGTTATATGAGATGGAATGTGGAAAGTTGGGTGTGTGTGAGTGGGTGAACAATATGGCGGAGCTTTTGGAGTTAATGAGGGATTGTGCCGAGTTGAAGATTGCTAAGGAGAAGGAGAGCAGGTTGGCATTGATGAATAGGGGGACAAAGTTGAGGGAGTTTGCAGTTGGGTCGAAGGTGTTGTATAGAATACCGGGGTTGAGTTGCAAGTTGGCAGATTTGTGGGAAGGACCTTATGTGGTGTTGGAGCGTGTGGGTGAAGTTAATTATAGGATTTGCAAGGAAGGGATGAAGAAACACTGTAAGGTTGTGCATGTGAATTGCTTGAAGAAGTATCGTGAGAGAGTGAGGGTTGCAAGATTGGATGTTGTGGTAGAGGAAGTGGAGGAGCAGAGGAATCTGTTAAGTGGTGAATGTGAGGTTTTTGTCAGGGTGAACTGGAGGAACTGTTGGGCAGGTATGAGGATGTGTTTTCTGACTTACCAGGGAATACCAAGAAAGTATGATGAAGATTGAGACTGGGGATTGCCTACCATTTACTCAGTTCCGATTGGGATCAGGGAGGAGGTTAGAAAGGACTTGAGCAGTTTGGAGAAGTGTGGGGTGAGGTGTGATGGGCCATGAGCGTCACCCTTGGTGCCGGTGAGGAAACAGGATGGAGGAATGAGGTTGTGTGTGGATTATAGGAGGCTCAACTCACTTACTGTGAAGGAGCCGTACTACATTCCGGGGTTTGAGGAGATGATTGAGATGGTTGGTATGGGGAAGGTGTTATCCAAGGGTATTTGTCAAAGGGATTCCATCAGGTGGAGGTAGCAGTGGAGGACAGGGACAAAACCTGCTTTGTTTGTCCCTTTGGGAAATTTAGGTTTAGGCGTATGCTTTTTGTGCTGACCAATGCCCCATCAGTGTTCCAGAGGCTAATGGACACTGTGCTGGTGGGGTGTACATAGTTTACATGGAGTGTATATTGATGATATTTGGGTTATATCAGGTAGTTGGGCGGAGCATAAGGTGCATTTGGGTAAGTTATTTGAGGTGTTGAAAGAGGCGGGGCTTACGGTTAAGAGGAATAAGTGCAGTGTTGGTAGGGTGAAATTGGAGTTTTTAGTGCATGTTATAGGAGGAGTTATCAATGTACCGGAAGCTAGGGTGAAGGCAATCAGAGAACACCCACTTCCAAGGTCTAGGAAGCAGTTAAGGGCTTTCTTGGGGTTGATTAGCTTTTATAGGAAATTTATCAAGGAGTATCACCGCTGGTCCACTGCTCTCACGCCCTCAACATCCAGGAATGCGGCAGGGGTGGTGGAGTGGACAGGGGTCTACGTGATCAGTTAAGTTCTAGTGTATGTTTAATTGTACCATGTGTGTCGGATGTGTTCGTTGTTAAAAGTGATGCAAGTGCTACAGTAATTGGAGCAGTGCTATCTGTGAGGAGGAATGACGAGTTGCTACCAGTTGCGTTCTTCTCGAGACAATTGAAGGGTGCTCAGTGTCGATATAGTGCCCAGGAGTTGGAGGGACTCGCTCTTTACGAATCTATCAGACATTTTGGGTTTTATCTTTACAACAGGAGATTTACTGTGGTAATAGACCACCGAGCTCTAGTGACTTTGATGACAGCTAAGCAGGGGAACCGCAGACTACATAATTGGTCTATGAAGCTGACTGAGTTCAAGTTCAGCGTGGAGTACGAAAACATTGTGGCTGACTGTCTGAGTTGTTGTTACGAGAGAGATGGAGAAAAAAGATTGTGCTAATGGAGGATATCAGCAAAGGTGGCAGGGGGGAGATGTGGGCCAGCCCACATGAAATGGAGAAAGAGACGAAGGAGAGGAAGATAAAGAAGAAGAGAGAGACGTTATTATGTGTGCATGAGTTGTGTCATTGTCATTGTCTTTTGTGTGTACTGAACAAATTAGTGTGTATGTGTGGTTAGTGCTGTAAAGCAGTTGTATGTATGTGTGTGTGTTACATTTGTATCAGAGCACACTGCCTGAAAAGTGTCCATTGACAACCAAAACAAAATTGTAAATTAGAGTATGATGTGTTGATAACTAGTTTGTTAACCTCTACAGCCTTGTAAATTTTTTGTTAACTCTAATTACCAAGACAGTTTTACGCATTTTGTCATGGTTGTAAATGGACTTTTTTCACCCTGTGGCAGGAAGTGTGCATTATTTTGTGCTAAGTAGGTGGAGGGAGTCATTGTGTTGTATATATATAGTTGAGTTTTGCGCCATGTGCTTCAGTCTCAATTGTATCATTCAATTCGTTGTGTGTGCAGTCTCTTAATTAATGTAATAAAACTATCCTCATTATCCAACCTGCAGGTGGGTACTTGGTTAGCCAGGGATAGTTTAAGAGCTGAGATTCTGGTGGCAGCATACCTTTGCTGTCTCCAAGTGCGAGCTATTGGAATAGTGTTTCCACCGTTTTCCAAACCAGCCCACACTCTCCTTCACCTATAATATAGACTATAATAAAAGCTAACATGATTATTAGATAATGTAATTCTTGCATATAATTGGCTACCATTGAGAACTTTTACAACATATCTGATAATTCAAAAGATTTTTCTACCACATCTATACCTGCTGTGCACATGCTGCAACAGATGGGGGGCAGAAACAGCTGATGGGCTGATTAAATAATTAAAATATTATGAGTCTATTTAGCATCATTAATCTTAAATAACTAATTTTAAAAATTACTGTAAGAGAGTCCTATATTCAATCACTTAACAATTTATTCTTCAAAGCAGTAAGAGCCACTTTTATATAGTTCGATTATAATCATTTATAATATACAGCGTGTCAACTATTTCTTCCTAGTGCCAACTATTTTGTGAGAAACTGAACATTTATTGAGGTTGAGTATGTTAAATCGGTGCGATTTGTGTGACCCTTGTCAACTAGTTACAAAAAACCCTGAATTCTTGAGTCCATACTTAAATCTTACTTGATAAATTGTCTGTATTTTTGTGACCCTTGTTGACCAACATAATAAAAGTCCATTTTTTCATGTACCCTAGTTGAAATAGGGACACAAAATTGTGACCCAGGTACAGAAAACGAGTTATTTTCTGAGACCCTGGTCTAACTAGGGACACAAAATTGTGACTCAGGTTCAGAAAAAGAGGTATTTTCTGAGACCCTGGTCTAACTAGGGACACAAAATGGTGACTCAGGTTCAGAAAAAGAGGTATTTTCTGAGACCCTGTTCTAAGTAGGGACTCAAAATTGTTAAAGTGAAAAATGAATTGATTTCTCAGGTCCCAAGTTGAACTAGGAACACAAATTTGTTTCCCAAGTTTAAAATTGGTCAATTTCTGAAGTCCCTTGTCTAACTAGGGACTTTGATGCAAAATAGCAGGATAGAAAATTTTGCAATTTTTTGTGACCCTTGTTTTCTGCTGCACAAAAACATTGATTTCTTACATCTATTGAAATATTCTAGTGTAAGAAATGACCCAATTTTTATGCCCCCCGGTTAAGAAACTGCAATTTTCTTTGAATTCTTGGGAAGGTGAGTAGAAAAAAACTTTAATTCTTTGGTTTTTTCCTCAAAAATAAATCATTTTGCTTTAAAATTTAATTGGCACTAGGAAGAAATAGTTGGCACGCTGTTAATATGTGCCTGGATATCTAACATGTTAAATAAATCACACATTTTCCAAGTACCTTATGCCTTCAGAGTTTAGCAACTTAAGTATAATAATTATAAAAAAATTATGGTGTCCTCAGCTTCTCCAGAGCTTGCCCTCAGCCCTTTGTGCATGCAGTGATCGATCTACAGACTTTGCTTCAAATATACGTGAAGTCATTTATGCCAAAGGCAATTTCCTAGGCTAGATTACCTACTAGTATGTCACAAACCTACTCTAGTAATTCTGAGCAATTTTACTCATACGTTAAATTTTGTGCACTAATTTATTAGTATAGTTGTGGTATTTGTAATTGTACACAAACATTTAAATAAAAATTATATTAAAATGTCTTACTGAAATGATTGCACAGAAAATCTGCATTCTTCTCTCTTAAATCAGCAATTGCCTGGTGGTTGAAGAAAGCTTTAAAAATGCATTCAAATAGTAGTTATTTTGATAAGCCAGGGGATAGCACTATTTACTCTTGGCATTCCTTCTTACTGAAATTAATCCCCGAAAGTCAAAGGCAAAAAGATAGCTAAACAAACAAGATATACAAAATATAAGGTTAAAGGAGATTTCAATGAGTCCTGACCGTCTGCTTAGTCAGCATTAAATGATTTAAAGTGCGCGGCAACGATTCCTGTCTCTAGTGTCTTTCGAGGTGAGGGAAAACTTATGTAAGTTAACCGATGGTAACTGAACAAGATAACTTACGTTACTGCATTCTTACTTGAAATATGTCAAGCGCCACAGTGTGGTGGAATACTTGCTAGTTATTACTATTGTTATTATTATTATTGGCCCTATGTTGTTTTATATTTTGCCCTTATACCGTAATTAGGTTCAGTAACAGTAGAACCTCATCAACAGTTTAAGGAAATGAATGATGTAGCTACGTTTGTGTGTAAAACTTATAATCCTATAAAATGGACTTATAAAAGAGGCAGACTTCCAGATACAGCAAAAATTAGTGGGAAAATGGGTGAAAAATTGACAATATATATGGTTTCCTCCTATTTTGTTGGTTCCTATGAATGTACAATGCTAGATAGAGGGATTTCGTACACGTCATTTGGCATCCTCGGTGTAATAAGTGAGTTATAAAATATCTGTTTGAAGCGAGAAACGATACAGCTTGAAGTCTCATAAACTAAATTGCCTAAATCTGCTATTGATGCACACCATTCATACTCCTGTTTTCCTTTGTCTCTCTCTTGCCCTCTGTTACTATTAGAAAAAGTACTTTGTTATTATCAAGTTATGACCCTTCATAAAAACTAGATTGACACTTTCTCACCAAAAGGGGTTTTGTTTGAGCCATGACGATCAATGTTTAATGACCTGGGTGTTGATGTTAAAGAGGCAATGTTAGGTGTGGGGAGTGATGGATCTGTAACAGTTCCAGTATCTAACTTTCAAGGGATGTCAGTAAAACTAGAAGACAATATAATTATTGGTAAGGTGGTGAAATTGAGTAGTTCAAAGGGATTAGAGAAGGATTCTGTGGGTATTATAAATGAAGTTAGAGCAGACCCGATTACTGAGAAAGGTGATAGGTTAGAGTCTATTTTGGGAGGAAGTACATGAAAATATGGATGAATGTAGTGAGCCGGATGCAGTGAAGAAGTTGTTGGGTGATTTTGTAGATTGTTTTGCTCTCAATGATTCAGATTTGGGTTGTGCTGATGTAGTTCAGCATCACATTGGTACTGGTCAGCATTCTCCAATCAAACAGCCACCCTATAGAACCCCCATATCTCAACGTCAGCGTATTGCAACTATGGTTGAGGCAATGCAGCAGCAAGGTGTTGTGCAGCTTTCAGTGAGTCTTTGCGCAAGCCTTGTAGTGCTTGTACCAAAGAAGGATGAGTCTTTGAGGTTCTGTGTGGATTATCGAAAGCTAAACTTGGTAACTAAGAAATATGTGTATCCACTTCCACGTATTGATGATTATATTAGATGCACTTGGGCCCATTCACTTGATCAACATGAGTGGTATTATGGGATTTCAGAGCTAGAAACTCTAGGTTTGGTATGGGCAGTGCTGCATTTGGCCATATTTGTTAGGTTGTTGGCTTTGATTGTGCAGGAGTTTGATCTCACATTGAAGCATAGACCAGGCAAGAGCAATATTGATGCTGATGCTCATTCACGAAACCCAGTACCTGATGTTGAGATTGCAGCTTTGTGTGCAGGTGTTGGTCTAGTGTTTTGTCAGTGAGAACTTTGGAGTTGAGAAATGAGCAGCAACAAGATGATGAGTTAACTGTGATGATTGATTATCTGTGTGATGGCAAAAATCCAGAAGATGAGGTAGTAGCTAGGAAAGTAGTATTGCAGAGTTCAAGGTATTAGGTATTGGATGGTATTTTGCAGTTTGAGAACCCAACTAACCTGGGACAATTGTGTGTAGTTGTACCAAAGTCATTGCAACAAGAGCTTATGGAAGAGGCTCATTGCTCTTGTTTTGGAGGGTTCCTGTCGGAGAGGAAGGTTTATAGTTGTTTGAGGTACCCGTCAAAATTTTAAGCCACCACTGCAGTCAATACCAGTTGGAGGACCATTGTATCGAGTAGATATAGGTGTCCTGCAGTTACCCTTGATTGTTCATGGGAAAGTATGTTTTAGTTATCATGGACTACTTCACTAAGTGGGTTGAAGCTTTTCCTATGTGTGATCAAAAGACCATTGCTATCACAAAACTATTTGTGGAACATATTATTTGTCATCATGGTATACCTGAACAGTTAATTTCAGATCGTTGGAAAAATTTCTTATCAGAACTAATCTCTGGTATTTGTGAATTCCTTGGGGTGAAGAAATTTAATACGTCTGGTTATCATCCTCAGACAAATAGGCTTGTAGAGAAATTTAATTCCACTCCTATTAACATGATTGCTTTTTGAAACAAGGCAGCATAATTGGTATGATCGTCTCCCTCAGTTACTGTTTGCATATAGGTCTGTGGTGCAAGAGAGTATAAAAGAGTCCCCATTGTTTCTCTCATATATGGTCGGGATCCTCACATTCCCTTGTCTATTGTACTTTCACAAACTAGGAGTGTGTATAGTATAGACACTGCCGACTATCGAACTGAACTAATGGTTAGCTTAGCAGATGCATGGCAGTTAGCTAAAAGCAATATTGGTCATGCACAATGTAGGCAGAAGGAGTCTTATGATAAGGATAAACAGGAATCAAATTGGAAACCAGGAGTGATGGTGTATATGCTGAGTGAATTACAATGTCCTGAACGCAAATTAGCTTGACCATTTAATGGTCCTCTCTGCCATGTAACAGGTCCCACGTACAATGAGGATGGGGATTGAGTCGGATGATCATCTCGTTGTCAAGTCGGCTGCTCATTTTGTGTTGTACCAACCCGCTGTCTCCTACATCTCCTGGCCCACCCCTTTCAAGTTGAAAGGGGTGGGCCAGGAGATGTAGGAGACAAACCAGCCCAAACCTCATTACCCCGCTCAGCATAACACCTCCTAACCCTAGAAAGAGCTACAAATATGCACTCATCTTCTGGCCTATCTACCAGAACCACCTCGGCATTGGTAGGCGTGACACCAAGCACTCAATACGTTGAATGATGAACAAATAATTCATTCATGTGTTGAACAGCAGTCAGATGTATAATTTTATTTTATTGTTTTGTATTAGTCAGTCGAGGACAACTTCCACTTTAAGAGGGGGAAAATGTAACAGTTGTCGTTAATCATACTCGTTATTTTAGTGTATTGATGTTGTGGTTTTGTTGTGAGCATGCTCAGTCTCTGTGTGTGAGTAAAAAGATGAAGTGTCTGAAATATAATCATTTAAAATCCAGCTAGATAGTTGGTCGGTGTAGTGTTCAGTGGCTACAAACTGATTGATCCTTTTTAAATGACTACATGTATATCTAATTTGATCGTCGTTTATCATGTCAATTTCGACTAATTGCAGAAGTCCTCTTCAGGGGTCAACTGAGGTGAAACTCTCCATGGTGATATAACAACACAATGTAAACAGCAAGATTTCTGGTGGGTATGCTTACTGTCTACCATGTCCTGAAAGGTGATTTACATGCAACATTGATAGCCAGCATCCTGAAAGCTCTAAAGCTATGTCTGTGTAAAACTTGTTGTTGTCAGGTGTCATCTGTATGTGTAGAGCTTCCTTGATCTTCAACTGGCTGTCAATGTTGCATGCGAATCACCCTCCAGGGTATATTAGACAGTAAACGTACCCTCCAGAAATCTTGCTATTTACATTGTGTTGTTAAATCACCATGGAGAATTCGACATCAGTTGACCCCTTAAGAGAACTTTGGCAAGAATTCGAATTAACAAGATAGAGAAAATTTGATGACTGAGTCATTTTGTTTATTTATACAGTTTCTGTATTATTACATTTTATTTATTTTCATTATTGCTGCTATTATTATTGTTATTATTACTGTTATTATTATTATTATTACTATTATTATTATTATATAATATTTACCATTTTGCTATTTCTTTTCCTGCTGTCCTCATTAAATTAAACACTATACACTTAATTTGTATGCAGTGGATCCTTTGGGCAAATGTGCGTGATTTATGTATCGCAATGAAAAATATTTCACAGCTCAGAATATTATAAAAGAATTCTAAAAATGAATTTATTAATAGGCACCAAAAGCAAGAAAGTAAACTTAGCAGGTATATAGCATTACTGTAATTGGCGAGCGAGCGTAGCGAGCGAGACACTTACAGGGGTAACACAATCGAAAATCAGGGATGTTTATTTGTATAATTATATTATGTTTGGACGTACATGTCATTTTGTACTTTGACCCTCCGTATTTTTGTGTTCGCTCAACGTTTGACCCTGTCCCAAACTTCACTAAACAGAATCCTCTGGTTTAGCGACCATTACCCGTATCACCTTAGAAATTGAATTGTTTACCGCTTTGAATTGTTTTGCGGGTGCAAAAACTTACTGGAGCTACATTTCTATTCGAGTTAGTGGCGGTGGTAAGTTAATACGCTATTTGTCACAGTTATAAGCCCTACTCAACAGCATTTATTTTAAAATTCATTGTCCACTAGACTAACCACAAAGGTAAGTCTTGCTTACACAAAACCGGTGGTAGTCGCGCCGAGAACATTTCTCCCACCTTTTACTCTTGCACGTACTGCACAGCTATTTTTCTAAGTTGTACAAAAACCAGGTAAACTGAACACCCGCGTCATTGCTACCTGGATACGAGATTCTTAAAGCAATTGCGGTGTGGATTAGGGAACTAAGGCTAAGTTCTAACACAGTAACAATACTTAGTTTTGTGCCATTTGTGCTCAAGCACATCACTAGTAATATTCACTCCAATTGAAACATAAACAATTCTTGCTTAGCAGTGCTCAGCTATTTGATATCCTAAACTTTTCAAAAGCTCCAGCTTCTATAAGTTACAGTAGGGGTCAAAAAAAAGTTCCCATTGAATCTGTTTAAGGACTTTCTAAAGTCTGTATGGAAGACTTTTAACAAGATTTTTTTTGTGCAACTTTTAGCTGACTTTTTTGGCAATTTTTTTTTGGGTACTGACCTTTTACTGAGACTTTTTTCTCTAGTGACCTTTCTGAGTCTGACATTTTTAAGGTTAGGGGCAGAACCCTTCTAGAGCACTTCAGTTATTGTGGTTAAACAAGTACAGGGCAGCACCTGCTTGATGTGTAGCAGCTGCAAAATCTGATTAAAACTAGGCAGCTAACCATTTTTAAAAAGAATAAATGACTTTAAAAACAGGTTTAAAAGTAGGTTCAGCAGCTGGTGACTTGTGCAGTCTGCATTGGATGATAAAAAGTCATTAAAAAGTCTCCTTACCCTAGAGACTATTTTCTGTTAGTCGTTAAAAAGTCTGGTCGCTATGGGAACTTTTTTTTACCACTACTGTACATTTAATGCAATTTTTTCTTTTAAACTAAAAATTTGCTAAATTTTCAAATATTTTTTGGTTGCTGTTTCGTTTCTTTTTTTTTACTCTTTTGTCGCTTATTTTTTATCTAACTATTTTTGCTGCATACATTCCAATAATTTAGATATTAAGCAGTAAAAATTGAAATTTCCTCAGTGAAATGAAGAAAATATGCTTAACTTTGCTACCTGTTTAGCTATAGGATATTATGGAAAATTGTTACTCTAGCTTAAGGAGTAAGCATGCCAGCTCAAGCTATAATTATGATGAATAACCAATACTAGTACAAACCCTTCTTATTAAATATAAATAAACTACAGTGCCGTTTGCTTGTTAACTAAATTGCAGCTTGTCCTTATCACCATTATTAACAACTACGATCACTGCCCGAAAAGTGTCCATTGACAACCAAAACAAAATCTTATATTAGTGTATAATGTGTGGATAACTAGTTTGTTAACCTCTATAGGCTTGTAAATTTTCTGATAACTTTAATTACCAAGACAGTTTACGGATTTCGTTATGGTTGTAAATAAACTTTTTTCACCCTGTGGATACACCAATTTATATGTGAGCAACACTAATAATACATAATACTAAGCATATAAAGTTCAATATAATATGGTGGTTTGGGTCACTTTCTTACTAAATTATGCTGAATTCATATTATAATACATAATAATATACATACGTTTTATATTACAACAAACTAAGATAAGGCTAGATAGTTTACCCATTGTGTAAAGTATCCCATAATATGATAAATCATCTTAGGAAACAAGTTTCATATTATTATTAATAATGTGTTCATTTTATTCACAGCAAACAGACGGGGTAAGTCTAGAATTTATATGTACTATTTATGTATAGAGTAATACTTGTAAGAAAATACAGCATTATATGTTTTAATTAAGATGACAAAATTATTCTTTCTCTTTCTTAGTATTATTCAGCCATGTTACATTTTATAAACATATCAATTGCAACTTGCTGTTTTACGTTAAATTATATTTTTACTTTCAAACAAAGAGTTACCAATTTTTCTTTACGCAAATGTTGACTGAATTATGTTCTACACAAACCATAAGCGAGCTATAATTAAACCATGAGGCAGTAATGATAAATAACAATTATTTTTAGTTATGATGAACTATAGTGGCTTCATTGCTCTCTAATTTGTGATGTTAGCATTGTATAGAAATATGATAAGGGTGGCTAGCTTGCTGGTTTTGTTTGATAAAGAAACACGAACCAATGTGTCAATAATGTTTGTATTCACATTTCTTTCAGTTTTTGTGCAAAAGAAGAGTAAGGTTAATCTCATTATTTCACATCAAATTTAATTTGGAAGACAATAGAGTATTACAGTGTCATCTAATAATATAACTATTTTCTCTCTGGCAGAGAGAAAATAGTTTATTGTTTTTATAAATAATGTATTTAGATTTTTTTTGTTTTTATAAATAATGTATGTGTTTAATTTATAGAGCACAAAAGGGGTAAGTATGTAATATATCTACATTTTTTATATGTAAATGTTAATGTGCTAATACTACTTTATATATAATTTATTGAACTTAAGTGTACTTTCAAACAAATATGCCAGATGCTTGTAATGTAATGTTGATTGGATTTTGTTCAGTTAAATTATTGTTTCACTTTCTTTATAGATGATACTACTTTACTTTATTCCCGGCAATCAGATTATTATGATGATAATGGTAAGCAGTAGTATAATAATTTTTAAAAAAGTCATTTTAAGGTGAAATGAGTAGGATACACACACCTAAACCTATATTTGGAGTATGTATATTCCTATTTTTGCAGCATGTACTAAGCAATCTTATTCTTAGCTACCATCAAATACTTTACATTGTATGCAGTAAATTTTAATTTTCCGGAGTGAATTGAATAAGATATGCTCAACTGAAGCTATCTGTTTAGAATATCCTGGAAAATTAGTAGATCGTATTATGGCTTAAAGTAATCAAGCTGGCCAAAGTTATAATTGTGTGATGAATGAATATACTAATCAAAGTATGGCAGCTTCATTCACTTGCTCACACAATAATCTAAGGAGGGAATTCGTCAGCTGGAGCCTGAACCACATAACTTTGAGGCTCATTTAAAAGGGACTATTTACAAATTGAACATAGTTAAATCACAATAACATGCTATTAGAGCCTAAACCAACAGATTGTGTTACGTTTTATTTGTTCATGTTGTTGGTATTTTGTTGTTGTTGTTGTGTTTATACATTTTGTCACACTCTCTTATTACTTGTCATTAGCACTATTATTCTTAGCTAACATCCAATAATGTGGATGGTAAGCAATAATATTACACATAATGCTATGCATACTAAAGTTCAATATGTGACGAAGCTAATTAGGTGAGTGAAGCGAGACTCTCACTAACCAGTTTCTCTTGAGATTTTGGTAAATATAGTACTTAATAGACCCGTTGCAGTGGTCGTGGCCAGACGTCACGTATTTCCTGTCGGCCATTTTGGTGTACACTTCAGCGTTCTGCCAGCATGGTCATATGTGCGGTTGTGGGCTGTGGAAGTCGTAGTGGTCGCGACAAAAAGTCTTTCTTCCGTCTACCTTGCATCATTGAAAACCAAGGAGCTCGAACTAAGGAACTGAGCCAACAGAGGCAACAAGCTTGGCTAGCCAAAATCAAGAGAGAGGACTTAGCACAAAAGCAATATGGTAATACACGTGTTTGTTCAGATCATTTCTTGGATGGAGCTCCTTGTAAGTTGTATGATATTAACAATCCTAATTGGGCTATTAGCTTGAACTTAATGTTTGAAGAAACTAGTGTGAGCACCATGAAGGCACGAAGTGAAAGATATGAGAGAGCAATTAAAAGAAAACGAGGGGGAACTGCTGTAACTGCTGTGAATACGCTCTAACCTTCTAGTTGAGCGAAGTTCCTTAACTGGGTAAAAAGGTTTGCGGTTCATTTTCCCCTCAACACATCCTTCACTAAACCGTAACTGAGATAACTTAGGAATGTTTACTCCACCCACCACTTCCTTTGTGGTCATATCTCGCAATATCCGTTCACCCACATGACCCAGCCTCTGATGAACACTTTTCTCCCTCAGATAATACAAATGCATGCTCACATTTCAACTCGTACACTTTATCCTTTATCAGACCTACACCTCGTAAATCTCCATGTTTATCTCTAATCCAACATTTGCCTTGCCCAAAGTTCACAGTATTTCCTGTGGCAGTAGCTGCCTTCACTGAAAATAAGTTACGAGCCAACTTAGGAACATATATGGGATTCCATACATAACATTAATTTTAGGTTGACTCACTTGGAATAACATCTTTAAATGCACGTTTCCAACTCCCACAGCATTAACTGAGCTACCATCTCCGAGGCTGACCTTTCGAGGAACCTCAAACTCCTTATAGTTAAAGAGCAACTGCTTCTCTCTTGTCATGTGACTGGATGCTCCAGAGTCTACAAGCCACACAACTCCAGCAGGAAGCTCCACAGATGCTGCAAATGCTCCCGCTCTTTAACCACCATCATTCTCTCTTGCTGTGCTAGCATTATGAGCGACCTTCTTCTGTGAACAGTATCTTCGAATATGTCCAACTTCTCTACATCCATAGCACCTAATCTGTCTCAGTTGCTTTGCAAGTAGAGCACTTCCTCCCGGCCCTCCAGTAGTATCTGTTAATACTGTACTCCCACTAAATTTGTGCTCTTCATGAATGAGAGCTTGTTGAACGTAGCTTAGTGCTAGATCATCATCTCCTCGAGCCTCCAGCGCTGTCACTAATGTGGAAAACTTCTTTGGCATGCTCCCAAGAAGAGTCACTATCTGATCTTCTTCTGCAATAGGTGCTCCCACTTCTGCCAGTTGGTCGGTAAGTTCTTTCATCTCCTTCAAGTGTTTCTCAATGGATGTTGTCTCCTTCATCTCCATGCGAAAATACTTTTTCTTAAGGAGTAGTTTATTAGCCAACATATCCCGCTCAAAATAACTCTTAAGAGTATCCCAGGCCTCCTTAGGACTATCGCAACAAGTAATCAAGTAGAGCTGGGAGGGACTGACCGCCATAACTATGGCCAATAACGCCTTCTGGGATTTCTTTCCAAAGGCTGCCCGATCCTGGGGTGACGCATCCTCTGCAATGGTTTCCGATCCACCCACAAAACTCCAGAGGTTCTTCCACAGCAAATAATGACGCATCTGAAATTTCCACGTCATCCAATTCTTTCCGTCAAGTTAATCTAGCTATTGGCCACTTCTCATCAGTAGTTGAAACTGCCATTCTTAGCTACTCCGATGCACCTAGCTCAATTACAATCAAACAGTAGCCGCGTTCTGCCTCACTTAAACTAAACCTTGCTTGGCTCAACGCAATGACATTCTATGCTAAAAAAAATGTAAATGTCCTTGTTTGCTTAAGAATATTAGATGATCATAAAAAGATTAAAATCTTTTCTCGTATACTCAGTTTTCATGAGAACAGAATTACTTACCTCTAGAAGCCTATCATAACAATTGTACCAGCTGTGGGTTCTGAATATTAATTGTTTTTATTTTCATTTTTTAATTAGGCTAACAACTAGCCCTGCAAGTTAGAATTGTTTTGCCCTTAGGTAAGATGATAAATTTTTCACCGCTTAATTAACTTAATAAATACTCCAGTCAGTGTTTCTTCTTCTATCAATCCTTGTAATATGTAATGCATGACTTCTTGAATAATTGCCCAAGTAGTGAAAATTTCCTTTTTTCTGATGCTCATTGTGAGCACTAATGACACAACACTAGTATGGCTAATCATTAATAATGACGAATTTACAGAGAAACAAACTAGCCAACTTTACTTTTTTCAGAACATCTTTTCACAAGCACAGTGTATGTAATATATCTACATTTTTTATATGTAAATGTTAATGTGCTAATACTACTTTATATATAATTTATATATAATTTGAACTTAAGTGTACTTTCAAACAAATATGCCAGATGCTTGTAATGTAATGTTGATTGGATTTTGTTCAGTTAAATTATTGTTTCACTTTCTTTATAGATGATACTACTTTACTTTATTCCCGGCAATCAGATTATTATGATGATAATGGTAAGCAGTAGTATAATAATTTTAAAAAAAAGTCATTTTAAGGTGAAATGAGTAGGATACACACACCTAAACCTATATTTGGAGTATGTATATTCCTATTTTTGCAGCATGTACTAAGCAATCTTATTCTTAGCTACCATCAAATACTTTACATTGTATGCAGTAAATTTTTATTTTCCGGAATGAATTGAATAAGATATGATCAACTGAAGCTATCTGTTTAGAATATCCTGGAAAATTAGTAGATCGTATTAGTAATCTAGCTGGCCAAAGTTATAATTGTGATGAATGAATATCTAGTACTAATCCTTATTATATAAAGTATGGCAGCTTCATTCACTTGCTCACGCAATAATCTACGGAGGGAATTCGTCAGCAGGAGCCTGAACCCCATAACTTTGAGGCTCATTTAAAAGGGACTATTTACAAATTGAACATAGTTAAATCACAATAACATATGCCATTAGAGCCTAAACCAACAGATTGTGTTACGTTTTATTTGTTCATGTTGTTGGTATTTTGTTGTTGTTGTTGTGTTTATACATTTTGTCACACTCTCTTATTATTTGTCATTAGCACTATTATTCTTAGCTAACATCCAATAATGTGGATGTTAAGCAATATATTGCACATATTATGCTATGCATACTAAAGTTCAATATGTGATGAAGCTAATTAGGTGAGTGAAGCGAGACTCTCACTAACAAGTTTCTTGAGATTTTGGTTAATATAGTACTTAATACCTGAGTCAGAGTGTAATATGGCGAAATATTTCATAAGCAGGCTAATTTATTTTGACGAGGCAGAGACAAGTGAAAATAAACTGAGAGTGAAATATCATGCCAAATCACTCTGACAAGTACAATAACCCTAGTTATCTTTACTACTGTAGTTTACTAAGACCTTAACTCACACCTGTATAAAGTTGGCTGTAGGGGTTCCCCAAACCCCCAGCTGAAATTTTAGTGGCTGCTCTAACTAGGCTGGGTAACCTACACTGGAGGAAGGTAGCAGTAATAACCAGGAAATTAGTTTAACTTTGCCAGTTCCTATACATACCTGTAGTCACGGGGGTTCAAGGGGTTCGGTCGAACCCCCTTTAGAGTTACCGGAAGTAAATTTTTAGCCACACCCCACATATAACTTCTGGATTATATTCATCTATTCAATCGTGCTGAACCTACGCATGAATTCTGTGCTGTTTTTCTGGCCTAGTCTGAGTCCAAGTGACCTAATAAACATTCAGCTCATTGCATACAAAATTTCACTCTAATATCGGCATGAGTAAAGCTTGCTACGTTACATCTATTCTTTATAAAGTGTAACGTAATGCACTTTAGTAAGAGTAATAGCACTGGCAAGCGTACGATTCGATATTAATAACACAGGCAACGGATTTTATTCAACAGATTAGAAAGGGAGCCTTCGGAAGTGTCTGAGAAAGTTAAACCTCAAATATACAGATAGTAAGTGCACTATCTAGTGTAGCATGTAAGTGGGTCTTTAAGACCAAGATGGGTAGCGATGGCTCAGTTAATCATTACAAGGGGACGACTAGTGGCTAAGGGATATGCACAGAAATATGGTGTGGATTATGAAGAGATCTTTGCTCCAGTGGTCCGGTCATCATCCTCCTTACGAACTCTTCTAGCCATTGCTGTACAGAATGACATGATAGTCCACCAGATGGATGTAGTGACAGCATTTCTTAATGGCTTGCTGGAGGAGGATATCTATATGGAGCAACCCGAGGGTTATCATAAAGCCAGGAAATTAACACCTGGTTTGTAAGCTCAAGAAGTCCCTCTACGGCCTAAAGCAGTATCCAAGATATGGGTAGGATCAATAAACTAACGGTTTTCGTTTATGCTAGTCGCCTGTTCGAAATAGCAATATAATATAGCAAAGTTCACAGATGTCAATGCTTGTCCACACCCCAGGAGGCTACTTAAATATGTAAACATTAGCAAGGGCCACAAGATATTTTGGAGATCATGCTAAGAAAAGAAAAAATGGCAAAGAGCTATGGACACAGAATGGAATAGATGCTCGCAGGTAGGTCTTCCTAAGTTAGCTAAGTTCATTTCTTTTTTTAGCGGAGGTGGTAAGTTCACTTCATCAGTGCTCAGTTTGTAATAGCTAAATGCCTTACGTAACGGATTTGTTATTACTTGAACATCCAATGTACAATAGTCAAGTCACTAAGAGAATAATATGTAATGCTATATCTACTAGAACTCTGGTACAATAGAGCATTTCGAACAGGCGACTAGCATAAACGAAAACCGTTAGTTTATTGATCCTGATCTGGAGCAAAGATCTCTTCATAATCCACACCATATTTCTGTGCATATCCCTTAGCCACTAGTCGTCCCTTGTAATGATTAACTGAGCCATCGCTCAAGTTCCCATGTATTGTTTTCCATCAATGATTGATACTCTGCATCTGCCACTGTTTTCCACTCCTTAGAGTGTTCACTTACTAATGCTTCCTCTAAGGTTCTTGGTTCGAGAATGTGCTGGTCACCAGCAGCTGTGTACACATACTCATCAAAACCAAACCGAACTGGCGCCTCTCTCGATCTCGTCTGGTATTCCTGTATTTCTGGTTCAGCATCAGGTTCGATAGTATCCAACTCTTCCTGTCGCATAGAAGCAGGCTCTTCACTCAAGTCAAAACTAATCAGTTCCTTGTGCACCTCTGATTTTGACTGACCAAAGTCATTCTCATTGAAAGTCACATCACGGCGTACTACCACACTGTGAGTCTCCTCATTCAGTAGACTATACCATATAGGATGAATGCTATAGCCAACAAATCTCATCTTCTCAGCTTTCTTGTCTAATTTTACATGCTGACTGTCAGGCACATGTGCATAGGTCTCACATCCAAACACCTTTAGATGACTCAAATCTGACTTTTTCCCATACCATCGTTCATACAGAGTCGTTAGTTCCTGGAATGCTTTACTTGGTGTGCGATTTTTTAAGTATGCAGCTGCAAATACTGCTTCAGCCCAGTAGTAATTAGACAGCTGCGCATGAGCCATCATTGATTGTGCATATTCCCTCAGGGTCTGGTTCATTCTTTCTGCTACTCCATTCTGCTGTAGAGTATGAAAAGGAATGGTCAATTCATGGCAAATACCTTTTAACTTCAGATAGCTATCAAACTCACCAGAGATATTATATTCGCCACCATTGTCTGAGCGAGGTATACCAAATTTGTAACCTACATCATTGGTGACCATGGCTTCAAATTCCTTGAATTTGTCAAAAACTTCAGACTTCTGACGCAGAAAGTAGACAGCACAAGATCCTGGAGTAGTCATCAATGAACGTTACAAAGTATTTCTGTCGGCTAATTGACTCAACAGACATTGGTCCACAAACATCACTGTGAATACGCTCTAACCTTCTAGTTGAGCGAAGTTCCTTAACTGGGTTAAAAGGTTTGCGGTTCATTTTCTCCTCAACACATCCTTCACAAAACCGTAACAACTGAGATAACTTAGGAATGTTTACTCCACCCACCACTTCCTTTGTGGTCATATCTCGCAATATCTGTTCACCTCCAGCCTCTGATGACACAAATCCAAACACTTTTCTCCCTCAGATAATACAAATGCATGCTCACATACCACATGCTCACATTTCAACTCGTACACTTTATCCTTTATCAGACCTACACCTCGTAAATATCCATGTTTATCTCTAATCCAGCATTTGCCTTGCCCAAAGTTCACAGTATTTCCTGTGGCAGTAGCTGCCTTCACTGAGAATAAGTTACAAGCCAACTTAGGAACATATAGGACTCCATACATAACATTAAGTTTAGGTTGACTCACTTGGAATAACATCTTTAAATGCATGTTTCCAACTCCCACAGCATTAACTGAGCTACCATCTCCGAGGCTGACCTTTCGAGGAACCTCAAACTCCTTATAGTTAATGAGCAACTGCTTCTCTCTTGCCATGTGACTGGATGCTCCAGAGTCCACACAACTCCAGCAGGAAGCTCCACAGATGCTGCAAATGCTCCCGCTCTTTAACCACCATCATTCTCTCTTGCTGTGCTAGAATTATGAGCGACCTTCTTCTGAATATGTCCAACTTCTCTACATCCATAGCACCTAATCTGTCTCAGTTGCTTTGCAAGTAGAGCACTTCCTCCCGGCCCTCCAGTAGTATCTGCTGTTAATACTGTACTCCCACTAAATTTGTGCTCTTCATGAATGAAAGCTTGTTGAACATAGCTTAGTCTAGATCATCATCTCCTCGAGCCTCCAGCGCTGTCACTAATGTGAAAACTTCTTTGGCATGCTCCCAAGAAGAGTCACTATCTGATCTTCTTCTGCAATAGGTGCTCCCACTGCTGCCAGTTGTTCGGTAAGTTCTTTCATCTCCTTCAAGTGTTTCTCAATGGATGTTGTCTCCTTCATCTCCATGCGAAAATACTTTTTCTAAAGGAGTAGTTTATTAGCCAACATATCCCGCTCAAAATAACTCTTAAGAGCATCCCCGGCCTCCTTAGGACTATCGCAACAAGTACAAATCAAGTAGAACTGGGAGGGACTAACGCCATAACTATGGCCAATAACACCTTCTGGGATTTCTTTCCAAAGGCTGCCTGATCCTGGGGTGACGCATCCTCTGCAATGGTTTCCGATCCACCCACAAAACTCCAGAGGTCCTTCCCCTGCAAAAAATGATGCATCTGAAATTTCCACGTCATCCAATTCTTTCCGTTAAGTCAATCTAGCTATTGACCACTTCTCAACGGTAGTTGGAACTGCCATTCTTAGCTACTCCGATGCACCTAGCTCAATTACATTTAAACAGTAGCGCGTAGTCTGGGCCCATAAACTGTTAGCAGAGCTAGTCAATAACAATCAAATTCTTTTTTAATGAATTACAGAACTGTGAATCATACACATACACACACAAAAAGTTCTGAGATTGGATGCATGATTATGTTGATGCAATTGCTGAGTTAGCAGTATGACTAAACTACAATTATTGATTAACTGTCTCAAACCACAACTGTTGATTATCTATTTTAACAACTTTAACATAATAAAAAAAATTCCAAATGTGAATGTAGACTGAATTAGCTATGTCTTGTTGTTGTTTTTTGTAATCTAATTGTCTTTCTTTACTGCTTTTTTAGCCTCACTTTCTTTGCAGCTTATACTAAGCAATCTTAATCTGGACTACAATCCAATGATTTAGATGTTAAGCAGTAAAAGTTTCCTAAAATTAAGTGAAACGAATAGTATATGCTCAAGGTTACCCACAGAGAAGATTACTGGCTGCCAACTTTAGCATAAACACTAAGTGAGCTGAAATTAAAACGTGAGGAATTCATGATAAGTACAAATCATTTTTATTGTGATGATGAACTATTGCTTCATTGCTCACTAATTTGCAGTGTTAGCTCTGTACTGAAATATGATAAGGCTGGCTAGCTTCCTGATTGTGTTTCATAACACATGTCAAGAAACAGGTGTCATTGTGTCAGTAATATTTGTATTCACATTTCTTTCAGATTATGAGCAAAGCCGGAATGCAGGTAAGTACATATATTTGTTTACATGTATGTATAGATCATAGTAATTGAAATTTGGAAAAAATACAGTGTCATCCAATTATATATATATTTCAATAAAGCGAACATAAAATAATTAGCATTTTCTCTGTAGCATTAGTTCATATAAGTTATCAATAATGCATATTAGACCACAAAGGGTGTAAGTATATTTATCTAGATTATTTATACGTAAATTGTAAGTGCACCAATAACATTTTACATATTATTGTAATTAACGTATATTTTCAAACAAAAGACATTTTTTATTATTTATTTTTGGTGTTCTTTCAGCTAAACTATTGTCTCACTTTCTCTGCAGATAATTCTACCTTTTTTGATTATGAAGATCTTGATGATGGTGAGTAGTACCATATAGTTAAAATTCAAGATAAAGTGAAAAGAGTAGGATACATGCACCTAAACCTGTATTTGAGGTGTGTGTTTTAGCACAATTAGAAAGTAAACTAAAACAGCTAACCACATTACGAATGGATGTATATCCAACATTAGCATAAACCAAATAATTGTAGGGAAAAAAGGCTACCTATCAAAGCTATATACTGTATAACTTGTTACTTATGTTCAATTTCTACCAATTGTGTCTGCTAAACTTGTAACTAAAATTAACTGGCAGGGATTTCAATTGAGCAGCACAGTCCAGTCACAGTATAGCAGTATTTAAAAACATCTGAATAGGCTACAATACCTATCTAATAGTATTGTAGTGTACTAAGCCAGCTCAACTGTACTCTTCTGGCATTCGTTAGTATAATTTCACATTTTGTGAATGTTTTGCTTTCTTAGACCCCCAAAATTTTGACTCACAGGCAAGCACAGCTGGAAGTAGTTCGATGAAGGATCGTCAAAAATCTTTTATCTCAGAAGAAGTTCAGAATAAAGGTAAATTCATTTACTATCACTTTATCACTTACATAATAACAACAAATAATTAATTGGTCTAATGTTGTTAATGTGTTTTAGTAGGTCAGACTGATATCTCTAATACACCTCAAAGCAGACCATTGAATCAATTTCCATTGCGTGAATCTTCATTTAGAGATGAGAAAAATCAAGATAAAAATGGTAAATAAAAATAATAATTGGCATGAAACTGTTACAAGAACTATAATGTGGCTTAAAAGTGTGATAGCTACTTAGTTTACATTGGCAATTACCTGGTAATTATAGCGAAATTTAACAGATACCAAAATGCAGTATTGCTGATCTTAGCACAGTTAAACAGCAAATATAGTTTTGACCACTTTAATTTTAACTTATTAACAACACATGACAGATATTAAGAGCAACAGTTAGACTACACTGTTTCTCCTGAGCACTTTTCAATACAAGTTCACTTCCCACTTCTAATTTTGCAAGCAGGACACTTTAACTCACCACCCTGTTAGTGAAGAGTTATGCTTACAAGAATTTAATGCTTAACTAACACACAATATTATATAGTATGACTTCAGTATGCAGACAAAGAGAATTACATTTAGACCAGTGTTCCTCTAACCTGGGCTTCAAGAAAAATAGAAGTGATAATTATGCTAAGGGCTGCAGCTCATAATGAGCTTTTACTTATTAATTAATGTGAATGTGCAAGCGATGATAATACAAAAGTTATCATGGATAATAAATTATGGTGAAGAAACCGTATCTTATGAATTATTGAAAATCATATATATATATTTATTATAATTATGGTTGTGAGCTAGCTAAGCAAATAAAATTTTGTAAGTGATGAACAATTGAAATTGGGTATGTGTTAGGTATTTGGTGAGTGCGCAAAGCAAACCAGACTCTGCTAAAGATAAATATAAAAAAATTGGGTACATGCTATAGGCAAGTGAGTGAAGTGAACACGACTATATTAGGGGTGATTAATTACAAAGTTGGTATGGCCACACAAAGTTATTAAACTTGTGTCTCTCTGGCAATCTTTACTGAAATAAGAAGAAAATGGCTTTTTTTTTCTGCACGGTCAATGATGCACTAAAAAATACCTGATGCATTTCACTTGTTTTATTGAAGAACTACAACAAGATCAGAACCTGACATAAACATAGCCTTCACAGGGTGAAAAGAGTCCATTTACAACCATGACAAAATCAGTAAACAGTCTTGGTAATTAGTTAACAAAAAAATTACAAGGCTGTAGAGGTTAGCAAACTAGTTATCAGCACATTTATATTAATTTACGATTTTGTTTTGGTTGTCAATGGACACTTTTCAGGCAGTGCTTATGCACCACTATACACTAACACCATTGCACACTTCATCTCCATGTAAACGCCAATAATATTAACCACAAGATTGTTGTTTAATAAATTCAACATGACTTTTTAAATAATGTAGGTGATGCTTGAGAAATGAAATAACTAATACTCATGTATGGATGGTATCATGATCCCTCAAAAATGCATGGTGTTGATGCACCTGTTAAATACAATATTTTAGCTCCCCCCCCCCCTTCCAGTAAAACACTTTCTAGTTCACAGGGTGAAAAAAGTTCATTTACAACCATAACAAAATCCATAAACTGTCTTGTTAATTAGAGTTAACAAAAAAAAATTACAAAGCTGTAGAGGTTAACAAACTAGTTATCAACACATTATACACAAATAATTTACGATTTTGTTATGGTTGTCAATGTGCGACAATTTCTTTAAAAACTTGTTTTTGTTATTTTTCCAAGTCACATAATGTTGTTTCTCTATATACAACAGTATGAAAGTCTAAAATTAGTGTTAGGCTCAAAACTATAATATAATTTTTGAAATGCCAGTTTTTCTTCAGGTCACAAAAAGCTGCTGCGAGTGGTAATGGTAGATTGGGTAGACTCTATCACTACCAGTAATTTCATGTATTTTCAAAGCTATTTAATTACAAATGTTTTATCATTATGTATTTTGAGTAAGATCACGTCTTGGAGGCAGTAATTCAATGAATCTTATAGATTTTACAATAGATTTACAAATTACATGGGAACTTCAGTTTTATGTTGAAATATCTTGGTTATCATTTGCATGTTAACATATTTACAAATGTTTGACCAAAGTAAGTTGAGATCCCCTAACAGTTGGATCTCAATGGTTCAAAGGATCTTGTAGATTATGAGTCATTAAAAACCATGTAGCTAATACATATAATTTTAGGCAATTTTTGGTTGCTGTGAGTTCAGGTCTAACAGTTACTCTAATATTGGAATGGGTTCAATTGGTACTACAAAAACTTATTGAGGTAATACAGTAACTTTCCGATATTAAATACATCAGTTTATTCTGCTTAACTTGCACTTTGAGGCAGTTTACTGCCAGGTGTTTAAATTGAACAGCTCGATGAAAGGCTAGATAACAAAATCTCATTGCAAAGTAATTTCTTAAAGCATCAATGACCATAGTATTTCTTGTTCAAGAGTTAGTAATAAGTCACACGGACTTCAGAAAACAGGTAACTTCATTCACAAACCAGTTTAATATCACTTACTACTAACAACAATTAATGGGTCAAAATTTTGTTTTTGTGTTTTTGTATTTAGGTCTTCCTAAAATTCCCATAAAACCTTATATCAGACAATCTAATCTATTGGGCAGGACTAAATACCTGAACTATATTTTGTCAATTGTGTAACGGTATATAGCTGACAACTATAAGAGCTTCTGCACTGTTTCTCATTAGCACTTGTTAAATGAGAGTTCAATTTCAACTTCTTAATCTCACATGCAAAACGTTTTCATTCACTGTGCATGTAGAACAGAGTTTGGCTTGCAAGACATTATTATTTAGCCGCCTTAATTTTGTCAATGGTGAATACCGTATGCTAATCTAAAATAAAAAAATACTCAAGTTTTTTAAGAGATACTTGTACATCACATAACAAAACAGCTAAAGTAGAACTGCAAAAGCTACCACTATTAAAGATACAACACAAAAAATGAACTTGAGATATTTTCTCCTGATGTTTGTTTTGCTCTTTGTCTACTTCAGTTTTTTGAAAGATAATTAAGCCCATAATAAGCAGGTGTATTCAAAACGTCCAGCTTTTTTTAGCTTACCTCCTGTTTATTCCACATTCTTCCAATTTTAGATGTAATGTTTTGAAAAAAAATTTTTCAAGTCACAAAAAGTTGCTGCAGGTGGTAATTGTAGATAGGGCAGACACTAAACCACGGGTAAATCATGTATGTTTCAAAGCGAATTTAATTTAAAATGTTTTATCATATGTATTTTTAGATCCAAAAAAAGTGAGATCAACGGCTGGCAGTAATTCAATGGATCTTATAGATTTTACACAAGATTTACAAATAAATGGTAATTTAAGTTTCATATTTATATAGCTCAGTAATCATTTGCGTAATTACAAATGTTTGATCATAGCTATGTCAATTTAAATCTCCCAAAATTTGGATCACTGGTTGACAGTAGTTCATATTATCTTGTAAGTTTTGAATTATTCAGTAACTCTTTACTGCACATAATTTTGAAAAACTAGGCGGTTTTTCGTTGTTGAGAGTTAGGGGTAAATAGACATTCAAATATTTATCTAAATAGCGTATATAGTTAGACATTTGTAGCTTAGATAGAAAGTGAGCTAATCTAGCTAAATTTGAAATCAGAAGGACATTTTTCCTACATATTTGTATATTAAATGAGCTAAGCAAGAGAGAGGCCTAAATCTTGTTTCTGTGATGTCTAAGTTCCACTAATCAAAAAATAACTTTAAAGCAATTTTAAACACAGGATTTTTTTTGGTTTCACTTACCAACATTTCAGACTAAAGTCCTTCTTCAGCTGGTTCTACAGAATTGAAAAGTTGGAATGATGAGCGACATGACTGGTGAATGAATGGTTATATATACTGTCAATACATGATACTCAATAAGTGTTGATGGATGGTTAATTATGCGTCAAGGGATGTTCAGTCCATTAATGTGGTTCTGATAGAGTTCATCTGAATGCCTTGATCTAAATTTATGTTTGAGGTGTGATTCTTTATTATTGATTTTTTAGGTGGCTTGTACAGTTCTAGTGACCATTTTACTCTTTCACAGAGCAATTGTACAGTTTGAGCATCTAATTTTCTGGCAGTATCTTCCGTGTTTACAATAACTTCCTTTACTGGTAGATCTTGAAGTGAAATTGCAAAATTTTGACCTAATGAAAGTACTTCTTGTTCAGAGGATGTTAGAGTTGTGCTGCTTCTGTTAATGACAGTGATCTCTGGTTCAATGGGATGCTCGAGTGCTCTTTCTCTTTCTCTAGGATTAGCTATTTGAACTTTGTTTTTGCTTAATTTTTATATCCCCATCAATTCTCTTTGATATTTCTGTCAGACCATCATAATGTCTTGGAACTTCTGTGGATTCAGTGTTCCTTGTAGTATTGGGTGAGTTTTGTCACCTCTTCTGTTACTGTCATCTTGATCCAGCTTGCATGCTTGATCCTTTCCTGCACGATTGCCACATTTGTTCTTTGTGCAATCCTTTGACTATTGTTGGTTGAAATTACAAATTTTAGTCTTAAGCCTTTAGGTATAATTCTATTATCTCTACACTTCATCAAGAGAGTTAAGTGCTTCTTGAATCTTGCGATTTTTGCCTTTGAGGTTTCTTAGTCTGTGAGCTGTCTGTAATGCTGCCTGCTCTGAGCAATCCATTATGTTATATAGGTTAATTTCTATGTTGTTTGTACTAATAAAAAAATAACTTTCTTAAACAATTATAAACAAAGGATAGAGAGGGAGCCAATATGGAGCAAGAGAAGATACAAGGAAGGCATCCACATAAAGAAACACACCTCAAACATGAATTTAGATTAAGGCATTCAACTGAATTCTATCTGGAACACAATAATTGACTATCAATCAACATTGTTTGACACATAATTAACCCTCCATCGACACCTACTGAGTATCATATATTGACAGTATATAACCATCTATTCACCAGTCACTCATCATTCCACATTTTCAATTCTGTAGAACAAGCTGAAGAAGGACTTCGGTCTGTAATTTTCTTGATTGAACCAAAAAAAAAACATCCTATGTTAATAATTGCTTAAAAAGTTAGTTATTGATAATTACATACACATAGAAAATGAGCCTATATAATATAAGTACCACTAGTTCTGAGTCTGTTTAACTTGTAACTATGGGTAGTTACTGGAAGGTGTTTAATTGAGAGGCATGGTAGTGGTTAAATAAGCAATTCTCTATTGCAAATTAATCTAAAAAGCATCAATGACCATGTAGATTTGGCATACTATTGAGACTTAGTATAGCTAGAATTTGAAAACAATTTGACAGACCAGCTGTGCTAAGCTATATAGCTGAACCATAATATTGCACTAATTCTAGCATTTTCCTGTATAATAATATATTTTTATACAATAAATACTTAGTATTATATTTTGTGTCATTTTAGAACCCCAAAATGTTAGATCACATGCAAGCATAGCTGGCAGTAGTTCCGGGATGGATTCTTTGCAGAATTTTGTTAAGTCACAAAGATATCAAACAACAGGTAGCTACGTATACAACCCATTTTAATATTACTTACGTACTAAATCAAAATTTTGTTGATATTATTTTGTAGATCAGACTAAATTCTCCAAAGAACTTCATAGCACACCATATAATATAATTCCACAGCAAAAATCTTCATCTAGAGGTGGTAAAAAAAAAACAGAGTAAAAGTGATAAATATTAATACAGAAATTGTTATTAGAGTTTTAATGGAAAATTAAGAAAGACAGCATTGGGCATGGCTAAATACTTAAACTTACTCTGTCAATTGCCTAGAATGCAATGCCAACTAACCATTTTAACTATAGAAATATTAGGCTTTAAACTGGGGGGTCCAGGAAGTGCCTCCTAAACACCAAAACTAAGTTATCCAAACACCCCATTTTTAACAGTGTACAGTAGTGAAGATATCTAGGGTGGAATAAATCACTTATTACACTTGTCAGAGTGTTATGGCGAGATATTTCACTCTCAGGCATTATTTTCACTCTGCCTCTGGCTCATGAAAATAAATTAGCCTGCTCTTGAAATATTCTGCCATATCGCACTCTGACTCATGTAATAAGTAATAATATAATATTATAATATATTATAGTGAAATAATTGATAATTTAAACAATAAGCCTAAACAATAGTACAAGTTTCGAACTATGACAATAGTACCATCCTTGTGAACTACAGCAGAATTCTCACAGGTAGACACCGTGAATGTTTCAATATTCCCAAAAAGCTTACAACATTGGGCCCCCTTAGTCATCTGTGCCTGGTAATTTTACTCCTCAGGTTCTTCCCTCTAAGAGCATAGCTACCTGTGAATAGAACAGCGCCTGGAAATAACTATTTAGAACTGCAAGACAGCCTAGACTAAACTCTAATAAAAGTTATTGCATTAAAAATGTGCATCCAAGTAGCCACCCTTTTCACGTGAACGTAGATTTACTCGTGTGTCATTTGCAATTAGTTGACACGACTAAATTGCTTCTGGTTTATTACCTAATTGTGTTACCCCTGTAAGTGTCTCACCCTCCAATATAATATGTATATAAACAGCTCCCACTAACCTGTCTTTCTCTACATCAACAGATATTTGTGTGGTAATTTTTACTTTTATGTTGATATAAACTTACTCTAGATTAAAGATAGAAGTAAATAATATAATTTATATGTGGGCACGTCATGCCTGACCAAAATTTAGCCCCTTCACTTTTCAGAGTAGTGTCTATGCATTACAAATAAATTAGATAATAATTGTTTATTATTTTGATTTGCAGATGAAAACCTTTTTCAGAAACTAGAAGAAGAATGGAGATCTGAACATTCATAATACCATTGCAAATACTATTTAATGCTTATTTTGTTAAATATATTTAACTTGACGTAATATAGAGTTAAAAAAAAATTAAATAATTATTGGGTTTCCTCTATATTAGTGACAGATTGTATGCGATCTAAAGATCCACAAAATGGAGCAGAAATTTAAAAAAATGTAATACCGTATAGCGAGTCATTTTTCAATACAAAAATGTGTGGTATTATTTTGAAATACCACAGAGGGGAAAACTGAAATACCACAGAGGGGAGAACTGAAACACCACAAAGGGGAAAACAGAAATAATGATCTGATTGGTCACAGCAATCTCTGCACGACCTTGCAGCAATTTTACCCGATAGGCAATGCCGCAAGAAATTCCGGGGAAATGCTATTTAGCAACAGCAAGATAAGTATTATTAATAGCAGAACCAGTATGAAAAAATTCTTGCTTTGAATTGTTTTACCGGTGCAGTTAAAACTCAAAAACTTATGGGAGCTCCTTTTCTATTCAAGTTAGTGGCAGTGGTAAGTTAATACGCTATTTGTCACAGTTATAAGACCTACTCAATTGTATTTACTTGAAAATGCATTGTCCACTAGACGAACCACCGCATACATATTTTCACAACTGGACTTTAATTTAGTAGTTTGAATGTTATTTGTTAAAATCAATAGTTTAACAATAGTGTACTTTAAGGCTCGCTCGCCATTTGTGCTCAAGCACACCACTAGTTATTCATTGTTCATTTGTTCCAAAACAGGTAACAAGCTGGTTGACTCACTAAGACAAATATAATCCTAAACATAGCTAGCCAGTGAACTAACAAACCAAGCTACATAGTTGATCATTTCTAAAAGAACTACTGTATTATAGTTACCGTGACTTACTGCAACTATCAAACTGTTGGAAATAGAAAAAAAAGAAGCACAAAAAGGCCTGCAAAACTATTGTCTATACGCATCTAGTGGTACTTAAAGCCATACCTGTCTAGTACCCTTACACAATATAGGGTCTAGACTGCAAAGGCCTCCCCCATCAACGTAGTAAACGGCCTCAATTATAACTTACTGCCGTTCAGCTGAGCGCCACCATTTTCCAAGCATAAGTAAAAAATTTACGTAACACGGACTTCCGGTTAGATTACGGAATTCAACTCTAACTCTGCCATAAATTGAATAGGATGTTTTAATTGCAGTTTTCTCAAAATAACCGTGCTCAAGTTGGTTAGATTGTCGCTCGTATATTTAGTGAACCAGGCAGGCCTACCTATAAACTTGGTATCAAAGTACTCCTTATGAAGTCAGGGTTCTATCTAGGAATTTTCATTTGGGAGGGAAGATCAAGCAACTTTGTAGACCAGATGGAAAACAGGGTCAGGATATTAAGAATTTTTTTTTATGATTTAAGAGACAAATAGATCAATGAAAATTACTGAATGCAAGTTAAGATTTAATAATTTAAATTAAAAAAAAGGTGATTCTATTGCACAATGTTAAAGTGATATTTTTCTAGCTTAGAATGTTTGTAATGATCTAAAATGTCTTCAAGAGTTCATTTGATAACTGATCTGGACCTTCAATGCAAATTCTCATGGCATATTCCAGTGTATTTTCACCCATTCTGTTACAAAGTTGAGTCTTGATAGCTTCGCTACTAAAAGTTCTCTCAACTGTAGCAGTGGTGACAGGCAACACAATCAGGATGGCTGCTAATCTAGCTAGATTAGGAAAAGAGGTTTTCGTAGACATACCGAGGCCTAAGGTGTCTTTTCAGAGCTTCAGGCTTATCTCTCGTTGGTTGAATTTCTGACTCATTTAATTCATCGAAATCATCCTTGAAATACTTAATTTTTATTCTCTTTTTTTCCCCCCATTACAAAGATAACACACAATTGTATTGAACTTGCAATTCAGTAAGGAAGCCTGTCTCAGTGAGTTTTGTGATACTAAAATATAATTTCTTTAAATATAGTTGACAAAAAAGTCCTTATAAGCTTATTATCAAAGTTGGCTTTGGCAGTCTCATTTAAATGTCACAAAAAACTAACCTGACCTAAATTGACCTGCCCACATAATTTTAAAATCATATTATTTACTTCTATCTTTAATCTAGAGTAAGTTTATATCAACATAAAAATTATCACACAAAGATATGTGATGTAGAGAAAGACAGGGTAGTGGGAGCTGTTTATATACATAATATTGGAGAGCAGACACTTGCAGGGGTAACACAATTGAAAATTGGGGATGTTTGTTTGTTTATAATTATATGTTTGGATGAACTTATGTCATTTTAAACTTTGACCCTCTTGTAAACCAGTGGATTCCCTTTAGTGTAGTTTGAGACGGTTCGATCACCAGACTAACGCAAAAACACCAGGATCAAAGTACAAAAATGACATAAGCACGTCCAAATATATACAGTATAAAATAGTGATGTGCTTGAGCCCAAATGGCAAGTGAACTTGCCTTGTTAGGTTTTATAAAACTACAATTTTGTTATATGATCGTGATAATAAAAAATAGGTTTTCTTGGGACACAGTAGGTAGAATCAACTGCTTTTAGTCCTGTCTCTTTAGAAGAATGCCACACTAGTTCGCGTTTTCCATCCGCTGTGCTTTACCTGCACATAAGAAGCATAAATATAGTTGAAAACAGACCAGATGAGTTGTACAGTGCCCGAAAAACTCCATAAATTTCACTAAATTTCTTTCCTACAATAGTTACAGAATTAATGGCACCGGGGTAGCCGCCCCTTTTTTAGGTGCAACATTGACGTTTGCGCGTTTAATATACTTGGTTTCACAGGACTAAATTACTTCAGGTTGAGTACTAAATGTATTCCTCATTTACTGAGCTTGCGGTCATGCCAACTCAATACTGACAGACTATAGTATGTGTGGATGGTGCGTGTGCTACTTAAACGCGCGCTGTTCCCTTTTTTTTTCTCCTAAAAAAGGCTTTTTAGGCTTAACCCCGATTTCTTTGGACATTACAGCATCAAGCAAATTTTACTTTAAACTTAAGCTCAAATGTGTCAGAGAATTCCTCCGAAAACGCTTGTTTTCAGGTCACAAAAAGTTGCTGCGACCGGTAGCTGTGACATTGAAGATCCTTTATCTGACGTAATTAAGAACCTCGCCGATTTTTGAAGCTGCTAAGTGCCGCTTGGCTTGTTGGTTGTCAAGAACCACGGTAGTCAAAATAGCTTCTACAGAAACTATCACTGCTCGGGGAAAACTGAGATAAATACATAATTCCATATTTGTTAGCTAAAAAATTACAGAACTAGCAAGTACCCCACCACATAGTGGGGCTTGACGTTTGCAATGTAAAAATGCAGTAGCACAGGTTATCTTGCTCAGTTACCATTCTGTACCATTGGTTAAGGTTACACAAGTTTCCCTCTTCTGCTCTCTTTTTTCTGAACTATCAGAGCTTTTCTTATACCCCAGTGTCCTTTATTCAGCTCTTCTTGAGTTATGGAGTCCCCTTTTCCTATCTCTCCTGCTTCTGAATTTCTGTCCTACATGAGGAACTTTTGTATTCTAATTCTTACCTTTGCCTCCTGCCTTTACTCGTTGATTGTTCAAGATTCAATGATAGAAGTAGTCAGAATGGCTTAAATTTGATATTACAGACTTATCACTGCTCAGGAAATTAGGTATGAAAATAGTTCTGTATTTATTTGCCTTAATAATTGGTCAACTGCCATATGTGACAGTACTTGGGAAAAGGGACCAAATACGTAAAAAGAAAATCCCCCCAAAAATATTTTTGTGGTGTTCGGGCTCTAATGTACAGTAGCCCGACCACCGACAAAAATATTTTTGGGGGGATTTTCTTTTTATTTGCCCACTGGTATCTCCTACCCTTTAGCTACACTGACACCAAATTTGAGTGGCTGAAACCGTTGTTAAAGGTCCCAGCGCCCCGTTTAAACACAGCCACCTTTTATTCTCTTTTTTGACCTTCGGTGCGTGCAGGTTTCAGTGATGATGAGGACTTCTGTCACACTGTAACTAGAGAAGGCAACACATTTTGAAAGTCCATCATCTTTGTTCATTGATTTAAGAGATTCCTACTATTATTCATTGTGTTCAGTTGTTCCAAAACAGGCAACAAGTTGGCTGACACACTTAAGACAAATATATTCCTAAACACTTAGCTAGCCAGTGAAATAACAAACCAAGCTAGTTGATCATTTCTAAAAGAGTGATTGTGTTATAGTTACAATGACTTACTGTAACTATCAAACTGTTGGAAACAGAAAGAAAAAAAAAAAGTACAAAAACGGCCTGCAAAACTATGTCTATACTCATCTAGTGCTACTTAAAGCCGCCATACCTGTCTAGTACCCTTACACAACGTAGGGTTTGAACTGAGTAAGGCCTCCCGCATAAACGAACTAAGCGGCCCCAACTACTATAACTTACTACCGTTCAGCTGAGCACCACCATTTTCCAAGCACAAGTAAAAGTCTTACGTAAACGTAACACGGACTTTCGGTTAGATTACGGAATTCAATGTTAACTCCGCCAGAAATTGAATAAGAAGTTTTAATCGCAGTTTTCTCTAACTGTGCTCAAGTTAGTAAGATTGCCGCTTGTATATTTTAGTGAACCAAGTAGCACCTGCCTATAAACTTGGTATCAAAGTAGTACAGTGGTATAAATAACTCATTTTTCAATTTTTAACGCAATTGGTCCCTTTTCCCAAGTACTGTCACATTATATAGAATAACTATTTTTTATTATCATGATCATAACAAAATTGTAGTTTTATGCAATCTAACAAGGCAAGCTCACTTGCCATTTGCGCTCAAGCACACCACTAGTTTATACTGTGTATGTTTGGACGTACTTATGTCATTTTTGTAATTCAATTTCTAGGGTGATAGGGTAAAGATCGATAAACCTGAGGGTTCCGTTTAGTGAAGTTAGGATGGGATCTCGGACAACCTGGAACACAAAAATACGATAGGGTCAAAGTATAAAATGACATAAGTACATCCAAACATAAACAAACAAACATCCCCAATTTTCAATTGTGTTACCCCAGCAAGTGTCTGCTCTCCAATATATGTTTTTAAACAGCTCCCACTACCCTGTCTTTCTCTACATCACAAGTCTCGTTATTAACACATCCTCTTGGTTATTGTCCGTAGTTAAGTAGTATGCGTAACGCTCAACTAGATACAACTACATTGGACTTTCCCTCGTATTTAGTTTGTGGATATTGAATTTTCAAGTAAATACGGTTATGTAGGGCTTTTTACTATAACAAATGGCCCTCTAGCTTACCACTGCCACTAACTCGTATAGAAATGAAACTCCAGTAAGTTTTCCGGTAAGTTTACGAGTTTTAACTGCACCCTCAAAAAAATTCGAAGCGGTAGACATTTCAAGTTCTACCCCGAAAGCATCTCGCTCGCCAAAATAAAAATATCACCGATTTTCAATGGCTTTTGTCGAGATAGTATGAACGCCCTTAGCTCACAGGCCAATCAAAATAAACTACTTGTTATACTAGCCAGAGTGATGTGGCAAGTCATTTCATTTTAAGGCTTTACCTTCGTGGCCTGGAGTGTGACATTAGCCTGCTAATACCTTATTTCACCTTATCGCACTATGACTCACCCAGTGTTTAATTTTTTTTCGGCCTCGCCTGCAATATCATTCCGCAAGAACTTCGGAATGAATCCACCATTACGCTAATTTTAATGGGTAGCTAATACTCTATAGACCGCTCATACTATATACTTGGCTAATACTCTACTCTCCCCTATGGTTGCATAGCGGGTGCTCTGAAAGCAGTTTGAAGATATCATCGTAAGAATTATCTGCTGTGTGAGAATTCAGTTCTGTAAACTAAACAAACCCAAATGTGTCTAGGAATGCCTGGCATAGTTATCTGCAAGAGTACAGGCCTATTAGCGTTTTGTATACGCTTAATCGGAGGATTGCTACAATGTTGCTTATATTTACTTTTGTATGTGCAATTTTCAGCTCTGGTAATCATGTCTGATATTATAATAATAGCTAATTTTTTCTCTTTTAACAGCAAAAAAAAATTGTTTAACTAACCCTACGTTGTTGTTTTATTGTTTGTTTGTTGTTTTTTTTTAATTTTTTTTGCTTTTTGCTTTTATTGACCAGTATTTATAAAGGATTAACTGTGTCGGACTTATATTTTATAAAATATAGATTCTTATGCACACAAATTTGGAACCGTTTTTCCTAAAATTCAGACAGTGGAAGTTAATAAACCTTTTTCCTTAACCTGTTACATTCCTATTGGTAATGGTGAGGTTGAGTGGCAGTTTAACGGTCATAAATTGCACAGAAGTAGTAGATACAAATCCGTGCTTTATATTTTAAGAGCAACCATTTGGGATACTGGAGTATACCTATGCAGGGGACGATATAGAGATGAAATGAGTACAACTCGATTTTCAGATTCAGCTACTGTGTTAGTCGGACGTAAGTAATATGAAATAAGCTCTTTACACTCTGCTTCCACTTTCAGTATAGTGGCTGTAATGTTATACATTTTCTGGCACTAATGGTCCAAGTGGGACCTCAGTGTATGCTAGGCTGTAATGTTATACATTTTCTGGCACTAATGGTCGAAGTGGAACTTCAGTGTGGATCATCACAGATGATCCACATGGCTTCACTACACTACAATTTTATAATGATCATTATGAAATTGGTTCTCACTGCCTAACAGTTAGTCTCAGCATTTCCCAAGCACTAGCCAATGGGACTGCTCAGATGTCCCCTCCCCCCCTTTTTTTTAATGCTGTAAATTAAGGACAGTAGGGATTTTCAGAAGTTATTGGTTTCTGTCACCTTTCACCAAGCTCATGTGTTTGTCTCTTAGTTAGCTAGCTTAGTATTATTTTAGCTGCTCTGAAAACGTTGATGATGTTCAGGTTTACCATTAACCTTTATAACTAATTTGCCACCGTAGTAGCTACTCCTCGTTACACAGTATCTTTTTAAAAATATTATACTGAAAATTTTAAATAGAAGAGAATAGAATAAATTTTCCATACAAATAAAAGGATAACAATACGAGTAAAAAATTAAACATAAAAAAAAACATTATAATATTATTATTATATTATAGTACTTAATACATGAGTGAGTGTGATATGGCCAAATATTTCATGAGAGCAGGCTAATCTAAGTATTTTGAAAAGCCAGGGGCAAGTGAATATGTAACAAGGTTTATTCTCCTTGCTATTCACTGAAGTAGGTTGCACTAGGACCAGTAACTCTAGGTGGTAAAACTCTCATGGGGCTCCCACAAACCCTCCCACCCCCTCCACTTTATACACCAGTGTTCAGTGTACAAGAAACTCATTAACTTATTCCATAAGAGTTGTACATGATAAATTTATTATTCATTGAATCATTGAATAGAATTCCTGGATTGAAAAGAATTCTCCTGGATTGCAAATTCCCCAGCAGCCAATATAAAGAAGCCAGTAACATTAAATGCATTTCAGATTGTTTGCAGCACCCTTACTATAGTTTCAAATGGTTGCTAGTTACACAGAAACCGTAATGTACACAGTACATGCCGCCACTAGGACCTGAACCAGGAAATTGGAGTCAGTAAGAAGCTTACAACTAATCTTCTACAGTAGGTCCAAGTAGTAGGCCAGAAAAAAAATTGAAAAACTTTTGAAGGGGAGCAGCTAGCATCTGGGTTTTGCATCATTACAAAGCTAGTACCGAAATGGTAAAAAATATTACCTCAGTATAGTCCAAAAATGGTGAGAAAGTGCTGTTCCAAAACATAGTACAAATGTCTATGGGAACAGAAAAAAACACAAGTATCCAGCTCAAAACGCGCCTGCTTTTAGTCACTGCTTGAATGGGACTTTCACAAAGCTAGATACAGCCCCACCGATGGCCTTCTGTAACCCTCGAAGGACCAGGTACGTCAACTTATCAAGGCGCAAACGAAATACAACAAACGCAGCCGATGGCCCGTAAGAGCTTTCAGCCTTGCCCACTGTTCGCACAAAAGAGCGCACGCCCGCAAGGTATCTTTCACAGTTTGACAGAGGTTGACGACGATATTGTATTACACACGCATACATTACATAATGTGGACCACGGACAAGAAGTCTGTGGTTATGAAATGAATATCATTACATACTCATACATAAAGGTAAAGGGTGGTCAAGTAAGTTAGGATTGAGTGAATGACTCGAGTGTTAGCTTTTCTGTTCAGGGGTAGTGTCCTGAACATACTCCGGGGGGAGGCGGTGCTTGTTGGTCGATGAGGTGTGGCTGGAAGAATCTGCTTCTTCTCTTCGGAGTGGGATCAGTCTCTCGGTGGCCCTTCTGTATGTTTTACCCTTGCATCTTAGCTCTACAACTCGAATCTGTCCATCATCTCCAGGGAAGACCTCCGTGATGACTGCAACAGGCCACTGTCTGGTCGCCAAGGTCTCATCCTTTACGAAGACGACATCTCCAACCTGAGGCGGCCTGCCAGGCTGGATCCATTTCGCTCTTACGGCTAAGGAGGAGAGGTAGGAGCCCAGCCATTGTTTCCAAAGGTCAGATGTGAGGCGGGATACCAGGTTCCAGCGACGAAGGAGGCTGATCTTGCCCTGTGGAGAGTCAGGAGTTGGAGGAGCTCGCAGTGGGCGTCCTATCAGGAAGTGGCCAGGAGTAAGATAACTTCCGTCGGTGATGTCATCTGTCTGAAGAGGAAGTAGTGGCCGGGAGTTCAGGATGGCCTCTGCTTCAGTCACCAGAGTGTAGAGCTCATCGTACCGGAGCGGGTGTGGAGCCACATTTTTCCGCAGGAGGAGCTTCATACTTTTAACAGCGGCTTCCCACAGTCCTCCAAAATGTGGAGTCCTAGGAGGAATGTGCTGCCAGGAGATGTCATTGGAAGTGGCAAAGTGAGAAATAGCTTGGAGTGTCTCTGGAGATTCCATCATCTTCTGTAGCTCACGAATATGTTCTCGGGCACCCTGGAAGTTGGTTCCGTTGTCCGAGAAGATAGTGGTAGGCGTGCCACGTCTGAAGATGAACCTTCTGAGGGTAGCCAGGAAATCTTCTGTGGACAGGGAAGAACACAGGTCAAGATGCACACATTTGGTGAAAAGGCATACGAATACCACGACATAACACTTGATCAAGGTGGGTTTCCGGGTGTATCCTCTCCTGATGGTGAAGGGACCGGCAAAGTCAATTCCAACACTCACGAATGGTGGAGCAGGAGCTGTCCTCTTGGCTGGTAGAAGGCCCATCTGGTGAGACAACGTCTGGCTGTAGGCTTTCTGGCAGTTAGCACAGGATCTTGAGATTCCCTTGAGAAGGTTTCTGAGACCAGGAATGAAGTAAGTGTAGCCAAGTATGGAGCTGAGGGCGGAAATTCCAGGATGACCATATGTCTTGTGCAATGTCCGGAGTAGGAGGATGGTCAGTCGAGACTTGGAGGAAAGTAGGATCAGGTGAAGTGGTTGACTTGTGTCAGTTTTCTTCCTCACTCGGCTGGTGACTGTGAGGAGTCCTTCATCAGTGATGTCAAGCAGGTGGTGACGTAGGGAGTGTCCTTGTGGCAATGTCTTTCCCTGCCGGATGAGCGAGAAGACACCCACAAAGGAACACTGCTGAGCCAATTTGATGAGTGTTTTCTTAGCTTTTGAGACTTCACTGGATTGTAGGACTGGGAGAATTTGTCTGTCATCTTTGCGGAGTTTGGAGTTGTGGTGGAATCGTTGAATCCAGGCAACTACTCTGGTCAGATGATGGAAGGACGAAAATCGGTTTGTCAGATCTTTGAGGAATTCCATCTCCTGGCTGTCACGTTCGCATGTGACTGACAGGCAGGAGACTGGGGGGGCGGGTGGATGTTTCCCAGGGAGAGGCTGGAAAGGCCAGGAGTCCGGGGAAAGCTTCAACCGTGGTGGTCCAGACCACCAGAGGTTAGAGGAGAGGAGTTCCTTGGGAGGAAGGCCTCTGCTTGTCAAGTCTGCTGGGTTGTCATTGGTCCTGATGTATCTCCAGTGAGAGGCAGGGAGGACTTCTGTGATAGACTTGACACGATTGGAAACGAACTGCTGTAGCTTGTCTGGAGGTTTGAGAAGCCAGTGGAGTGTGATTTGGCTGTCAGACCATGCGTAGCAATCTTTCAGAGGAATATGCAACAGCGAGGCTACGTGAGTCAGCAATTGTGACAGCAGGAGAGCCGCCTGCAGTTCTGCCTTTGGAATCGTTAGAGTCTTGAGGGGCATGACTCTGGATTTGGCAGATAGGAGAGCACAGTGGGTTGAGTTGTCTGCATGGATTCTTCTTAGGTAGACAGCAGCTCCATAAGCCAGTTGTGAGGCATCTGAAAACCCATGAAGAGATGTGAGCATGGGACTTTCACAAAGCTAGATACAGCCCCACCGATGGCCTTCTGTAACCCTCGAAGGACCAGGTACGTCAACTTATCAAGGCGCAAACGAAATACAACAAACGCAGCCGATGGCCTGTAAGAGCTTTCAGCCTTGCCCACTGTTCGCACAAAAGAGCGCACGCCCGCAAGGTATCTTTCACAGTTTGACAGAGGTTGACGACGATATTGTATTACACATGCATACATTACATAATGTGGACCACGGACAAGAAGTCTGTGGTTATGAAATGAATATCATTACATACTCATACATAAAGGTAAAGGGTGGTCAAGTAAGTTAGTATTGAGTGAATAACTCGAGTGTTAGCTTTTCTGTTCAGGGGTAGTGTCCTGAACACTGCTCATCAATTGATTACTCTGGGGTGATGAAGACACGTAATAATATGGTTCAAATAGCCACTATCAAATCTTTGCTGAGAGGGTTATAGTAATCACTGATCTGCCAGCCCGTCACGCTCTGATTTTGGAGATTACTGACAATTAACTGTTGATTTAGGCAAGAACTTACTCAGTCTGCCGATTTAAGATCTTTCACTTCACTCCCTTCGTTACCTTCGCAGAATTAACCTCAGAAAATTACTCCCCTAATTTTGGTAAATTAATTATTCATATTATAAATCACCATAGCAACAAGCTAAGTGTGCAATTGTAAGTCATTTCATATTCAGGTTATTATATCTATAGGTAAAGCACCACATAGAATAATTCCAGCACATGTTGAAGTTAATTCAGGAGACTCAGCTGATTTCAATTGCATTTCAGAGCTTAGAAAAAATAGACCAGTTACATGGGTGTTTAATTCTTATTATCCTATTAATGGAATAGCTGAACCGAAAGGATTACATTCACTACATATTAAATCTGCTAATATGAAACACAGTGGCCACTATACTTGTTATGGTTGGAAAACAAGTCGAGGTGTGTGGATACGTTTCATAGCTACTGCAATTTTACATGTGCTAGGTAAGACTATAATAATATGCAAATGTATCCCACTAAACAGTTAGTGGGACATTGTAGACATTATGATGAGGTGATGGTTAGCTATGTAGAGAATATGACAAGAGTAAGGGACATGTGAAACATCTGAAATAATGATATCATATATAATGAGATTCTTGCTAGTATTTACAGATTGTTGATTAACAACTAGAAATTGTACAAGGTTGATGTTACAATAATAATTATGATTACTTATTTGTATATAGTTTGAATGTAATCTATTTTGCTACCAGTCTGCATAAAATATGTTTCTTTTTCATAGAATACTTATATGAGCAATATGCATTAATTTTAATGATCCTTACATTAGTCAACAAATATAATGGTGAGATATTTTCACAGGCAGGCTAATGAATTTTCACGAGCAGAGAGGAGAGTGAAAATAGAGCTTGTGAGCGAATCATTTCTGAGAGCAGTAGTAAATGATTTTTTTTCTATTCTAGATATCTTTATTCAGCTTGTAAAAATATTTGTAGCACAGAGTATTAGTTCTAAGTACTCTCAAAACTCCATGCTGATATTTAAGCAACTGTGTTGACCCCTAGGTTAGTCATTGTTGAGAACGGCGCTTAAAGAGTCCCATGAATGGACTAATAGTGTATTCATGAGCTATTGCACTGGTCAAAGACCAATAACTGTGGCGTAGGAAGGAAGGGCATGAGGGGGCTGGAACCCCCCCCCATACTTCTGGGGCACAATTTAATTAGCTGATTTACAAAAAAAAATGCCCTCAGAGCCCCCTTTACCGAAGCGTATTCCTACACCTACACTGCTGCATAAATACTATTGTGACGAAATGTAGCAAAGAAAAAATACATATATTTATATATACAATTTATTTAAAAAATATTATATAGAGATGCATACAGATGCACATCTGTATACAATTTATTAGTGTAAATTTCAGCAACTTAATGACAGTTATTGTTAATTAATTCTGAATTAAATCTGCAGTTGTTCCTCAGTTGTCCAGTTATTTCTGTCTAGATACCTATGAGGAAAAAACTGTTGTGAGGGGCTCCCAAATCGATAGCTGTTATTTTAGCAGTTGCTTTAACACAGTTGGTGGGCTATACCAGCTGTGTTAGCTATAAAAACCAAGAAAAGTGGTGAGGTTGTCCTGATTACTATAACTACTAGGGCAATGAGCTGATGCAACAACAACTGTGAATTATATTGAGTAATTTCTATACCGAAAAGACATTGTGTAGATATCGAGGGTGGAATATACACGAGTCAGAAGGTGCTATGGTAAAATAGTTCAAGAGCAGGCTAATTTATTTTCATGAGCAAGAGGCAAGTGAAAATAAAGCATAAGAGTGAAGCATCTTGCCATATCACTCTGACTCAGTGTAATAAAGGGTTTAGTCCACACTGAAAATTGGCACGACACCAGATTCTCAACGACCTTTTGTTTTTCAGTTTTGCTTTGTTTGCTTTGTTTCGTTTGTCTTTGTTTTACACGGTGTGTAAGTGGCTACGCCAGTGAAGCAAGTCGGGGTTCGTAGGGAGACCAACGAGACCAACGAGATATACTCATTTTCAAGGGTTGCTGCGCACTATTTGGAGTTTGGTAAGGTGGATGCCTATTGTGAACGCCTCGAGCACTCGCTGCTGCCGCTGTAATGGAACAGCCAAGTGCCTGAGATGCGCCTGTGTCCGTAGTGGTGCTCCATGCTCCCGCTGTTTGCCTGGCGATTTGGGACTTTGCCACAACACCCGGCCACGTGGCCGCTCTCCCCCATCAGGCCCCTCCTCATCCCTGACAACGACTGCCCCTCCTCACCCAGCTGCTGCCAACCCTTCTGCCAGCTCATCACCTGCCCCTTCTCCTCCCCCCTCCCAGCCTGCCTCCCCTCCATTGTCAGCCCTACCAGCCCTACCAACCATCCTCAAATCCCATGTGCCCACCCTGCAGCATGTCCCAAAGGGCGCCCGTGACAGCTGGGCCCTCGCTCTCAGCTCCTGTCTGAGGTCTGTTGTACGCAATCCGGACGAGCCATCCCAGTGGTCCCGCCTCTTCATTCTAGCCAAGTGTGTGCTTGCCAGCCCTGCTGCAGGCCAACGGCTTCGTTGGCGTGAGATCATGAAGCGAGTGAAGTCTCGCCTTCAGCGTTGGGCAGATGGTGATTTGGTCTCCCTTTGGTCCGAGGCCCTCGAGGATGCCCGGTCCCTCGCCAAGAGGCAATCACGCTCTTCTGCCCCCACCTCCACCAGCAACTCAAGGAGAGCCAGGCGTGCTGCGCAGGACGGCCGGTACAGCAAAACCATCCAAGCCCTGACATCTGACGGCCTAGCCTCCCCGTCTCCGGAAATCCTTCAGGAGATGCGGAAGAAACACCCCCAGGCACCTCCTCCCTCTGTGCCTCTGGACCCAGTTCCGTCACCTGCCATCCTTTCAGAGCCTTCAGTCCTCAAGAGAGTGCGCTCTTTCCCCAACGCCTCTGCCCCTGGGCCCTCCGGTCTGCGCCCTAGTCACCTTTAGGAGGCTATTCGATGCCCCTCCCCAGATTGTGCTGCCCAGGCCCTCACCACCCTCACTAGCCTCGTCAACCTATTAGCTGCTGGCAGAGCCCCTCCTTCGGTCCTCCCCCACCTCTGTGGGGCCACCCTCCTTGCCTCGCCCAAGAAGAGTGGCGGTCACCGCCCCATTGCCGTAAGAGAAGTCCTGCGCCGGCTCACTTCCAAGTGTCTGGCCTCCACCTCCCGCAGTTCTGCTATCTCTTCACTCACCCCTCTTCAACTGGGTGTTGGAGTCAAAGGCGGCTGCGAGGCCATCATCCATTCCACTTCACATCTGCTCTCCTCCTCTAATGACCCGGATCAGTGCTGGTGCCTCCTCCTGGACTTCTCCGACACCTTCAACTGCATTAGCAGGGAGTCCATGTTTGCTGAGATCAGGCAACGCATCCCACACCTAGCGGCCTGGATGGAATCCTGCTACTCCTGTCAGCCCCTGCTCCATCTGGGGGAAGATACCATCCATAGCTGCAGTGGTGTGCAGCAGGGGGACCCTCTCGGCCCATTGGGTTTTGCTCAAACCCTCCAGCCCCTGCTCGAGCGCCTGCAGGCTGACGTCCCAGGTCTCCGCCTCAACGTGTGGTACCTGGACGACGGCACCCTGATGGGCTCCCCAGAGGACCTTGCTGCTGCCCTGCACATTGTGAAGCGCGAAGGTCCCCCCCTGGGCCTCCATCTCAACCGCTCCAAGTCTCTCCTCTACATCCCAGAGGACGCTATCCAGGCTCAGTCTGTCCTCCCAACAGACATTCCCACCACCCGCAGAGGTTTCTCTCTCCTGGGATGCCCCATCGGTCCACCCGACTACTGCGAGGAGGTTTTTGGAGCCCGGCTATCAAAGCTGAAGGAATCCCTTGGAGCGCTACACAGCGTTGGCGACTGTCAGGTGGAGTGCACCCTTTTGCGCTCTTGCCTCGCCCTCCCCAAGGTCTCCTTCATCCTTCGCGCCTGCCCTCCCAGTCACATCCAACGCACCGCTGCCGAGTTTGATAGAGCCATTCGCTGCACCTTGGAGACCATTGTAGGTGGCCCAGTTTCCCACTGGTCCTGGTTGAAGGCGTCTCTCCGGTGTAGTCACGGGGGCCTCAATCTTCGCGGTGCTCTACGCCATTCACCAGCCGCTTTCTCGCCTCCACCTCAGTAACAAAGTCTCTGGTGCTACAGATCCTCGCGAGCCCACCAGCCCCCTCTCCACACATCACCCCGACAGTTTCGCGCCTGGCCACAGAAGCCGCCCGCCAAGATTGGAAGTGCCTAGATGACATCGACGTACCTCTCCGGCAGAAATGCCTTAGTCATGTCGTTGATGAGGCCTGCTTCCAGCAGCTCCTTGACTCGGCTCCCACCTGCCGCTCGCGGGCCCTTGCCTTGTCCTCCAGCCTCCCCCATGCCTTGTCCTCCAGCCTCCCCCATGCCGGAGTCTGGCTGAACATCATCCCCTCCACCACCCTCGGCCTCCATCTCCACGACCGAGAGTTCCGGTGTTGCCTGCGCTACTGGCTTGGGGTTCCCCTCCACAGCTCGTCATACCCCTGCCCGGAATGCCACTTTACTGCTGATGCGTACGGTGATCACCAGGTCGGCTGCGGGGGGAATAGGGATCGCATTGCCCGTCACAATGCTGTCATGACGCCATCCACGCTGCTGCCCAGTCCGCTGCTCTCGCTCCCTCCAGGGAGACCCGTGGCTTACTGCCTGGCTCGCAAGCTCGCCCGGGCGACATTTTCGTTCCATGCTGGAGCCTTGGACGTCCGACCGCCTTTGATGTGCTTGTCATCAGCCCGCTACAGGAGCTCACCATCGCTCAGGTTGCCCAAACACCTGGCCATGCCCTCCAAGTTGGTGTGCAGAGGAAGCTTGCAGCCAACCTCTCAGCTTGCCGCTCCTCCGGGACGGACTTCGTCCCTCTTGTGGCTGAGACACTAGGTAGGTTGGCTGAGGACACCATCCGCACCATCACCATCATCAGCAGGGCCATCGAGAATCGCTGCGGCACTTCTGACTCCACCCCAACTACCAGTCACCTGTTTGGCCGCGTGGCAATTGCTTTATGGCGGGGCAATGCATCGCTGTGGCTCCACCGTCTCCCCATCATACCCCCCTCCCTGGACGGTGTAGCCTGAACTTTTTGTATATTTATTGTCTTTTTCCTTTTTCTTTTCATATTTCATTTTGCGATATTTGCACGCATGCGTGATAACAGTTGCACATAAAAAAAAAAGAAAAAAAATTCAAAAAAAAAAAATAATAATAATAATAATTGTGAGCGGGTCTGAGAAAAGGGACCTTACGGCGCAAAAATTGAAATTGAGATATAGGCTCCAGAAGTAAGTCATCGGAAAAATTCTTTCTTTCTCCTATTTTTGTTTTTTACAGAATTAGTCTTAGTGACCCTTACTCTACGTGTATGCCAAATTTCGCATGTCAAAACGACATAAAAGACCCCAAGCGTGCCGTGAAAAGACAAGCTACTTTTTATTCTCTCATTCTCGAAGTACAATAAACGGGGAATGGGCGGAGTTTCTAGTGCTAGCTAAAAAAACGGCATAGCTTTGAGACTACTGCATGCACCGCTACAGCGAATAGAGCAGCCAAGGATACCAACAAGACAGGTCGTGAGACGCTCTGAAAGCTAAAAAGAACTCTACGCAAACTTCAGTTAGTCGCCGAAAAAGCGGCTGTACGATTTAATTGCGTATGCGGAGTACGCCGTTAAGTATACGGAAACGTTAATTATACCAGAAATGGAAATTCAATTTATGTTTTCTCGATTTCTAGCTCAATTGCTTTGCTGAATAGGGCCAAGTTCAACTGCCAGTTTCTCTGCATGTCGAAGGTTTTCCTCTCCAGTATTTTAGCACTAAGTTGAGATAAATTGTATCTTTTTATTAGCATAAAAAACTCAATTTTTTTGATTTGCCCATAAGGTCCCTTTTCCTAGACCCACTCACAATTTTTTCACAGCTGTAGTTAGTACTAGAGGACAGGTAAATCACAGTGTAAAGTTGGTTGTAGGGGCTACCCACACCCTAGCTGATATTTTAACAGCTGCTCTGACCTAAATAAGTAGGCTACACTGGAGTAAGGTAGCTGTAAAAACCAAGAAAATTGACAAGTTTGGCTGGTAACTACAAGGGGAATGAGCTTGCTCAGTACAGGGTGAAATATCAACCTTGGAATATCATGAAATTCATGAGTCATGCACCTAAAGATATCATTGTTAAGATATCTAGGGATAAATATATAGTACTTATTACATGAGTCAGATGTGATATGGTGAAATATTTCATGAGCAGGCTAATTTATTTTCATGAGCCAAAGGCTAGTGAAAATAAAGCCTGAGAGTGAAATATCTAGCCATATCACTCTGACAATTGTAATAAATGGTTTATTCCACAACACTAGATATCTTCACTGGAGTAGATTTTTGGTAACTCACTAGGGGCTCCCCACAACCCCAGCTGATATTATAGCAGCTGCTCTAACCTGGCTGGTAGGCTCCACTAGAGTACAGGTAGCTGTAAAAACCCAGAAAACTTGTAGGCCAGGCCTGGTTGCTATAACTACTCTGGTAATGAGCTTGCACAATACAGCCATGAGATAACACCATGAGATATCTTGAGATCTCAAGGGTCACTTACCTAAAAATATCATTGTGAAGATGTCTATGGTGGAATAAATGAGTATATAATTATAATAAATATTTGTGACCGTCTATAGGAAAACCAGGCACAACGCTGCACCCTTCGAAAAAATTTTTTTTGCACTTACGGAGTTGTCGGCATCCAGATATTGAGCTCTCCAAGTTTTATCGTCGTAGCTTAAGTCGTTCCCGCTATAATAGACCTAACCGTTCCCTTCCGTCGGCTTAAAACAATACATTTTTAAGAAATCGATCGATCTTTTCTCGATATTACGCACGCCGCGTTGTGCCCGGTTTTCCCGTAGACGGTCACATTTATGTATATACATAATAATTATACATGTATATTATATATATATTTGTATGACATATTATATAAGTACAGATACATATGTATTTGTTATTCAGATAACAAATTTATTCATCCTCACAAAGTTGTTGTTGAAAAAGGAGATACAGTGCAATTTTCTTGTTCATCTTTCACTAAAGTTGCTTGGTCTCTCAGTTCAACCAAGGTTATATATTTTCCGGTTAATGTTAAACAACTTGTTAATAATACTATTGTAGTTGAAAACGTACAAAAAATTAATGAAGGAGATTATTATTGCGTAGGGAGAACTCCTTATGGAGTGCAAACTGGAATGAAAAAAGAATTAAAAAGAAAAAAAGAATTAACAAATTTCGTTGCAAAGGCTTCCCTGTGGATAAGAGGTAACAACAACAGCAATAATGAAATGATGATAGCTTACATTTTGTTATTATAATAATGAAATGATGATAGCTTACATTTTGTTATTATAATTATTATTATTTTTATTATTATAATAATACATCAGTAACGACGCCAAACAATGACCAACAAAAATTTATTCATGAATAATTGAACAGCTCGAACCGTTTGGTAAAGTGTCATCCTTACACGAATTAGTAAAGCGTCATTACATTCAGTAGTGATATATTGTAACTAAAAAGGGAAGCGGTAGGAGAGGAATTGTTGCCAAGTAAAGAATAATTACCAGGCAGGAAACATTGCCAGGAACTTCAGCCCTACATAACCTTTGACATTGTATGAATTCATTTTTTGATGGAATGGCTTTGTGTTGCTTGCCTAAAACCTAAAAGTACAAAACTATTCGCAAGTAGTGCCTAACAAGCAGAGAGCAATTATTTCTCTGAACTTTCTTTGCAAGATTTTTGTCATTTTGTTCCAGCCAGCTTTTCTTGGTAGCTAACTTTATCTCCTTTTTTTAGCTAGTTGTGTACGTACATGTGTCTAAATGAATAATATAATATGGCTCATGATTCTGAAAACAGTATCAATAGCCACATGAGGTCATTATAACTCAGTGAAATTGAATCTAAATGTCCTCATGGATCGTGTTATTCTGATCTTGATAATCTAGCTAAGCACATTGTTCATTCTTGGGAGTCACTTTGGAACTTGTAATATTATATTATTCAGACAGATTAACAACAATAGATTAGGCAACCATATAACTGGTTATAGCTGACATCTGTCCATTAGATATTGTAGCTTGTTCAGGCGCCATCAAGACCTTCACATGGAGATTCTTCCTGAGGATGCAGGCTGGCTGCGCCACCCTTCTTCACGGCAGGTTCTCTCCTCCACAGCGAACTCAGTCATGCGCATACACTACCTGTAACGATCCTTTCCATACACATAATTATATTCATAGCTCGGTCAACCCACCGTCTTTATATCACCGTACCTCACTACTTAAATAACGTAATTAGACGGCAAGGCGTGTTCTGTGATACTTATACTATAGCCCTAGCCAAGTTATAGAGTGCGCTCTTTGCGGTGCGGCTTCAAGACTGCAAGCGAAAGCCAGCGGTTGCGAGGTTGACTCACTCGGCGCCAATAGGCCACAGAAATCCTGGTCCTTCGGGCGATAACAACATCTGCGCCACACCCACCAATCGGTTCGGAGGAAGTTACTCGAGCCGGATCTGATCCTTGTCAACACGCCCGCGCTGAGACTCGACTGATCGACGATCCGTTCGAACCAGAAGCTCCACCAAACAGAAGGACTTCAATTGTTTGACCTCTGGCTATTGCTGCTCAGATTTCACCTTTCTCATAGAGCAAGGCACCAGAGCAATAACAAATTCAATCAATACCGATGAACGTCGAACTTAAAGCTATTACAAACCTCACCGACATCAACTCTGTCAAAATAAAGTGTGCCAGCCTTCGTAGACCGCTCACCAGACTCAAGACCCGGTATGAGCGCCTCACCAACGATTCTGCGCTCTGCGACATTCCTTTGGATGACCTCGCTGAAATCCATCAGCTATGCAAGGACTCAGCAGTCTCCCTCGGACTCAGCAGTCTTCCTCGGACTCAGCAGTCTTCCTCGGACTCCGCAGTCTCCCTCGGACTCATGTCTCCCGTCTCAGCAGTCTCATTCCGTCTCACTCGAGTCAGCCAGTCTCTCGATCCACAGTCAGTCAGCAGCATCGCTCGCACTCGACTCACAGTCAATCAGCAGCCTCGCTCGCACTCGACTCACAGTCAGTCAGCAGTCTCACTCGCACTCGACTCTACAGTCAGTCAGCAGTCTCGCTCGCACTCAATCCACAGTCAGTCAGCAGTCTCGCTCGCACTCAACTCACAGTCAGTCAGCAGTCTCGCTCGCACTCGATCCACAGTCAGTCAGCAGTCTCGCTCGCACTCGATTCAGTCAGTCAGCAGCCTCGCTCGCACTCGACTCACAGTCAATCAGCAGCCTCGCTCGCACTCGACTCACAGACAGTCAGCAGTCTCGCTCGCACTCGACTCCACAGTCAGTCAGCAGTCTCGCTCGCACTCGACTCACAGTCAGTCAGCAGTCTCGCTCTCACTCGACTCAGCCAGTCTCACTTGGCTCAGCAGTTTCACTCGACTCAACAGTCTCACCCAACTCAGCAGTCTCATTCCGTCTCACTCGACTCAGCCAGTCTCACTCGACTCAGCAGTCTTCCTCGGACTCAGCAGTCTTCCTTGGACTCAGCAGTCTCCCTCGGACTCAGCAGTCTCCCTCGGACTCAGCAGTCTCTCTTGGACTCAGCAGTCTCCCTCGGACTCGGCAGTCTTCCTCGGATTCAGCAGTTTGGCTCGACTCGGCAGTCTCGCCAGACTCATTCCGTCTCACTCGGCTCAGCAGTCTCACTCGGCTCAGCAGTTTCACTCGACTCAACAGTTTCACTCGACTCAGCAGTCTCATTCCGTCTCACTCGAGTCAGCCAGTCTCTCGACTCACAGTCAGTCAGCAGTCTCGCTCGCACTCGACTCACAGTCAGTCAGCAGTCTCGCTCGCACTCGACTCCATAGTCAGTCAGCAGCCTCGCTCGCACTCGACTCACAGTCAATCAGCAGCCTCGCTCGCACTCGACTCACAGTCAGTCATCAGTCTCGCTCGCACTCGACTCCACAGTCAGTCAACAGCCTCGCTTGTACTTGACTCCACAGTCAGTCAGCAGCCTCGCTCGCACTCGACTCTCACAGTCAGTCAGCAGTCTCGCTCGCACTCGACTCACAGTCAGTCAGCAGCCTCGCTCTCACTCGACTCGGCCAGTCTCACTCGACTCAGCAGTCTCACTCAACTCAGCCAGTCTCACTTGGCTCAGCCAGTCTCACTCGACTCAGCCAGTCTCACTCGACTCAGCAGTCTCACTTGACTCAGCCAGTCTCACTTGGCTCAGCCAGTCTCACTCGACTCAGCCAGTCTCACTCGACTCCACAGCCAGTCAGCAGCCTCGCTCGCACTCGACTCAGCCAGTCTCACTCGTCTCAGCAGTCTCACTCGGCTCAGTAGTTTTACTCGACTCAGCAGTCTCACCCGACTCAGCAATCTCATTCCGTCTCACTCGCACTCGACTCACAGTCAGTCAGCAGCCTCGCTCGCACTCGACTCACAGTCTCATTCCGTCTCACTCGACTCAGCCAGTCTCACTCAACTCAGCAGTCTCACTCCGCTCGGCCAGTCTCACTTGGCTCGGCCAGTCTCACACGGTATAACCAGGACAGTGGACGTCCGGTGTTACGATCATACATATCGGAGACCCGTCCACATGCTGGTCAGGCTCTGCGCAGATGACACTCCTCCAGATGATCTACAACTCAACACAGAGGACCAGCACTCTCCCCCCCCCAGGATGTTCAGGTGCCATCAAGACCTTCACATGGAGATTCTTCCCGAGGATGCAGGCTGGCTGCGCCACCCTTCTTCACGGTAGGTTCTCTCCTCCACAGCGAACTCAGTCATGCGCATACACTACCTGTAACGATCCTTTCCATACACATAATTATATTCATAGCTCGGTCAACCCACCGTCTTTATATCACCGTGCCTCACTACTTAAATAACGTAATTAGACGGTAAGGCGTGTTCTGTGATACTTATACTATAGCTCTAGCCAAGTTATAGAGTGCGCTCTTTGCGGTGCGGCTTCAAGACTGCAAGCGAAAGCCAGCGGTTGCGAGGTTGACTCACTCGGCGCCAATAGGCCACAGAACTCCTGGTCCTTCGGGCGATAACAACATCTGCGCCACACCCACCAATCGGTTCGGAGAAAGTTACGCCCCCTTCGACATAGCTTAATATTATTCAAATTATTATTAATCAAAAAGTGGTCTCCAATTATTACTTTACATTGTTAAATGTGGTACCTGCAATACTCTCTCTGAATCTTTTTTCCCAGTTGAAGTTAAATAATTGCTATTCTTGTTTTTAACATTGGCTAAATAGTTATACAACCGACAAAATCTGAAATTAATTAATCAGTATAACTAGTCACCAGAACTATTTTCATTTTCCTACTTCATCTGTCACAATTTTCTAGATACTATCATAATAATTATGTGCTTTTATTTTTTTTAAATTAATTGTATGACTGTGCAAGTTATGTAAGCAAAAAATGTACCACCTCTAGCTACATCATTACTTAGGGAGAGGCCACACAGAGACTGATGGACATATATGTGTTGTGTTTTGATTTCTGTTTCTTGCAATAGGTACCCTGGTCCTTAACCGGGGTTCCTTCTGGCGCCTTCCTCAGCTTCGTCAGGCGCCAGAAGGACCTGTTGCTTTGCTCTTGTATATCAGTTAATTCTTTTTAATTTTTAGTCACAATTACTTACTGTTCTGTTTGTGCACTTGTTTACTATTGCAGTCTTGAGCAGGCTTTTGCTTGCTTGAGTCAGGTGATGCACAGGTATCAACACCTCACTCAGCACAGGTATCAACACCTCACTCAGCTCAGTTTATATTCTCATGTTGCAGGTCATTACTCTCATTAGTATAGCCACTCGAAGGTCCACAAGACCGAGACTTTATGGCTTTTTAAATTATACTAACTACTGTCTAAAGAGACACACTTGGCGCGCCTCTGTAGCTTTAGCTACTTTATTATAGAGCTTTCCTTACTGGCAGCCAAGCCAGTGTCCCTAACTCGAAATTCCTAAATCTACTATCTTCAGCTCAGGATGCCTGGGAGATACGAATCGCAACACTATCAGAGGCGTCCTCCCAGCGAGAGAAACAGTAATCACAGAGGCAACCCTAGGCCCTGGAGAAATGATAGACCTCAGAACTACCGATCCAACCGAACCAGAACTAGACCATCCCGTCCGCCCCAATCAGAAAAAGACCACCAACTCCTGGAAGAGCGGAAATCCTATAAGAAAGAATCTCTAACCTTCTACTCAGCTAGATACCAACACCATCTCCTCCGCACCTGCCTTGAAAAGGGTTGGAGCCCCCGGGGCTTAAGACTCTCATGACCATTAAACCTCACCTCTCGGACATAAGAGAAACCTTCCGAGAAACTCTCAGAGAGACCACGGAGACTCTAACCAACCAGCTAGCAGATCATCTGCTGCTGGTAGCTTCCTCATCACAAGCATTGGCCTTGAAAGCGAAACAAGAGATGGCCCAACTTACACAACGCTGTTCAACTGGAGAGCTTCTCTCCCATGAACGCTTCTTATCCGCCACCGACCGTAACATCGTCAGACACAAGAACTACAAGAGACAAGACACTCAACGCAAGATCAACGAATTGGCAGGCAGACCGAATCCCATCATTGAGGTCCCGGACTTTGATGTCTACAATAGACACAAACCGAAACCGCCAGCGAATGACCTAGTCCCTGCCAGAAACAACAGAACTAGAAAGTTGCAGGCAAGACCTGACCCGGTTCTACATCAAACCCCACCACCGGCTAAACGAGTTTCGTTCATCACTCCTCTTCCTACCAGCCGTCCATCCACTGCTCACCCTGTCCCGTTGCCTACTCCTCAACCTCAACCTACTCCTACTCCTGTTACTCCTACACATACCCCTCGTCCAGCCTCTCCTCCTCCAGCACAGCCCCCACCTGATGCTCCCACAGGTGTCCCTGATGCTCCTACAACTGTACCTGACTCTCCTACATCTATCCCTGAAACACCTCCGTCCTCGCCTTTGTCACCGCCTCCTTCAGCACCACTCCCTACATCTGTGCCTGATCCACCATCAAAGTCAGCTAGCACATCTGATCCAGAAAAGTCCTTCAACTTCAGAATTCTGCACACAACACCACCTGTGCCGTCTACACCTGCTCCACCATCCTTACCGCCTGCCCCATCCAACGGTGCCAATCAGGCTAGACTCTGTGAAATACAGAGAAGACGGCAACAAGCTAGCAGAGAATTCTACCTGGAATCCATCTCCAATCCAAATCCGGATACTCCAAACAACCCAGAGAATTCATCAGACTGGGAGTCTGCAGTTCAACTACCACCTTCAGAAACTCCGGAACACAAAGATCCAATCCTGAACTTATTGTCTCGACCTCTATCCAGAGAAGAACGGGAAGTACTGACTCTGGGCTTTGAAATTTGCGCCTACTCCGAGAAAGGTCCCGGACCCCTTGGAGTTCTTTGACAAGTACCACAGCCAATGCCAGCGACACTACAATCGTCTGATCTCTAGTCCAGTGTCTAGTCCTCTTCCTTCTATCATAGAGGAACGGCTTGGCCTCATCAGGTCCAGACTAGAGGAACTCAGTGAAATTCCGGATCCAGCAGACAAACGAACCTATTATCAGAACTTGTCATTCGAACATCAAAAGGCACTGACCAATCTACGCAAAGACCGCTCTATCACCATCAAACCGGCCGACAAGGGGACTTGCATTGTCATTCAAGACACTAAGCAATATCTCCTTGAAGGCCTCAAAGAGCTGGAAGACCGTTCGACGTACGTGGAATTGGACGCTGACACTTCACTAGACACCGCCAGACAAGCAAACGAATTAATCAAAGACTGCCACCTGAATAAAAAACTACTGTCCGTCTTCGAGAAGAATCACTACACCACCGACATCAAGGACGTCAGGGCACAGAGATTGTATTGGCTCAGAAAGGTTCACAAGAACCCTCACCAGCTACGTCCGATTGTCTCTTGCTGCTCTGGCCCGACCCAGAAGCTCTCGCAGCTTTGTAATAACTTGCTAAAAGAATATCTGGGATCGGTTCAGTCCCTCGTCTCGTCTACTGGAGAAACGGTCAGGATCATTGAGAGCTTGAAAGTCCCTCCAGACTCAAGGAAAGCTCTGATTCTGGCCACCCTGGATGTGAAAGCCTTGTATCCATCTATCCCTCATGAGGCAGGCATCTCAATGGCTCTCCAGCAAGCGATCCCGACGGACCCACCGGTTCCATCAGACTACCCCAAGAAGGCAATGATCAAAGAGATGTTAAAGATCATTCTGGCAGGCAACACATTCCAATTCGCGGGCAGAATGTTTAAACAAGTCAGAGGGATTGCCATGGGCACTCCAGTTGCCCCGACTTGGGCGAATCTCTTCATGGGTAAACTGGAGACAGAGGCTCTGAACGCCTGGGGAGGAACTCTACCTCTCATCTGGCTACGGTTCATTGATGACATTCTTACTCTGTTTCCAGGGACCCCAGAAGAGCTCAACAAACTACTCACCCATCTTAATTCACGGATGACTACTATCAACTTCACCATGGAATCGTCTCGCAACAAGATCAACTTTCTAGACATTACTGTATTCAAAGGCGAACGGTTCCACAGTGAGGGCATTCTCGACATCAGACCATTCAGCAAGGCAATCGACCCTCACACATATCTGCATTACTCATCAGCCCACCCAAGAAAGAACCTCAAGGGCGTAGTGAAAGCCGAAGTAATACGAACACTAAGGAGATCTTCATCCCCGGCCATCTATGCTCAAGCCATAAGTCAGCTAGTAGCCTGGTTCACTAATAGGAACTATCCTATGAGGCTCATCAAGGAAGTACTTGCAGAAGTGAAATTCGAAGACCGTGATAACAGACTCAGACCGGCTCCAAAGCAGAACTTACCTCCAGGAACGGCGGTTCTATCCGTTCGCCAACATCCGACCATCACCGACGGCGCCATCTATGAGGCCCTAAGGAATGATGACTTACCTTTTTCCCCCCTGGTATCACGTAGACGACCACCTTCATCTGGAGATTTACTTGTGCGTGCAAAGACTCCTTCAATGGAAGCTGCCCAAGGCTACTCTCTTAGGGAGAGGCCACACAGAGACTGATGGACATAGTGTTGTGTTTTGATTTCTGTTTCTTGCAATAGGTACCCTGGTCCTTAACCGGGGTTCCTTCTGGCGCCTTCCTCAGCTTCGTCAGGCGCCAGAAGGACCTGTTGCTTTGCTCTTGTATATCAGTTAATTCTTTTTAATTTTTAGTCACAATTACTTACTGTTCTGTTTGTGCACTTGTTTACTATTGCAGTCTTGAGCAGGCTTTTGCTTGCTTGAGTCAAGTGATGCACAGGTATCAACACCTCACTCAGCACAGGTATCAACACCTCACTCAGCTCAGTTTATATTCTCATGTTGCAGGTCATTACTCTCATTAGTATAGCCACTCGAAGGTCCACAAGACCGAGACTTTATGGCTTTTTAAATTATACTAACTACTGTCTAAAGAGACACACTTGGCGCGCCTCTGTAGCTTTAGCTACTTTATTATAGAACTTATAAGAAGAATTTTTACATCCTACACCAAGAGAAATTGATAAACAAATTATAGATTCTGCCTCACTTAAACTAAACCTTGCTTGGCTCAACGCAATGACATTCTATGCTAAAAATATGTAAATGTCCTTGTTTGCTTAAGAATATTAGGTGATCATAAAAAGATTAAAATCTTTTCTCGTATACTCAGTTTTCATGAGAACAGAATTACTTACCTCTAGAAGCCTATCATAACAATTGTACCAGCTGTGGTTCTGAATATTAATTGTTTATTTTTTTATTTTTTAATTAGGCTAACAACTAGCCCTGCAAGTTAGAATTGTTTTGCCCTTAGGTAAGATGATAAATTTTTCACCGCTTTATTAACTTAATAAATACTCCAGTCAGTGATTCTTCTTCTATCAATCCTTGTAATATTTAATGCATGACTTCTTGAATAATTGCCCCAGTAGTGAAAATTTCCTTTTTTCTGATGCTCATTGTGAGCACTAATGACACAACACTACTATGGCTAATCATTAATAATGACGAATTTACAGAGAAACAAACTAGCCTACTTTACTTTTTCAGAACATCTTTTCACAAGCACAGTTTGGATGCAGTTTAGTTTAATAGAAGAATGTCAATTACAAGAACTATTACATATATCCCTACTTTGCATGTTGTTCCAAGCTCTCTAGAAAGGAGTAACACTCGTGAGCATTTTGCTACTCTCCTTCACCTATATAGTCTATAATAAAAGCTAACATGATTATTAGATAATGTAATTCTCGCATATAATTGGCTACTATTGAGAACTTTTACAACATATCTGATAATTCAAAAGATTTTTCTACCCTATGTATACCAGCTGTGCACATGCTGCAACAGATGGGGGGAAGACACAGCTGATGGCCTGATTAAATAATTAAAATATTCCTAGAATGAGTCTATTTAGCATCATTAATTTTTTAAAATAATTTTAATAATTACTGTAAGAGAGTCCAACATTCAAGCACTTAACAATTTATTCTTCAAAGCAGTAAGAGCCACACTTTTATACAGTTCGATATAATCATATATAATATACAGCGTGTCAACTATTTCTTCCTAGGGCCAACTATTTTGTGAGAAACTGAACATTTATTGAGGTTGAGCATGTTAAATCGGTGCGATTTGTGTGACTCTTGTCAGCTAGTTACAAAAAACCCTGAATTCTTGAGTCCATACTTAAATCTTACTTGATAAATTGTCGGTATTTTTGTGACCCTTGTTGACCAACATAATAAAAGTCCATTTTTTCATGTACCCTAGTTGAACTAGGGACACACATTTTTGACACTTGTACAGAAAAAGAGTTATTTTCTGAGACCCTGGTCTAACTAGGGACATAAAATTGTTTCTCAGGTTCAGAATAAGAGGTATTTTCTGAGACTCTGGTCTAACTAGAGACACAAAATTGTGACTCAGGTTCAGAAAAAGAGTTACTTTCTGAGACACTGGTCTAAGTAGGGACTCAAAATTGTTAAAGTGAAAATATGCATTGATTTCTCAGGTCCCAAGCTGAACTAGGAACACAAATTTGTGTCCCAAGTTTAAATATTGGTCAATTTCTGAAGTCCCTTGTCTAACTAGGGACTTTGATGCAAAATAGCAGGATAGAAAATTTTGTAATTTTTTGTGACCCTTGTTTTCTGTTGCACAAAAACATTGATTTCTCACATCTATTGAAATTTTCTTGTGTAAGAAATTACCCGATTTTTATGCCCCAGGTTAAGAAACTGCAATTTTTCTTTGAATTCTTGGGAAGGTAGGTAGAAAAAAACTTTAATTCTTGGGTTTTTCCTCAAAAATATATCATTTTGCTCAAAACTTTAATTGGCAATAGGAAGAAATAGTTGGCACAGTGCCTGGATACAACTACAATTCATGCTGGACCATGTAAGTCTTACCTTGCAGTGTTAAACTTAGGAATGCTGCATATATTTTCCAAGTACCTTATGCCTTCAGAGTATTATGAGAAGAATGGTGACTATCTTGAACTAATGTCCATTTGCAAAATATATGCAGCATTCCTAAGTTTAGCACGGCAAGGAAAGACTTACATGGTCCAGCATGAATTGTAGTGGTAACTTTGCAGCTGAAAGGGTGAAATATAATATACTGATCAATTGGTATAGTTCAATAAAACAATTTCTTATTAATTTCTGACTTTAGCAACTTAAGTATACTATAATCATAAAAAATTACATTCTCCAGACCTTGCCCTCAGCCCTTTGTGCATGCACTGATGATCTACAGACTTTGCTTCAAATAATACGTGAAGTCACTTATGCCAAAGGCAATTTCCTAGGCTAAATTACCTACTAGTATGTCACAAACCTAGATAATACTCTAGTAATTCTGAGCAATTTTACTCATACTTTAAATTTTGAGCACTAATTTATTAGTATAGTTGTGGTAATTGGAATTGTACACCAACATTTAAATAAACATTTTATTAAAATGTCTTACTGAAATGATTGCACTGAAAAGCTACATTCTTCTTTCTTAAATAAGCAATTGCCTGGTGGTTGAAGAAAGCATAAAAAATGCATTAAAATAGTAGTTATTTTGATAAGCTTAGGGACAGCACTATATTACTCTTGGAATTCCTTCTTACTGAAATTAAACCCCAAAAGTCAGAGGCAAAAATATAGCTAAAAACAAACGGGATATACAAAATATAAGGTCAAAGGAGATTTCAATGAGTCCTGACCGTCTGCAAAGTCAGCATTATATGGTTTAAAGTGCGCGGCAACGATTCCTGTCTCTGGTGTCATTCGAGGTGAGGGAAACTTATGTAAGTTAACTGATGGTAACTGAGCAAGATAACTTATGCTACTGCATTCTTACTTAAAATATGTCAAGCGCCACAGTGTGGTGGAATACTTGCTAGGTATTACTGTTGTTATTATTATTATTGGCCCTATGTTGTTTTATATTTTGCCCTTATATTGTAATCAGGTTCAGTAATAGTACAACCTCATGAACAGTTTAAGGAAATGAATGAAGTAGCTACATTTGTGTGTAAAACTTATAATCCTATGAAATGGACTTATAAAAGAGGCAGACTTCCAGATACAGCAAAAATTAGTGGGAAAATGGGTGAAAAATTGACAATATATATGGTTTCCTCCTATATTGTTGGTTCCTATGAATGTACAATGCTAGATAGAGGGATTTCGTACACGTCATTTGGCATCCTTGGTGTAATAGGTGAGTTATAAATCTGTTTGAAGCGAGAAAAAATACAGCTTTATGTCTCATGAACTAGATTGCCTAAATCTGCTATTGATGCATACTATTCATAGTCCTGTCGGGGCGTAACTCCCTACACAATTACAAATGCACTTAGAAGAGCGGTAGCTTCACAAATGCACTTAGGAGTGTTCGAAGGACCAGATCACTGAAGTGATCAAAAGTAATAAACAGGCTGATCAGTTAGTTAATAGGTAATTAGAATAGACACAAGGTAACTTGATCTTTACAATAACTGACAAAAAAAAACTGAAACAACGAGGATAAATAAACAAAATATAACTTGGAAACGGAGTTCACGAACATCGACGAACATCGACGATTGACGAACATCGACGAAAGACGACAGAAAATAATAATTCAATAAGTGGGATAATGAAAGAAAATAATAACTACAACAGGTGAATGAATAAGTGAAATAATGATAATAGTTATTTGATGGCTGCTTCTTGTGAAGATACTGCTCAGCTGGACTTAACATACTCCGGGGGAGAAAGCTGGTCCTCTACCAGCAGGACCAGTCTATTAGTTGATCTTCTGAAAATCTTTCCCTGACAAATTATATCAGCTGTCCTCACCAGACCATCTTCTCTGGACTAGCCCACTGACAGGTAACGCATTGACAGCTATAATCCGTTTTTTTAAATGCTTTGACTCCTGGTATGTAATATTCTTCTGCCAAAATTGCCATAAGCATTGATGTTCCTGTATGTTTGTACTGGTGATGCAGAGTAGGAAGCGCAAAAGTTTGGTTAAGTGTTCCTGAGATTTTCTTTGACAATAGCTGATTCCTCAGAGGTAAGAACAGATGATATACATTGATTCTCCTGAGCACAGCGACAGTTATTAATAAACTGGTTAATCCAGGCCACAACGTGAACGAGACGATGGAACGATAAAAATTGAGACCATAGCGGATAGGTATGTGGTTCACTCTGAATAGAGTAAGCAACAGCTCGTAGGTCAAGCAAATTCTTTGAAATGGTACAATTTTGAAGTAGTGGCCATTCAGAAGGTGGTCTATTAAGCCATGAAGGTCAATACCACCAAAGAGAGGAATTGGTGAGCTGTTGAGGAGAAACTCCACGGCTGGCAAGATCAGTAATTAGGTTGTCTTTTGAAGCTACATGTCTCCATATAAGTGGAGGTACCTGAATAGCTGCAACCTTGTTAGCAACAAAAGTTTTGAGAGAGGAAGGTACTTTACGAATCCAACACAAAGTTATTGTTGAATAAGTCCAAGCAAATGCATTGGAAGAGGGTATGCCCAAGTCTGATGCTACAGTCATGAGAAATTTGCTCAGTAAATGAACAACAGAAAGTTTCAAACGAGGAATTGTAACCGGTTTGAGAGGAGTAACACGAGCTTTGGAGGTAGCTAAGGTAATTTGTAACTTCAGAATTTGAGTATACAGTTCTGAGGTAAATAACAGCACAATAAGCAGAGTTGGAAGCATCCGAAAAACCATGAAGTTGCTGATTCAAAATAGGTAAGTTCAGAGGAATCAAACGTCTGTCCACAGGGTGTGCAGACAGATGATGTAAGTGGAGAGTCCACTCTTTCCAGAGGTTGGAGATATCCTCAGGTAAAGGTGTATCCCAATCTAGCTTCAAAGTCCACAATTTTTGCAGTAAAACCTTTCCTTGAATGATAGCTGGTGAAAAGAGACCAAGAATATCAAAAACCTTGGCCACAGTTGAGGCTAAAACACGTTTTGTTGGAGTTTCATCTTGTGATAGGGGTGAAGGTACAGATATATGAAATTGGTCACTGTTTACATTCCAATGTATTCCCAAAGTTTTGGAACTATTGAGTGGATCTTGAATGTTCAAATCAGAAGTTTCAACAAGATGATCAGGTATGGTTTCAATAAACTCAGTTGAATTGCTCCTCCACTCTAAGAATCATTCCAGCTAAATGAAGGAGATCACAGAGCTGCTGTCGAAGAAAATCAGCTTCTTGAACGATGGGAGCCCATGACAAACAGTCATCGACATAAAAGGTAGACAGAATGACTTCGGAGGCAATCCGGTAAGTAGTTCTAGCATTTTCCATGAGCTGACGGAGGACCCGAGTCGCTATAAACGAGGAAGACTTGACGCCAAAGGTAAGGCGCTTCATACGAAAGTCCTCAATTTCCCCACTACTTCCTCTTTGTAGAAAGCAGTAAATTGAACCTGCAGTACTATTTCCCGAAACATCTTCGAAATGTCTGCTGTAACTACTATGCGATGCAGTCAGAATCGGTGTAAGACTGTCGTTAATTTCGGGTACAAATTGGGGCCAGAGAGCAAGAGGTCATTGAGCGACACTCCAGTTGAAGACTTAGCTGAGGCATCAAAAACAGCTCTAAGCTTGGTCGTTGTGGACGATTCCTTGACAGCACCATGTGTAGGCAAATAAAACATATCTGTTGCAGGTTTAGAAAGATCGTTTGAAAGAACCGTTTCGGCATGATCTAAATCGACATATTCCTTCAAAACAGCTTCAAAATCAGACAGTTTTCCCTTCTTGCTTAGAGAGTGTTCGTTTTGAAGGAACCGTCTCACAGCAGTAGACCTCGACTCACCCAAGGATGGTGGATTAATAAACTCGAGGAAAAGCTACAGCAAATCTGCCATCTGGTGAAATAACATGAGTATCGCGAAAATGAGCAACTGCTTGAGCATCATCCTGGGAGAGATGCTTGGTAGATACATCTGGTGACTGATCCAAAGTACACATACTATGTAGCAGAGAATCAAGTGGGTCTTCCTTGCCCTGTACTCTAAGAATAAATGTAGGTAATGAAACATCAGGAATAGCTCCTCCTAATGTCCATCCAAAGATAGTATTATTGGCTATTGTTGCACCATCAGTAGAATGACAGGGTGGACCTCTTGAGCATCTTCCACAGTCAGCAATTCCTAAGAGAAGATCTATCTCTCCTCCTAAATGAAAATCAGCAATAGGAAACTTATTCTGGTTGCATGGTATCTTTAGCAAACATTGAGAGTCTCTGGGTTGTTGGAGTGACTGCAATTTAGGCACAACATGGCACTTGATTGAGACAGAATCATTGTGATTGGTTTGGTAAACTGACTTGAGAGTAACTTCAACATACGAACAACTGCCTGCCCCTCCTGGTACACCAGCAAAATGAAGTTTTTTAGGATGCCTCTTAGCTCTAAGACTGGAAGCTAGTCTCTCAAAGATGAGAGTGATAGAGGCACCACTATCAAGTAGAGCTCTGGCCCTTTGCCTGTAGCTACCACTGCTAACAAGAGCAATTGCTGTGGAGAGAAGAGCAATTTGAGGTGTGTTAACATGGCTAACGTTACCTTCCTCATTGGTAGTGGTTACAACACTTGAACTAGTTGCTGTAGGTTGTTGGTTGATTGAAGTTTGTTGATTTCTACTTGAAGGTTGCTGGTTAACTGAAGGTTGTTGGTTAGTTGAAACTTGCTGGGTAGTTGGAGGCTGCTAGTTAGTTGGAGTTTGCTCCAGGTGGAGAAGAGTATGGTGTCTAGCTCCACAGGATCGACAATTGTGAGTTGACTGACAGTCCTTCAAATAGTGGGCATGGCTTAAACAGTTGAAACAGTATATGTGTTCCTTTACTGCCTAATGTCTATGTAGAGGATCCCAACTTAAAAAGGTTTGACACTTAGCTAAAGTGTGTCCATCATGTCCACAAACCGCACATTTAAACAAGTTAATGCCAACTTTGTAGACTGGACTACTCTTCTGCACAGGAGTAGGTGCTGATGAATTTAATTTCTTATATTGTTGGTAAGAGGTTTGAAAGAAGTATCATCATCCAGGCTGAACTCTCTTTTCCTAAAGAAATCCAGAACATCTCGAATAGTTGGTGGGTCGGTAAAATCAGCAGCATAGGTAGACCATTCATGCTTCATACACTTATCAAAGCGCTCTGTTACAACCATAGCTAAAAACTGTTTGAGGGTATTGCCATTACAGCGTTCGAGGCCCCTGAGGTGCATTTCCCAGGTTTCCCGCATAGTCGAAAACTCTTACGGTCATAGGTGTAGTTGTCGTTAGCTAGAATAGCTTTGACGTGATGGGGATAGACTAGACTTGGTAGACCGTATGCGTCCTCGAGAGATTGTAGAGCAGCCTTGTAGCTATCCTTGCCAGTAGATGCAAATTGTACAATACGTCTGGATTCCTCACTGGACATAGCTTTCAAGAGATGGCACGACTTTTTCTCATCGATGAGGCCGTGGCCATGTTTGTCAATAGCCGCGGTAAAAAGTAGTTTAAAATCAATACAGTCGATAGGTTTTCCAGAAAATTTGGGAAGATCAAGGGTTAACTTAGAAGAGTTCTGGACAATATGTTTCATATACATATCGGAAGGCTTAAGGTCATGACACTTACTGGATTTGTCAAACTCCTGCTGAGATGTGGAAATTTGTTCATTGATGTCTTTCATTATGGCAGTTAATTCCCCACGGAGCCTACTAATTTCTCCATCAGATGAATAGAACAAAGAATCTTTTCTAAACTCTTAAATCTGTAATTTTAGTGTTTTAAACTCAGAAAGGTTAACAGCCACCCTGTAGAACCCCCATGTCTCAACATCAGCGTATAGCAACTATGGTTGAGGCAATGCAGCAGCAAGGTGTTGTACAGCCTTCAGTGAGTCTTTGCGCAAGCGTTGTAGTGCTTGTACCTAAGAAGGATGGGTCTTTGAGGTTCTGTGTGGATTATCGAAAGCTAAACTCGGTAACTAAGAAAGATGTGTATCCACTTCCATGTATTGATGATATATGAGATGCACTTGGTGGCATGTGTGGGCCTGCATCCAGAGAGCCAGACGGCCCACAAGATGAAGGAGCAAAGATCAAGATGAGAAGATGAAGATAAAGATGAACATTTATGTGCTATATGTTTATGTCAATCAATATTGAGTGTTGTTGAGTTAAGTCATTTATTGGTGTTGTGCGCATGTGCAGGTCATTGAACTATTATCATTGTGTGTGGGAGTAGCGCCAAAAGTCATGTGTGTTGCACGTGAGTCTCGAAAGCATATAAGCCAGAGAGACCCGCGTGCATTTCAGTCTCAACATAATTTAATTACAAGTAGTCATACTAATTCGGATAAGTCCGTCTGAGATTCTGGTGGCAGCAATCAATAAGCTGACCGACCAGCTACAGTCTAGATTCGTCTAGGAAGGTGCGTGCCTTGAAGTCCAACTAAGGGGCCCACAACTGGCGGCAGCGGTGGTCCGTTCTACAGTGCACGGTGGAGCGGCAGACCTCGTGGATTGAACCCTACGGTCAACTCGAACTCGGAAGATCCGTCTTCGACTTACCAGTGGAATTCATTCCTGAACATCTTCGGTACCTGGGATCCGTCCCACATCGATAGTAGACCCGTCTACTGTGGCAGTATCCGTTCTGACAATACTTCGTTTACTTCAGCGGCTGGATCCATTGTTTGTGGACATTTGGAACTTTGCGTGGTGGTTGTGTTGTATATATTATTGTATTTTCATATTTTCACTTCATTTTTTGTAGAGGTGGTCGGTGTTTCTTCTTCTGCGGAGGCAAGCATGCCAGAGACGAAGACAGTGGCAGAGAAGCGGAGGGCTACCAAGAAGACCGTATTAGGTTCCGACCCTGGATTCAAGCCTTCCCATGAGCCGCAGATTGAGGATAGGTCTCCGTACCCGATTCGTAGAACTGATGATGTGGCGAGAAGCCGAGCAGCAAGAGAGGAATTAGTGGAGGAGTATGGTGAGGGGAACCGGGATAGATTGGCCACACTTGGTGCGCAAGCGCAGGAGTTGTGGGGAGAGGCCAGTAGTGGGGAGTTTATGGCTGAGGAGGGTGTGTTTAGAAGAGTTCGGGATGTTAGTAGGAGTAGTGAGCGTAATGAGGAAGAAGTGAATGTGTCGGTGAACACGGAGAGGCCTATGAGTATTGGGCCTGGGGCTAGTGAGAGCCTGGGTTGTGCTACAGGTGTTAATGGATTTCAGGGGCTTAGCTTAGTGTTAATGCAGATGGAGAAGATGGCAACCCAGAGACAATTAGAGTCTATGGAGTTGATGAGGACTATGAAGGAGTCTGATAGAAGTTGCAGGATTGCTGATAGGAGGGAGTTAGACAGAAAGGCTGAGGTGAGAGAATTTCGGTTGGAATTGTTAAAAGGTTTGGGGAATTTTAAGGAGGGGTCTCAGTTGATGGGATACCTTTCGAAGTTCGAGAGGGTAATGGCTGACTGTCAGATAGGTGAAGACTCTTGGGTGGAGAGGTTGTTTGCACACTTACCAGATAGGCTGTGTAACAGAGTGGCTGGGATGAGAGATGATGGGCGTGCGTACAAAGACATCAAGAGCGCATTGCTACAGGCTGTGGGGGAGACGCCCCGCACCTATGGACATTTGTTGTTTGAGGATAGGTCTGAGTCTTTGAAGAGCAAGTCGGCTACGGAGATTGTGGAATTCATTGAGAGGATGTGTCAAGGAATGTTTGCCAACTGCAAGACCGTGAGTGATTGCATCGCGGGCTTGGCAGCCGCGTACACTCACCGAGTGCTGCCTATGACGGGACGCTGCTACTTTGAGTCCAGGGACGTTGTCACAATGGCTGACCTTCGTGATGCGTGGGAGCTGTGGCTCTCTGGTAGGCAGAAGGGGAATTTTTATAGGCCATTGGTGAGTGGTAATGGTTCGGGTAGCAGTGGAAGTGGTAGTAACAAGGGCGGCAGTAGTAATGGAGTGTTTGGGGGTTATGGTAGTGGGGGTATTTCGTGTTTTGCGTGTGGAGGTAAAGGGCATAGGTTGTTCGAGTGTCCTAAGAAGTCTAATGAGCTTGGGAGTGGTGGTACTAGTGGTAGTGGTAGTCCTAGTGTCATTGGGACTGGGATTAAGTGCTTTACTTGTGGTAAGGAGGGACACAAGTCCCCGGACTGTCCTTCCAAGAAGGTGGGAGGTTCAGTGAAAAGAAATTTTCAACTTAGGAAGGTGTCAGTTGTCAGGGCTGGTGGAAGATCAGGAAGTATTGTGAAAGGGAAAGTTAATGAAGTTGTGTGTTCCATCTTGTTAGATACGGGGGCTGAGATTGCTATGGTCCCCAGGTCTGTTGTGGGGGATGATTGCATTGATTGTGGGGATGTGAGAGTAGCTGGTGCTGTAGGAGAGCCAGTAGTGTTTAGGAGCACTAAGGTAGTGTTTGAGATAGCTGGGAGATGTGTCTCTAGGCTTTCTATTGTGGACAATAATGAGAGAAGTGATAGCTTGTGTATTTTTCCAGTCGACTTGAGTAACGCTGAGGAAGTTGAGTGGGTGAGTAAAGCTGTGATTGAGTCGAAAGCAAAGTGTGAATCTAGTGTGAATGGGGAGTTTACAAACAAGGTTAACATGTTAACCAGGGCTCAAGCAGCAGTAGAGAGAGAGCTAGATGTGTGCGATGGTGATGGTAGTGCTGAGGATCTGTGGTGTGTGATTGATGATGAGGAGTCTGCCGGGAAGGATGCTGAGGCAGTGGAAGAAGATGGCAGTGCTTCGGTGGTAAGGGGGGAGGATGGATCGCAGCAAGTGAGTGACAGGGAGAGTGTGGAAGAGGTAGACGTTGGGGATGGATGTGAACCTGTAGAATTTGAGAGATTGCACGAATGTGAAAGTGAAGGTGACAGTTTATTGTGTGATTTGGCTAAGGAAATTGGTCCTATGTCGGTGGGTACGGATGGGAGGGACTGGAAGGAAGCTATTCTGAAAGATGAGAGTGTGAGAGTTTGGCGGGAGCTAGCAGATAGAAGCGAAAGAGGGTTTAAATGGGTTAATGGTTTATTAGTTCGTGGGATGATTGTTGATTGGGAAGAAAGGAATGATGTAGCTGTAGTGCCGAGAGAGTTTAGGAAGTTAGTATTGTCGTTAGGACATGAGAAGGGGGGACATCTGTGTGCAGATAAGGTGTTGAAGCTAATTGGGAAGCGTTTTGTTTGGCCGGGTATGGCGAAAGATGTGTTAGGGCATTGCAGGGCTTGTCCGACATGTCAGGTCAAGTCAAAGCATGTACCGAGGAGGGCTGCAATGGTGGACAGACCCTTGCTGTCCGAGCCTTTTGAACAAGTTGCCGTTGATATAGTGGGGCCTTTGCCAAAGGGAAAGGGTGGTTGTAGGTATTTGCTTACATATATTTGCCTAGCCACCAGGTGGCCTGAAGCGGTACCTTTGAGGTCAGTGACGGCCAAGGCAGTAGCTGATGGTTTGTGGGAAATTTTCTCAAGAACGAGTATACCTGAAGTAATCTTGACGGATCAGGGTAGCCAATTCATGGGTCGTGTGATGAAAAGTCTGTGTGAGTGGTTAAGTATTGAACGCATCCGTACTTCTCCATACCATCCTCAATCCAATGGGGTAGTGGAGAGGATGCATGGCTCCCTTAAGGCCATCTTAGGGAAGTCAGTTGAGAGTGAGAAAGATTGGGTGGGATTTGTGTCTCTAGCCTTGTTTGTATTGCGGCAAATGCCACATGCAGACTCGGGGCACAGTCCTTTTGACTTGGTGTACGGATTTCGTGTCCGTACGCCTTTGGGTGTGTTGTACCATTGTTTGGCAGAGAGAGAGGATGGGGAGAAACTTGGGATTTGTGATTGGGTCGGTAGAATGGCGGAGAGGTTAGACCTAATGAGGGATTCGGCAGTGTTGAACATGGCGGTAGCTAAGGTGAAGAGGAAAGTGTATTTAGACAAGGGGACTAAGCTGAGGGTGTTCGAGAAGGATGAGTTGGTACTGTACAGGGTTCCGGGTAGGTCTAGCAAGTTAGCTGACTCCTGGGAGGGACCATACGTGGTTCTAGAAAGAAAGGGGGAGGTAAACTACAAGATTGGGAAGGTTGGTGCTGAGAAACATAGCAGAGTAGTTCACGTGAACAGTTTAAAGAAGTATAGGGAGGAGTTTTGTATTAATCGATTAGATGTGGTAGTGGATGAGCAGGAAGAGAAGGGATGTGTGTTAGAGGGTGTGTGTGAAGGGTATGATGATGTGTGTTTGCAGGGTTTGTTAGTGGAGTTTGGGGATGTGTTCTCGGAGTCACCGGGGAATACAAAGGTTGTGGAGTTGAGTATTGAGACAGAGGGCAAAGGGCCTGTGAGACAAGCACCGTATTCAGTGCCATTAGGAATTAGAGAGAAGGTTGCAGAGGAATTGAGAGAGTTGGAGCAGCAGGGAATTATAGAACGGTCAGAGAGCCATTGGGCGTCGCCCCTGGTTCCGGTAAGAAAGCCAGGTGGTAGAGTGCGTCTGTGCGTTGACTACAGACGCCTCAACGAGATCATGGTCAAGGAGCCATACTTCATTCCATCTCTGGACGAGATGGTGGAGTTAGTCGGTGGAGGGAAGGTCTTGTCGAAAATTGACTTGTCGAAAGGCTTCCATCAGGTGGAAGTAAAGCCTGAAGATAGAGACAAAACTGCATTTGTTTGCCCCTTTGGCAAATTCCGTTACAGGAGGATGCCGTTTGGTCTGGTGAATGCGCCGTCAGTCTTCCAGAGGTTGATGGATCTGGTGCTGGTCGACTGTAAGGATTTCTCCCGTGTGTATATAGATGATATCTTGGTGGCGTCTTCCAGTTGGGGAGAGCACATGATCCACCTGCGCAAGCTGCTTGGGGTTCTGCGGGAGGCAGGCCTCACGTGCAAACGAGCCAAGTGTGTGTTTGATAGAGCAAGATTGATGTTTTTGGGACACTGTATTGGAGATGGGAGTGTATCGATACCTGAGGCGAGGGTGGAGGCCATTAGGAACCACCCACTTCCTAGGTCAAGGAAACAGTTGAGGAGGTTTTTGGGTATGGTGGGTTACTATAGGAGGTTCGTGGAGGGTTACCATTGTTGGTCGTCCGTTTTGACGCCACACACGTCCAAGTCTCTGGTGGGTGAACTGACGTGGAATGAGGAGATGCTGGCCGCCTTTAGAGGTTTGTGTCAGTCATTGTCATGTAATATATGTTTTTGTGTGCCGAATGCGTGTGACTGTTTTGTATTAGAAACGGACGCCAGCTGTACTGGAGTGGGGGGAGTATTGTCTGTAGAGCGTGAAGGAGAGAGATTGCCTGTGGGATTCTTCTCGAAGCAACTCCATGGTGCCCAGAGGAGGTACTCCGCACAAGAATTAGAGGGGTTGGCTCTGTATGAGTCAATCAAGCATTTCTCTTATTTCCTGTATGGGAAGGGTTTCACTGTGATCACTGACCACAAGGGTCTGGAGGGTTTGATGACAAAGAAACAGATGAACAGGAGATTGTATGGGTGGGCTCTGAAGCTTACGGAATTCCAGTTTGTGATCATCTACCGGAAAGGAGTGGAGAACAAGGTGGCAGATTGCCTCAGTCGGTGCTATGGAGACGAAGCCAGTGAATCGGCAGTGACGGAGTCACCCGCTCAACGGGAGGGGGGAGATGTGGGCCTGCATCCAGAGAGCCAGACGGCCCACAAGATGAAGGAGCAAAGATCAAGATGAGAAGATGAAGATAAAGATGAACATTTATGTGCTATATGTTTATGTCAATCAATATTGAGTGTTGTTGAGTTAAGTCATTTATTGGTGTTGTGCGCATGTGCAGGTCATTGAACTATTATCATTGTGTTTGGGAGTAGCGCCAAAAGTCATGTGTGTTGCACGTGAGTCTCGAAAGCATATAAGCCAGAGAGACCCGCGTGCATTTCAGTCTCAACATAATTTAATTACAAGTAGTCATACTAATTCGGATAAGTCCGTCTGAGATTCTGGTGGCAGCAATCAATAAGCTGACCGACCAGCTACAGTCTAGATTCATCTAGGAAGGTGCATGCCTTGAAGTCCAACTAAGGGGCCCACAACATGAAGTTTTTTCATCACTTGATCTTGCCTCAGGTTATTGGCAAGTAGCCCTTGACCTAAGTACTCATTCAAAATTTGTTAGGTTATCCTTGTGTGGTGTATACTGACCATCTAGCTTGTCTTTCAATTCTCAACTCTTCTAAGCCATCTGGCAAACTGGCTCTGTGGGCTTTGATTGTGCAGAAGTTTGATCTCACATTGAAACATAGACCAGGCAAGAGCAATACTGATGCTGATGCTCATTCACGAAACCCAGTACCTGATGTTGAGATTGCAGCTGTGTGTGCAGATGCAGAGTTTGGTTGGTCTAGTATGTTGTCAGCGAGAATCTTGGAGTTGAGAGATGAGCAGCAAGAGGATGAGGAGTTAACTGATGATTGATTATCTGTGTGATGAGAAAAATCCAGAAGATGAGGTAGTAGCTAGGAAGGTAGTATTGCAGAGTTCAATGTATTAGGTATTGGATGATACTTTGCAGTTTGAGAACCCAACTAACCTGGACAATTGTGTGTAGTTGTACCAAAGTCATTGCAACAAGAGCTTATGGAAGAGGCTCATTGCTCTTGTTTTGGAGGGTTCCTGTCGGAGAGGAAGGTGTATAGTTGTTTGAGAAGATGTGTATGGTGGCGTCGGATAAGGAAAGATATTGGGACATTTTGTAGTCGGTGTCTGGTATGTGCCTCGAGAAAAGGCACCCGTCAAACTTTTAAGCCACCACTGCAGTCAATACCAGTTGGAGGACCATTTCATCGAGTAGGTGTAGGTGTCCTGCGGTTACCTTTGACTGTTCATGGGAATAAGTATGTTTTAGTTATCATGGACTACTTCACTAAGTGGGTTGAAGCTTTTCCTATGTGTGATCAAAAGACCATTGCTATCACAAAACTCTTTGTGGAACATATTATTTGTCGTCATGGTATACCTGAACAGTTAATTTCAGATCGTGGGACAAATTTCTTATCAGAACTAATCTCTGGTATTTGTGAATTCCTTGGGGTGAAGAAATTTAACACGTCTGGTTATCATCTTCAGACGAATGGGCTTGTAGAGAAATTTAATTCCACTCCTATTAACATGATTGCATAAGTGTTGTGAAACAAGGCAGCATGATTGGGATGATCGTCTCCCTCAGTTACTGTTTGCATATAGGTCTGTGATGCAATAGAGTATAAAAGAGTCCCCATTCTTTCTCTCATATATGGTAGGGATCCTCGCATTCCCTCGTCTATTGTACTTTGACAAACTAGGAGTGTGTGTAGTATAGACACTGCCGACTATCGAACTGAACTAATGGTTAGCTTAGCAGATGCATGGCAGTTAGCTAAATGCAATATTGGGCATGCACAATATAGGCAGAAGGAGTCCTATGATTAGGATAAATAGGAATCAAATTTGAAACCAGGAGGGATGGTGTATATGCTGAGTGAATCACAATCCTGAACAGAAGCTAGCTCGACCTTTTCATGGTCCGTATCGAGGGTGCTTGGTGTCACGCCTACCAATGCCGAGGTTGTTCTGGTAGATAGGCCAGAAGATGAGTGCATATTTGTAGCTCTCTTTCTAGGGTTAGGAGGTGTTATGCTGAGCAGGGTAATGAGGTTTGGGCTGGTGGAAAGGGGCGGGCCAGGAGATGTAGGAGACAGCGCGTTGGTACAACACAAAATGAGCAGCCAACTTGACAACGAGATGATCATCTGACTCAATCCCCATACTCATTGTACACGGGACCTGTTACTTGGCAGAGAAGTTGAATGATGAACAAATAATTCATTCATGTTGAACAGCAGTCAGATGTATAATTTGGGTCAACTGAGGTCAAACTCTCCATGGTGATAATAACAACACAATGTAAACAGCAAGATTTCTGGAGTGTATGCTTACTGTCTACTATATCCTGAAAGGTGATTTACATGCAACATTGACAGCCAGCATCCTGAAAGCTCTAAAGCTATGTCTGTGTAAAACTTGTTGTTGTCAGGTGTCATCTGTATCTTTAGAGCTTCCTTGATTCAACTGGCTGTCAATGTTGCATGCAAATCACCCTCCAGGTTATATTAGACAGTAAGCGTACCCTCCAGAAATCTTGATATTTACATTGTGGTGTTGTTTTATCACCACGGAGAATTCAATATCAGTTGACCCCTTAAGAGAACTTTGGCAAGAATTCGAAACATAGTGTCAAGTTATAATTAACAATATCATTGGCTGTTAGATAGAGAAAATTTGATGACTGAGTCATTTTGTTTATTAATACATTTTATGTATTATTACATTTTATTTATTTTCATTATTGCTGCTATTATTATTGTTATTATTACTATTATTATTATTATTATTATTATTATTATTATTACTATTATAAAATATTTACCATTTTGCTATTTCCTTTTCCTGCTGTCCACATTAAATTAAACACTATACACTTAATTTGTATGCAGTGGATCCTTTGGGCAAATGTGCATGATTTATGTATCGCAATGAAAAATATTTCACAGCTCAGAATATTATAAAAGAATTCTAAAAATGAATCTATTAGGCACCGAAAGCAAGAAGTAAACTTAGGAGGTATATAGCATTACTGTAACAATATACACTCCAATTGAAACATAAACAATTCTTGCTTAGCAGTGCTCAGCTATTTGACATCATCCTAAACTTTTCAAAATTCTATAAGTTACGTTTAATGCAATTTTTACTTTTAGACTAAAAATTGGCTGAATTTTCAAATATTTCATTAACTTTGCTACCTGTTTAGCTACAGGATATTATGGAAAATTATTAGAGTGTACTCAAGCTTAAGGAGTAACCATGCCAGCTCAAGCTATAATTATGAATAACCAATACTAGTACAAACCTTTCTTATTAAATATAAATAAACTACAGTGCCGTTCACTTGTTAACTATTATTGCAGCTTGTCCTTATTACCATTATTACCAGCTACGCGATACACTAATTTATATGTGAGCAATACTAATAATACATTATGGTGGTTTGGGTCACTTTCTTACTAAATTATGCTGAATTCATATTATATACATAATATACATACATTTTGTATTGCAACAAACTAAGATAGTTTACCCATTGTGTATAGTATTCCATAATATGATAAATCATCTTAGGAAACAAGTTTCATATTCATAAATAATGTGTTCATTTTATTCACAGCAAACAGACGGGGTAAGTCTAGAATTTATCTGTAATATTTATGTATAGAGTAACTTGTAAGAAAATACAGCATATATGTTTAATGATTAAATCAAGATGACAAAATTATTCTTTCTCTTTCTTAGTATTATTCAGCCATGTTACATTATATAAACATTTCAATTGCAACTTGCTGTTTTACGAACAAAGAGTTACCAATTTTTCTTTATGCAAATGTTGACTGAATTATGTTCTACACAAACAATAAGCGAGCTATAATTAAACCATGAGGCAGTAATGATAAATAACAATTATTTTGATGAACTATAGTGGCGGTTTCATTGCTCTCTAATTTGTGCTGTTAGCATTGTATAGAAATATGATAAGGTTGGCTAGCTTGCTGGTTTTGTTTGATAAAGAAACAAGTACCAATGTGTCAATAATGTTTGTATTCACATTTCTTTCAGATTTTGTGCAAAAGAAGAGTAAGGGTAATCTCATTATTTCGCATCAAATTTAATTTGGAAGACAATAGAGTATTACAGTGTCGTCTAATAATATACATTGCAATAGAGAAAACAAAAAATAATTAACTATTTTTTCTCTGGTAGTAGTTTATTGTTTTTATCAATAATGTATGTGTTTAATTTATAGAGCACAGAAAGGGTAAGTATGTAATATATCTGCATTATTTATATGTAAATGTTAATGTGCTAATACTACTTTATATATAAATGTTAATGTGCTAATACTACTTTATATATAATATATAATTTGAACCTACTTTCAAACAAATATGCCAGATGCTTGTAATGTAATGTTGATTGGATTTTGTTCAGTTAAATTATTGTTTCACTTTCTTTATAGATGATACCACTTTACTTTATTCCCGGCAATCAGATTATTATGATGATAATGGTAAGCAGTAGTACAATAATTTTTTAAAAATTTGTCATTTTACAGTGAAATGAGTAGGATACACACACCTAAACCTATATTTGGAGTACGTATATTCCTATTTTTGCAGCATATATTAAGCTATCTTATTCTTAGCTACCATCTAATATTTTACATTGTATGCAGTAAATTTTAATTTTCCGGAGTGAATTGAATAAGATATGCTCAACTGAAGCTATCTGTTTAGAATGTCCTGGAAAATTAGTAGATCGTATTAGTAATCTAGCTGGCCAAAGATATAATAGTGATGAAAGAATATCTAGTACTAATCCTTATTATATAAAGTATAATGGCAGCTTTATTCACTTGCTCACGCAATAATCTACGGAGGGAATTCGTCAGCAGGAGCCTGAACACCATAACTTTGAGGCTCATTTAATAGGGACTATTTACAAATTGAACATAGTTAAATCACAATAACATATGCCATTAGAGCCTAAACCAACAGATTGTGTTACGTTTTATTTGTTCACGTTATTGGTATTTTGTCATTGTTGTTGTGTTTATACATTTTGTCACACTCTCTTATTATTTGTCATTAGCACTATTATTCTTAGCTAACAAATAATGTGGATGGTAAGCAATATATTGCACATATTATGCTATGCATACTAAAGTTCAATATGTGATGAAGCTAATTAGGTGAGTGAAGCGAGACTCTCACTAACAAGTTTCTTGAGATTTTGGTTAATATAGTACTTAATACCTGAGTCAGAGTGAAATATGGCGAAATATTTCATAAGCAGGCTAATTTATTTTGACGAGGCAGAGACAAGTGAAAATAAACTGACAGTGAAATATCATGCCAAATCACTCTAACAAGTACAATAACCCTAGTTATCTTTACTACTGTAGTTTACTAAGACCTTAACTCACACCTGTATAAAGTTGGCTGTAGGGGTTCCCCAAACCCCCAGCTGAAATTTTAGTGGCTGCTCTAACCAGGCTGGGTAACCTACACTGGAGGAAGGTAGCAGTAATAACCAGGAAATTTGTCTAACTTTGCCAGTTCCTATACATACCCGTAGTCAGGGGGGTTCAAGGGGTTCGGTCGAACTCCCTTTAGAGTTACCGGAAGTAAATTTTTAGCCACACCCCACATATAACTTCTGGATTATATTCATCTATTCAATCGTGCTGAACCTGCGCATGAATTTTGTGTTGTTTTTCTGGCCTAGTCTGAGTCCAAGTGACCTAATAAACATTCAGCTCATTGCATACAAAATTTCACTCTCATATCGGCATGAGTAAAGCTTGCTAAGTTACATCTATTCTTTATAAAGTGTAACGTAATGCACTTTAGTAAGAGTAATAGCACTGGCAAGTGTGCGATTCAATATTAATAACACAAGCAACGGATTTTATTCAACAGATTAGAAAGGGAGCCTTCGGAAGTGTCTGAGAAAGTTAAACCTCAAATATACAGATAGTAAGTGCACTATCTAGTGTAGCATGTAAGTGAGTCTTTTAGACCAAGATGGGTAGCGATGGCTCAGTTAATCATTACAAGGGGATGACTAGTGGCTAAGGGATATGCACAGATGGTGTGGATTATGAAGAGATCCTTGCTCCAGTGGTCCGGTCATCATCCTCCTTACGAACTCTTCTAGCCATTGCTGTACAGAATGACATGATAGTCCACCAGATGGATGTAGTGACAGCATTTCTTAATGGCTTGCTGGAGGAGGATATCTATATGGAGCCTGAGGGTTATCATTAAGCCAGGAAATTAACACCTGGTTTGTAAGCTCAAGAAGTCCCTCTACGGCCTAAAGCAGTCTCCAAGATATGGGTAGGATCAATAAACTAACGGTTTTCGTTTATGCTAATCACCTGTTCGAAATAGCAATATAATATAGCAAAGTTCACAGATGTCAATGCTTGTCCACACCCCAGGAGGCTACTTTAATATGTAAACATTAGCAAGGGCCACAAGATATTTTGGAGATCATGCTAAGAAAAGAAAAAAATGGCAAAGAGCTATGGACACAGAATGGAATAGATGCTCGCAGGTAGGTCTTCCTAAGTTAGCTAAGTTCATTTCTTTTTTTAGCGGAGGTGGTAAGTTCACTTCATCAGTGCTCAGTTTGTAATAGCTAAATGCCTTACGTAACTGATTTGTTATTACTTGAACATCCAAAGTACAATGGTCAAGTCACTAAGAGAATAATATGTAATGCTATATTTACTAGAGCTCTGGTACAATAGAGCATTTCGAACAGGCGACTAGCATAAACGAAAACCGTTAGTTTATTGATCCTGATCTGGAGCAAAGATCTCTTCATAATCCACACCATATTTCTGTGCACATCCCTTAGCCACTAGTAGTCCCTTGTAATGATTAACTGAGCCATCGCTCAAGTTCCTATGTACTGTTTTCCATCAATGATTGATACTCTGCATCTGCCGCTGTTTTCCACTCCTTAGAGTGTTCACTTACTAATGCTTCCTCTAAGGTACTTGGTTCCAGAATGTGCTGGTCACCAGCAGCTGTGTACACATACTCATCAAAACCAAACCGAACTGGCGCCTCTCTCGATCTCGTCTGGTATTCCTGTATTTCTGGTTCAGCATCAGGTTCGATAGTATCCAACTCTTCCTGTCGCATAGAAGCAGGCTCTTCACTCAAGTCAAAACTAATGAGTTCCTTGTGCAACTCTGATTTTGACTGACCAAAGTCATTCTCATTGAAAGTCACATCACGGCGTACTACCACACTGTGAGTCTCCTCATTCAGTAGCCTATACCATATAGGATGAATGCTATAGCCCACAAATCTCATCTTCTCAGCTTTCTTGTCTAATTTTACATGCTGACTGTCAGGCACATGTGCATAGGTCTCACATCCAAACACATGTAGATGACTCAAATCTGGCTTTTTCCCATACCATCGTTCATACAGAGTCGTTAGTTCCTGGAATGCTTTACTGGGTGTGCGATTTTTTAAGTATGCAGCTGCAAATACTGCTTCAGCCCAGTAGTAATTAGACAGCTGCGCATGAGCCATCATTGATTGTGCATATTCCCTCAGGGTCTGGTTCATTCTTTCTGCTACTCCATTCTGCTGTGGAGTATGAGGAGGAATGGTCAATTCATGGCGAATACCTTTTAACTTCAGATAGCTATCAAACTCACCAGAGATATTATATTCGCCACCATTGTCTGAGCGAAGTATACCAAATTTATAACCTACATCATTGGTGACCATGGCTTCAAATTCCTTGAATTTGTCAAAAACTTCAGACTTCTGACGCAGAAAGTAGACAGCACAAGATCCTGGAGTAGTCATCAATGAACGTTACAAAGTATTTCTGTCGGCTATTGACTCAACAGACATTGGTCCACAAACATCACTGTGAATATGCTCTAACCTTCTAGTTGAGCGAAGTTCCTTAACTGGGTTAAAAGGTTTACGGTTCATTTTCTCCTCAACACATCCTTCACAAAACCGTAACAACTGAGATAACTTAGGAATGTTTACTCCACCCACTACTTCCTTTGTGGTCATATCTCGCAATATCTGTTCACCTCCAGCCTCTGATGACACAAATCCAAACACTTTTCTCCCTCAGATAATACAAATGCATGCTCACATACCACATGCTCACATTTCAACTCGTACACTTTATCCTTTATCAGACCTAAACCTCGTAAATATCCATGTTTATCTCTAATCCAGCATTTGCCTTTCCCAAAGTTCACAGTATTTCCTGTGGCAGTAGCTGCCTTCACTGAGAATAAGTTACAAGCCAACTTAGGAACATATAGGACTCCATACATATCATTAATTTTAGGTTGATTCACTTGGAATAACATCTTTAAATGCACGTTTCCAACTCCCACAGCATTAACTGAGCTACCATCTCCGAGGCTGACCTTTCGAGGAACCTCAAACTCCTTATAGTTAATGAGCAACTGCTTCTCTCTTGCCATGTGACTGGATGCTCCAGAGTCCACACAACTCCAGCAGGAAGCTCCACAGATGCTGCAAATGCTCCCGCTCTTTAACCACCATCATTCTCTCTTGCTGTGCTAGAATTATGAGCAACCTTCTTCTGAATATGTCCAACTTCTCTACATCCATAGCACCTAATCTGTCTCAGCTGCTTTGCAAGTAGAGCACTTCCTCCCGGCCCTCCAGTAGTATCTGCTGTTAATACTGTACTCCCACTAAATTTGTGCTCTTCATGAATGAAAGCTTGTTGAACGTAGCTTAGTCTAGATCATCATCTCCTCGAGCCTCCAGAGCTGTCACTAATGTGAAAACTTCTTTGGCATGCTCCCAAGAAGAGTCACTATCTGATCTTCTTCTGCAATAGGTGCTCCCACTGCTGCCAGTTGTTCGGTAAGTTCTTTCATCTCCTTCAAGTGTTTCTCAATGGATGTTGTCTCCTTCATCTCCATGCCAAAATACTTTTTCTTAAGGAGTAGTTTATTAGCCAATATATCCCGCTCAAAATAACTCTTAAGAGCATCCCCGGCCTCCTTAGGACTATCGCAACAAGTACAAATCAAGTAGAACTGGGAGGGACTAACGCCATAACTATGGCCAATAACACCTTCTGGGATTTCTTTCCAAAGGCTGCCCGATCCTGGGGTGACGCATCCTCTGCAATGGTTTCCGATCCACCCACAAAACTCCAGAGGTCCTTCCCCAGCAAAAAAATGATGCATCTGAAATTTCCACGTCATCCAATTCTTTCCGTTAAGTCAACTGTTGATTAACTATTTTAACAACTTTAACATAATAAAAAAAAATTCCAAATGTGAATGTAGACTGAATTAGCTATGTTCTGTTCTTTTTTTGTTTTTTGTTGTTGTTTTTTTTTGTAATCTAATGGTCTTTCTTTACTGCTTTTTTAGCCTCACTTTCTTTGCAGCTTATACTAAGCAATCTTAGTCTGGACTACAATCCAATGATTTAGATGTTAAGCAGTAAAAGTTTCCTAAAATTAAGTGAAACGAATAGTATATGCTCAAGGTTACCCACATAGAAGATTACTGGCTGCCAACTTTAGCATAAACACTAAGTGAGCTGAAATTAAAACGTGAGGAATTCATGATAAGTACAAATCATTTTTATTGTGATGATGAACTATTGCGGCTTCATCGCTCACTAATTTGCAGTGTTAGCTCTGTACTGAAATATGATAAGGCTGGCTAGCTTCCTGATTGTGTTTCATAACTCATGTCAAGAAACAGGTGTCATTGTGTCAATAATGTTTGTATTCACATTTCTTTCAGATTATGAGCAAAGCTGGAATGCAGGTAAGTATATATTTATCTGTTTACATGTATGTATAGATCATAGTAATTGAAATTTGAAAAAAATACAGTGTCATCCAATTATATATATTTCAATAAAGTGAACATAAAATAATTAGCATTTTTTCTGTAGCATGGGTGTGAGTATATTTTATCTACATTATTTATACGTAAATTGTAAGTGCACCAATAACATTTTACATATTGTAATTAACGTATATTTTCAAACAAAGACATTTTTATTATTTTTTTTTGGTGTTCTTTCAGCTAATCTATTGTCTAACTTTCTCTGCAGATGATTCTACCATTCAATTTTCCCGGCGGTCAGCAGATGATTATGAAGATCTTTATGATGGTAAGTAGTACCATATAGTTAAAATTCAAGATATAGTGAAAAGAGTAGGATACATGCACCTAAACCTGTATTTGAGGTGTGTGTTTTAACACAAATAGAAAGTGAACTAAAACAGCTAACCACATTTCGAATGGATGTATTATCCAACATTAGCATAAACCAAATAATTGTAGGGAAAAAAAGGCTAGCTATCAAAGAAAAGATATACTGTATAACTTGTTACTTATGTTCAATTTCTACCAATTGTGTCTGCTAAACTTGTAACTATGAATAGCTAAAATTAAGTGGCAGGGATTTCAATTGAGCAGCACAGACCAGATAAACAAATCTCAAGGTAAAGTAATTGTAATATTATGGTTATTAACTACGAAAGTATCAATAGTAGACTTTGATTCTAATGAGATAAACTCTAGCAGTATTTGTAAACATGTGAACAGAAGCCAGCTGAACTGTAATACTCCACTCTTCTGGCATTCATTAGTATAATTTCACAATTTGTCACAATACTGAGTGAATGTTCATTTTGCTTTCTTAGACCACCAAAATTTTGACTCACAGGCAAGCATAACTGGAAGTAGTTCGTCGAAGGATCTTCAAAGATCTGTTTTCTCAGAAAATGTTCAGAGTCAAGGTAACTTCATTTACTTTTACTTTATTACTTACGTACTAACAACAATTAATTAATTGGTCTAATGTTGTTAATGTTACATTTTACATATTTTAATTAAACAAAAGTGACATATGCTTGCACAGGACTTTTGATTAGACATTTTTGTATTATTTATTTTTGGTATTCTTTCAGCTAAACTATTGTCTCACTTTCTCTGCAGATGATTCTACATTTCAATATTCCAGTCTGTTAGCAGATGATTATGAAGATGAAGATAATGGTAAGTAGTAACCATATAGTTAAAACTCAAGGTACACCGAAAAGAGTAGGATACAGGCACCTAAATCTGTTTTTGAGATGTGTGTTTTAATACAAATAGAAAGTGAAATAAAACAGCTAACCTCATTTTGAATGGATGTATTATCCAACATAAGCATAAACCAATTAATTGTAGAAAAAAAAGTCTAGCTATCAAAGAAAAGAACTACTGTAAAACTTGATACTTATGTTCAAATCCTACAAATTGTGTCTGCTAAACTTGTAACTATGAATAGCTTAAATTTACTAGCAGGGATTTAAACCAGATAAGCAAATCTCAAGGCAAAGTAATTATAGTATATAATATATGGTTATTAACTATGAAAGTAACAAAAGTAGACTTTGCTTCTAATGAGACTCAGTATAGCAGTATTTAAAAACATGTGAATAGGCTACAATACCTATCTAATAGTATTGTAGTGTACTAAGCCAGCTGAACTGTACTCTTCTGGCATTCGTTAGTATAATTTCACATTTTGTGAATGTTTTGCTTTCTTAGACCCCCCAAATTTTGACTCACAGGCAAGCACAGCTGGAAGTAGTTCGATGAAGGATCGTCAAAAATCTTTTATCTCAGAAGAAGTTCAGAATAAAGGTAAATTCATTTACTATCACTTTATCACTTACATAATAACAACAAATAATTAATTGGTCTAATGTTGTTAATGTGTTTTAGTAGGTCAGACTGATATCTCTAATACACCTCAAAGCAGACCATTGAATCAATTTCCATTGCGTGAATCTTCATTTAGAGATGAGAAAAATCAAGATAAAAATGGTAAATAAAAATAATAATTGGCATGAAACTGTTACAAGAACTATAATGTGGCTTAAAAGTGTGATAGCTACTTAGTTTACATTGGCAATTACCTGGTAATTATAGCGAAATTTAACAGATACCAAAATGCAGTATTGCTGATCTTAGCACAGTTAAACAGCAAATATAGTTTTGACCACTTTAATTTTAACTTATTAACAACACATGACAGATATTAAGAGCAACAGTTAGACTACACTGTTTCTCCTGAGCACTTTTCAATACAAGTTCACTTCCCACTTCTAATTTTGCAAGCAGGACACTTTAACTCACCACCCTGTTAGTGAAGAGTTATGCTTACAAGAATTTAATGCTTAACTAACACACAATATTATATAGTATGACTTCAGTATGCAGACAAAGAGAATTACATTTAGACCAGTGTTCCTCTAACCTGGGCTTCAAGAAAAATAGAAGTGATAATTATGCTAAGGGCTGCAGCTCATAATGAGCTTTTACTTATTAATTAATGTGAATGTGCAAGCGATGATAATACAAAAGTTATCATGGATAATAAATTATGGTGAAGAAACCGTATCTTATGAATTATTGAAAATCATATATATATATTTATTATAATTATGGTTGTGAGCTAGCTAAGCAAATAAAATTTTGTAAGTGATGAACAATTGAAATTGGGTATGTGTTAGGTATTTGGTGAGTGCGCAAAGCAAACCAGACTCTGCTAAAGATAAATATAAAAAAATTGGGTACATGCTATAGGCAAGTGAGTGAAGTGAACACGACTATATTAGGGGTGATTAATTACAAAGTTGGTATGGCCACACAAAGTTATTAAACTTGTGTCTCTCTGGCAATCTTTACTGAAATAAGAAGAAAATGGCTTTTTTTTTCTGCACGGTCAATGATGCACTAAAAAATACCTGATGCATTTCACTTGTTTTATTGAAGAACTACAACAAGATCAGAACCTGACATAAACATAGCCTTCACAGGGTGAAAAGAGTCCATTTACAACCATGACAAAATCAGTAAACAGTCTTGGTAATTAGTTAACAAAAAAATTACAAGGCTGTAGAGGTTAGCAAACTAGTTATCAGCACATTTATATTAATTTACGATTTTGTTTTGGTTGTCAATGGACACTTTTCAGGCAGTGCTTATGCACCACTATACACTAACACCATTGCACACTTCATCTCCATGTAAACGCCAATAATATTAACCACAAGATTGTTGTTTAATAAATTCAACATGACTTTTTAAATAATGTAGGTGATGCTTGAGAAATGAAATAACTAATACTCATGTATGGATGGTATCATGATCCCTCAAAAATGCATGGTGTTGATGCACCTGTTAAATACAATATTTTAGCTCCCCCCCCCCCTTCCAGTAAAACACTTTCTAGTTCACAGGGTGAAAAAAGTTCATTTACAACCATAACAAAATCCATAGACTGTCTTGTTAATTATAGTTAACAAATTTTTTTACAAAGCTGTAGAGGTTAACAAACTAGTTATCAACACATTATACACAAATGTACGATTTTGTTTTGGTTGTCAATGTGCGACAATTTCTTTAATTTTTCCAAGTCACATAATGTTGTGGTGTTTTACATTCTGCTTTCTCTGTATACAGCAGTAAGAAAGTCTAAAGTTAGTGTTAGGCTCACAATTATGAAATAATTTTGGAAATGTGCCAGTTTTTCTTCAGGTCACAAAACGCTGCTGCGAGTGGTAACGGTAGATTGGGTAGACTCTATCACTACCAGTAATTTCATGTATTTTCAAAGCTATTTAATTACAAATGTTTTATCATTATGTATTTTGAGTAAGATCACGGCTTGGTGGCAGTAATTCAATGAATCTTATTGATTTTACAAAAGATTTACAAATTACATGGGAACTTCAGTTTTATGTTGAAATATCTTGGTTATCATTTGCATATTTACAAATGTTTGATCAAAGTAAGTTGAGATCCCCTAACAGTTGGATCTCAATGGTTCATAGGATCTTGTAGATTTTGAGTCATTTAAAAACCATGAGCTAATACATACAATTTTAGGCGATTTTTGGTTGCTGTGAGTTAGGGGCTAACAGTTACTCAAATATTTGAATGAGTTCAATTGGTACTACAAAAACTTATTGAGGTAATAGTATAACTTGCCGATATTAAATACATCAGTTTATTCTGCTTAACTTACACCTTGAGGTAGTTTACTGCCAGGTGTTTAAATTGAACAGCTCGATGAAAGGCTAGATAACAAAATCTCATTGCAAAGTAATTTCTTAAAGCATCAATGACCATAGTATTTCTTGTTCAAGAGTTATTAATACGTCACATGGACTTCAGATAACAGGTAACTTCATTCACAACCCAGTTTAATATCACTTACTACTAACAACAATTAATGGGTCAAAATTTTGTTTTTGTGTTTTTGTATTTAGGTCTTCCTAAAATTCCCATAAAACCTTATATCAGACAATCTAATCTATTGGGCAGGACTAAATACCTGAACTATATTTTGTCAATTGTGTAATGGTATATAGCTGACAACTATAAGAGCTTCTGCACTGTTTCTCATTAGCACTTGTTAAATGAGAGTTCAATTTCAACTTCTTAATCTCACAAGTAAAACCTTTTCATTCACGGTGCAGGTAGAACAGAGTTTGGCTTGCAAGACATTCATGTTTAGCCTCCTTAATTTTGTCAATGGTGAATACTGTATGCTAAACTAAAATAAAAAATACTCAAGTTTTTTAAGAGATACTTGTACATCACATAACAAAACAGCTAAAGTAGAACTGCAGAAGCTACCACTGTTAAAGTACAACACAAAAAATAAACTTGAGATATTTTCTCTTAATGTTTGTTTTGCTCTTTCTCTACTTTATTTTTTTTAAGACCCATATGTATTATATTTATGTATAAAAAGATAATTAAGCCCATAATAAGCAGGTTTATGCCTTTAATTCATTCAAAACGTCCAGCTTTTTTTAGCTTACCTCCTGTTTATTCCACTTTCTTCCAATTTTAGATGTAATGTTTTGAATTTTTTTTTTCAAGTCACAAAAAGTTGCTGCAAGTGGTAATTGTATATTGGGCAGACACTAAACCACGGGTAAATCATGTATGTTTCAAAGCTAATTTAATTTAAAATGTTTTATCATATGTATTTTTAGATCCCAAAAAAGTGAGATCAACAGCTGGCAGTAGTAATTCAATGGATCTTATAGATTTTACACAAGATTTACAAATAAATGGTAACTTAAGTTTCATATTTATATAGCTCGGTAATCATTTGCGTAATTACAAATGTTTGATCTTAGCTATGTCAATTTAAATCCCCCAAAATTTGGATCACTGGTTGACAGTAGTTCATATTATCGTGTACGTTTTGAATTATTCAGTTTATCTTTACTGCACATATATTTTGAAAAACTAGACGGTTTTTCGTTGTTGAGAGTTAGGGGTAAATAGTCATTCAAATATTAGAATGGCTTCAGTTGGCACTACAAAGCTGATAATTGAGGTAAGAAAGTATTTATCTAAATATAGCATAAATAGTTAGACATTTGTAGCAGCTTAGATAGAAAGTGAGCTAATCTAGCTAAATTTCAAATCAGAAGGACATTTTTTCCTTCATTACCTACCATAAAATATTTGAATATTAAATGAGCTAAGCAAGAGAGAGCCCTACTTAAATCTTGTTTCTGTGATGTCTAAGTTCCACTAATCAAAAAATAACTTTTACGCAATTGTAAACACAGGAATTTTTTTGGTTTTACTCAAGAACATTTCAGACTGAAGTCCTTCTTCAGCTTGTTCTACAGAATTGAAAAGGTGGAATGATGAGCGATTTGACTGGTGAATGGATGGTTATTATACTGTCAATACATGATACTCAATAAGTGTTGATGGATGGTTAATTTTGCGTCAATTAATGTGGTTCTGATAGAATTCATCTGAATGCCTTGATCTAAATTCATGTTTGAGGTGTGATTCTTTATTATTGATTTTGTAGGTGGCTTGTACTGTTCTAGTGACCATTTTACTCTTTCACAGAGCAATTGTACAGTTTGAGCATCTAATTTTCTGGCAGTATCTTCCGTGTTTACAATAACTTCCTTTACTGGTAGATCTTGAAGTGAAAGCGCAAAATTTTGACCTAATGAAAGTACTTCTTGTTCAGAGGATGTTAGAGTTGTGCTGCTTCTGTTAATGACAGTGATCTCTGGTTCAATGGGATGCTCGAGTGCTCTTTCTCTTTCTCTAAGATTAGCTATTTGAACTTTGTTTTTCCTTAATTTTTATATCCCCATCAATTCTCTTTGATATTTCTGTCAGACCATCATAATGTCTTGGAACTTCTGTGGATTCAGTGTTCCTTGTAGTATTGGGTGAGCTTTGTCACCTCTTCTGTTACTGTCATCTTGATCCAGCTTGCATGCTTGATCCTTTCCTGCACGATTGCCACATTTGTTCTTTGTGCAATCATTTGACTATTGTTGGTTGAAATTACAAATTTTAGTCTTAAGCCTTTAGGTATAATTCTATTATCTCTACACTTCATCAAGAGAGTTAAGTGCTTCTTGAATCTTGCGATTTTTGCCTTTGAGGTTTTTTAGTCTGAGAGCTGTCTGTATTGCTGCCTGCTCTGAGCAATCAATTATATTATATAGGCTAATTGCTATGTTGCTTGTACTAATCAAAAACTAACTTTTTTTTAACAATTATAAACAAAGGATGGACAGGGAGCCAATATGGATCAAGAGAAGATACAAGGAAGGCATCCACATAAAGAAACACACCTCAAACATGAAATTAGATTAAGGCATTCAAATGAATTCTATCTGGAACATAATAATTGACTATCAATCAACATTGTTTGACACATAATTAACCCTCCATTGACACCTATTTAGTATCATATATTGACAGTAAATAACCATGTATATTCACCAGTCACTCATCATTCCACATTTTCAATTCTGTAGAACAAGCTGAGGAAGGACTTCGGTCTGTAATTTTCTTGATTGAACAAAAAAAAACACATCCTATGTTAATAATCAGTTATTGATAATTACATACACATAGAAATGAGCCAATATAATTTAGATCCTGTTGCTATATTGTTACTAGATGTACTAACTTGGTAAGTGTGCACCATTTTTTGCCTTTAGCCATTTTTGCGAAAGTGCTGATAAACAAAGTTGCTAGTGGCAACTGGGCATGCGTAAACGGGATCTAAAACAGTTAGAGCATGCATGCTTATAGGTACTGGTGGATTTAGTGCATTGAAGTCAAAGGGCCGTAAGCCCAAAGGCTGAGGCTCAGGCAAGCATATCTGGCAGTAGTTCCGTAGGCCCAAGGGCTGTGTGCACTAAATCCACCAGTACCTAAGCGCTATTGCTCTAACTATTACATCAGTACCACTAGTACTGAGTCTGTTTAACTTGTAACTATGGGTACTTACTGGAAGGTGTTTAATTGAGAGGTATGGTAGTGGTTAAATAAGCAATTCTCTATTGCAAATTAATTCTAAAAAGGATCAATGACCACGTAGATTTGGCTTACTATTGAGACTTAGTATAGCTAGAATTTGAAAACAATTTGACATACTAGCTGTGCTAAGCTATATAGCTGAACCATAATATTGCACTAATTCTAGCATTTTCCTGTATAATAATATATTTTTATACAATAAATACTTATTATTATATTTTGTGTCATTTTAGAACCCCAAAATGTTAGATCACATGCAAGCATAGCTGGCAGTAGTTCCGGGATGGATTCTTTGCAGAATTTTGTTAAGTCACAAAGATATCCAACAACAGGTAGCTACGTATACAACCCATTTTAATATTACTTACGTACTAAATCAAAATTTTGTTGATATTATTTTGTAGATCAGACTAAATTCTCCAAAGAACTTCATAGCACACCATATAATATAATTCCACAGCAAAAATCTTCATCTAGAGGTGGTAAAAAAAAAAAACAGAGTAAAAGTGATAAATATTAATACAGAAATTGTTATTAGAGTTTTAATCGAAAATTAAGAAAGACAGCATTGGGCATGGCTAAATACTTAAACTTACTCTATCAAAAACTAAACTAAACTCTAACATTAATAATGTGCATCCAAGTAGATGCCCTTTTCACGTGAACGTAGATTTACTCGTGTGTCATTTGCAATTAGTTGACACGACTAAATTGCTTCTGGTTTATTACCTAATTGTGTTACCCCTGTAAGTGTCTCGCCCTCCAATATAATATGTATATAAACAGCTCCCACTAACCTGTCTTTCTCTACATCACAGACATTTGTGTGATAATTTTTACTTTTATGTTGATATAAACTTACTCTAGATTAAAGATAGACGTAAATAATATAATTTATATGTGGGCACGTCATGCCTGACCGAAATTTAGCCCCTTCACTTTTCAGAGTAGTGTCTATGCATTACAAATAAATTAGATAATAATTGTTTATTATTTTATGAGTTGCAGATGAAAACCCTTTTCAGAAACTAGAAGAAGAATGGAGATCTGAACATTTATAATACCATTGCAAATACTTTTAATGCTATTTTGTTAAATATACTTAACTTGACGTAATATAGAGTTAAAGAAAAATTAAATAATTATTGGGTTTCCTCTATATTACGTGACAGATTGTATGCGATCTTAAGATCCAGAAAATGGAGCAGAAACTTTAAAAAAATTTAATACCGTAAGCGAGTCATTTTTCAAAACAAAAAAGTGTGGTATTATTTTTGAAATACCACAGAGGGGAAAACTGAAATACCACAGAGGGGAAAACTGAAACACCACAGAGGGGAAAACTGAAATAATGATCTGATTGGTCACAGCGATCTCTGCGCGACCTTGCAGCACTTTTACCCGATAGGCAATGCCGCAAAAAATTCCAGGGAAACGCTATTTAACAACAGCAAGGAAACTATTAATAATAGCAGAACCAGTATGAAAAAAAATTCTTATACGAAATTATGATTTGATTTGAGGACGGATTATGAATTGACGGATTATGGATTTCTTAGCTGCAGAATGAACTATTATCTTTGGCAATAGTATTAATATATTATGATAGCTTGGAAAAACTGTGGTGCTCGGATAAATAGCACTCTGTGCAGTGAGAACTTCACTCAGCTTAGCCTCCTTGGAAATGGTCTTCCTTGTGCTATTAGAATACCACAGTTTTCCAGGCTATTATATCTCCAAATAGTATATAATTATATATACAGTACATTACTAATTATATATAGTACATGAGTCAGAGAGTGATATGGCAGAATATTTCAAGAGCAGGCTAGTTTATTTTCATGAGCCAGATGTGAGTGAAAATATAGCCTGAGAGTGAAATATCTTGCCGTATCACTCTGACAAGTGTAATAAGTGGTTTATTCCACACTAGTTATCTTTACTACTATAGTTAGTACTAGAGAAGTGTAACTCACAGGTAAAGTTGGCTGTAGGGGCTACCCACACCCCCACCCTACATTTTAGCAGCTGCTCTAACCCCTGTAGAGCGGGGTACACTAGAGTAAGGTAGCTGTAAAAACCAAGAAAATTATAATGAAATAACAGGACAAAATATCTTGAGTTATTTCACAGTCATGTACCAAAGATATCTTCATTTCACAGTTATGTATCAAAGATATCATTGTGAAGATATCTAGAGTGGAATAAACAATATAATATATAATCAAATGAACAGTATTTATAATTATTATATCCTAAGTGTTTATTCAATCATTCTGCAACTTCCAAATTAACTCTCTAATTATTAGTTATATCGGTGGTTCCACAGTAATCTTTTAGAACATCACCCAGTTCAAGAAATGGCCTGTATTAATATAGCATTTGACTGAACTGTTCTTGAATTTTTATTGCATGGGTTATGGGATCCAGCCAACCATAAGGATTATGGACCTGGGGTTGTAAGTCCCAGTTCTACTAAAGGTTGTGGGTCCCACAAAGAGTGTAGTCGGCCGAGTGCCTTGTACAGTTAACTCTGAGAAGAGCCTTCTGAGGGTAACTCTGACAGTTAGAGAGACTTACTAGCAAGACTTATTCTAATCTTAATCAAACACTGAAACACTGACTGACAAACTAGTGCGCACTTGGTGAGGTGAGAAAATCACAAGTGCTCTGATTAGTGCAGGAATGATAGTGTTAATTAGTTCAAATACTGTCTGTTTTGTGCAGTCTGTCAGACCAGCACATTCTGGGGGGGGGGGGGGGGGGGTTCTGTGCCTCTCTGCCATCCTTTAGCACCTAAGGACCAATTTGTGGGTTGAACGAAGCTAAAGTAGACTTGATAACAACAATTTTGTTACTTGAGATGTATTTTACTGTGAAGAAGCTTCTATTTCCATGATGACAAAAGTCCAGTGATGTAGGAAGAAGGAGACGGAGGTGGAGGGGGATGTGCTCCAGGGGCTAGCTAGTGCGTCCCCTATAATTTTGGGGCACAATTTGCGTCATGATTTTTCACAAGTACACCACCTCTAATCGCTCCGCTTGAAGGGGTCCGGTTCGGGCCAATTTTTTGGGGGGGCTCACTTTCGACTTATATTTTTCCTAGCCACTCTCCAAGCGTCCTGATAGGAAACCACACCAACTATCGTGCGGAAGCCTAGCCCCTTCCAATTACTTAATGGGCAAAGGCTACTAGTAGAAGATGTAAAACTTATTTCTTCTGTCCCCTGTACATTTTCTTTTCTTTATGATTGTATGTGGTTATACCACTGTGGCAGATAGCAAAACTTTTCATTAAAAAAAAAAAAAGAATGAAATGTAATACTAAATGACAGATAGTTTAAGACAGAATATATGAATGTGTATATGTAACATTATGACCAGCACTACAATTACAAATACCTAACTCCATATTAACCAAATATTTTACATTTCGCTCAGTCTTACTATTAACGAAGTAGATACTTTCTTTTGAATCAATTTCATAAAATACTTTCGTAACTAATTTTGCTGTAGTTAAGTCCTTGATACTTCAGGGAAATGTATCTATCTAATCGATTGTGGGCAGCACTAAGCAGCTTTCGGCAGTAGTAAAGCTCCATCATTCAGTTATGAATGAAAACATCTGAACATGATTATATTCTTTAACACGTCTAAATATCACTTCTTTTAAAATACGTATTCCAGCTTCTGAATAGTTATTGGTGTGATTGCCTCTTACAAGGAGATGCTTTCTAATGCATACAGCCCACTCTCTTCGCCGATTCCAATGATTACCCATAAATGCAATGTACTTTGGGTAATTCACTGCAGTTTCATTGGTAATGAATGATTTGTAGCGGACAAGCAGCTGTTCCTCATTTTCAGAGTAAACAAGACCTTTGGCCACTGTAATAAGAACTTTACGATCTGCATTTAGTACTTTATTTGTATTATCATGAAGCCAGGTCCAGTTTCTTTGAAGGAAATGAAAAGTGCAAAGAAGAATATTAGAATTGGGCCAAGCCTCGTGAAGAGCCTTCCGTTCAGCACAATAATCATCCGTCATAATAATAGATGGACCGTTGTCAGACCCACTTTCATAAAAGCAATTAGTTGGGAGGACAGTTTTAAGAAGATCTAAGCCCTGACTAATAGTTCCCTGATCTTCATCTGAAGTAATTATAACCGCTAATGGTAATCCACCAATGGCGTTAGAAGTTGACAACACAAAAAGAGAGGTATTGAATCTGTCCAAAGAAGACGTTGAATCACGGAAAATCATCTCCCTGGATTGCTGAATGTTTTGATGAACTCTACTCATAAGTGGTGTACAAATTGCTATAATCATAGGTTGTGATCTTTTCCTTTTTTTGGAGGCTGTTTTCCTGCTTCTGACTCCCCATCACTATCATTACTTGAATTAGATCAATCATGGTACACCAAAAGCCTTACCCGACTACCATTGTGCTGATTAGCCTGGTTATACGACATTATTTCAATTTCCAATTTGTCAAATAATTCTTTTCCATTGTCTGGCCCAAGTTCATTTTTCCTCCATTCATTATAAAGCCTGCTAACATCTGACTTTTTGGATTTAAAGCTCTGTCTGCAAATGCAAGTTGATCATCATCATTATCTAGTAACATTTTTGTTTCACTCCAATGAAACGCAGATGAAGCACTATGACCTACTTAAAAAAGCTTAAAGAAAAGTTCCTTTGTTTCCTGATAAATTGGACGAAAAGAAAGAGAATGTGCTGACTCAATAGGATGGTTGTGATTATAGCTAACTTGAAAAATAGCAGGATGGCTCACCAAATAAGGAAAATTAACTGAAGCTACGATGATCTTTTTTTGTTGGAACCGTGACTTTAAATTTAATAATGGAAGGACAATCTGTCTTCTTTTTACGAACTTCATGCTTTAATCCCTTACCAGAATCAAGGACTTTCAATGTTGCAGCTTGCTCTCTTTGTTCCTGATAGTCAAGGGTTTCTTTTTATGTTGGCATTTCTACTTTATAAAGAACCTATTTACATCCAGGTTATCTACCTTTTGTTTGGCGATAAGTACACATGCTATGCTTCATCATTCTCTCAAACCATTTCTTTCCATCATTTTCATTACTAAGATTAATTCTAATGGTAGTTTTGAAAGCATGAGCAGGTGCCCCTAAAAATGATTCTTTAGGTAATGAAAAAAAATCTGTAATCTCAGTAGATTGAATGTAATTCCCTCTTCATTCGGTAACAAACTCCTTAAGTGAGTATCAAGGTGGCTCCACCTTTTAGTTAGAATCACATATGGAGCCTGTTGTACTGGTAGATGAAGTCTGGATGTTATCTTTCAAACAAGTAACTACATTTTTTTATGTATATTTATTAGCAGGAAGATTGCTAGCAATAGCTTCAGATTGTGAATTACAAGCTATAGGAAAAAACAACAACAGTAATTTCATTTAAATTTGCCTAAAATATTATGCACATACCTTGCTGTTGAAATACAGACAAATTCTTTAGCTCAGGCTTATTAACAGATGAACACTTATCTTTGAAAGAACAACCTGTGTAACATTAAGTTAAGTAAAATACAAAAGTTACACACAAAAATGAAAAAGCTCAGTGGTGTCATTGCAGGGAAACAAAAACTTACACAGCACATAATATTGGATTAATATAAATGCTGTAAAATATTGGTAAATACAAATTGAAATCACCTTCTTTCTTCAGGTGAAGGGATAGTGGACACTTGGTGTTTTATTGAGGTGATAATCTTTCATTTTCTTGAGAATATTTGAGTGTAGATGGACAAAAGCTGTCAGGATTTCTAAAAAAAACACAAATAAGACACTACATATCCAATCAAAAACTGAAAGCTCAGGATCTCACTCAGATATGCTGGAATGGATCATATCAAGAATTTCTTGCTGATACAAGTGGCCATTATCCTTTAACAAAGTCCAATTAATAATGAGTGAGAATCATATTACATCAGTGATATTTCTTACAGGAACAATTCGTGGAAGTATAAAATCGTTGCCATCATATATTTCATGCTCGAACCCCTGCATATGCATAATATTAATAATAATAATTATTATTATAATTATAGTAATAATAATAATAATAATTATAATAATAATAATAATAATAATTATAACAACAATAATAATAATAATAATAATAATATATTATTATTATTATTATTATTATTATTATTATTATTATTACTATTATTATTATTATTATTGGCAAAAGAGTGAAGTGAGCAAAATGCCATTAGAGGTATTTGCTGCAAAATTGGGAATATATATATAATATATATATAATATATATATTATGTATATATATTATAGATATTATATATATTATATATATATATATGTATATGTATGTATGTGTGTGTGGTGTGCAGATGGATGTGTTAGCATCGAGGGCACTGGGAGTGATCCTTTTCAAATCTTGATATTCTTTACCTAACCCAGTTTTCCAACTGTGACAACATAAACTTTCTCAGAAATTTTCTATTTACTACATGCAAAAAACACTACAATGGTTTTTACAATACTCAGTAACAACTATAGAACATTATAGCTATAGTTCGAAGAGTGCAAAGTGGCCCGATATTTTTTTGTAAGCTAAATTAGTCCATTGTATATTATAAATTAATGGTTTCCATGAAATTTAATAATACCAGATAAGAAGCAAACTTGCTGCTTCCAGACTAATTCCAAAATGGCTGGAATGAAGTGGACTGGCACAGTGCCATTTAATAAGGTTCAGATAAAAGAGGCATTTACTAAAGAAAGATTTGGAATACCATTTTTTTTTTGCTATGGTACTAAGTGTTTGTTTAGAAACTTATCTCCTATAATGCAGGGGCGTAGGAGCCGTAGCAACCTGTACGGCCATGACCGTACAGGTTCTTAGTGGGGTGGGTATAGCAAAATTGTTGTTGCTGATTCTAATTGAGTGAGTAATGAGTAATGGCTACGGTGTTGGTTTCATAACTGAAGAGTCTCTGTAAGTGCAAAAAAATTGATGGGTTTCCTGTAGACAGTTACTATAAAATAAAAAAAAACTAACACGATTTCTTAGAAATACAAACATTCCACTTAGCTATAATTCATACCAGCAGCAATCCAGTGGTTATGAATACAAATGGGGATTAGCCATCTTCATCTTATTTTGGCACTTACCTGTACACACAAAAAAATTGGGGGGCATAATAATAATTAAAATGGAAGAAAGCTTACCATAATAGAACTTGCTACCTCACAGGCATGGTCTAAATTGCTGTGTAAACGTTCCCATAAGTAAGAACTAAAAATGTAAAAATCCTGCAGAAGAAAAACAGCAACAAAAAAAAAAAAGAAGAAAATTTGAAACCAAAAAAATTAAACAACACATGCTCAAAATCATCATAGCAAAAAAAACAAATGTAAGCCCTTTGTAAAATTAGAGTTACATAGTTACCTTGACATAGCCTAGTCTCGCGTAGCCAGACCCTTTAAAGGTTGGTAAAGGGTCTGGCTACGCGAGACTAGCCATAGCCATTCTTTTGGGCATAAAAAAGAGTTCTTCCTAATGCACTATTCAATCCCTAATTAAAAAATGTATGTTACAATTCAAAATATAACACAAATGAAAATTACAATAGCTTAATAAAGGATCAGATATAGATTTGAGGGAAATTGTGCTGGCATAATAAAAACATAATAGGTAATGTTTAGGAAAATAGGAAATCTAATGAATTCTACAGTTTGTATGAAACATAGAGGTCGTGCTGGTGATGTCAACTAATGACGTAATTACGAGGTGGAGGGCAACCCGTGGAGGGCGCTTGTATAGTCTTTGTGCTTGGCTGCTGTGTTGTCTGCTGTCGCCTAGAGAAGAACACGAACAGGTTTCCCTCTACTTTAGTGTAAAAAAAATTGGGTAACCACATTATTGATGTGGACTATTTCCAGGGGTTAGATCCCAAAGTAGCTTCACAATGAACTGTTGTTTTTTTTGTTTCAAAGTCCTATGGAGGGAGGATACTTGGATAAATAATAAATGGTAGAAGGTGGGAAAGTTTCAATCTAGTTACAGGGGGGTCGGAAGCAAATACAAAGTGGTGAGGCCAATATTAGTCAAGAAAATTTAATTGATATTTACAAATAATCACGGCCAATTATTAGCCAAGAAAATTTAAGTTATATTTTTTAAAAAAGTTTCAAACATTGTTCAAGATAATTTAATTTATGTTTACAAAAATAAAAAGTTTCAATCACATTTGTTGCCACAAATTTCCCAAAAATCTGTTCTCTAAGATCACTTCCATGAATATATCGGTTAGCACTTCCAATCAAGCTTAGATCATCAGTAAGACCTCGATGAATATGCAAAGTCATGATGTAATTCAGCCTGTCTTGGGCCATTGTCGAACATAAATACGTTTTCACTCTTCACAAAGCACTAAAGGACCTTTCACTGACAGCATTAGTTGCTGGTATTACAAGTAGGAGTTGAAACAATTGACACACTTCAGATAGAAGTTCTCGCTGACCAGGAGTCATTGCTTAAAGAATTCAGTAACGTCAGTGATTTTAACAGAGGTTTGATTTGGAGTGAAATTAGCTCTCAGGAACTTAAATGGAAGAGAAGATGGCTGGTGCGGCTCTGTTCCAACTACTGGCACTTGCAGCTTTCTAGGCTTCATGGATGATTGAATGCAGCCAAAACTTTAGTAGTTAGTTGACTGTATTTTAGCTCTGGCTACACTCACAATGGTGGTTAGCTAGGCAGTGGTAAGGTTAGTTCACGAGGTTCTTCAATATAATGTAATCACAACGACTAGAACAAGAACAACAACTAAAAAATGACTGAATGACTGGTAGTTTTATAGGCACGCTCAAGGTGGGGTGATGAAAGTAAAGTACACAGGAAAAAAGAAAAAACATTGTATGCAGGTAGACTTCCATAGTTTATATAAATTGAAAGTGTGAATAAATACTAATTTGAGTTTGGTAAACAAAGTCAATGGTGTGGAAAATTAAGTAATCATAGTTCACCTTTGGACTCCAACATCGATGCCATTTTACCTAAGCTAAAAAGCAGCGTGATAATAAGCGCTCGCGCAAACAAAACCCCGCCCACTTCGGCAAAAAAAGTGGTGAGGCCGAAACCTCACCAGCCTCAGCGGTTCCGACGGCCTTGAGTTATATTACTTTTATAGCTAAGTGATTTTATTCTGGCGACCAAGAATATACATATGAAATTAATAAGCAAGAATGGCAGAAGTGAAAACCTCCCTCTGATGCTGTGATACAATCTGCATGAAGCAAATTCCATGTATTGCTACAAGATTTCATTGATTGTTGTTTCTGTGTTTAAATGAATAAAGTTACCTGCACAATGGTATGTCATCAATATTGAGTTTATTTTGGCAATCAAGTTATACAGTTAAACTTTGAGATCGAAACATCTCACATAAATTTTATTAATTCTAAATAGTCCAAGTAGTATCACTGGATAATAAAGATTATTATAGTGACTGTTGTTGAAGTCTTCTGTCACCAAGTTTAGGAAGAAAATCTGGCATCAGGTTAATTCTCTTCTTCTTTGGCCTTATTATTTTTTGTCCTGTTAATTTTCAAATGGTGATTGATATGCCCCTTGGCTGGATGCTTATTATCCTTTCTTTTTTCCTTGTACTTGAAATCTCAGCTCTGAGCTGGAGAAAGTAATTTGTAATAATAATAATAACCAGGGTTTGATACAGGATTTTTTGCTAGGGGGGGGGAAAGTCAAATAGCGACCTTATAGTTGTATTTATTTTTGTCCTTGCAATACTAGTAAGGTAAGGAAATTAAACTTATTGTATTATATTTATGTATTGATCAACTGATTACCTCTAATAAACAGCTTTGTTCATTTTGAAAGCTGAATAGCTCTGACATTAATTAAGCCAGACTCCTAATAGGTTATCCTTCCAGTTTGAATGGAGTTGGTGTATCATTTTATGGATCACCAGTTCCAGTTTGAAAGTTGCTTTTAGCACTGGTCATTAATTGTGAAGCAGCTTCCTGGTTGGTAAGGGTATATTTGTTGCTTTGGCAGACGGTAGAAGTTGCTGAGTAGTAGCTAATGGATATCAGAAAGTATTTTAGGAAAAAGAGACCTTGTAGCTCCAAAGGAAGTGAATCGAACCAAAAAAAAGCAAATGTGATAGCTATGAATCGGTGGAACACAAGAAACAGATTCGAGCAGTGCAGCAGAGAGAGAGTGAGGAGGTGAGGGAGGAAGAGAGAAGAGGTGAGGAAAGAAGTGCAGCAGAGGGAAGAAGGGCCGCAGAGGGAAGAAGGGCAGCAGAGGGAAGAAGTGTAGCAGAGGAAAGAAGTACAGCAGAGGGAAGAAGGGCAGCAGAGGGAAGAAGTGCAGATGAGGAAAGAAGTGCAGCAGAGGGAAGAAGTGCAGCAGAGGGAAGAAGTGCAGCAGAGGGAAGAAGTGCAGCAGAGGGACGTAATATAAAGATGAACTGAGGCAATCCCAAACTAAGCTCCAACCTAAAGCATTCAAAGGCTAGCCTGAAGAAATTGTACAAATCTAGGCTTACCTACAAGAAAAGTTGGGAGGAAAAGTATTTTTTGTATGTTGTAATAAGTATAGGTGAAAATCATAGGGGGGGGGAAACTCTGCTCAAGGGGGGGAAATCCCAGGGTTCCCCCCCCCCTCTGTATCAAACCCTGATAACAATAATAATAACAACAACAACAACAACAATAATAATAGTAATAGCATTAAAATTATATAATGTCAATAGAATGCTCAGCACAACCCAGAATGGCTATAGCATTGACTACAGCATTCCCTCTTGCAGCACTGCCACTGAAAAAGGTAGTTGAACTATTATCCAAAGGTGAAAGAAAAAAAAGACAAAAAGATGTGTTGTTCTTTGTAAGCGATTAGCTAACCTGAGAAAAAAATGCGTATTTACTATTCTTTAAGTACTTACTTATGTTTCTCTGGTAGCCATGAGGACTGGTAGTAGAAACTACAATAAGCTCCACGTTATATTGGGAATCAATTTTAATAGTTTATTTGGCCAGAGACTATCTCCTATACAGCATAAGGATCAGTGTCCAACCAAATTATTTGCAAGAACTTTAGCTGTACCAGGTCCCAGTAGTACTAGAAAGTGAGCCAGCAAACTCAGAATACTTGGGGGGGAAACACCCCTCTTCCATTTGCTTTACGTATAAGCTTCACTAGCTAACTTACCTCCAAACCACAATGATGGTAATATAATTTACCATTTTTAATGATACTATTAGGAGTGTTAAAATTTTTGTACAGCAAATGACCTCTAAATTAGGCTACAGTCCTTTATTAACTAACATAGCTACTTTATTCATAACTGGTCTTCCAAATTGTGTCCAGCTGCTTACCTCATCACACAACCACTTCTGGTCAACCCCTCAAGAAAGTCCACTGATCCGCTAATTTGCTGCTTCATGAATTATACTACTCTGCAAATCACTTTTAAATAGCTAACAATTACATGCATTCAGTGTGAGGTGTTCCGTTGAGTAGTCGTTGAGTGAGCAAGTCCCTAACCCAATAGTATCTGGTTAGAATCCTGGTCAACGCTTCTTTTTTTCTCATCTTTTTTTTTATCCTGTTTTTTTTTTCATTTACTTTTTGTCTTCTTGCCTTATTTTTCTTTATTTTCCTCTTTCTTCCTACTGTTCTTATTTCTTTCCTACCTTTCCTTTCTTTCTTTGTATACTGTTTTTCTTTCTTTCTTCTTACTTTTTCTTTTCTTCCTACCTTTTTTCATTCGTTCCTCTTTCTTTTGTCCCTCTTCATTGTCTTTTTCTCTTTCCTGCCTCTCTTCATGCCACTTCTCTTTCTTTTTTTTTTGTTTCTACACTTTACCTTTGTTATTATTTTCTTTATCATACTAGCTAACTAGCGCTGAGGGCTTTGCACTTCAGTGCTCTAGTTCATTCTGTCACTCTGTCCGTCAACAGGCCACTTCTGGAAGGTAGGAACCAGCCAGGCTCTGAAAGCGGCATCAAACAGCACTATTTCACGAAGTAAGTTCCTTTAATATGCCAGAATTTTGATTTTGGACTTCATATTCCAGAAAAAAGCGAGACTTTCCAGAGCCGTGCGATCTTTTAGGTTTACAGCGGGAACCGCACCTAAAAAAACTTGCTTTATTTTTTTTTTCATCATACTAGCTAACTAGCGCTGAGGGTTTGCACTTCAGTGCTCTAGTTCATTAACCCTCAGTGCGCATGCGCCTGAGGGTATATAGTAGTCAACCCGTCATTAACCCTCAGTGCGCATGCGCCTGATTAACCCTCAGTGCGCATGCGCCTGAGGGTATACAGTAGTCAACCTGTCATTCATTCATTCATTCATTCATTAACCCTCAGTGCGCATGCGCCTGAGGGTATATAGTAGTCAACCTGTCATTCATTCATTCATTCAGTCAACAACGGATCTCGAAGAGTACGGCTACCCAGGCTTTGAAAGCGACATCAGACTATACCACTTCACAGAGTAAGTCCCTTTAATGTGCCAGAATTTTTAGTTTTGACTTAGTTTTCAAGAAAAAGCGAGTAGCCTACAACCGTACGTTACGGTAATGGGAACCGCCCCTTAAAAAACCTGCTTGTCACGTGAGCCAGCTTTCAGGTTGCAAATCACTTTTAAATAGCTAACAATTACATGAATTCAGCGTGAGGTGTTCCGTGGAATAGTTGTTGAGTGAGCGAATAGCTAACCTAGAAGTCTGTGGTTCGAACCCAAGTAGGTGCTCATTTTTTTTTTCATCCTGTTTTTTTTTTTTTTCTTCTTGCCTTATTTTCTTCTTCCTACTGTTTTTATTGCTTTCCTACCTTTTCCTTTCATTTCCTCTTTCTTTTGTCTTTTTCTCTTTCCTGCCTCTCTTCATGACACTTCTCTTTCTTTTTTTTTTGTTTCTACACTTTTCCTTTTATTTATCATACTAGCTAACTAGCACTGAGGGTTTGCACTTCAGTGCTCTAGTTAAGTCAACAAGGGATCTCGAAGAGTACAGCTACCCAGGCTTTGAAAGCGACATCAAACTATAGCACTTCACAGAGTAAGTCCCTTTAATGTGCCAGAACTGTTAGTTTTGACTTAGTTTTCAAGAAAAAGCGAGTAGAATTTCAGTCCTACAATCGTACGTTACGGTAATGGGAACCGCCCGTTAAAAACGTGCTTGTCACGTGAGCCAGCTTGCAGGTTGCAAATCACTTTATCATACTAGCTAACTAGCGCTGAGGGTTTGCACTTCAGTGCTCTAGTTAACCCTCAGTGCGCATGCGCCTGAGGGTATATAGTAGTCAACCCGTCATTCATTCATTCATTCATTCATTCAGTCAACAAGGGATCTCGAAGAGTACGGCTACCCAGGCTTTGAAAGCGACATCAAACTATAGCACTTCACAGAGTAAGTCCCTTTAATGTGCCAGAATTGTTAGTTTTGACTTAGTTTTCAAGAAAAAGCGAGTAGAATTTCAGTCTTACAATCTTACGTTACGGTAATGGGAACCGCCCCTTTAAAAACTTGCTTGTCACGTGAGCCAGCTTGCAGGTTGCAAATCACTTTATCATACTAGCTAACTAGCGCTGAGGGTTTGCACTTCAGTGCTCTATAGTATGACCAAGTTGAGTTGGCACGACCGCAAGCGCGGTAATTGAGGTATGCATTTAGTACTTTACCCGAAGCAATTTAGTCATGTGAATCCAAGTCAATTAAGCGCGCAAACGTCAACGTTGCACGTGAAAAAGGGGCGGTAGCGCAAGTGCGCATTAATACTGTAACTATTGAAAGAAAGAAATTTAGTGAAGTTTATGGAGTTTTTTGGGCGCTGTACAGCTCATCTCTAAAGTTACTAGACTTTCATGTTAAATAAAATTATCAATTCTTTCATTTATTTATAATAAGGTATATGAAAATTGATGAAATGATAGAATTTAAGTAGTACACATTCAAAAAATAGTTGTGATCCGAGTTGAAGGTGGAGTGCTGCCTGAGTTGGTCCTAATTCTTACAATAAACGGCATCTATAATAGTGAAGAAAAGGAATTGGCATAAACACGGCTTTGACAAGCACACAATTTAACGGCAAACAGCGTAAGTATGGCTGTATTACAAGTTGCTAGCTAAGTGATAGCTATATCACTGAAATAATATTGGCTATATGGCATTTGTTATTGAACAGGTAGACAAATAATCTTACCAACATCCTATCAGGTGGTCCTGTACCCTCCGCAACAACAGAACACTCCGTTTATCCTGTTTCCACACTCGCAACCTAAGCTAATCGTGATATAAAGCTAGAAACACAGCAATCTGAGAAGAAGCCGCTCATTGTTTACAAAATTCTTAATGAAGACAGTCCGCGTGATAAATTGAGCCATACCGCGTGACTAAAAGCGGGCGCGTTTTGAGCGGGAAACCTGTGGTTTTTTCTATTCCCATAGACTTTTGTATTGAGTTTTGGAATAGCACTTTCTCTCCGGTTTTGGAGTTTACTGAGGGAATATTTTTAACCGCTTCGGCGCGCGCTTTCCAATGGTGCAAACCCCGGATGCGTAGCTGCTTCCCTTCTAAAGTTATTCAAGTTTTTCTTGCGGCCAACTCAACTTGGACATACTATAGTTCATTCATTCATTCATTCAGTCAACAAGGGATCTCGAAGAGTACGGCTACCCAGGATTTGAAAGCGACATCAAACTATAGCACTTCACAGAGTAAGTCCCTTTAATGTGCCGGAATTGTTTGTTTTGACTTAGTTTTCAAGAAAAAGCGAGTAGAATTTCAGTCCTACAATCGTACGTTACGGTAATGGGAATCGCCCCTTAAAAAACTTGCTTGTCACGTGAGCCAACTTGCAGGTTGCAAATCACTTATCATACTAGCTAACTAGCGCTGAGGGTTTGCACTTCAGTGCTCTAGTTCATTCATTCAGTCAACAGCGGATCTCCAAGAGTACGGCTACCCAGGCTTTGAAAGTGACATCAAACTATAGCACTTCACAGAGTAAGTCTCTTTAATGTGCCAGAATTGTTAGTTTTGACTTGGTTTTCAAGAAAAAGCGAGCAGAATTTCAGTCCTACCATCGTACGTTATGGTAATGGGAACGTACCATCCACACATACATATATGCATAATTACAACATATACCCGATTTATCATTATCCACCCCTAGAGCTGTCTCGCTCGCTTTGCTCGCTCGCCAACTAGTGGTGTGCTTGAGCACTAATGGCAAGCAGCCTGATAGTTAGGTAACATAAAAATAAGTATTGTTACTATGTTTTAGCTTAGCTCATGCAAACACTATAATAGCAGTTATGACCTTATATTTCAGCAAACAAATACAAAATCATTCTCTTATCGGATTTGTTAACTTTTGTAGTATCAAACATCTGCCATTCTGATTATCTTAATTAGCTACCAGTAACTCTTGAACAAGCTCTCTGCTATGATAAAAAAATAAACCAATGTTATTATTTGTAATTATAGCCTACAAATATGGAACTACTACTTTCCTCAATTTCCAGTATCAAATTGAAGTTACTTTGACTATCTGAATTAAAGTGAATTCTTGACAACAAGCTCTCAGCTACAAATACAAAAGACAATCAATTTTAGCACACAAATACAAAATTACTTTCTTACCTCATTTTCTTGAGCATTTGTATTACCAAATTTGAGCCATTCTGACTATTTGAATTTACCAGTCACTGTTGCAAGCTCTTCAAAAAAAAAAGACCAGAGTTAATTTTGCATATTTAGTTAACAAATATGGAATTGCGTACTTACCTCAGCTTCCCTCGAGAAGTAGTAGCTTCCAATGCTGTAGTTTCAGAATAAAGTGGGGTCAAGCCTAAAAAGTCGTGTTTTTTTAACGTTCCCCGCGCGTGCGTTTAAAGGGCATACTTTCCATCCATATACATATACTAGTGGTGCGCTCGAATAGCGCAAATGCATGGCGAGCGAGCAGACTCTTTTTACAGAAAAATAGGACAGAAATTAGATCTAACTGTAGTGCACAGTGTAACCTTTTCCATTCTCAGTTAGCATCAGAGAATCTAAAGTCTCTGATCACAGACTAAACTAACAGAATTACCTGAATAAACTTCGAAAGCAGTGGCAAAGAAGCGCAGCTTGACAAACACTTCGACCACAGAACTAACACAAAAACGCGAGGGTCAAAGTACAAAATGACATACGTACGTCCAAACATATATACAAATAAACAAACATCCCCGATTTTCAATTGTGTTGCCCCTGTAAGTGTCTCGCTCGCCACGTTCGCTCGCCAATAAATATAGCGAAATCTTGATTGCGTTACCCCTGAGCGTGTCTCGCTAGCTATGCTCGCTCGCCAATTATGCTAGTGGTGTGCTTGAGCACAAATGGCAGCGAGCCTGATAGTTAGATAACAAAATGTTACTATTTTTAGCTTACTTCATGCAAACAGTTATGACATTTGATTTCAGCAAACAAATACAAAAATCAATCTCAAGGCCACTCCAAGTCAATCATTAGTTTCTGGTCCACCGCCCTCTTGGAAATACACAACCTCCTAATTTTGACGACTTTCCTGACGTTGTAAAAATCACGTGATGACACACTTTTTTGCATACGTTGCAAATTCGCTGGTCAGTGTTTTTTTGTTTTTCATCTTTTTCTTGAGCTCTTGTGACTAGTCTTTTTCCTGGCATGTCTCTAGTCTACATTTCTGTGGTATCAGACACCCGTACTGTATCACCCTGGAAGATCATGCCTTCAGATCCAGGAAAGGAGTCAATTAGGGCATTCTATGAACGTAGGTTTCCAGATTTTTCTGAGTATTCACTAGCAAAGGCCTTTTTGGGTCGCTCTAAAGATAGCCTAGATCAGATTGATTTAGAAGTTGAAGTGCAGCAAGCAGTATCTACATTTGGTCCATTTTTAAAGTGCATAGTAATTGCTGGTGAATCAGGCAATGTTGCTTATTGTAGCAGATCAGTATCTGAGGTATTGATGGCTGCTCAAAGAAATCTTTGCCGGCCAAGACTACCATAAAAAAATCAAGCCTTAATTAACAGGATGATTTGTATAACAATGTGGTTAACTTTTTAGAGGAGCAAAGACTGTCTTGGAAGGGTGACCATGGTGATACTCTTGGGAAAAAAATTGTTTCAGTACTTGTTGATTGCCTGTGGTACATTGATGTGCGTGTTCACGTATTTGAGAAACAGAGCTGTAAGCTTCCAGATTTTGTTACTCAGTTTCAAGGCTATAATAAACCTGAATTATCAAAGCATAGAAAAAGCGAGTTGCCGAGAACATGTCTGCATCAGTTGTTGAAGCCCATTCTTCTTCCCTGTTTGGTTGCTTACAGAGTGCTTACTGGAATGGCTCCAACTTTCAGAGCTTCAAGCCCTATGTCGAGAGGCTTGCTGGTTGTCTTACTGAGTACAGTGATAAGCTTTCCTCTCAAAATAAGAAGGTTAAAAAGAATCACCATTCACCTGTTCCTGTGCGACAGCTATCAGAATCACTTTCTGTTTCGATTATTAAACAATCAGGCATGTCTTATCCATGCTATGACAAGCTTGTACAAATTTTGAGTAATTTAGATTCCAATGAGCATACTTGCCTCTCAGATATTAGTCCAGATCAGTCCCGTGAACGTAACACGTTTATAAACAACCTTAAAAGTGAACTGAACATTCCTGTGGTTATGTTGACATATTCACCTGGAAATAACTGTGGAAATCTGACTTTTTTATGGAAATATGGTGATAATGACTCAGTGGAAACTGTTTTTGAAAAAAGTGTCTCTGTTGTGGAAGTAATCAAACCTTTGCTTCCTCAATATCATACAAGAGCAATGAAGTGTGCTTTGTTTGCTAAATTTGGTCAGGTAATGCATGGCATTAGGTATGAGAGGGAATTTTTGCTGAAATTTCGTGATCAGTCTACATTTGTCTTTCTTGATGATAAGCATCGAGTAAAAGTAGGAGACCCTGGGGAACCGCTTGCTGCCACTAAGCGTGGTAGAAGAGTGATAATTCCTGGAAATTGTTCATTTGAAGTATCAGATCATGATTTTTCTAAATTTAGTCTCATCCCTTCAGTTTTTTTGTTAGTGGATATCCCCTCAGCTTCATTATGGATCCAGTCATCTCCAGAGCTTTGTAGAAGCAGCAAAAAATTGCTTGAGCTCAGTAGCCTTCCATAACACATTGAAACAACTGCTTCTTTGCCGACCAAGACTTTGCGGTTGGACTTACTGTCTTCTCCATTTTTTATAAAATCGCCAGTTCAACTGGGGGCCTCCCTATTACGTACAGTCTTAGGTAATGCTTATTACATCATAGGAAAAAAGTGAGCGTGTCGTGTGACCCCGGTAACTATGCAAAAAAAATTTTTTTTCAAAGTCATTTTTTGGAAGATGGCGTCTACAAGTTACAATGCGGTGCAAGTGTTAGACTTGCTTGATGCTGACTCTAGCGACTCAGGATCAAGCGGAGAGAAGGGAGACGACATCTAGGGCTATAGGAGGCCCTGTATCAGGGTTGGTGGACCAGACCCCGTCAACTCTGATACTGAAAATGGGAGTCAAGAAGATGATCGAGGTAAGCTTGTCTTTCTCTTGTCTTTCTCTTGAAAAATAGCAAGCTTCTGTTGTGGAAAGGACTCATTTATAGCTATATTGAGATAGAGTAAGCTGTTTAGCTATAATATATATATATATATATATATATATTATTGAGTTTTGAGATTTGAAAGTGGCTTGTGGTTTTTTGAACAATTTCAAATTTTCAAAAAAATGTAAAAATTTTTTTACCACATATACCAGATGTGAATGCAGTCACCGACCCAATTACGCAGATGAGGGAACAGGAGCAGAGTCTTCCAGTGATGAAGGAGAGGATACCGGACCTGAGTCTTCCAATGATGAAACACGAATAGGCAGCAGGTTCCAGTGATGAAGAAGAGGAAGTGGCTCCTCCTGCTCCGAGTTCTGGACGTCCTCGCAGTCGGAGAAGGCGGGAATTGAAGAACAAGAGTCGGGTGGATGAGGTATGGGGAGAGTGGAAGAAAGATGACAACACACCCATTGATATTCCATAATCTTTTGTGTAAAGGACCACAGACTTTGATATTAGTGGTTGCTCCCCCCCCCTCCCCCTCCCTGAACATCCCAAAAGCCAGTCAATTTATATTATACATTTATTTTTATGATCTGTATTCACCAGTATCTTCTTTTTTCTAGTGTGTGTGTGTGTGTGTGTATGTGTGTGTGTGCATTTGTGGAATGAGAGAGAGCATCCGTGGACAAACAGTATGTGGCACTTCCGTATACAACCTGGGAGGGAACTCTGGATCTTTTTGGATCGTGACTACTATGCCCATGTAAGTTGAATTTCATGTGTGTGTGTGTGTGTGTACACCAGTCAATTTATGTATAATAAATAATACATTTATTTTTATGATCTGTATTCACCTGTAGCTTCTTTTTTCTTGTGTGTGTGTGTGTATGTGTGTGCGTGCATTTGTGGAAAGAGAGAGATCAACCATGAACAAACAGTATGCGTCGCTTCTGGATACAACCTGGGAGGGAACTCTGGATCTTTTTGGCTACTATGCCCATGTAAGTTGAATTTCATGCGTGTGTGTGTGTACACCAGTCAATTTATGTATAATAAAATTATAAATTTATTTTTATGATCTGTATTCACCTGTAGCTTCTTTTTTCTTGTGTGTGTGTGTGTGTGTATGTGTGTGTGCGTGTGTTAGTGGAATGAGAGAGAGCAACCGTGGACAAACAGTATGCGGGGCTTCCGGATCCAACCTGGGAGGGAACTCTGGATCTTTTTGGATCGGGGCTACTATGCCCATGTAAGTTGAATTTCATGTGTGTGTGTGTGTGTGTGTGTGTACACCAGTCAATCCTAACCTGGGAGGGATCGTTCAGTCTGTGACACCATCCATGCCGGTTGAATTCCACGTGTGTGCTTGTATTGCTTTTCAATTTCAAATTACACTTTCTCAATACAACGATTGTTTGTCTCATGGACAGTGTGGAGTATACATACCAGGGGTTCATACAGTGGGAGGCTAGCCCTGGGTTCCCCCCTAGAATTTTGGGAGTTGAAAACATTTTGGAAGCATTTATTTTTAGTCTGATATTGTATCCCATTATGTTCCTATCATAACTGAGTCATTTAGTGCATAGGACCGAACACTGATCATCAGTGTGAAGTATAGACTCGTATGCAAAGATGTGCATCAAAGTAGTGTAGGTTCCAAAAAATGGGTGTGGCGAAGTACACTCGGAGCCCAACCCCCCCCCCTCCAACCAAAAATCCTGTATGAAACCGCATACAATACATCATAAAGTTGCAATTATATAGGATCATGAATAATTTGTTGTTTGTATTACAAATATCTTTGTTGTTTGTGTTTTTGTGTATATGAAATTGTTTTGTAGTGGAGCTAGACGTCCGATGGCATATGTTCCGTGTGGACACTCATAGATGTCTCCTACATGATCACAATCAGCACCAAACACAACAAACAACATATTTTATTGTAGAACTAATATAATATTGGTATACAATACATCAAACACTTTTATTTCTTTTTTTTTTTTTTCTTTTTTATTGATGGGAAAAGTGGACTTTTTTGGGGAAAAAATTTTTTTTTTTTAAGTATTAGTAGAGGGCCTAAATATTATTCAATTTTCTCAATCAAAAAATGAGGGGAATCCCAAACTCTTGGTCTATTTAGTGATATATGGTTGCTATGGGGTTTTTCCAGCCAGCATTGAGTTAAAAAAATAAAACGGTAATGCACTATTCCGCGGTGGAAGATTATATTCTTCCGCGTGCGTCCAAACAATTCGGGAACGAGAGGGTTAATGTTTGTTTGAAATATGCTGTGTTTTAGCCATAATCACCTCTCAGACATGCTTGTGAACTAGGAATTTTTTGTCTGCAGAGGGTGTAACTTCCAAGCCTATTTCATGCATCTACACTGATGGTGGCCCAGACCATCGCTTGACATATCTGTCGGTGAAAGTGTCATTGCTATGCCTGTTCTTGCTCCTGGATCTAGAGTACCTCTTGGCAGCCAGGACAGCTCCTTGTCACAGTTGGCGTAATCCTGTGGAAAGGGTGATGTCCACCATTAATTTAGACTGCTGTCTGTAGGATTACAACGTCAAGCATGTGATGAGAAGTTTGAAGCAGAAGCACGCAACTGCAACAGCCTCAGTGCTGTTCGAAGAGCAGCAGCAAAGTGGCCAGAATTTCAAACTGAAGCTCTAGATTCAGTTGAACCAGTGAAAAGTCTTTTATCCAGCATATTTGGCAGATTGAAGTTGAAAGATAAGCACATCAAATCGTCAGCTGCAGCAGAAAATGAATAGATGACAGTTTTGTGGAATTCTCATTCTGATATTCTTGCTGATGTACCATCACTGGATGATCTTCACAAGAATCCTAATTAGTCTGCCTATTTGGACTACTGTACTCGACAGCGTCACTATTTTTTTGAGATAAAAAAATGTGGTGTACATACTTGTGCTCTGTGCAAACCAATTCGTTTATCAAGAGTAATATTTGATTCGTTAACCCTTTCGTTCCGGATCCCGCTTTGAAGCGGGTGAAGACCGATTGACTTCTCCGAATTTTTAAAAATAGTTACTTTATAGCTAGAACCTTCAGATTGCATACACAGGTAGGTGCCCAATGCATTGGAGAAGCATCTAAAATAGCTTTCAGCCAGGACTGCTTCGACAGTACCTCACAGCAGTTGCGTTTATTTCTTCCTCGGCAAAAAAAAAAAACATCGGTTCTCCGTCGAATTTTAAAATAGTTACCTTCTTCACAGCAGCTTCATTTATGGATCCAGTCATCTCCAGAGCTTTGTAGAAGCAGCAAAAAATTGCTTGAGCTCAGTAGCCTTCCATAACACATTGAAACAACCGCTTCTTTGCCGACCAAGACTTTGCGGTTGGACTTACTGTCTTCTCCATTTTTTATAAAATCGCCAGTTCAACTGGGGACCTCCCTATTACGTACAGTCTTAGGTAATGCTTATTACATCATAGGAAAAAAAGTGAGCGTGTCGTGTGACCCCGGTAACTATGCAAAAAAAAATTTTTTTCAAAGTCATTTTTTGGAAGATGGCGTCTAGAAATTACAATGCGGTGCAAGTTTTATACTTGCTTGATGCTGACTCTAGCGACTCAGGATCAAGCGGAGAGAAGGGAGACGACATCTAGGGCTATAGGAGGCCCTGTATCAGGGTTGGTGGACCAGACCCCGTCAACTCTGATACTGAAAATGGGAGTCAAGAAGATGATCGAGGTAAGCTTGTCTTTCTCTTGTCTTTCTCTTGAAAAATAGCAAGCTTCTGTTGTGGAAAGGACTCATTTATAGCTATATTGAGATAGAGTAAGCTGTTTAGCTATAATATATATATATTTCATTGAGTTTTGAGATTTGAAAGTGGCTTGTGGTTTTTTGAAGAAATTCAAATTTTCAAAAAAATTTAAAAAAGTTTTTACCACATATACTACTAGGACCAGATGTGAATGCAGTCACTGACCCCGATTACGCAGATGAGGCGACAGGAGCAGAGTCTTCCAGTCATGAAGGAGAGGATACCGGACCTGAGTCTTCCAATGATGAAACACGAATAGGCAGCAGGATCCAGTGATGAGGAAGAGGAAGTGGCTCCTCCTGCTCCGAGTTCTGGACGTCCTCGCGGTCGGAGTAGGCGGGAATCGAAGAACAAGAGTCGGGTGGATGAGGTAGGGGGAGAGTGGAAGAAAGATGACAACACACCCACTGATATTCCATAATCTTTTGTGTGAAGGACCACAAACTTTGATATTTGTGGCTCCCCCCCCCCCGAACATCCCAAAAGTTGTAATATGTATTGTTATTGTCGTTGTCGTTGTCTGGTGTTGTAGTGGAGCTTCACACTCGATGTATATGTGTGTGCGTGGAGTTGAAATGTTATTCTGGCGCTTCCAGATCTAACCGGGGAGGGAACGAACTCGGGGGGGGAGGGGGGTGGAGGGGGGTCTTTTCCAATCGGGGCTACTATGCCCATGTAAGTTGAATTTCATGTATGTGTGTGTGTGTACACCAGTCAATTTATATTATACATTTATTTTTATGATCTGTATTCACCTGTATCTTCTTTTTTCTAGTGTGTGTGTGTGTATGTGTGTGTGTGCATTTGTGGAATGAGAGAGAGCAACCGTGGACAAACAGTATGTGGCACTTCCGTATACAACCTGGGAGGGAACTCTGGATCTTTTTGGATCGTGACTACTATGCCCATGTAAGTTGAATTTCATGTGTGTGTGTGTGTACACCAGTCAATTTATGTATAATAAATTATACATTTATTTTTATGATCTGTATTCACCTGTAGCTTCTTTTTTCTTGTGTGTGTGTGTGTGTGTATGTGTGTGCGTGCATTTGTGGAAAGAGAGAGAGAGCAACCATGAACAAACAGTATGTGGCACTTCCGGATCCAACCTGAGAGAGAACGAACTCGGTGGTCTTTTTCGGTCTGTGACATCATCCATGCCGGGTAAGTTGAATTTCATTTCAACTTACTGATATTTGGGTGTCCAGCTAGGGCTGGGGGGGTTATGGTACAAGAATGTCAGTGAAAAGTAATGACGGGGGGGGAGGGGGTTATGGTACAAGAATGTCAGTGAAAAGTAATGACGGGGGAGGGGGAGTTATGGTACAAGAATGTCAGTGAAAAGTAATGACGGGGGAGGGGGGGCAATTCAGCGAGGCCAGCTGTTATGTTACAAATATCATTGTTGTCTTGTGATTTTTTGTTATTGTATGGAGGTTCTGGATCCTATGGGAGGGATCGTTCAGTCTGTGCCACCATCCATGCCGGGTAAGTTGAATTCCACGTGTGTGCTTGTACTGCTTTTCATTTTCAAATTACACTTTCTCAATACAACGATTGTTTCTCTCATGTACAGTGTGGAGTATACATACCAGGGTTCATACAGTGGGAGGCTAGCGCTGGGTTCCCCCCTAGAATTTTGGGAGTTGAATAGAAATGAACATTTAGGAAGCATTTATTTTTAGTCTGATATTGTATCCCATTATGTTCCTATCATAACTGAGCCATTTAGTGCATAGGACCGAACACTGATCATCAGTGTGAAGTATAGACTCGTATGCAAAGATGTGCATCAAAGTAGTGTAGGTTCAAAAAAATAGGTGTGGCGAAGTACACTCGGAGCCCCACCCCAAACAAAAATCCTGTATGAAACTGCATACAATACATCATAAAGTTGCAATTATATAGGATCATGAATAATTTGTTGTTTGTATTACAAATATCTTTGTTGTTTGTGTTTTTGTGTATATGAAATTGTTTTGTAGTGGAGCTCGACGTCCGTTGGCATACGTTCCTTGTGGACACTCATAGATGTCTCCTACATGATCACAATCAGCACCACACACAACAAACAACATATTTTATTGTTGAACTAATATAATATAAAATGCATCAAACAATTTTATTTTATTTTTTGATTGATGGGAAAAGTGGATTTTTTGGGGGAAAAAATTTTTTTTTTTTGAAATATTAGTAGATGGCTTAAATATTATTCAATTTTCTCAATCAAAAAATGAGGGGAATCCTTTTGTAGGTCTGGTCTATTTAGTGATATATGGTTGCTATGGGGTTTTCCCAGCCAGCATCGAGTTAAAAATATAAAACGGCAATGCTCTATTCCGCGGTAGAAAATTAGATTTTTCCGTGCGAGTCCGAACAATTCAGGAACGAAAGGGTTAAAGCCATTTCCTGATCCCATGCCTGGATCTGATGGTCACTTAATGGCTTATGAAGAAGTGTATGGTACAGAGACTACAGAAAAGCATCGACCGTCTGTCAAGAAATCTTCAAAACATTGTTCTCTTCCATTTCATGGGAGTTACAACATCAAGAACGCTAACCTTATGATAGAGTGTGAGGAGTGTGGAATGTGGCGGCTTGTGTATGCCTTGCGAAAGTTAAACTCCACCCAGCGCCCACGCACATATTCACAATAATTGGATTTTGGTTGCTAGGGATTACTAACTTTTTTCTTGGTGTTTGTAGAGCTCCAACTAAGGGTGGATCCTAAAGAGTACTGCTAATGGACTAACTAAATAAAAAGAACGGGCCTTGGGAGCCTGTTTCGTTCAAGTTACGAGCTCCTCAGCCTCAAGTATATAATCCACAACTCCTCCGCGGGTGCCGTCGCTGACGAGCCCATTCTTCGTCTACTGCTACATAAATTGTTGATTGTCTTCAAAACCTTCGTTGTACTTTTTCTCAATTCTGCTTTGTTTTTTCTAGTTGACTGTGCCGATTTGATCCTCGCGGCAGCGCGCCCGAATTTTTTTCTTTCAAAAAAAATTGCAACGAACATTTTGTATCTAAGGTCATAGTCAGCCTGTGTACGAAATTTGGAGTCATTTCTACTCGTAGTTTCTGAGAAGAAACACAAAATAGACTCCAGGACTAAAAATTAGTCCACGCGATCTTTTGGCAGAGACTTGATTACTTTCAAACCACACCCACAACAGATTCAATTAATTCCCATGGGAAAGTGAGTTCCAGGTGCTCTCTAACTTTCGGGCGCCTACCGGTTAGCAAACCAGTTATCTGGCCGCCTTTCCTTCTCGATGATAAGCTCTACTGAAACGAGTGTGAGGAGATTATTGTAGTCTTGTTAATAGTGTTTTTCTCGGCATGGTCAGGTAAGGGAAGCCTTTTATCAAGCTAGCTAGATGCATATTCAGTGTGTGTATGTACCTATAATAGATCAGTGAACCATTTTTGCTGCTGGAAAACTCTACAGTTTCAGTTTGTGTACAGTTTTCTGTACTTAGCTATTCACTTCATTTGTTTATTCATCCTTACTTAGCTAGGTACATCACAAAATATTCATCTATATTTAGCTGGCTATTTCAAAATATTTTTTATATAAAATAAGTATTATTATTATATACATTCACAAAAATTATCACTGGTCATCACAATACTGTAAAATAAAAAAATCATGAGTGATATATCAGGAAGAAGTTTTGCACAAGAATAAAAAATTAAAATAATGGAGTCATTAGTGCAGTATTATTTACCTGTCAAAGCTTGGAGACAATCTGGGAGCCAGTTTTTGCTCTAGGGTGAAACAATACTGATAAAGTAAGCCAAGAAATACAATATGAAACAGCTGCGCTCTTTACAACTTATAGCGGGGGCGGGGCCTCGGTTAGTTTTATCAATTGGTTGGCGGGAAGCTTTGAATTACCCGCGCAAGCTAAGTTAGCGGTTGTTTTTACTATTGGGAGCCTGGCGGATTTTTGTGGTTATTTGTGGTGCGTGCGGGTGCGCGCGCGTTGCTATGTCGCAGCACCCTTAATGTTGTAGTTTCAGAATAAACCGGGGTCACGCCTTAATAACCGTGTTTGGTTTTTTTAAGTTTTCCCCGCGCGCGAGTTTAAAGAGCATACGTACAATCCATACAATCCATACATACACTAGTGGTGTGCTTGAGCACAAATGGGAGCGAGCCTGATGGTTAGGTAACATAAAATGTTACTATTTTTAGCTTACTTCATGCAAACACTATAATAGCAGTTATGACATTTGATTTCAGCAAACAAATACAAAATCACTCTTTTACCTGATTAATGATAACTTTTGTAGTATCAAACAGCAACCATTCTGATAATCTCAATCACCAGTAACTCTTGAATAAGCTCTCAGCTACGATAAAAAATAAACCAGTGTTATTATTTGTAATTTTAGTCAACAAATATGGAATTACTACTTACATCATTCTTGAGTATTGATAACTTCTGTAGTATCAAATTGAAGTTACTTTGACCACTTGAATTACCTTGAATTCTTGACAACAAGCTCTCACCTACAAAAACAAAAGACAATCAATTTTAGCACACAAATACAAAATTACTTTCTTACCTTGAGCAGTGGTAACTTTGTAGTACCAAATTTGAGCTAATCTGACTATTTGAATTTACCAGTCACTGTTGACAAGCTCTTAGCTACAAAAAAGAAAGACCAGAGTTAATCCCTGAGAAGTAGTAGCTTCCTTAGCATTAATACTACGGCATTCTGACTACCAACGGCTCTTGACAACCAACAACCGGCACTCCGTATCCCCCCATAAAACGGCGAAGTTTTGAAATTAAGTCTGGAAAAGGGTCTTCAATACCATAGTAACCGGTCAAATCAACTTTTTGTTTCTTGAAAAGCAAGCATTTTCGCAGGAATTTTCTCACACTTTGGAGCTTAAGTATAAAGTAAGGCTTGCTTAATGCTGTAGTTTCAGAATAAACTGGAGTCAAGACAAAAAAGCCGTGTTTTTTGGAGAAAAAAGTTTACCGCGCGCGCGTTTAAAGGGCATACGTACCATCCCACATACATATATACATATAACATATACCCGATTTTGCATTATCCACCCCTAATACTGTCTCGCGAGCGTAGCGAGCGAGATACTTACACGGGTAACACAATTGAAAATCGGGGATGTTTGTTTATTTATTATATAGACGCACGTATGTCATTTAGTACTTTGACCCTCCGTATTTTTGTGTTCGCTCCGCGTTCGACCCCGTCCCAAACTTCACTAAACAGAATCCTCCGATTTAGCGACCATCACCCGTATCACCTTAGAAATTGAATTGTTTACCGCTTTGAATTGCGGGTGCAGTTAAAACTCCAAAACTTATGGGAAGCTTCATTTCTATTCGAGTTAGTGGCGGTGGTAAGTTAATACGCTAGTTGTCACAGTTATAAGCCCTACTCAACAGTATTTACTTAAAAATTCATTGTCCACTAGACGAACCACGAAGGTAAGTCTTGCGTAGGTATGTTCAGTTGTGTAACTACTATTAAGAAAATCACAAAGAAAATTTTAAATAACGTGATTTGATTTTGTTTCTTCTTTTTCCAATTCAAACTGTTGCGGGAGCGGATACTATGACATTGAATCCCCCTTACCGCACACGTAATTTAAAAACTCGACTTTAGTAGCTTGAGTGTTAGTTGTATAATAAATTTAACATTAGTGAGGTTTAAGGCTCGCTCGCCATTTGTGATCAAGCGCACCTCTAGTATATATACATATAACATATACCCGATTTTGCATTATCCACCCCTAATACTGTCTCGCTCGCTCGCCAACAAACATCCCCGATTTTTAATCGTGTTACCCCTGTAAGTGTCTCGCTCGCTCGCCAATAACATATACCCGATTTTGTATTAACCACACCTAATAGTATCTCGCTCGCTTCGCTCGCTCGCGATAAGTGGACAATGCATTTACAAGTAAATACTGTTGGGTACTGCTTTTAGCCATGACAAAGAGCACATTGACTTAATACCGCCAATAACTAGAATAGAAATGGAAGTCCCTTAAGTTTTAACGTTTTAACTGCACCCCTAAAAAATTCATTACGGTAAACTCATTCCTAAGGTGAAACGTGTACTGATCGATATCACTGGATTCTGTTTAGCGAAGTTTGGGACGGGGTCGACCACCGAACAAACACAGAAACGCGAGGGTCAAAGTACAAAAATGCTTTACGTACGTCCATTTAATTATAAGTAAACAAACACCCAGATTTTCAATTGTGTTACCCCTGTAAGTGTCTCGCTGTTGTGCCTGTGTAGGTGCATGTCCAGTTCTGTCAGAGCATTTTGTGTTATCACTTTGCTAAAAAATGTCACAAAAAATAACGTTATTGTTTTGTTGTTGTTTTTTCCTTCATTCAAGCAGTTGCAGAGAGTTGATAACTATAGCACTGAAATCCCTTTACCGTGTATGCGAAATTTAAAAACTGGACCTTCTTTTCAGTAGCTTCAGTGTTAGAAGTCAAAATCATTCATATAAAAATAGTATAGTCTTTAGGCTCGCTCGCCATTTGTGCTATTTTGCGGGTGCACTTACTGGACTTACGCTTCTATTGGAGTTAGTGGTGGTAAGTCAATGCGCTCTTGGTCATGGTTATAAGCCATACCAACAGTATTTACTTGAAAATGAATTGTCCACTGACTAACCAGAAGGTAAGTCTTGTGTAGGTATGTCTAGTTGTGTCAAAGCATTGTGCCTTACAGCCACTACTTAGCTAAAGAATATCTCAAAGAAAATGTTTAAATAGCGTGTATTGTTTTGTTGTCCCCCCCCCCCCCCCCCCCTCAATTCAAACAGTTGCACGGAGTTGTTACTAAGGCACTAAAATCCATTTACCTTGTATGAGTAATTTAAAAACTCGACCTTATTTTCAGTAGCTTCAGTGTTAGAAGTTAAAATCTATCACATAAAAATAGTATAGTCTTTAGGCTTGCTCGCCATTTGTGCTCAAGCACATCACTAGTTAGTAGCATTTGTGGGCCTGGAGAACTGCCCACATTCAAGAAAAGAATAGAAATAGAGACTTTTGTGTTGCATAGAGACTTTTGTGTTGCATGTCATTATTAAGATTGTATCAGAGATTTATGTTGTATGTTTTATCCAGTTCTACGCACACCCTGTAGGGATGCTATTTCATGGTCACACATTTTGCTCATGCGTGTTGTGTTGCAGTTGTTGTATTCTGATTGGTCAAGCGGTGAGAGGCATATGCATATCAAACCCCTCATCACGTTTTTGTAATTCAGTCCATGCTTAACGTAGTTATTATAACAACGAGAGAGACATCTCTAGCTTGGATTCTGGTGGCAGCGACTAAGCTGTTGCCAAAGTGCGCGGACTCAATTAGAGACTGAGGACTCCTAGCGAGCTCCCCACAGCATTCAATTAAGATTGTACTCTGCGCGCAATTTTAAAGTGAACGTGCGTTTCTGCGCAGTGCAGTCCAATCTAGACGAGGACAACGACTAAGAACTGAAACTACGGAGGTAGGATGGCCTTCAATTGTGTCTGAACAGCATCAATTTGTTATAGATATTGTAAATAAAGACATTGTTTTTACCTGCTTATGTTGCTAGGATTGAGGTATATTTTTGTGCTGGTGTTGCTGTACAAGTAAATGTTGTTGGTCAAGCAGTAAAATATTGAACTAGATGCATTGATGATGTTATTGATAATGCTGGATTCATAGCCAAATATAGTTGAGAGACAACCTATGTTAACAACCTGAATGACAGAATGAAATGACAGTTTAGCTGCAAGATAGGCGAGGTATACCAGGTAGAATCCCCTATAGGGTGGTTAAGGTGTAGTAGGGCTGTCCGGGACAGACTGCACGGGGAAGTAGGCATAATTAGAGTGCCCAAGTGGACGTGAGAGCACAACTACTTATGGACGAGTAGAGGAAAACAGGTACAGGCGGCTCCAAAAGGAGAAAGGGTAGTAGTGGAAAGCTCCTGCCCAGCTTCACAGTGGAAGAGAGGACGGATGATTTTGACAAGAGAGATGAAGCAAGAGTAGAAGCACTAGTGGAAGAAATTTTGCGGCGGCAGGCCAGTGCTAGCCTTACACCATCAGCCACTGGGAGCAGTAGTGTCAGTGGGGGTTCTGAGAGCTTGACCAGTGACACAACTCAGAAGTCTGGTAGCAGTATGCCCTTTAAACGCGCGCGCGGGAAACTTTTTTCACCTAAAAACACCGCTTTTTAGGCTTCACCCCAGTTTATTCTGAAACTACATTATTAAGCAAGCCTTGCTTTATACTTAAGCTCCAAAGTGTGAGAATTTTCCGGCGAAAACGCTTGCTTTCAAGAAACAAAAAGTTGATTCGACCCGTTACTATGGCATTGAAGACCCTTTTCCAGACTGAATTTCAAAACTTAGCCGTTTTAGGGGGGATGCGGAGTGCCGATTGCTGGTTGTCAAGAGCCATTAGTAGTCAGAATGCCGTAGTATTAATGCTAAGGAAGCTACTAAGTACGTAATTCCATATTTGTTAGCTAATGTGCAAAATAACTCTGGCCTTTCTTTTTTGTAGCTAAGAGCTTGTTGTCAACAGTGACTGGTAAATTCAAACAGTCAGAATGGCTCAAATGTGGTACTGCAGAAGTTACTACTGCTCAAGAAAATGAGGTAAGAAAGTAATTTTGTATTTGTGTGCTAAAATTGATTGTCTTTTGTCTTTGTAGTTGAGAGCTTGTTGTCAAGAATTCGAGGTAATTCAGATAGTCAAAGTAACTTTAATTTGATACTACAGGAGTTATCAATATTCAGGAAATTGAGGTAAGTAGTAATTCCACATTAGTTGTCTAAAATTACAAATAATAACACTAGTTTATTTTTTTATTGTAGCTGAGAGCTTGTTCAGAGTTACATTCTGATAATTCAGATTATCAGAATGGCAGATGTGTGGTACTACAAAAGTTACCATTAATCAGGTAAGAGATTGATTTTGTATTTGTTTGCTGAAATAAAAGGTCATAACTGCAATTTTAGTGTTTGCATGAACTAAGCTAAAACATAGTAACAATACTTGTTTTATGTTACCTAACTATCAGGCTCTCTGCCATTTGTGCTCAAGCACACCACTAGTTCATATATATTTTTGAATGTACGTAAGTGATTTTGTACTTTGACCCTCCGGTACTTTTATGTTCTCTCCGTGTTCGACCCCGTCCCAAACTTCACTAAACAGAATCCTCCGTTTTAACGATCATTACCCTATCACCCTATGGAAATGTTTACCGCTTTGAATTCTTTTGCGGGTTGTGAGCGATTTTATTAAAAAGGGACTTTTTCATTGAGATTTAATTAAGAAGAATAGCTTCAGAATTCCACAAGTGGTCCTATGAAGCATGAATGGTATTTGTGACATTATTGTCAGTCCTGTACTAAGAATGTTGTTTGTAGAATATTCCACACCAGACATATGGAATTGACTATTGAATATTTGCTGCTCAGGTTGATTTAATAAAGGTATGAAATTTAATAACCTCAGTTCTTGTTGTTGGTTTGCAGAGAGTTCAAAATGAATGTATGGATATTCACAAGGTAATATGTAAAATTTAATTTACTTTTTTGTGTAGCCAAGATCCACCCCTTTTTTTTTGCAGGATCAAATTCTTCCGCATCTTCCTCTCAGTTTCAATCACAATTTAAGTATATTGTATTTGTTTTGTCTTTTTCTATTAATGTGATAGCTATAGTGCTATCTGAATTTATTATGCTCCCATAATATGTTTCAGTGAAAGTGTGTTATGTAAATTAGTCAAAAAAACTTTAATTTTATAACTGTAAATGTGACCGTCTACGGGAAAACCGGGCACAACGCGGCGTGCGTAAAAATCGAGAAAAGATCGATCGATTTCTTAAAAATGTATTGTTTCAAGCCGACGGAAGGGAACAGTTAGGTCTATTACAGCGGGAACGACTTAAGCTACGAAGATAAAACTTGGAGAGCTCAATATCTGGACGCCGACAACTCTGTAAGTGCAAAAAAAAATTTCGAAGGGTGCCACGTTGTGCCCGGTTTTCCTGTAGACGGTCACAAATGATGAGCTGCTATGAAGGAAGACAAATATGAAATACAAGCTATAATATAGCTAGTTGTATCTGTTTGTCATCAAAAGCTGGAGCATTGATCTATGTTACAATCTGAGGATACACTCTATTTTAAATTATACATTCCAGAATGTCTAAAACACAGATATCATTTTTTCATCACACCAGCCTTACAAAAGCAGATCCTCCTGTCCTTTTGTAAGCCAAGAGCACACAGAGAGGTGACTGTCATTACCAAGGAAACAAAAAGCTATATCCTCTGATTCACTACATACTCAACAAATCCTTTCTTTTCTTCTGCATATAGCTACCAGATTGCACGTTGTTCACTTGGTAGCATGTTATTGTTTATCATCCTAACACTCCCTGCTCAAGCCACAAATATTTACAATTCTTCATCTAGTTTGTCCTGTGAAAGTGTTACAAAACAGTGCTGTTTACCTGAATGCAATTGTTGAAGGAGAATACAAAGTCATTTACAAAGTAGTCTGGAGTTGTGATGTTCTCTTTTCAGCAATATGCATACAAAGGCAGTTTGTCCTGACATATCAGTACTTCTCACAAAAAATAAAAGGAGCAAATTAAATGCAGCATCTGTTTTAAGAGGAAATAAATAAGTTTAACAATTAACATAAATCATTTACTCAATATAATTTTCCTTTATACTTAGGTATGTGAAGGTGTTGGAATTAGTAGGGCATCTCAAAGATGAGCATATTATGCAGTTGACATTGTTGAAAGAACCTTTAAATTTTTGGATGAACTTTGTGCTTGATGGAAGACAGAAGAAGAAAAGCCCCACATTCATGGTTTATGACTGCCTCACAGTTTACTCAAAACTATCAACATTATTATTATACAACAATCAGTAAAACATAACTCTCGTAAGAGTGGAAAAGAGGGTAAAAAGTCAAGGGACAAGTAAAATTAATATAAACTGCTCAGTATGTATAAAAGCAATAAGATGCTTAAAAAACAGATACAGTATCCACAACTTATACTCCTACCCACTATTATCACAACAAACAGTTGGGGTGTTTACGACTTAGTAAGAGTAATAATTAATATGTCACTTAAAATATTGAAAGGTGTTGGTTCAAGGCACATAATTCAGTTATAGACAATCTGAAATGAGTAATAGAATTTTTCGTGATCACCTAATAATATAAGGAAAGCTTTCAATGACGATGGCATTCAAAAGCATTCAAATGATTTCGTCAGTGTGGCCAGTATTTTGAGGGGAATGAAGACTTTTGACTATAGTTATTCTATTCCCAAGTATAAGCAACAAGGTGAACAACCAAATGAAGCTTGTAAACTGCTGAATGATGAAGATTTGTTATTAGTTAGAATTTCAAAAGGATATGCTACTCAAACATGGTGCAATGGTTGTATGTATGGATACAACCTACAATGTTAATAATTATAATATTCATTTAATTTGGATTACTAGTATTAGATGACTATCAAGAAGGCATCCTAGTAGCATATGCTATTTTTAATCGGGAAGACAAAGTTGCAATTATACTGGAGTCCATATTATAAAGTTGAAATGCAAGGGATTTTAAATTCTGTTTGTGGTTTATGTCAGATATGGCTCCTCAATGTTCTAACTCATGGAAGAAGTATTTGATGTAATTAATACTCGTGGCTGGAGGAAAAAAATAAAAAAGTATTGATACACTTTTGACAGAAAGTAGCCAGGCACAGTTCAAACTGTTACTGGTTAAATTAATGACACTATTAAGCCAACAAAATTTATTGAAATATTTTATAAGTCACTGCAACAACTGTGAGCAATGGGCATTTATGTTTTAGATCTGGCAGTTACATGCATGCCGAGTCAATCCACTGTGCGTTTAAAAAATTGTTTATCTCAATCACAAGGTTAATAGACGCCTTGATAAACTTATTTATATATATTATATATAGCTCGTGACAAAGCATTTCTGCAATTGTGCAAAGGTGAAGAATAAAGCACAAATCAAATATGTGACATTCACAAATCATATGAAATGCTAAATCTTCATTCAGCAATAATTGAATAATGTTAGGTACATTTATTGTACTTACTGTTGATAAATGCTTTACTAATTCTCCTCTAAGTCATGCTACAGAGTAGCTAATTATGTTTTTGAAGAATGTAGACAAATTTTAGATTAAAAATTTTGGAATAAGACTTTCAATCCGGTTTTGCAGTTTACTGAGAGAATATTCGAGCTTTCAAATGGTGCCAAACTCGGATGTGTAGCTGCTTCCGTTCTAAAGTTATTCAAGTTTTTTTCTTGTGGCCAACTCAACTTAAACATACTATATCATTGTGTGACAAGAAAGAAAGATTTCAGGACCACAGAATAAAATACTTCTTGTACCTTTCAGTAACATCATACTCTGAGCACATTGACGACTAATGTTTGCGTTCACTATGCATACTGCTCCAGAAGTTTAAAAAGTAGCAAATTCCATATAGGTGAAAGTGTTGTTAGGTTAATTGATTGTACTTTTTAAAGTACAAGACAATTACATCAAATTTCGTTTCATACACTATTTTAAGGGCTGGGGAATTTCAAGAGGAAAAACTGAGTTTCTTTTTTTTTGTGTGCCTATTTGCAGATACTAACCATAAATTATATGACCACTTCAAACAGAATAATCACTGGATTATGCCTTAATGTTACTGTTACTGCAATGATCACTTTTGTTTTTGTTTTTTGTGAACCTGATTTAAGTACTTACATTGGTAATTATTGTGTTACTAACACAATCTGCTTATCATTTCCTATATCAGGAGGATAAAACAATATGTGTAGACTCTTGCAATACATTAAATTTTTGTTTACTTAATGGATAGTTCAAGTGACTAGACATTGTTTTTGTAATCTCTACAGTTATTGTATTAATAATTGAGTTTGTTTTTACAGTAACTATTTTTGTTTTAGGTTTAGTTACGAGACATAATGACTTCGGGGCAATACCTAAATAACTTTACTACAGAGCAAGAAGTTGGCTCAATATAAATTCCCATAAAATAGCTAAAATGCTGATGTTCCTCAGAAGCACACTCGGCGGAGTCCAGGTAAAAGTTCTAATGAGGCAGAACAGTGCTTCTTTTGTGGGAAACCTGCAAGTGGTTCAGAGACACTGCGCCAGGCTGCAACCTTTGGTCTTGATGCCCATGTCAGAAAATGTGCCCTGCAATATTACAAGACCAAAGTCTGCTGGCCAAACTAAGTGCTGGTGATCTTATTGCACTGGAGGCCAAATACCATGCCCAATGCCTTGTTTCTCTATACAACAAAGCCAGGCAAACAAAAATCTCAAAAGAACAGATTTATGGCTCTGCCATTAATCAGGGCATAGCACTAGCAGAATTGGTTACATTCATAGAAGATGCCAAGCAGACAGTGAGAGTGCACCAATATTTACGAGCCAACATTGCCTCCTCGGGTACAGCAGATTCATACCTGAAGGTATCTCATGTAACACGCACCAGGCATGCTCATCAGGTTACTGCCTCTAGCCTATAACTACTTCACAAGGCATACATTGAGTACAGCAGTGACCAAGAGAATCCAAACTTACTTGAAGTATGGTGCAATGAGAGAGTCACAACCAGTCCACAGTTTCATTTCTGGTTCATGATTCTACAACTGGAACTTCAAGTAATGATTTTTGTGAGATCACTGAGAGAGGCTGATTTCAATCTGTACATAGAATCGCTGTCACAGCTTGTACCTTGGTTTTTTTCACTTGACCACATTCATTATGCTAGATGGATACCAGTCCATCTTCGTGACTTGGTTACTTTAGCAGAAAAGCATCCTGCTGTGTACCAAGAATTTCTGCATGGCAACTTCACAGTGAACAAGACCGGCCATCCATTCTCCAACATCGCCCTAGACCAGGCCCATGAGCAACATAATGCTCGTGTGAAGGGTGATGGAGGTGCTGTTGGCCTCACACAGAACCCAGCTGCCCTCAGATGATGGATAATGTCAGGACCTGAGATGGCCCGTCTAATTGAAGAGTTTCAATCATCGATATCACCACAGGAACAACACAAGGAATCACATGGCCAGCATCATGAACAGACCAAAGGCATTTCTCAAACAGGTGGGATCTAAGCAACGTGATTGAGGAGTTGGGAAACCCATTCATTGACGAAAGTAAGGATTTCCTTGTCCTTGATACCAGAGACATTGTTGATCTATCTGTAGTAAATGCTAATTTGAACCTTCAAAAAACAGGAAAAGAGCAATATGACACATTCGCACTGAACGTCTTATTACTCAAGCACAACCTATCAATGACCCAATCAAGAGAAACAAAATCCTGCTTTTTAGTCGACCACTAGTAAGGGAGAAGTCAAGAGCAAAACACCAGCTATCATCATTGAAAAGTGACTGCTCCCTCTTCTCCTCTATGTTCCTTCACTCTCTGCTCAAGCCTTCTAACTGTTTCCACCAGGATCCATAGTGTCCAGCAGAACCCTGCAGATGTGGTAAAGTATAACAAAATTGTGGTGATCAGAAGGTTTCAGCCATTGCTGAACATGCTTGAATTGATGAATTTGTAGGAGCAGGTGGTTACTCAATGTTCAGGAATTTCCTCCTTGAAGTTAACATAATTCTTCTACTCATTTACATACACATAATTCTTACATACTTCATCACCAAACAACTTTCACTCATTTGCCTCTATAATACTATTATAGTGTACACAAGAAAGTTACACTGACTCTACATCAAAACTATTATGAAAGTGATATATTAAAGCAATTTCAGCTACAAGATTACAAAAATATCTATGAATCATAACAAAAGAAATTGATGGCAGGATCATCTTGTCTACACTTAAATTAAAATATACATGTATATATTTCTGGAGTGGCAATATCGCATTAAAAATTTATTCTAACTTCATTTTTTTACTGATATTTTAATATCCTGATGCTTGCCACTCAGAAAATTAAGCTTTCTGCAATCCTCCTCAACATAGGATGAATTTCTGCTTCACTTATAAGGAAGGAGTCATTAAAACAGAGGCTCTAATTGTGAACTTCCTCCAGCTCCATTTTATATTTAAAAATAAGCACAAGCATAAATAAATTGCACACAATTACTACAAAAATACTTATTCTGAATGTTAAAACTACCAAAACTTGGCCATTCCAAAAGCATCGTTATCTACGACATAAAAACATTAACAATTAGAGCTTATCAATTTGTTTTATTATTTAGGTTACACCTTTCATGTATGGTTACTATTAACTAAAAGTGTACAAGGGCAGTGTACTCATCACTTAATTAACATAATAAAACTAAAGTTGATTGCTGATGACCTAATTAGTGCCTTTTTTAGGGGCAAAGGGGCAGTTGCCCCAGCAGTTTTTTTTAATGCTATTGTATTTACATAGCACTAAACATTAATTAGAGTAGTAGCCATGAGAAAGAGGGACTGATTGAGTAAGGCACATTATCATGCTTGTTGGCAGCTTCTATATTAGTTATACATAAATATTATATAAATAAATATATTATATTATATACAATTAAAGTTTGTCTATTCTATACACAACTGAAGTTAAACATTTGTCCCCCCCCCCCCCTCCTCCCCCATGAAATGTTTTGTAGATATGGCCATGCTTATAGCTAACTAGTTATTTTGATACAATTTATACAGTTTATTGTAAGTATTATAAGGTGAAGGATGATTATATATAAGAATAAACATAGTTATTTAGTAATTAGTTGACTTGGCAAATAGTTGTTGTCTGTCTTTCTGTCTTTAGCTGTCTGTCTATTTGCCTATTTGTCTACTGCCTTCTACCTTGTGTATAATATGGAGCATCTATTGCATCTAGTTTGCATTTTCTGTAGGAGAGAATTTGGTAATTCAGCCAAAATGTTGCATTTATTTCAGCTTTAGTGAGTATGAGTGATAGACGTGTCCTCTCACCTTTGAAGATTTTTCTACGGTCTTGTTTTATTTTGCCTACATTCCAACCATGTACCTCTCATATATCAATCATTAAGCCTATCTGTCTGTCTGCCTGTCAGTCGGCATGTTAATGTGTATATGTACAAGTTTTCTGTCTGTCTATATTCCTGTCTGTCTGTTCATCAATTTACGTTAGTGTATATAGTTTTCTTATAACTTTACATGTAAAATTCTCTGAAGTAAAAAAAATAATTTTTTTCAACGAAGTAATTCTTTGAAGATTAATGCATGTATAACTGTTGCTTACATTTTTTTAATTCTTAATCAACACATATTGTGTACAAAGTCATGTTTAATCTTGTACTTTTCTCTTGCTTCCTTCATCTCTCTTTTACTCTTCTTCCCCCTCTATCTCCCTCTCTTTATGTATTTTTTTTACAATAATAAGGTCAACATAAATTGAGGCGTCAATTATTTTGCAACTGTGGAATCTGTTTGCCTTGACTAAGTTGGATTGAGCACAAGATTAAGAGGAGTGTTGCTAAATGCCCTGGTCAATATGTAGTAGTGTGCAGGTGGTTAGTGATTTACTAGAGGGTATAACCCAGAAATAAACACTTAAATCTCAGTGCAATGCATGATACAAAGGTATGTTCTTCAAATCAATGTACAAAAACTAGTTGTAAATTTATCTAATAAGTGAGTTTCCGACTCTAGGCCATTTGAGAACTTTTGGTGCCCAGAAATTCACAGAGATTAAGTATACCTATATTGCCCCCTATTACATCAAGGGGAAACCATTCAACAAAGAAAGTAACTAGGCCTTGTCATTCTCCTCTGCCTTTTAAAGGTACAGCTAGAACTCCCAACTCTCACCATATTGTGTGATTCTCACGCATTTAGGGTGAGACTCCAGCTCTCACTCCAAACAGCTATTTTCTCACTCCTTTTATAGTTGTCGTGGTGCCCACTTTTACGTCAGTAAAAATTTAATGATTTTAATTATAAAGGAACAAAGTTGTAGTGCGCGCTCACTACGCATGCAAAACGCTCACTACGCATGCAAAACGCTCACTACGCATGCAATTGTGAGTGAAGTTAACTTTTGCATTGAAAAATGCAAAGCAGACGCCGAGTGCTCGCTAGTAGAGAATGGTTCAGTGTTGCCGTTGTAATGGCAGTGGCCTCTGTAAGAATTGCTCTTGTATGAAAACAGGAAAAGTATGTACAGACTGTCTGCCAAGCAAGAGGTGGCATTGCTCAAATCTACACATAGTTGCCAAGTGTACCGGAAAATCCAGTGCAGTACCGGAATTATCAGATCTGCATACCACACCGAAATTACTACTTAGCCTATTGTTGTACCAGAATTACTACTTAGCCTATTGTTGTACCATGCCAGAGCAAACTACAGCTGCCACACACCCCCTCTAGCAAAACTACAGCTGCCCAAGTGCCAAACTAGCTGGCAGCTCTGCCCCTTTTCCAGTTTAACTGTTTAATGATCAACTGCTTACTAACTGTAAAAAAAGCTACACACAAAGTCCTCACCACCAAATAAATATTATTTGAAATTGGAACTGAAAGAAATGTGGTCTATTGATAATGGGCATGGTTTTAAGTGTGGCTTACTAAAATGGGTGTGGTTTTGGGTTTGGCTCACTACGATGGGTGTGGTTTTACCCTGTACCTAAAATTAGTACCATAAACTTGGCAACTATGCCTACATCAAAAGCCAACTGGTTCACCGCCCACGAAACAGCCGAACCAACCGACTCAACCAACTCAATCTACCTCTCTACTATCAGCTATGTCTACATAGCCAACTAATGAACAGACAACACGTCCTCCTACAGTGATAGGGCCTATGAACAGATTTTTTGAGAAGACTGATACTCCCCAATTGGTGCCCACCATTCCTGGTAAGCTGCCAGACTACAGACCATCAACAAACTCTACCTTTCCATGGGGGTCTGTGGATAGTATCAGTTGTATCAGCCAGCTAGACAAAATCTACAAAGAAGCAGTGCACTGGAGGAACAATCTGTTCAAAATCCCACAGGGCAATGCAGGAAAATATTTGACCACTGAACTACACGTCTCTTTAATGTCTTTGCCACAGGGTCTGCACTAGAACCCATTGCCTTAAAGACTGCCACAGTCTTACCCCACCTGATACTACAGAAGCCTCATCGCAACTCCAAAATCCAAGATCACATCAAATGTATGGAGAAACGCCTTGTTGCAGACCCTTTACCTACTGAACATTCATATATACCACCTCACCTGTATCCTGTGATTTAGTAGTTTTAGTAAGTCATGTCACTCTTCCGAATTGTACTTGACCTTTCACTAATATAACTTTGTCAGTCTGACTAAATACTGTAGGGAAGTGTAGCTAGCTAACCGCTAAGCAGCCCCACAATTAGCTGACCCCGACGTTCTTCGAATGTGGACTTCCCATGTCCAGAAGCTGTAGTCCTGTGCCTGTCGGACGAGTAGTTTCTGGTGGCCGTGACGTGGCTCCACTCATCGACCCGCCCACCGCTTCAGCTGTTTCAACTACCGTACACTGAAATTACCGACCGTTCTGGCCCGCGGATCCAGAGCTTTGGTTTGCACAGGTGGAAGTTCAGTTCTCCTGCCGCCGGATCACCGCTCAGAAGTCTAAGTTTGACCACGTCGTAGCCTGCCTCACCCCACAGTTTGCTGCCGAAGTACGGGATCTGTTGCTCAAGAGGGAGTCTCCCGATGACCAGTTTGAAGGAACAGCTCACGAAACAGACCACTGCTTCAGAGCAGCGTAAGCTTCAGTTGCTCTTCACTGGGGAAGAGTTAGGTGATAGGAAGCCAACCCAGCTTCTACGCAGGATGCAACAGTTACTTGGTAATCGACCGGGACTCACTGATACCTCTTTCCTCCAGGAGCTCTTCCTGCAAAGATTGCCCAGTAATGTATGCATGGTCCTAGCATCCACACCTGACACAACAGCTCTTGAGATATTAGCAGAGATGGCTGACAAGGCCATTGAGGTTGCTGCACCTTCCATAGCTAGTGTGTAGTCTAATGCATTACTTTCTGCATCATCTAGTGCCAGGTCGGCCACCCCAGTTGCCACTCCTGCGGATCTGTCAACAGAAATAGAGCAGCTCCGGCAAGAGATTGCTCTGTTACGCAACTCGCCCATTCCCGTTCGTCCTCCCATTCCAACACTCGTCCGTCTCGTCTTCCACAGACACCGCCAGCACCTACGTCTGACTCTACGGATTCATCAAATGACTCCTCTACAGCTCTTTGCTGGTATCACCGCTCTTACGGGGATCAAGCCCAGAAGTGCAGGCCCCCTTGCGCCCGGCAGTTAAACCCTCAGGCCGGTCACTTGCGGCAACCAGCGTCGCCGGCCAACAACCCCAAGGTCGCCTATTTTACAGATGAAATAGATCCTCTTCCCTCCGTTTTCTTGTCGACACTGGTGCACAGGTCAGTATTGTACCTCCCACCAGTTCAGACTGAGCAGCCAAGCAGAGGGATTATCCTCTTCAAGCCATTAATGGTACTAACATACCGACTTTTGGGGTACGCTCGCTTACACTTGATATCGGTCTACGTCGAACATTTCGTTGGGTGTTTGTCATTGCTGACATTCCCCGTCCAGTTCTTGGTGCAGACTTCTTGTACCATTTCAACTTGCTAGTTGACCTGCGACATAGTACTCCGTTGGATGCAACTACACAGATTCGAGTGCAAGGAATAGTCTGCAGGGACAACAAGTTGCACGTCTTCTTGTGGATAGTTCTAACCCGTATACAAGTTGCACGTCTTCTTGTGGATAGTTCTAACCCGTATACTCGCCTACTGTCGAAGTTCTCATCGGTTACTCAACCGTGCTCTTCCCAAAACCCAGTCAAACATACAGTCACACACCACATTGTGACAACAAGCCCAGCAGTATTTGGACGCACCCGTCGCTTGGCTCCAAAATGCCTACGTATTGCCAGGCAGGAGTTTGACCATATGTTGCAACTGGGCATAATTCGACCATCTTCCAGTAGTTGGGTGTCTCCGGTGCCCAAACACACACTGGGAGATTGGCGACCGAGTGGTAATTTTCGAGCACTCAACAAGGTTACAGTGCCTGACGGGTATCTAGTCCCCCATCTGCATGACTTCACTGCGACACTTCAAGGTACGACTATATTTTCACACATAGACTTAGTTTGCGCCTATCATTAAATACCTGTTGCACCGGAAGACGTACATAAAACTGCAGTTCGAGTTTGTGTGTATGCCCTTTGGGTTTCGAAACGCTGCACAAATGTTCCAACGTTATATTGACCAAGTTCTACATGGCCTGTCATTCTGCTATCGATACATTGATGACTTTCTCATCGCCAGCTCATTACCGGAAGAACATCTCGAACATCTTGGCCTAGTCTTACAGCGTCTTCATGATCATGGCATAGTGATCAACGTCCACAAGAGTAAGTTTGGTGTTCCCTCACTTGACTTCCTGGGTTATCATGTGGACTCAACTGGAACCCGGCCATTGGACAACAAGATTGAAGCCATTCGAGACTTTACAAGCCTACCTACCAGCGAAAGCTGCGTGAGTTCTTAGGCCTGGTGAACTTTTACAGGCGCTTCATTCCTCACGGAGCTTCTCTTCTGCAACCTCTACATGTACTTCTTTCCAAATCTTCCCCCAAGGAATTGGTATGGAGCGAGTCTGCCACCGCAGCTTTCAGCGCCACCAAAGATGACCTCGCTCAGGCCACCCTGCTAGTGCACCCGAAAGTTGGGGCTCCCACGAGCATTATGACCAATGCCTCCAGCACTGCAGTAGGAGCTGTGCTACAGCAGTTCATCAGTGGCAGCTGTTAGCATACTTTTCAAAAAATCTCAAACCGGCCGAAACTAGATATAGTCCGTACGATAGAGAGTTGTTAGCAATTTACATGGCCATCAAGCACTTCTGATACTTTATCGAAGGCCGCCAGTTTGACATCCTGACGGATCATAAGCCACTCACATTTGCACTAGCAAAGAAGCCCAACCGATTCGATCCTCGTCTGGCAAGACACCTTGACTTCGTCTCACAATTTACTACTGACATTCGTCATGTTAGTGGTGCAGGCAACACCATGGCAGATGCGCTGTCCAGACTGCGCCGAAGTCTACCACAGAGACACTGGCCCAGGTGTGTATTGTGGTAAGACTGCTAAGGCTGCAGCTCAAGCAGAGGAGGTGTTCAGACTGCGCGTACAAATTCTTCTCTGAAATTGGAGCAAGTACCCCTCTCTATACCAGATGGAACTACTTTATTGTGTGATGTGTCCACAGGATTGTAACGACCTGTGGTACCAGAGGAATTTCGTCATACAATATTTGATGCTCTCCATTCCCTTTCCCACCCTGGCACGTGAGCGACTCAGCGGCTGGTTACTCGTCATTTTGTGTGGCCTGGAGTCAACAAAGATGTCAGACAGTGGTCTCGTGCTTGCATGCAGTGTCAGCGTGCTAAGGTGCATCGCTATCCTCGCGCACCTCCTGGCACTTTCTCAACTTCTGACGCACGTTTCAACCACGTGTATGTTGACATTGTGGGACCGCTGCCTCCATCACAAGGATATACCTACCTGCTCACATGTGTTGACAGGTTTACACGCTGGCCAGAAGCTGTCCCTATTCAGAATATCGCTGCAGAAACAATGGCTCAGGCATTCATTGCCACTTGGGTAGCACTTTTCAGCAGGCCCGTCTCTGCCATTAAAAAAAGGGTCAGACCAGGAAGTGGGTGTGGTTTCGTCAAAAGTGGTGTAACAAATTAAAAAGTGGCAGTATGCAAGAGTTAAATATGTAAATATGACAGAAAAAAGGCTACAATAATTTAAGTAAATTTTCCAAAAATTTGCATGCGACGTTCATTTTGGCCAATGAAATCATTAGCAATTTCTTTCATTTCCAGTGCATCTGTTAGTTTAGCACCACACAGAAACATGCACACACAAAAAAAAATTATAGCTATTTGAAATGTTAAAAATACTTAACAATACACTTACAAAAGCATCCTCATCTTTTTTGGCAGCAACATGATTTAATTTCACAGCTTTTAAGCATAGAAAACAATGTACGCAATCTTCAGCTTCATTGTAGTGAAGCCAAGTCCACCGATCAAACCAACTAGCTTGAAAACTACGTTCCAAAATTGTCTTCTTCCCAAACTTTCTTTTCGGGAAGTTAAAGGACAACGGCTGATGCGGAGATTCCGGTAAATTATCGAGAAGATTCTTCTCGCGACTCGCTATTATAGTCGCGATGAAGCCATATCGAGACACTCCCGGTGGAAAGACTAGCGACACTTTACCAACAGAGGGAGGTACGATTTTTTTGCCGACCTTTACCCGGTAACTTATTAAATGTACACGCCCACCTTTTTCAAAAAAAGGTTCGACCAAGGTCGGACTGGTCGGACCATCTACTACGGCCCTGCTCTTCAGTACTCCTTCCACCGTCACAACTGATAGAGGTAGTCAATTGCACTTGTGGAAAGCCTTTATGGGATTACTTGGTACAAAGTATCTGCGCACTACTGCTCACCACCCCTGTGCGAACGGGTTGGTAGAGCGCCTCCACAGACAAGCCCCTCAAATGTCATCCTCAGCTGGAGCTTTGGACTGAGGCTCCTCCACTAGTTCTTTTGGGAATACGGACGTCCCTGAAAGAAGACATAGGCTGCACCACTGCCAAACTTGTGTATGGCACTACTCTACGCCTTCCCGGTGCTTTCTTCTCAGCACAACCGATTAACAATGACCAGCCAGGATATGTGGCAGATCTGCGAAGCAGAATGAGCTCTCTGAAAGCATCTCCTCCTCAACCACTGCCAGGTTCAATAGCTGATGTGAGTCGCAATTTCCAAGAAGCAACTCACATATTTATCTGCCAGAATGCGGTTCGCTAGCCCAAGGTCTTGGATCGTTCTTCCCACTACTTTACGGTAGATGTCAATGGTCACATAGATACCATCACCCTGAATCGATTGAAGCCAGCTTATATCAATGACAGTTTGTGTCTGGACACTCCTACTAGCTCTCAATCAACTACTCGTACTTGCACTCCTCCACTACCCCCACTACAACCCTCCCGCGAAACCACGGCCTCAAGTGAACATATTCTCAGTGACACACGCCCCACTCTAACAACGCCCTCACGTCGTTGAGTGCATTGGCTTTCCCACTTGGCTGACTACGCTCCCTAGTCTATCGTTGGGAGGTGAGTCCTGTTGTGGACCCTATACCAAGTGAACATTCATATATATTATACCACCTCACCTGTATCACGTGATTTAGTAGTTTTAGTAAGTTTTTGTCTCATGTCACTCTTCTGAATTGTACTTGACCTTTCAATAATACAGTAGAACCTCAGAGATCCGAACATCAGACATACGAATTGACCGGTTAACCGAACAGTGAAATGAACTTCACGATAGGTAAGGGTCGTCAATTCAACCAGCGCGTATACAGGGTTCTCCCCAGGATTTTTTCTAAGGATAGGGATCTTCATTTGTGGAGGGGGGGGGGGGGGGTGTAATAATAGTCATTAGTTACATTCTTCATGTGTGGTTGACCTGACCTTTGTTATAATATTCTCTATTTTTTAGGTGTGTTCTGCCAACTTATTTATTTCTACTTATATTGAATGAGATTTTTATTGATGAAGTTATGTTCCTACTCAATCAAAGATAGTGTAACTATTAGTGATGTTTTACAGAATAATTATGTATTGAGAATTACTACAAAGCTCACTAGATGTTTCACAATTCAACATTAATCCTTCTGCTTCGCATTGCAGCCCACTTGTCACATGCAGTGTCGTATGGAAAGTCAGAGGGACATGGTCCTTCTATAGAAATCATAAGGAGATGGTTTAAGTTTTTGTTGCTAAGTCGACTCCTCAAATCTGTTTTCACCCTGCTGAGAGTTGAAAAACCTCTTTTGCAGTCCACAGATGACATGGGAAGTAAGAGACCAATAGCTGCCAGCTTATAAAGATTAGGAAACATCAACTTAAGCTCAGAAACTTTAAGTAGATGGCCCATAAGCTCATGAGTAGACATTTTTTTAGTTCAAGATTTGAAGCCACCACGCTATTAAAAATCTTCAATTCCTGTCTGGCTGAATCTGGATCAGCAACATTATGAGCACCATAATGAGCAAGAAGGACCTCAAGTTTGTCCACTCCATGACGTGCTTGAAGAGATAGGTCTCTTGGAACTTCACTAGGATTGAAGATTTCAAATCCTTCCAGGAGGAGGAAACCTGGCACTGATATGGTCATTAAGAATACCCAAATATTTATTATATACATTATTCTTAAAATTTTCAGCCATGTTGCCACTAGGTTGCTGGATACCATACTGTTGGAGGTCATTTAATGCAGCAGGAAGACTCTGGAAATAGTCTCCAGCATTCAATAGTAACTTGTCTATTGTTTCCTTTGTGCCTTGTACTAATGGTTTCACCATTGTAAAATCTATGTTTTGTTTTTGAAATGCTCGAGACAAGCATGCCAATGGTGGTAAAATATCAGAGAACATATATAGAGCAGCAATAAACTCATATTTCTTTAAAAAGGAAGCAAGGCCAGCAGCTTCAGCACTGCTTCTTTCCTGAGCTTCCCTCTCTAGACTAAGACAGAAGGAAAGGATTTTCGAAGGTGACTTACTGCTTTGTCATGCGACAACCAACGAACATCTGTAGCCTGCACAAGATTAACTCTATCGTCATGCAGAACTTCCTGTATTTCTTTAAGTCCTGCTGTTCTCACTGGTGATTTTTTATAAAACCGATAAAGCTGGTCAAGTACATCTTTAAATTTTTTCAAATAAGGAATTTCATTAGCTGCTTGACCACAAGCTAATGCCAGTCGGTGAGCAATACAATGATTGGAAACCAGGAAAGGAACCTTGTCTCGGAGAAGCTTGGACACACCTCCCTTCTTACCCAACATTACCGAGGCCCCATCACTACCCAAGCCACAAAAACAATGGAGCATTTCAAGATTCAAGTCAGTACAGAGCTTGCTTACAGCATCAGCAATTGTAACTGCAGTGCCATTAAATAGCCCCATTATTTTAAAAAAGCTAGAAATCACCTCTCCACCAACAAGGTACCGACTATACACAATTAGCTCCTTGGTCACTGACACATCTGTAGTTTCATCCACACACAAAGCAAAGAAAGGAGACTGTTGCATATTTTGAGAAATTGGTTCAGCAACAGTATCACTCAGACACTGCAGGAGCTCTTGCACACAGCGTTCAGATGTGTAGTGGGCATTACCACCAACATGCAAGTCTGACAGGTAACTCGCTCCCAGCGACTTACTCAACTCCAATAAAGGGACAACATTGGTTGTATGTGGAATTTCTCTATGGGTTAGGAAGTACATGCATTTCAGTGCACCTATGAAGGCCTTCCTCTGGGAAGAAACTACCTGTTGTAAAGACATTGCAATGCCTCCATCTTTCTTTGCTGAACAAAGATCAGCCTCCATCTGGACAGCGAACAGGTGAGAATTACACTTAGCATGCTTAACTAAGCTAAGTCTAGTCAATGTCCGGCAAGGTACATCTACCCAAACTGCCCGTCCAACTCTTGCCTTGGCCGGTCTATGACTGTGCTTACGGCACAAAGAACAAAGCATACCTTCACCCTCCTCGGCAACAAGCATCCAGTGAAAATCTTCATTCCATTTTGCGTCAATTCCAGTCTTTCTATGCTTTCCTGTGCCGGTAGAACACCCGGGGACTTCGTCCGCTCGCTTTGACATTTCACTACTACTAGACTTAAGACTAACTCGATCTTGAAGAGCTCTTGCAGAAAATAAGCAGCTTCCAGCAATTTAGACGGGAAACGTGTACGCGCGTGCGCAGTAAAATTTAGCTTACCTCCTAAGCGTAGCGGGCGCTACGCTTGAAGCAACGTAAGAGTAGCAGCCCGCTACACAAAAATGGCCTGGGGAGAACCCTGGTATAGCGGGCTAAAGCGGTGTGGTAGCAGTATGGTATGGCTTCCAGTTCTATTCCTGATTTAAAAAGGAAAAGAGTGATTACAACAATAGAGAAGAAGCTTGAAATCTTGAAAAAAATTGATCAAGGAGTATCTTTGGCTGCTGTTGCTCAAGAGTTTGGACTTGGGAAGTCCACAATTTCAGACATTAAGAGGGACAGAAAAAAATTGAGAAATTTGCAAGTGAAGTAGTGGACTCTACTTGTCTGAAGAAGAGATGCATGTTTCATGTTTGAACTGTATGTATAAGAAATATTTGAAATTCAAAGGTTATGATGAAATTGTTCAGAGTTACGTACATTTCACAGTTACATACACCTTATTTCCCAAGGGGTACGTAACTATGAGGTTCTACTGTATAACTTTGTCAGTCTGACTAAATACTGTAGGGAAGTGTAGCTAGATAACCGCTAAGCAGCCCCACAGCCTAAAGATGTGGAGTGATGGTGATCTTGTCGGTCTACTTTGCGAATGCAGGGCTATCCAGGACCGTCTTCCAAAAACAAATCACAATACTAGTCAGCAGCAGCAGCTATCACGCTCCTTCGCCAACGTGATGTTTCAAGGCCAAACAAATGATGCTCTACAACTACTATCGAATAAGGGTAAGGGCAGTCTCCTCCAGTTGAATGATGTTGCTGGTGATTCCACTGTGAAAGAAATCTTGAAGAGCAAGCATCCCAGTGGCATATCAACCATGCCGGAGTCCACTATCAATGGTACACCACCTGATTTTTATCCATTCATCTTTGATTCTATTGATACTGCACTCATCAAATCGACTTCTCTCAATACTAAAGGGGCTGCTGGGCCATCAGGACTGGATTCCTTTGCCTGGCGGAGACTATGCACTTCTTTTAAAACTGCCTCCTATACTCTCTGCCAGTCACTTGCCCTAGCTGCAAGAAGATTGTGTACTGAATATGTAGATCCTACTTGTGTCCATCCCTTGCTTGCCTGCAGACCCATAGCTCTGGACAAGGATCCAGGCGTGAGACCTATCGGAATTGGTGAAACTTCAAGGAGGATAATTGCTAAGGAGGTCCTGTCAGTGACAAGAGGTGACATCCAAGATGCTGCTGGCTCCATCCAGTTATGTGCAGGACAGATAACAGGGGTTGAGTCCGCAGCTCATGCTGTGCAGGAGTGCTTCAAGTGAGATGACACAGAAGCAGCCCTCCTAGTGGATGCTAGCAATGCCTTCAACTCACTAAACCGGGAGGCTGCTCTAAACAACATCCGTTTTCTCTGTCCCTCAATATCAACCATGCTAATCAACACCTACAGAGTCCCAACTGAGCTGTTCAAATGGTGAGGTGATTTACTCGAGAGAGAGAGAGAGGGGACCACACAGGGTGACCCCTTGGCAATGCCCATGTATGCTGTAGCGACCATCCCACTCATCATGAACCTACCTGACTCAGTCACTCAAGTATGGTAAGCTGATGATGCTTCTGCCTTAGGCTCTATCACAAACATCTGAAACTGGTGGGACAAACTTACCAACATCGGCCCATCATTTGGTTACCATGCCAACCCAGCCAAAAATGGCTGGTTACCAAGGACACACATCTCTCAGAAGCCATCACTGCTTTTTCTTCCAATGTCAATGTTACAAGTGTTGGATATACACATCTGGGTGTTCCTCTAGGCACCACAGAATACATCAATCATTCCCTCTCCAAGAAGGTGGATCAATGGTGCAGCGAGCTGAGATTACTCTCGGAGATAGCCATCACACAACCACATGCTGCCTTTGCAGCATTCAGCCATGGTTTCCCTAGCAGATGGTCGTATCTCTCTGGATGTGGGGCCCTGACCAGTTGTAAGTTGGTGAGGAATAACCCCAGCAGATGATCAGTCGTGCAATGCAACGAAGGACCAGGAAGTCAGTCAACTTGATATTAACTTGCTGTGACACTAGCTCGCTTGCAGCCTTGAAGAACAGCCCAAAGGTGCGCACTCTCTAATGCATGTTATACACTAGAGTCAGCAGAGGTTAACTTTCTTCAACTTTTACAATGACTACACCAATGATTTAAATAAGGATAACTATGGCATAGAACTTAGTGGGTGACCGTGGTTGTGAATATCATTAACATACATAATTGGAAAAGGGTAGACATAGGAAAAACAAGTAAACATCTAGGTGACAATCAACAGTTATTAACACCTTTGGACTTGGAAATTTCTGGAGGCAGGGCCAGTCTGTTAAGTCTGGGTGGGAGTCCCAGACACTCGAAGACTACCAGACATCAGTATTCATTTTCAACCCCTGGAGAACATTATACGTACTGTTTTCATCCCAACAGTCACAGGAAGACCGCCACCCAATGACACCGACAAAGACATGTTCGCTTTGCCTGCCCGATTGGGGGGCTTGGGTTTATGCAATCCACTTGGACAGTGTGACCTTGAGTTCTCTGCATCAACCGCAATTTCTGGGCCACTGAAAGATCTGATATTACAAAAACAATCAGACTACTCGTACGAGTGCCTTGCTGCCCAGATCAACGAAACGTCAACCATCAAGCAGCTGAGACGAGAGCAATCCATACTTGCAGCTGAAGAACTGAAACAACGCCTCTCTCCAACAGGTGCGAAGGTGCTGGCACTTCCAAGTGAGAAAGGTTCCTCAAATTGGTTAACATCTCTTCCAATTGAGGAGTTCGGCTTTAGCCTACACAAAGGCGCACTCGTGGACGCCCTGTCCCTTCGCTATGGTTGGCCTCCCTCAGGCACTCCCACCCACTGTGTCTGTGGAGAAAATTTTTCTGTACATCATGTGCTGTCGTGCCCTCGTGGTGGCTTCCCCTCAATCTGGCACAATGAGATAAGAGACGTTACTGCCAACCTGCTAACTGAGGTATGTCATGATGTCATGGTAGAGCCTGATCTACAACCTTTGACAGGTGAAGCCATGTCTCACAGAACCTCCAACTCAAATGAGGCAGCAAGACTAGACATCGCAGTGAATGGCTTCTGGGGTGGCCGATACAAGAAGACATTCCTGGATGTAATGATTTTTAACCTGCATGCCTCGTCAAACAGCAACACCAGCATCAACAACTGCTACAGGAAGCACGAAAAGGAAAATAAGAGGGCCTACGAACAGCGCATTCTAGAAGTCAAACACGCATCGTTCACACTAATTGTCCTTTCTGCAACAGGGGGAATGGCCAAGCAGTCTACTTCAATTTACAAAAGGCTAGCATCCCTTCTAGCAGATAAGTGGGACCATAAGTACAGCCAAACCCTCTACTGGCTACGCTGCAAACCATCAATGTCTCTCTTGAGGTCAGCTATCCAGTGCATCCGTGGGGCTCATTCTTCTCGAAGACACGCCATCCGATGCCCCACCCAAACAGACTTAGTCAGCAACGAAGCACAACTAACAAATCAATGACTACTTTTGCTTTCTGTTTTTCTATTTTCACATTTGATCTTTTACTCTTAAAAAACAACAACAAAAAAAACAAAAAACTACGCATGCAAAACGCTCATTACACGTGCAATAAAGGCCAGGGCAAGTACGGGCGTAGGGAACCTCTGACTGAAAAAGAGGATGGATAGTGATAGTAAGGGAGAGATTTCTGCTAGAGGAGAGACAAGTCAGATGCCTACTGCCACTTATGGGGCAGCAAAGTATAAGACGAAGTAGTAAGTTAATGAAGCAAATGTAGAGCCAGGTAGTTTGTCTTCAGCTAGCTATGAGCACCTCCTACTGAATCATAGATTTCAAACCAAATGGACCAAAAAGTGGCCATAATATTTTCAATTATACTTAATTATAATATGTAGGAACCGACTGGCTAAAGCTGCCTGTATCTTCCAGAAAATGGAGACTGTTTTAGGGGAAAATGAAATACCATGGGACTACTGTGTTAAGAACCTTGCAACCTATTTTTTTGGCTGTCCTTGCCACATTGTACACAATACATGTTTGAAGGCTTATGGGATCTTCCAGCAGGTAAATTGAAATCAATTAGTTGTTATCTTTCTTTTTGACAATGTAACTTAGGCCACTGGATTTGATGTGGAAGACTTGATGGTGGATACATAATTATTACTACTTTGATAAGAGCATGAAAAGAAAGAATGGATTGTCGGAGCAATGCTCTTTTTGTAATCTTGAATTTTGGTAGATTATCAAGCATGTCAGTACTAGTTGACTCAGTTTAGAAACTGTTATATCAAGGACTCTGCAGCAATATCCAGCCTTAAAATTCTACTTCATTTCTGAGTGTACGTATGGCCAAATTATCTTTGTTTTAAATTGTGATATTTCGTATGCAGTACCTCCATTAGCCAGTGGTAGAACGAGTCGTCTTGCTAACATTTACTCAAATCCAATGACAGAGGTGTTCCTGTTGTTTTTCCAACCGTCTATTTAACTTTTCATTGAACAAAAACACAGCATTGTCGTTTGGATGTGCTCTGGACACATCTTGCAACTTTCAAATACCCAGACAGCTCTACAGTATTTAACTAATTAACTAAAGTTGCTTTGTTAGTTCTCACTCTACCTCACTCCAATGTTGAAGAGGAACGTATTCTTAGCATGGAATCCAAGAATAAAACAAAGTTTCGGGGGAGTCTTCAGATGGATGGTACTCTCTCTAGTATTTTGATTCTAAAAAGGGAAGATATTGAGCCTTGCCACCAGTTTGATCCTTCATATATTGTTTAAGAAACTGCAAAGAGAGCTACTATGGCTTACAATAAAATTCACCAAAAATAACTGTCATGTTTATTCTTTAATAACTTCACAATCAATCATGCATTCCTCACATTCTCACTCCAATTTAATGAATTCTCCAGCTTTTTTAACACTTTCTCACTCATAATTAAAAAAATTAGGTTGAGAGGTCTGACATTAGGCCAGTTATATAAGATATCTGCAATATTTTAGCCCTGAAGTAGATTCACTGCCATCAGGAGTAAAGCAGCAATGTACTTCTTTAAGTCTGATACATCAGTCTTTCAGAAAACCCACCCTCTACATCAAAGTGTAAGTTTTGTTGTAAAGCAATGCATTCATTTCTGTACAATCACTGCATAATTTCTAGTATTGAACGAGCACCACTAAAATTTTAGTGATGTATAATCCAGAAATTCAGCATGTAATAATATAACAGTGATTATACTTCACATTTATGTTATACCACAAAAATATTAAGCTGCTTAATCTCTCTAAATGCTTGCTACCAATAGTATGACCTTGTAGAGAGGTTTTACTGTAATAAGTTTACCTGATGGATTTCTATTGTTGTCAGCATTAGGTGAAGATTCATGTGATCTAAATGGATTAAGTGGTCTGCTACGAGGTTCATTGGTAAATCCAGTTGTGCCTAAATATCACAATTAACACAACAAGAACGTATTATAAACTGGTAGTGTTACTAAACCAATAGAAGATGCATATTAGTATACAATAATTCAATCACAACTTTAACGAAGAATTGATAACTAGAGCACTAAGAGTGCAAACCCTCAGTGTTAGTTAATAATGCTCTAATTTGCAAAAATGTCACTATTGCTGAATAACAAAGTTCTTAAATTTTCAGTTTGTAATAGTAATAGTTTCTGTTCTATTTATGATTATAAATTTTAACTTGTGTAGCTAGGGCATTTAAAATTGACCTGCTACAGTGTGCTACAGGATCCTCTGCTCCCTTTCAACTCATTAGTGACCAGAAGAAGACCAGCATCGGTGGCAAACCTTGTAGTACATACGGAGACACCTTCAGAGCAGCAAGCTCACAGATACTGTCTGAGGAGAAGACAGGCAGAACATTGAATGGTAGCTTTATTATATCTCTCTCCTTCTCGTTTTTTTTTTTTAATTTATATCTCCCTCACAGTACGGGTGTTTCCCGTGAGGGGCCTCTATGGCCTACAAGGTCCCTCGGGGGAAACCATGATCTAGTGTACCTTATATTTTTCATCTCTCCTTTCTCTGTTTAGGATCCACATTCACTCGCTACACTGTCAGTCACCACTAGAAGGCCATCCTAAAGGCCAAAATATTATGGTTTAAATTCAGCTTCACAAAACCTTTTGAAATCACGCCATCTGCACTAGCCCTGAACTTTGTGTTCACATTTAGGAGTCTTTCTGTCCTTAGCTGTCTCTCTCTTTGCTTACTTGCCTACTTCCCTCTACCTCGTGTATAATATGGAGCATCTATTGCATCTAGAGAAGTCTCACGTTTTCAACTTATCCCCAATGTTTGAATAAACACTTAATCTCAATGCAATGCATGATACAAATGTATGTTCTTTAATTCAATGTATGAAACTAGTTGTAAATTTATCTAATAAGTGAGTCTCCGACTCTAGGTCATTTGTTGCCCAGAAATTCACAGAATTTAAGCATTTCTTTATTGTCCCCTATTACACGAGGGGGAAACCATTCAACAAACAAAGTAATGAGGCCTTGTCATTCTCCTCTGCCTTTTCATGGAACAGCATCAGGAGTATTGAACTAGCACCACTAAAACTTTTAGTGATGTATATTTCAGAAATCCAGCATGTAGCTAATTTAATAGTGAATGTTCAGGATCGGCAAACTCCCTCGAACAGGCATCTTCAGCAAGTTCCTCTGATCCAGCCAGCGGAGAGACATAAACTTTGTCACCCTTTAAACTTGTATCACTCGTACTCACTTTGTTTACATTTTGTTAATGACACTTTACCGGACACAAACTCATAATGATATTCATACTCTCCTTCTACCCACACTATCTTGTATCATCGTCACTACATAAATGTAATGTAATAATGTGCAAGTTATTGATCTGAGTTAACCCTAATAAGATTATAACCGTGCGTTACGCCCTTACAAGATTCTTTGGTAGGGTCTACAACGACGGCAAGTATCCGTCTTTCCTGCCCTAGACTTGTGCGGCGCATCACCTTATTCAAGTTAGGGAAGACTCGGGTCAATTCTGGGTCTTCGAACACCAAGCTCGATTGCCCACAGCTCGAGGAAGTTACGCCCCCTCGGACAGTGAATATACTTCACATTTATGTTATACCACAAAAATAGTAAGCTGCTTAATCTCTCTAAATGCTTGCTACAAATAGTATGACCTTGTAGAGAGGTTTTACTGTAACAAGTTTACCTGACGGATTTAGATTGTTGTCAGCATTAGGTGAAGATTCATGTGACCTAAATGGATTAAATGGTCTGCTACGAGGTTCATTGGTAAATCCAGTTCTACCTAAAAATCACAATTAACACATCAAGAACATAATATGTTTACTATGACCTTGTAGAGAGGTTTTACTGTAACAAGTTTACCTGACGGATTTAGATTGTTGTCAGCATTAGGTGAAGATTCACGTGACCTGAATGGATTAAATGGTCTGCTACGAGGTTCAACGGAGGATTCAGTTGTACCTAAAAAAAATCACAAATAACACATTATGAACATATTATTTATATTATAAACTGGTAGTATTACTAAGCCCATAGTTTTTGTTATTATGCAATAGTTCAATTGCAACTCTGATAAAGAATTGATAATGATACATTAAACATATTAGTGCAATTGGTAATGAATCACAAAATGTGTGAATCACCAGAGGTACTTTTATTATTACCAAATCATTTGTCAGACCAGAAGAATAATTTAACACGAGCTACTCAAAAAATTTGAATATTGAGGTTTATTTGTGGTTTTCATAATCACTGATTTCAAGTTTCTTAAATTGCTGCGTATAATGAATCGTAGAGCTCCCAGTTTGATCTAACTGCAAGTAGCAACATGCAAGTCAACTGATCTAGACAGCATAATGTTGACTAACAAGCAATGGAAAACACTACATTAATTTCTTGTAACAATTACAAAGGGGTGTCTCCTTCCCCCTAGATCTGCTCTTGGTATGGTATAGATGAGTGGGAGAGTTCTCCCCTTGCCTTTTTGAGCCCATCTATATTGTTATAAATACAATCACCTCTCATACTTAAATGGTGATGATATGCTTTAATATGCTTTATACTGTGGTATGAAGAACTTATTCACAGACACATTGATGGCATTTTGAGTATCAAGGGCCGTAAGCTCAGGAGAGTGAAATTAATCACCTCGTTAATTGTATCCATTTAACTCGGTGTTTGTTAATGTCTGATTCTGAGTGCAGAAGCCTTCCTCATGGTGGTGGTATTCATGTTTTTCTTCACAAATTCCTTCAAAAGCTGTCCAATTTGGTCTGCTTAATCTGGTCCGCCATCATCCTTTTCAGTGTAAGTATCCGTGTTGGACTCCTGACTAGTGTTAAAGATTTTTTAATGGATCATGTACTAAGCATGTGCATTCTTCAGTCACTGATTTGCGGTACATGTTGTATTGATCTCTTCAAATTGTTTCCACAGCACGCACTGTGGTTGCTACAGATGCACTGATGACGTGAGTATCGAGGGCCATAATCTCAGCAGAGTGATCCAATAAGGAAATACCCATCACATTAATGACATCCATTTAAGTAAGTGATATTTCCCCGAATGTTTTTTGAGTGCAGAAGCCTTACTCATGGTGGTGGTCATGTTTTCTTCATAATGAGCTCCCTTTTAATTTCTTTCAAATTCATTCAGAAGCCGCCATGCCTAATCGGGTCCGCCATCATCCACTTCCTGAATGCAGAACGATTCTCATTCAGACATACAGCACCTCCAAAGCCCTTCACTAGAACTGGCTAATATCCACTTTGCACTAACTAGATTTTATCATTTGCAAGAGATTTCACACCTTGAGTGGGTGGTGGTACCTACCCCTAAATGACTTTACGCATCTAGATGATTATCTGTACAAATGTAAGTCTTTAAGCCAACTGGCTATGGGAGCTATTGTATCAAAGTGACTCTAGCACATTAATTGCCATATGATTCACCTGCCACTCTATTACATGGCACAAAGCTCTGCTTGATGCCTAGGTTAGAAAAATGAAGATTTCAAAATGAAGACATTTGGTACGGGTCCGGCTAAAAAGGTGGTATCGAGCGAAAATAGAAAAATCAATTTAAGTGACATCTTTACTGATCATACAGTGAACGACATCAATTTAAGGAACAAACAATACAAAAGTGTAATTTCACTGCGGGATATTGGCTCAATAATGTTGAGGACTGTCCGAGTGATTTCGGGACAGTTGACAAGTATTGTAACTATGTAAGCTAAGGTTTCAACTTTAAAATTATTAAATTTAAACTCTTTCACCATTCTTGACTAGTAGCCTGTCATAATTTCTATTTTGTACGTCTCATTTGTTGTATGTTATAAAATTGTAAGAATTCAGATGTGAAGTTATGTATATTGTAGATGCAATAGTATAGCTATGTACATAGAACACACAATACAAGTGGTGTGCACATGCATTAATGGTGAACATTTTAAAACATCAAGAGTAATGCACATAATGTCAACACTTTCAAATTTATGCCATTAAAATTAGTTTATACCTTTCATATGTACTTAAATCTATCTCATTCTCTTTTTCTTCTTAAAAAACTGTTCTTAGACATAATTTTTAAAAGTATAATGTAATATTTCCTGAAATTAATGTTTTAGTTCCTATTAACAATGATGTTAAGGTACAGAAAAACCAATTACACTTATATAATATATTTCTTTCACTCCTGGAAATGAATTCTTGCCAAGTATTTTGTGGTTCATGTCAAACTTACCAACTAAGTCTTGGTCAGCAAGTGATGATTGACGTGATCGAAATGGACTGACCAATTTATTATGATCTTCACTGGAGAATATTTTCATATCTATTAGATCACAACAAATTTATCAACTTTTGAACAAGTAATTTTTGTAGTAATATAAACTAGTAATGGTATAAGTAGTCAATACATATTTACACTATTGTGTAAGGTTCAAATTGTAAGGTGAGCAATAACAATTCTAACTTGAATAAGACTAGTACAGTATTTAATAAGCCAGATAAAAGTACAAAATGGATTGTGTATATTAATGGCTTACAAGATATCTTGTGATAAATCAGTCCTGGACGTTTATAGCAAGTCCAGTTTATAGCATTGTAAAGCAAGTGGACTGAGCAAGGTAGTTTAATAAACTTTGGCATACTTTTATGATTGATACAGGGTTAGTCCCTCCTTCTCTCATTAAAAGATATCTTTCAAGCGTATGGTTTCTTTTAATACAATATACAGTTTAAATAATTCTAGCATTAACATTAATTTGTGTACTTAAAACATTGTTTTCAAAGTCTTCAACAGCTCGAGAGGAGATGTTGCTGTCAACCTAACCCAATAATTACATCACTCATGTTTTTTTTTTAATGTGCTTTTATTTTTTAACACATTTACCAAATGGATCAAGACTATTGACATCACTAGGTGAAGAACCATGTGTTAACCATGGGATAACGCTATCAGGAGGTCCATGTGGGGTGACTGTCTTATCTAAAAAATCACAAATTTATATCAATAATTATTTGATAATGTTTTGTGTCCGCAAATAATATAAATTTTACTGTCCTAAGATCTGTCAATATTATTATATTATTGTCCAGTAGCTACATTGTAAGCCAGAGGATGGATTAATAATGATAAAATGCATTAGCATTGTGTATAATATTCTAGTATAGCACTAAACTCATCGAGCGAAAATAGAAAGATAAAATTCATAAATCACTTCTCAAAATAATCCTGTTACATATTGGGAGTCTTATAGTGACATCCGAGTACATTCTAATATGTAATTAAAATAAATTATATCACTTCTACATGAAAACAATTATTATGTCATTATAACATATGAATCAAGTTACCATTTATCTTTAAATCGTCTGAAAAATCTATAAGGTTCTCTATTTGTCCAGGATCTAAAATTACACAGGATGAAATATAGACAAAATAAGAATAATGAAGTGACTATTTTTGGTGTCTGTAGATCTCTGAGATGATTGAACATTCAATGAACTACTACCATCTTTGTCAACCTGTGATCCAACATTTTTGGGATCTAAAAAATGTGTAGGATGAAATAGCACAGTAGTAAAAGATAATAAAGTTACCTTTGTCAGCACCTGTCTTTGCGTGAAACCTCTGAGGGTATGGATCATTTAATGAGCTACTGCTAGCTATGTTTGCCTGTGATTCAACATTTTTAGGACCTAATAATTAAATATGATGAAATAGGTCAGTTGTCAAATACTAGAGCACTGAAGTGCAAACCCTCAGCGCTAGTTAGCTAGTATGATAAAGAAAATAATAACAAAGGAAAAGTGTAGAAACAAAAAAAAGAAAGATAAGTGGCCTGAAGAGAGGCAGGAAAGAGAAAAAGACAATAAAGAGGGACAAAAGAAAGAGGAATGAATGAAAAAGGTAGGAAGAAAAGAAAAAGGAAGAAGAAAGAAAAAAAACAGTAAATGAAAGAAAGAGAAAGAAAGGAAAAGGTACTAAAGAAATAAAAACAGTAGGAAGAAAGAGGAAAAATAAAGAAAAATAAGGCAAGAAGACAAAAGGAAAAATAAAATGAAAAAAAAAGATGAGACTTTTTAGGTTAGGTATTTGCTCACTTAATAACTACGCAACACAACACCTAACGCTGAATGCATGTAATTGTTAGCTATTTAAAGGTGATTTGCAACCTGCAAACTGGCTCAGGTGACAAGCAAGTTTTTTAAGGGGCGGTTCCCGCTGTAAGCCTACGATCGCAGGGCTCTGGAAAGACTGGCTTTTTTCTGGAAAATGAATCCAAAATCAAAATTCTGGCATATTAAAATAACTTACTTCATGAAATACTGCTGTTTGATGCCGCTTTCAGAGCCTGGCTGGTTCCTACCTTCCAGAAGTGCCTGTTGACAGACAGAGTGACAGAATGACACTAGGACTACTGTAACCCTCTTGCGCATGCGCACTGAGGATTAACTAGAGCGCTGAAGTTCAAACCCTCAGCGCTAGTTAGCTAAGTAATAGTTAGAGCATAAGCGCTTGGGTACTGGTGCATTTAGTGCACTGAAGCCCAAGGGCCGTAGGCCCGAGGGCTTTGTGCACTAAATCCACCAGTACCTAAGCGCATGCTCTAACTATTTTAGATCCGGTTTACCCAGAGGCCTGCCCAGTTTCCACTAGCAACTTTGTTTATCAGCATTTTCGGTGTCAAGCGAATTCTTCCGTGTTTCCGACCCAAAATTAAAATTCAATTAAAATTCAATTGAAGCGGCGCCAGAAAGTTTACTTTAGCATTGTAGCTGCCAGCTGTTATCTCCAGATACTCTACCTGGGCTGCTCTGCAGTAAGCAGTAAAGCAGCTAGCTATGGTAAACTCCTGTGGTACCAGAGCCACAGGAGAGTTATATGATAGGGCTGGTCCCATATAGGTGGTTATGAGAGAGTAGTAGACCCTCCCATATCCGGCCTCACATAACCTGCTCCCTGCTTTATCCAGCCTATTCTATTAAACTAAAACTCAAAAATAGCAATACCCCAAGGGTTGTTAGTATGCACAGTTCATATACCTAAAGGCAAAAAATAGTGCACACTTACCAAGTTAGTACACCTAGTAACAATATAGCAACGGGTTCTAATATGATAAAGTGATTTGCAACCTGCAAGCTGGCTCACTTGACTGAATGACTGAATGACAGATTGACTACTATATACCCTCAGGCGTATGTGCACTCAGGGTTAATGACAGGTTGACTACTATATACCCTCAGGCGCATGCGCACTGAGAGTTAATGACTGACAGGATGACTACTATAACCCTCTGGGTGCATGCGCGCTGAGGGTCAATGACTGACAGGATAACTACTATAACCCTCAGGGCGCATGCGCGCTGAGGGTAGTTACCATTTGTAGAATCCTTTGAATCTGCAGGAAATCTCAGAGAATATTTCTCATTGAAAGAGCTAATTCCAGCTACTCTTGACTCTGATCTAACTTCACTGGGATCTAAAATAAATGATATAAAATAAAGAGAATTAATAATTGGCATTCATGAGCAAGTACTAAATCAAATAAGTCGGTGCTACAATGTTGTAGTGCCACAATTCATATAAGTTTCATTTACTACAATACAAAGGCATTATAGGCTAGCAAGATGTTCTCAGTATCACATCTTATTGAACCAATTACTTTAGCCTATTGTTGATATTTTACCATTTACAAACCCTATATGTAACCAGAATAGTTGAGTTAGGAGTTGCTCAATTAAAAAACACTCTGCTTGAAAGTTAAACAAATGTTACATACAAGTTAAGCATACTAAGTTGATATTATATATTTTTTTATTAATTAATGAGAAAATTATTTTTGTTTAAATGAAACCATGAAATGTTTAAATAAAAAAACCTTTAATTTGAACCCATAGTAAAAACTTGATGAAAATGAAACGATGAATTGATTTAGTTCAATGAAAATGTTTCCATAAAATACTAATGCCCTTTAATGAAGAAGTTACCAAAGCCTATTGGGACTATAAATTCTGATATCATTAATCAAGTTGCTGCAGACAACGGATATGTTATAATAACAATTATAAATATCAACTGAGTTCTGTAGTGCCCCCCCTGACCTACCCACTGTGAGTACATTCTATTTAATTCACTTAATTTTATAAAGTTTAACTTCTGGTGGTGAATTAGCATAAATTTAAAGTTAGGTTATTTTTTAAACAAATGTTTAGTGCAGTGTGCTACAGGATCCCATGCTCCCTTTAAACCCATTAGTGCCCAGAATAAGACCAGCATCGGTGGAGAATCTGATAGTACATGCGGAGACACCTTCAGAACATTTTTCAAAATGTTAATCAACATTTGTTATGTACAAAGTCATATTTAGTCTTATATTTTCTCTCTCTTCTTCCTCTCTCCTTTACTCTTTTCCCCCTCTATCTGCATGAAGTATTTTGCAACTATGGAAGCTATTGCCTGACTGAGTTGGGTTGAGCACAGGATTCAGTGGATTGTTGCTAAATGCCAGGAAAGACACCTTACAGAGGATTGAGGATTTCACTGCAGAAGCTACCCAATATCATCATACTATAGTTGCTCACTACTGCTGCTACACAATCAAGTACTAGCTACCGTAGGCGAAGCACCAAGAGTAGATGTGATAGGAGCAGTAACAGGTGTATTAATACCAAAAGACAGAGGTAAAAGAATGAGGGGATGAAATAGGTGAATTTTCATGGGCATGAACACTTAAGCATGAAGAATAAGGCACAGAATCAGCGAGATCAGCAAAAATTTCTTCAGTTCTATGCCTTTTGTAGGTAATCATTCTGTGGTGAAGAGTCAACTGAAATTTCAGCTTAATACTGTTAATGCATTACAATCAGTTGAAGAGTTATGTGTGAACACAGGAATAAAGTAGGCCATTGGGAATAATTCTAGTATACACTTTGAAAAAAAAAAAGTCAACTTGTTTCGAGATGGCTGCTCAAGCCACAGATACTTTCCCTTACTGTGGCATACCAATCAGGTAGTAGAGTCAGTGGCAAGAGAATCTTACAGGTGCAAGTGAAGTCCAGTGTCCCCTTCTTCATCGTCATAATGTTGTTGGTGCCTTGACTTACTACTGCTTTGCTAAATGTGACAAATATTTCTTTGCGATCTGCACAGTCGATCAATGCAACCCTGTCAGAGAGGAAGTTAAAAAGTTCTTCTTATTGGTTGAATGATGTAAAAAATCTGGCTAGTTCTGTCTTGATCAGTTGCCTTATTTTTCACATCCCCTTACCTCTCCTCTCCCTTACTACTTATTTGATGCTGTTAGGTATCAACCGTTAAAAGAATCCCAATTCTTAATGACATGGAGGATGATGTTACATGCATTATCATTGAAAGTGGTAATGTAGATAGTGGGCATAAAAAGTACAACAGCAGCACTATTAAGTATTTTGACATGAAAGCTAACAACAGACTCAATTTGTGTGATCTGGACCAGAATAGTCAATTTTTTCCCAGTCATAGTTTCTCCTGCTGATAGAGGAAAGTATGGGTGATTTTTATGGTTGAAGAAAGTATTCATGTCAGCCTTCCTGTGCTGCATAGCAATGTAAAGGCATGAAAAGAGTTCCTCATAATTTTTCAGTGTAAGTATCCGTGTAGCTGTCTTACACATGCTTTTAGGTGTTGGACTCCTGAATAGTGTTAAGGATTTTTTAATGGATCATGTACTAAGCATGTGCATTCTTCAGTCACTGATTTGCGGTACATGTTGTATTGATATCTTCAAATTATTTCCACAGCACGCACTGTGGTAGCTACAGTTGCACTGATGATGTGATTATCGAGGCCCGTAAGCTCAGCAGAGTGATCCAATAAGGAATCACCTATCATATTAATGATATCCATTTAAGTAAGTGATATTTCCTCAAATGTTTTTTTGAGTGCAGAAGCCTTACTCATGGTGGTGGTATTTATGTTTTCTTCATAATGAGCTCCCTTTCAATTTCTTTCAAATTCCTTCAGAAGTCATGCCTAATCGGGTCCGCCATCATCCACTTCCTGAATGCAGAAAGATTCTCATGCAGACCTACAGCACCTCTAAAACCCTTCACTACCATTTAGAACTTTCAGTGACTCAACATAAAGATAAAAATTTTGTGTTCTCAGTGAGCTCAGAATAACATACCCAGAATTTCCATTTTGAGCTTGAATAGGATTTTAAGTTTTTTTTTGCTATTATCCAGTTTACACTAACTAGATTATCATTTGCAAGAGATTTCACACCTTATAGAATGAGTGGGTGGTGGTACCTACCCCCAAAACGACTTAATACATCTTGATGCTTCATGAATACTTGTACAAATTTGTTGCTTTTATCTGCTATGTTCACTTCTTATCAAAATAAGTCATTAAGCCACATAACTGTGGGAGCTATTTAGTCTAAGAGACTCTATCAGCTCTAATTGCCATAATTATGGTTCACTCAGCACTCTTAGACAACCTATTAGAAAGTTTCCGTTCACTTGGCACAAACCTCTGCTGGATGCCAAGGTTTAGAAAATGAAGATTTCAATAGGAAGACATTTGGTGTGGCTACAAATGCAGATCCAGCTCAAATGTAGGGGAGGGACCCATATACATTTAGGCCAGAACTTAAGGAACTCAGAAAAATATTATAAACATTTGGAATTTATATACCGAGTTTTTCATCTTAGATCGTTCTAGAGGACTAGACATGGCCATAGGAAGCAAAATTTGTAGTAGTTGCGATTTCCCCAGTGTGCTTTCAATATAAACTTGACAGGGGCATTTAAAAGGGGGAGGGGTATTCACAGGTTATCAAGGTTTACGTGACCTGAACTTAACTTCTTAATTTTGGCCCATTAGTGTATCAATTTGGTATAATTTTTTAGGATATACTGCTTGACAGTACAAGTAATAATTTAATATTTTAGCTACCACATTCATTTGGAAGCTTGTGGGTGTGTAATGAGGGTATCTACAGAGCTCCCACACATTGAATAGTAGTCGCTGCCACCAGAATCCTATGGCCGACACTGTTCTGCATAAGTCTCAAACTCTACCCATAGGTGTAGATAGGGTTAGAGATTTTACAGAAAGTGGAATAGTTGTAGGATGCCAGTGAATGAGCAACCAGCGAGTATTCATATAACCAGCTACTCATACAGTAATAATGGAATGAGTAGCATAATTGACAGCAACAATAGTATGCACAACACCACTCAACTACTTTGTTGTCGTTTCGTCACTGGTCTGCCATATTTGGCCATAGCTGTAACTCTTGCCTCAGGGACTGCCAGCTTGCCACACCCCACCTGGTGACCCAGGTACATCATAAACTTGCGTCCAAACTCAAATTTCTCATGCTTGATGGAGAGGCCCCATCTCACCTAACCTCCTGATTACTCTCAACAAATCTATCATATGTGCCGCCCAGCTCTCACTAAAAACAATTATATCGTCTATATAGTTTGAGCATACCGCCGCCCAGCTCTCACTAAAAACAATTATAATTGTCTATATAATTTGCTCATACATTAGCCACCGGCTTCAACACATCCTTCAACACCGCCTGAAAAATCGCCGGGGCATTCTTGAGGCCGAAAGGCATGCGTAAGTATATATACTTTCCTTTGGGGCACACAAAGGAAGTCAATTCTCGCGACTCCTCAGCCATCTCTATCTGGTGAAACCCGGAAAACCAGGTCTAACTTAGACAGAACACCAGCCTTGCCTACCTTTTCCATTATATCAGTCAGAGATGGCAAGTAATACATTTTGACAGGTGTAATCCTATTCAATTCCTCCCTAAAGTCAACACACAGCCTAACATTGCCATCATTCTTCTTCACAGCGAATATGGGGCTAGACCACTAGTTGACTGAGTGACAATCCCTGCAACGATCTCTCTATCTCACTATCCACCACACCTTTTAATTGCATGGGCACATGTTCACCACTTCCGAACCTTCCACAACTTCCACCTTACACTTACCCATAGTACACAACCATGGGTGTTACCAGACCACTGAGAAACACTAGACAACACATTCTGCAACTGTCTCTCATTATACCCATCACATAATTCGTTGCTTAAAACACCACCTTCACTCTTCCACATCTCACACATTTGTGAGTCTTCCTCTGCAATCGCACAAACTGAGGAGACACACACTCTGTCTCTGTGCATCTTAGTATTATTAATATGTAGTACTTTACCATTCTTGCTTCCTTCTCTACAAACCTAATAATTAACTCTAGACAACCTATCTGTTACAACATTCCCAGCTCGCTTCCAATGAACCATGGAGACCAGGTATTCTCATCAACACCTTGTCACATATAGTCAGAGTTCTGTCTGACCTATTAAGATCAAACTTCACTTTCTCTTCACTGGCATTCGCAACTGCCACCTCATGTATTACAGCTAATCTGTCTCTAAGGGACATCACCCACTGACTCACACCTGTACCAGAGAATCTGTCATCTATCCAACCTGCATAAAGTATGTCCAATGACCCATGCATGTGCCTCCCAAAGACCAAGTGATGAGGTGAGAACCCTGTATCACTGTTTGGCACTTGCCTAATGGCAAACAAGGCCATTGGTAAGAAAGAAACCCAGTCAATTCCACTATTTATTGCCTTCGCCAGCATGGGTTTAAGAGTTCCGTGGAGACGCTCAACGACTCCATTACCTTGGGGCCTATATGGTGAGGTATGGATAGCATCAACTCCAAGTAACTCGCACAATTTATTTACCACTCTACCCATAAACACCGTACCCTGAGGGGAAAGCCTGTCCTATTAAAAATAGACATCAATCCTTCTGCGACTTTCGATGAGGAACCAGTGCACATAGGGACTGCCTCTGGCCACCTACTGGACATACACACAAAGGTTAAGATGTACTTAGCTCCACCTTTCCCTTTTGGGAGTGGACCAACAAGGTCCACAGCCACGCGCTCAAATGGTTCTGAAAGTATTGATCTCTCCATCATTTTAGCTGTTTTGTTGCCTGCTTTGTTGATCTTCAAGCAAGCATTACAAGATTTGACATGCTCCTCTACGTCTTTGCCTAACCCAGGCCAGGTAAACCCGGAGTTAATCAGGTCTCTCACCTTACGGGTACCCATATGACACGACTTATCATGTGCATGACAAATTACGGAAGCACGTCTCTGCTGGGGGTAGAACAAGATGCTCTCTGGCACCCAGAACTGGATCCACAATCCTATGGGACAACAACTCATCCGGCCAGGTGTATCCCATCTTACCCAGATCTGCTAGAGATCTGCAATGACCAAGTGACTCGTCATTCCTCATCTCCTCTTTCAAATTCACAACATCATTTACCTCAGACAGCACCGGACAACCTAAGTCAACATCCTCTTCAACTAATTCCGAAGTATCCACCTCAGACTCCTCCACACAAGCTGTAGCATCACGCTCTCTTGCCTCATCCAAGACAGAAGTATCCAAACTACCTGCCTCAGCACACCTGACTCATCGTCATACACATCACCAGCGCCACTATCAGTCCAGTTGGTGGGTTTTCATGCTATAATTTTTACAGTTACTGTAAAAATTATAGCGTGAAAACCCACCAAATTCACACCAAACTGGTGGTGTGAATGCCCACCACCTATGCATAGTGTGTCCTTCACACTTTCTTCCTAGTGTGAATGCACACTTAGTGTGAAATTCACACTCAACGGAATAGCATGGACCCTTTACCAAACATTAATTATATTCATATGCAGGCAAAAACCAATGCTATTATCATTGTAATCTGCCTTATAAATGTTTTGTACACTTGTGTTCTAGATAAGAGAGTTGACTAAGATTTTAGTCGTCTTATTAATGAGATCTGGGATTACATCAATCTCTTTTTGGAAAAAAAATGTTGATATGTATTACTAGAATCAATGTAACTTAAAATAATTCAGCATTAATGTAAGTATGAGTTCATAGTGATTGTGGTGAGAATTCACACTAAATGTGGTGTGTACTTCACACCCAAATGATGAGGTGTGCGCATCACACCATAATTTGGTGTGACTATTGTTACAAGTGATTCACGCTTAATTTGGTGTGAACTACACACCTTTTGGTTTACAGTTGCATAGGGAACTGTGTTTACAATGAAACTTATGCTTATTTTCTTCTGTTACAGGCATCATCAGCTGGAATAATGTGTGTGATGGCTTGCCATAATTATCTCAATAGTAGAACTGTCAATCTTCTAAAAATCATAACTTGCTCTGTATATTTTTTACAGTGGTGTTATTATATAATCTTAAATCTCTTTTTCTATTCTAGAAAGTGAACCATTCATTAAATATTATTCTGGGTAAGTTATTCACATTTTTTTCAAATTATCATCAAAAGACTGCCCATTTTTAAAATGAAATAATAAAAATATTCAGAAAAATCAAATAGTTCACTTTGTAGGCCAGGTATTGAGGAATGTGTGTGTGAATTTTGAAGTCTTGCGAAGTAGAAGAGATATAGTTTCGCAAGGGTGAGTAAGGGTTTTTTTGGCGTTGCCACCTTAGAATTTTGGTGGGTGTGTTTTTCTGCCAAAATTTTGGCTCATTTTGTGCTAAGAAAGGTGAAATTGAAAGCCATCAATGTCCACCATGTACAAACAGCTTGTTTAATCATGCTAAGAGCGAACTACTAGGCTGGTATTTGAAGATGATTTATGGATCTAGATCCTAAATTACCGAGTCCTGTCAGTAGAGGTTGGAAAATGGAAAAACAAATGGAGCCGAAAACACTAAGTAATACACTAGATGAATGGTCAGCCAGAACCTCAGGTTATTCTTAATCTTTTGTACATGTTATTATTTGTGTAATACAATCATGAATTACTTACACTACAATAATATCATGTTTTTTTAATCATAACTTCTCAAAATTATTGACTATGACCTTTAGTTCCTGTGGTAGGACAGTAGGGAGCTGAGACCCTCAGTAGACTGCCACCAGAGTAATGCACGCACACGCACACTGAAATCAAGCCGGTCAAGGCCTTCTATAGACTCGAGGACGCAGAGGTTCAATTCTGGTTCAGAGTTTAATAGATTTATGACGTTCGAAATGTGCATGAGGACAGAACTGAGGAGACCCACGCTCGGTAGGCCAATATATAGGTAACTCACCAGGCATGCGCAGGGGATGAAGTGAAAGTGATGATGTGGCACGGAAGTGAAATATATATAGAATAGTGGAAGTGAATTGTAGGGTGATGCGCATTCTGTAAATGTGGAAGGAGTTATCCTACCACAGTTCCCTACCAATTATTCTGGCTCTTGGCCAACGAGGAATGATAAAAAGGGTAATAAAAACCACAAGCTATCATTTCTACAGTGCTGTCACATATTTCCTGCTCTAGAGTTATATATCTTCATACAAATTGTTATGAGCCCTGTCCCCAAAGATAATACCAAGAAGCAAAAACTGAGCCTAACTCATGGCCTAGATGTAATGTAATCAACTGGTGACAATAAGTAGTGATTACCGAATACCCATTGAAAAAAAAATTGCTTCGAAATTGAATGTATATCTTTCATGATAAAATAGAGAAATGAACACTATAATTTGTGAATTTTGAACCATGTTTTTAGAAAAGTGTCACAAGTAATACGCCACCAGCAACTATTAGTGGATTAGTTGAGTGACATTTACAGATCATGCATTGAAGGTCATCAATTTAAGGGACACACAAACAAAAAAGTGCAATTTTGTTGCCACTGTTGGCAAGTACATTGTAATTATGTAAGCTGAAGTTTCGCATTTAAAATTAATAAATTTAATTTCTTTCACCATTCTTGACTTGAATAGTATCCTATCATAATTTCTATTTTGTAATCTCATTTGTAGTTTGCTATAATTTTTTTTATGAATTCAGATGTAAACTTAAAATAATGGTGAATGAGCCAGCATAATTATATAAAATCATGAATATTGCACAACACTTTTAAATCAATACCATTAATATTGGTGTTTTTCCCTTTCTAAACTATGTACTTAAAGCTATGTCATTCTCTCTTTTTTCCTTCTTATACAAGCCCTTAGACATGGTTTAAAATATATATAATAAAGAAATTAATGTGGTAGTGCCTATTAACAAATTTAAGAAACAGAAAAACCAATCACATGTTTAACCAGATATTCTTTTCACTCCTGGAAATGATGTCATGCCAAGTATTATGAGGTTAATATCAAACTTACCAATTAAATCTTTGCCAGCAGGTGAAGATTCACGTGATCGAAATGGATTAACTAATTTAATATGATATTCGCTGGAGGCTTTTTTCATATCTAATAGATCACAAAAAAATATATCAACTTTGTAACAATTTTTTTAGTAAGTGACATAAACTGGTAATGGTACTAGTAGTGAATACATTTATTCTATTATAATAGAAATTTTGTTCTCTTTTTAACAGCCAATAATATTTTTAATTATAACTTAACCCGACGTTCCTAATCACGTAAAAAAAGGATTAGTAAGATGCTTGTATCAGAGAGTTAGGAGGGTAACTAATATGAGTGAAAACTTGAAGGAAGAAGAGAACCACATACACAAAGTACTTCAAAGTAATGATTATGACAATGCAACCATTAGGGCAGGCTCTAAAGATTTACCTTCTAAATATCACACAAATATTGAGCAAGAGAAAAGTTTGATTCTCACCATTCCGTACATAGCAGGATTGAGTGAGAGCATTCAGAGAGTGTGTAGAGACTTTGGTATCAAAACAGCATTTAAGTCGGGTAAGACACTAAGATCACATCTTACTAAAGTCAAAGATTTACAGTACAGCATGGAATGCCAGCATCCTGGAAGCTCTAAACCTATGTCTCTATTAAACTTATTGTTGTCAGGTGTCATCTGTAGCTATGTGTAGAGCTTCCTTGATCTTCAACTCAGGATTCTTACTGGCTCTGTCTACAACTATTACCTCCTCATATTTAATGGGGTGATGCTGCTGCCAAGCATGTTCAGCAATGGCTGAAACCTTCTCATCACCTCACTTGCAAGCATCCTGATGTTCCTTTGCTTTCCTTATTCCTGGATGATTCAGTACAAATATTTAAAGCAAGTGGATTGAGCAAGGTAGTTTAATAATTCATCATACTTTCATGAATTATTGAAGACAGAGTACCTTCTTTTTCAAAGTCTTAAACAGCTGGAGAGGAGTGGTTGCTGTCAACCTGACCCAATCACATGCTGATTAATAGCATCACTTATTTTTTAAAAGTTCCATAAATAGCTTCTAGCCCATTAATATTCATGCTTATATTTATTAACCCATTTACAAAATAGATCAGGACTATTCACATTATATCAAAGTATTCATTATTCAATGAGTTACTGTTAGCTATGTTTGCCTGTGATCCAACATTTTTAGGACCTAATAATTACATATGGTGAAATAACACAGTTGTCAAATATAACAATGAAGTTACCATTAAGAATCCTTTGAATCTATATGAAATCTCAGGGAATATTTACCATTTAATGAGCTACTGCCAGCTATGCTTAGCTGTGAACTGACTTCTCTGGGATCTAAAATAAATGGTATAAAATAAAGAGAGTTAAATATGTGTACTCATGACGAAGTACTAAATGAAATAAGTTGGTGCTGAAATGTTGTAGTGCCACAATTTAAATAAGCTTTATCTACTACATTGCAATGGCATTATATGTGATCAAGATGTTCTCAGCATCACATCTTATTGAACCAATTACTCCAGCAGTTGATATTTTACCAATTACAAACCCTATATGTAACCAGAATTCTTGACTTAGGTCTGGTCATTCACCATGCTGCTCAATTAAAAAACCTCTGCTTAAAACTTAAAACTACCCTTACTTACAAGTTGAGAATATTAAGTTGATATTATATTTCTCCATTAATTAGAGAGAAATTATTTTTGTTTAAAAGAAACAATGGAAAAAACCCTTTCATGGTAAAAAATTGATGGAAAATGAAATGATCTAAAAGTCAAAAATTGATTTATATTCAATGAAATGTTCCATAAAAAATGTTATGCCCTTCTATGAATAAGTTTCCAAAGTCCATCAGGACTATCAATTCTTCTATCTTTAATCAAGATGCTGAAGACAAATGATACATCATGATGACAACTATAAATATAAAACTGAGTTCTGCAGAGCCCCACTGACTGCCATCTATTTTTATCACCCTGGATACATTCTACTAAGTTTACTTAAATTATTTATAAATTTTAACTTAGTGGTGAGCTAGCACAAATTGCAAGATAGGTTATTTATTAACGAAAAACTTAGTGGTTAGCAGCACACTTGAAGTCAAAATGATTTCCATTTTGACTGCATGCTGAAATCAAAGTGTGTTTCACTCAGTTGTTGTATTTGGTGGAACTGAAGTAAAAACTACACTCCAATTTAACCAAGTAAGTGGATGAAGAGAAGTAGTGCCATCTTTCAGTGTCTAGGATCGATAAGATTGAAATTGATAATATAAATAACCAATTAAGTCTGCTGTAAGGCTAGTCTGCTCTTCTATGCTAAATATTTTGAATAATCTGCGAATTCCTTTCATTAATTTTTTTGTCATTGTCGATGTTTCTATTGCAAAATCAGACGTCTTATATATGATCACTAGCTTGAGAGAGTTGCTTGCCCCACATTATATCGAATGATCTACATATTTGTATTCAATCATTCCATTTTTGGCATAATTTACTGATTGAGTTACACCTGAGAGAGATTCTCACTTGCTTCTCTCACTAGTTGTTCATTATTTACCTTCCCAATTATTGGATTCTAGCATAGAATAACTTTGCTTAGGATAAGTTGATTTATCTGAAAAAAACAAAACAAAAAAAAAACAATAACATTATTAACAAACAAACAAACAAAAAATAGCAACAGCAGAAACAAATACACACATAATTAAAGAAACAGGAAAGGGGAAAAATCAAGCATACAAAACCCTATGAAATAACAGTACTGTGCAGAGAATTTGACATTTTGTACAGAATTATAAATTTTTATTAAAAATGAATCACCAAAATGAACAATAACTGCAGTATGTACAAAATGTACAGCTATAATATTATGATAACTATAATTATGACCATCTACTGCTCTCAGTAAGAAAACAGTTCACTGTTTGGAATGCTCATTGAAAATATAAATAGTGAATCGTCCTTTCAATTTTACCAGTTTAATAGTATAAATTTTAAAAAACATATGCTTGCCAATTCTGTGCTCAACAAGTGCAAGAAACATGAGACAACGGACAAGGTAGCAATGACATAATATATTTGGAAACTTGCACTTGTTTCCTGAAGGTGATTTATCATTATTACTGCATTCACTTTTTTAAAAAGGCTAGTGAGGTTGCCTTGGCATATTTATCTTTATTTCATACATATATATAATATTATTCTTCTTTGCTCTAAGTTTATGTCTAAGTTGTCATACCCTTCAATTCAAGAGTGCCTTTAGATGAGAATTTTGCACCTTGATCAAATATTGTACATTCATAAGTCCCTTCATTACTTTCTTTTGTCATATTTAATATTAATTTCTCATTATTGCTTCCAGTAACTACACAGTTATTTGGTAGTTCTCTATTGTTGAAAGTCCACTTCACAGGGTTGTAAGTTTTACACTCAAATACAACATCATCTCCTAACTTCTTTCTTTGGTGTGAAGGTTTCACAGATATTGAGCCTTAGTAAAACAAATAAGTAAAGTTACACTATCTAGCAGTGAAAGAAACTCTACCTTTTGTCCACAAATAGCTCTCAGCATAAAATGTTTGGTACATTGTCCTTAATCCTTCTAGATTTCGCTCATGGGTTTCTCCATGGCAATGATAATTTCCTTCATTTTTTTTGCTTGCTTTATGTATGTATATAATATTCTTTTCATGCAGAATTTTAACATTAGGCAATAATGTGTATTTTATTAACTGTTTATCCTTGAAATACCATTTAGCTTGAATTTCAGAGCGACAAGAAAAATGTACATTATCTCCAATGTTAACCACCACTTTTTCAGGATGTATGAACCGATTATCTATATTCATAATTAGCCACTAAGTCAGTAATGTATATAAATGGGCAACAACTGTGCATGGTGCACAAATTTGTCCCAATTTATAATAAACCACTCTCTCAACCATATTGAGCAAAAACTAAATTATTTAGTATTTTAAAGCTATTATGTGCTGATAAATATTCATGATAACTATAGTGATGAAATATGTAAAAACAAAGTACACACTGTCACAAAATTAAAGTCACTCTCAGCTAATATGATTACAAGTCAGAAGTCTATTATCCCCCACTTATTTTGACAGAGTCACAATTTTAAGAGAACTTATATTTCATGTCTTAGCTTTATGCTTAAATAATGATAATATTATTTACCCCAAAAAAAATCAAAACAAACCTGTAAGTGACCAACAATTTATACCAACATTTCAACAGTTTTACTCAATCTGTCAGAAGTTTATAGTTATTTACCATAATGTCGTGCTCACTATAAGAGTACATCATGTATATAATTATTTATTCTACATTTCAAGTATTGTTAGGCTGGATATAGTAATTATCACATTGATGGAAAAAGTTTTCACTATCAAAATCTTACCAAGTACAATTAAGTTTCCAGTAGCTATAAAGCTAATCCACTTTAATTTACTTCTCTTTAATCCCACACAAGTATATTGACCAATGTGTGTTAAATTAGCTGATTTAATAAAAATACTGTCAATTCCATTCCTCTCAGCAATCCCATCAATAGGTAGTACGTTGGAAAATATCCAAGTTGGGTGAGGAGTTATACTCATTTTATTATAAAAATGCCTTGAATTACAGTGAAATTCCACGGAGTCACCAGTGTGAACTGACATAAATTTTGGAGTTATTCTATGATTTGCGACTTCTACAGTTGTAAATACATAAATATTTGAGAAGAATCCAAATAGTTTGTATTTCTATCACTTAACCTTTCTATTTTTTTTTAACTAGTACAAACTTATGAACTGCTACAGAATGCGAAAATCTAGTTGGTTTCGAGATTTTTCTCATTATTATGTTAATATTCACCCTACTTCACTATGAGGAAGGAGTGTAAAATATTTGAGGTAAAAACATTATTAAAAATTAAACTACTAACATAATAGCAATGTTTTCTCGTTCTAACAACCAATATTGTTAATTTAAACTTAACCCAATGTTTCCACTTCTTGACTTATTCCAGGGTCAATTCAGATTGAACTCTGCATGGTGATAAAAACGCAATGTAAATAGCAAGATTTCTGGAGGATACCTTACCCGTTTATTATATCGTGCAGGAGGGTGACCATTTTCCCTGTAGCATGGACAGCCAATATCCTGAAAGTTCTACACCTAAGTCTCTGTTAATCTTGTTGAAGAAGAGAAACACCTACACAAAGTATTTCAAAGTAATGGTTATGACAACGCAACCATTAGGGCAGGCTCTAAAAAGTTACCTTTTTAAGATCGCACAGATACGGAGCAAGAGAAAGGTTTGATTCTTACTAATCCTTACATAGCAAGATTGAGTGAGAGCATTCAGAGAGTGTGTAGAGACTTTGACATCAAAACAGCGTTTAAGTTGGGGAAGACACTAAGATTACATCTTCAAAGATACTATACCCATTTCCACAGAGTCATCCATAGTGTAAAGTATACCCTGCAGTTGTTGTACAGTAGTATACCTAAGTGAAACAACTAGAAGGCTTAAGCAGAGAGTGAAAGAACATAAAGATGCTTGTGAGAGTGGTGATAAGAAGGTTTCAGCCATTGCTGAACATGCTTAGCAGCAGCATCACCACATTAAATGGGAAGAGTTAATAGTTGTAGACAGAACCAGTAAGAATAGTGCTTTAAAGATCAAGGAAGCTCTACATGTACAGATGACACCTGACAGCAGCAATTTTAACAGAGGCATAGGTTTAGAGCTTCCAGGATGCTGGCTATCCATGCTGTGTGCAAATCACTCTCCAGGATTTAATAAACGGTAAGCGTACTCACCAGGAATTTCGCTGCTTGCATTGTGTTATTATTATCACCTGGGTGTGTTTGACCTAGGTTTCCCCTGAAGAGGACTTGGCAAGAAGCTGAAACCTAGGGTTGAGTATTAATTGACAGTTAGAACGAGAAAAGTTTGTTATAATTATGTCAGCCGAGAATGACTGAATTATTGAAAGAACTACAGTGCAGAAATGGTTACCCGACAGGGACCCCTACAAAATGGAAAAAAATTATTTAATAGCTCAATTTTATGACTAATTTTTACCCTTTAATTTTAGGAAAAATTACGTATATTGCATAATAATTACTTCGCTAGAGAATAACGTTCCTTTAGAGTTAATTAAATGGAATAGGAGAAAAAATTGAAGCTATAATAATGAAAGTAATAAGCCTACGATTTGTTTTTCTTCATATTCATTGATATAAATGATACCCTAAGAAGTTGCACAAAAAAACTGGAGAACAAAAAAAATTAGCTAAGTATAATCAGAGAGTACTTGGACCTTGAAAAAAACAATAAATAAAACATGAAAAACTGTTTACGTAAAATATTTAGTAAGGAGGCAAAGTTGCTCTTCAGAAATATCATTTCTCCCTGTTTTCACAAGATTTTAGTCCCAAGAACATTACCCTCCCTAACTTATATTATATATAAATTATTTTTTCACCATATAAAAACTCAAAAAATATTTCCAACTCTATTTTTTGGCTAAAGCAAACTATTTACAAAGTAACTAAAACTCTAATACATTACGTATTATAATATAGTAGGAATCTGAAATGAACAAAACAAATCATACACAACAACTGCAACAAAAACGCAAAAAGCAACCTACGCCCTACATAGACATAAGCAGTATCTACAAATTCTATAATCTTGTCATGTTCCCTATATTTGCCCTGACAAGTGTAATTTCCAGTATTTGAAAAAGTAGCAGGAAATATTTGTAATGTTGGACGTCTTCTATCACGATCTTTACTCAATCTTTTCATGTTGAACATCCATTGTACATTTCCATCACTGTGACAGACAAGTGATATTAAACCTCCATATTCTACTGCATGAACCTTTGGTGATACAGTCCCAGATCTAAAAGACTCTAAATTTTAAATAAATTAGCCAAACAAATCATTCTTTCCGTAGTTGATTATAAGTAAATAAACATAGTTACCAGCGCAGGAAAATCCATAAGCAAATGTAATTAAAATCAGCATTAAATTGATTATAAAGTGGATATTGGGCTCTTCACGCTATATTTTCCATAGCGTAATGTTTCGTTAGCGGGTATTATAGGCACTTGAAAACCAAGTATATGCTATTGACCAAGCGAATCGAGCGAGATGCAGTTACTGGTGGACAATTGAAAATTGGGTACGCTGTTCGACGTTTCTATAATAATACTAGTTGTGGGTGTGGCCTCCGAGCAAGGATGAAGAAGAGGACTGAAGACCGAAGAACTGTTGAACAAACTGATGTGTGGGGCTGGAGAGGAAGGATAAGAGAAAGGAGAAGAAGGAGAAGAGCAAAGAGAAGAAAAAGTCCTCAACAGTGTTTGTGTGACTGTATGTGTCACGTTTGTGTTTGTGAACATGGAACAGTTGTGTGAATGTGTGAGTCACCTTTGTGGTGTTGTGTGTGCTGTGCATGTGAACAGGAGCCATGTATTTAAGTGTTAATTGATGTACAAGTGTGCGTGTATTGTAGTTGTAGCATGTGCCTATAAAAAGGGGCCATGTGGTCATTTTTTGGTGTTCTTTCTTTGTTGTAATTCCTTACTGTTGTCTGTGTTTGTTTGATTAAAACTTAACTTACTTTGCCACGGTTGGGAACAGCATAAGGGGTAGCTATCAACCTTACTACCACCTGTAACCAGTGCTGTACGTCAATTGTGGGGGCTCAAACCAACCGGTAGAGTCGGCTTGTTCCGATCTTTAAATGCTGCCACCAGGTTCTCCTCTGTGGCAGCGGTGTTCGAGTGAGACCGTAACAAGCTGACTTCGGATTGGATTCGACTGCGCCTAATCAAAATCGACTACCAAGCAAACCCCCTGAACTCTATTCGTTTAGTGTGGTGTTTTATTGTTGTTTTGTGTGTGTTTTGCAGTGTCTCGTTGTCTCTTGAGTTCAGTGAATCAAGGTGCGGATGTGGGACAAACGGAAAAGAGCCTGCAAAGGAACAAGATATTCTGCTGACAGTGGAGTGGATTCCGCGGCAGATCAAGGTTTGGATGGGAAGACTGTGTTAGCTACTGATTCAGTGAGTGGGAGTGAGTCAGTGAGAACCTTGAGCACAATGGAGGAAGAGGAGAGAGAGGGTAGGCCTGTTGATATTGCCGAGCGGGACCTTTCTAGTGAACTTGTGAGCAGAGGTATGAATAAAATAAGGAGAGGAAGTAGTAGGTCACTTTCTAGGAGTAGGAGTGACAGTAGTAGGAGGAGTAATGGCAGTAGGAGGAGTGAGAGTAGGAGGAGTCATGGCAGTAGGAGGAGAGAGTAGAGGAAGTGTTAATGAGAGTAGTAGTGAGGATGATAGCAGTGATGAGGAGAATGTGCATGATTGACCAACAAGGAAGTTGTGGCAGGAATGGTGAAAAATTTTACCAAAATGTGCAGAGAGCAAAGGAAGACTAGGAAAGATGATGGCTGGGATGGAAGTAGGTTGGTGAATTGTATTGCTTGCTACAAAGATGGTGCAAATATATCCAAGTACATTAGAAGTTTAGAGGCTGAACTGAATGATCTTGGTGTGAAGAAGAAAAGGTTTAAGAATGTACTGTTGAGCAAGTTGTCAGCAAAAGCAAAGGAGTTGGTTTTGGATGTTATTGAGAGAGAGGATTGCAGTTATGAGAGGTTGAAAGAGGCATTGTTAAACAGAGTTGGTTACAGGTTGAGGGAGTTGGAGTTGAAGTTGTTTTGCGAGTTAGAGAAGGACACAAGAGGTATGGATCATTTGGCTAGGTTCAGACACATAAATCAATTGACAAACAGGGCAGCAATGATGTGCGATTCAAAGGAGAAGCTGAGATTATTCTTGACCAAAGGCTTGTTTAGTGTGGCATTGACTTTAGCAGAGCAAGGTGTGTTGAATGCAGCAAAGATTGAAGCCGCTAATGATTTGGGAGATGTTGCAGCCATTTTAAAAGACGGGAAGGCGAGGTCACAAGGTCAATTCAAAGTTGTTAGGTGTGACAGTGTTGCTACTGACGTCAAGTGCTTCAAGTGCCAGGGCACTGGACACAAGTCTTTTGAGTGTGACAGGAAGTTTGTACCAACATGCTATTTGTGTCAGCAATCTGGACATAAGTCCTGGGACTGTCCATCCAAGCAAAACAGACATCTACTTCTGGTAATACTGAGCCCGCAAGGAGAATAGGTGTCAAGCCGGGTGACCCGCCCCCCAAGAAAGTCAACTGGATAGCTGTGAATGATGATGCTAATTGGGTGGAAGGGGAAGTAAATGGAATGGAGTGCATAATTGCTCCGGATACGGGTGCAGAATTGACTGTTGTGCCAGGTGATCTAGTATATGAGAAGCAGATGCTGGATGATTGGGTTAAGGAGGTGAAGGCTGCTACAGGTGCCCCTGTCACTTTACAGTTAGCTGAGGTGCCATTTGTGTTTGAGGATAAGGAATTCGTGGAGGAAGTGGCTGTTGCCAGAACAGATATGGTAGCAGACAAAGTTTTGTTTGCCGTGCCCATGGACAGATGCATGGCTAGGGACCTCCTTCTGGGTGCTGTGGCTTGTTCTAAATCGCCAGTCACAGGGCACTCCGGTGATACCCCGGACACTCAGTCATTGGCTGCAGCATCTACACAAGCAGCAGCCAGTGCAGTAGAAACCCAACCCGGCAAAGGTGGGGGCGGAGCTGAGGAGTCAGCAAGTGTTATGGCTGTGACCAGAGCACAAGTTAGTGAGTTGGACAAGGAGTTGGCAAAAGAGGAGGAGAAAGGCAAAGGAACCACACCCCCGGTGTCTTTAGACGACATAGTTAGTGTGCCTTTGATACATACTGAGGAAGTGGCGGATGTTGAAGCCACTGGTGGAGAGGATGAGGTAGTGAAGGATGAGGAGGCTGAGTGGTTTGGCTTGGTTGTAGATGAGGACTTGAGCTTGGGCTGTCCTGGGTTGAGGGACACCCCAGAAGTGGAAACGTTGAAGGATGTAATCAAGGAGGATACTACTTTGACAAGTTGTAGGCAGTTGGCAGATGAAGACAAGTTGGGCTACAGTTGGAAGGATGGTTTGCTTATGCATGGTGTGTTGGATGAGGAGTTTGGTTTGGGGACTAACAGATTGGTGTTGCAAAAGTGTAGGAGATGGAGAATTGTAGAGCTTTCCCACGACAAGACGGGGCATGTGGGTATTAAGAAATTGAGGTGCCTACTAAACAAGAGGTTCACATGGCCAGGTTTAGGTTCTGACGTTGTTGACTATGTCAAGAGTTGTGATTTGTGTGCAAGATACAATAAAGCTGGAAATGGTAAGGTTTCATTGTTAGAAAGGATGCTGGTGACAGAGCCCTATCAGTCTGTTGCTATTGACTTAGTTGGTCCTTTACCAAAAGCTAAGAGGGGTGTAAGATTCTTGCTCACTTACTTTTGCATGGAAACTAGGTGGCCGGATGCTGTGCCACTCAGAACGGTGTCAGCTCCGGAAGTGGCAGAAGCTCTGTGTGAGATTTTTCATAGGACAAGGTACCCAGACAGGCTACTTTCAGACAAAGGGTCGGTGTTCTTGGGTAAGGTGATGAAGAGGGTGTCTGAAGTGTTCGACATTGATACCGTCACAACAGCTCCTTATAGGCCTCAACGGAATGGTGTGATTGAAAGGTTTCATGGGACCTTGAAGCCCATGTTAGCCAAAGCTGTTGAGATGGGTGTGGACTGGAGTGCTTTCTTGCCCATGGCATTATCAGCCATCAGACAGGTGGAGAACCGAGATACGGGCCATTCACCACAGCAGTTAGTGCATGGATGTCACATGAGGGGGCCTTTGGATATTTTATATGCTGGTTAGACGGAAGATTGCTATAGAGAAATGGATGATGTCAGTGCTTGGGTGATGTCATTGCAGGACAGGCTGAAGGTGTTGAGGGAGGCTGCCATGGTAAAGGGTAGTCAGGAAAGCAAGAAGAGGATTGAGAAGTGCAACAAGAATGCACATGAGAGGAGTTTAGGGGTTGGTGGATTGGTGCTTTTAAGGATACTGGGGTTACATGGGGCCCTGGAGGCTTCCTGGGAAGGACTATACAATGTGGTGGAGAAGCTATCAAAAGTAAACTATAGAGTGAATAATGTGGGAGGTACAGCTGTGAGAGTGGTGCACATAAGTAACACTAAAACTTATGTGGAGAGGGAGAAGCAAGTAAATAGTGTGACGGTTGTGGCTGAGGAAGGCATGGAAATGAGGAATATGTGAAGTGCGAGAAAGAGTCTGAGTAATGAATTTTGCGAAGGTTTTGTGCTGGAGGAATTAGATGGGGTATTGGGTACGGTGAAGCAGCATTTCTCGGACGTGCCGGGAAAGTGCAAGGTGGGAGAGCGCAGTATTAAGGTAAAAAATGGTAGTGAGGTGGTGAATTTGCCTCCAAGACAAATCCCGTTTAAAGTGAGAGAGAAAGTTGAGGTGGAGATTGAGAATTGAAGGCTGGTGTGATAGTGTCCAGTACTTCAGAGTGGAATAGCCCGGTTGTGCCAGTCAAGAAGCCGGATGGCACAATCAGAATTTGCATTGACTACCGGGACTCCGCTAAGAAGGCATTGGCTGCCTTCTCTTCAGCTAGAGGAAGTGATAAAGCCAGTGAAGGAAGTTCCATCAACGTACATTGATGATGTAATTATTTATAGTGGGGACTGGAAGAGGCATTTGGTGGATGTGGAAAGGGTTATCAGGTGTTTTGGTGAAGCTGGTTTGAAGATTAAGAGGCGGAAATGTGAGTGGGGAAGGAAATATATGAGTTACCTGGGACACCAAATAGGTAGTGGTAGATTTGCAGTACCGGAGGCTAGGGTGGAGCATATGGCCAACTATGGGAGGCCAAAGACGAAAAAGCAATTGAGGACCTTCCTAGGAGCAGTGGGCTTCTATAGGAAGTTTGTTGATGGATTTGCCAAGACGTCATCGCTAGTCACCCCATCAACGACCCTCTCGGCACCACACCGGGTGATCTGGACAAGGGAGATGGATGAGGCATTCAAGGCACTGCGTGTAAGTTTGTGTGAACGTGTTGTGTTGCATGTTCCATTGCTAAGTGATGTGTTTGTGTTATATTGTGATGCCTCTGGCTGTGGCCTGGGGGCGTGTCTACATGTTGTGAGAGATGGGGAAGAGTTGCCTGTAGCTTTCTACAGCAGGCAACTGAGAGGAGCGGAAGTGAGGTACACAGTTACTGAGCTAGAGACTTTGGCCATTGCTCAGGCTGTGGAACATTTTAATATCATACCAGCTGGATGTGCAGTGGAGGCCGGGGAGCAAGATGTCTAACACGGATGGCCTCAGCAGACAAGATTGGGAAGTGGATGAAGAAAATGACAGGCTCCAGCCTGGTGGTTATCAGCCTGGCCAAGGTGGTGCCGCAGGCTTGGCGGGGGGGCCAGTGGGGCTGGAGAGGAAGGATAAGAGCAAGGAGAAGAAGGCGAAAGAGAAGAAGAAGTTGTGAACAGTGTTTGTGTGACTGTATGTGTCACCTTTGTGTTTGTGAACATGGAACAGTTGTGTGAATGTGTGATTCACCTTTGTGGTGTTGTGTGTGCTGTGCATGTGAACAGGAGCCATGTATTTAAGTGTTAATTGATGTACAAGTGTGCGTGTATTGTAGTTGTAGCATGTGCCTATAAAAAGGGGCCATGTGGTCATTTTTGGTGTTCTTTCTTTGTTGTAATTCCTTACTGTTGTCTGTGTTTGTTTGATTAAAACTTAACTTACAATGCCACGGTGAGGAACAGCATAAGGGGTAGCTATCAACCTCACTACCACCTGTAACCAGTGCTGTACACTGAGGAGATCCTGGTGGCAGCATTTAAAGATCGGAACAAGCCGACTCTACTGGTTGGTTTGAGCCCCCACATGATGTTATTGTTATTGTGTACTGTATATATGTACTGTATATATGTATCCCTACATATATGTAGTATATGTAGGGATTGTCATTTATTTCCTGTGAATGATTTCGTGTGTATGTATAATTTGTGCTCCCGGGTGTGGCCGGATGTTTTTATCTTTTTGTGTTAGAGCACGTGCGTGGCCTTTGGACAATAAATAGTCGAGCCAGCTCGTGTCAACTAGTTATTCATAATCTCACAAATTAGTTTAATACCTAACTCTGTGAGCCCTCTGCGCCAGCGCCGGACGAGCCTCAGTACCCCCGCATAAGGGACTGGCGGTTTCAGTGGTCGATAGCAAAGGTGAAGAAGGATTCCGGTGGCAGCATACCAAGTCTGGGTCAGCTCAGGAGAGTTTAACCGCCATCCCGAGTCAGCGCAAGTCACTGCTTTAACACGCAGGAGGAGTCTACGAAGCCCCACGTCGTCAAACCCCCATGGCTACAAACTGTATTTGTCTGAATCTTTGTATTTCTATTTGTTGTCCACTACACGTGGTGTCTATTCTTTTGGTGTTTCTGGTGGTTTCATTGGTTTCTGTTTTGTCTTTTTGGTTGTTTGGTTTGGCTGTAGGTTTCTCTGATGTCCTCACTTTGGCGGATGAGTCAGAGAGAACAGCCGGCAAGAGCGTGCAAGAAAAAGACTAAGAGCGGTAATACAAGAATTTCGACGTTGACTGGAAGTTCTTCGTCAGATTCTGGGTTGTCAACGGAAGTAGTAAGTGCTTCTGAGTTGGGTGCCAGTAGTTGTAGCAGTAGTGTTGTGACGTTGAGACCTCTTAGTGGGCGTAGTGTCGTGAGTGACAGTCGGTCTAGTGCTGGTCCTTTGGAGAGATCAGGGGGCATGGATGATTTGGGAGAGGTTGAGTTACCTTTGGGAGATTTGGGAGAGGAAGGAAGAAATGTGGGACGTGAGGGAGAAGTGGATGTGCATGGAGGTGCATGAGTGTCTGATGGTAAGGATGATGATGATTTGACAAAAAGAGAGTTGAGGCAAATTATAAGGTCGTTGGCCCTTGTGCGACTGACAGTGCCACCCTCTACTGCAGGGTCTAGCCCATTATAAAGATGGACTGGACATAGCCAAATACATCAGGAAATTAGAGGCAGATATGTCAGACATCGGTGTGGCAAGGAGGAAGTTTAAATCTATCTTATTCCAGAAACTCTCCTCTAAGTCAGCCTCCCAAATAGTCGCGTCCATTGATAGGGATGTTAGACATATGAACCCTCTAGAGAAGTACGTTCATCTCAAGTGTTTGATCGATTCAGTCAACATGTCGATTGGTGACCGCAAGGATATCTTGTTATTTTTCGCTTCTGCTATTTACAGAAGCAGTTTGTCGACTCACCAGAAGTCCATCATGAACAGTAGGGAGATCAACACTTTTCGTGATCTCAATAAATTGTCCATGTCACTGCATTCCACCGACTCGGACAGATCGGTGGGAAGCAGAGGCAGTGGGCGTGGTGCTAGCGGTTTTGGTGTGAAGTGTTACAGGTGTCAGGGTTTTGGGCACAGGTCGTTTGAATGCAGAGTGAGTAGGGAGGAGAGTAAACCATCTATTATTTGTCATTCCTGTCAGCAACCGGGCCACAAAAGCCCAGAGTACCCAAATAAGGGTGTGCGTGCTTCCTCAAGAAAGCAGAGCAGGCCGGCGGAGGGGGGCAAATGGTCACTTGGGTTAAAAGCCGGGACCAAGTCCCTCAATGCCAGTTAGGTTGCTGTAAAGGATGGAACCCCTGTAGTGTCTGGGAAAGTGAATGGCTCCACTTGGGATATTGTGCCCGATACAGGGGCACAGGTAACTGTCGTGCCGGGGTGTCTGGTATATGAGAACCAGATCCTCCCAGATACGATAGAGGTCCGAGGTGCGACGGGAGTGCCAGTCACCTTGTGCACAGCAGTTGTAGACTTCGACATTGAGGGTCGAATCTTTGAGCAGAAGGTAGCGGTAGCTCAGAGGGGCATGCTGAACAATAAAGTGTTGTTCTCTGTGCCTATGGATAGCAGTATGGCTAAGAGTCTCCTTCTGGGTGCCGCTCCGCTCTTGATTAAAACCGAGAGTGGAGTGGGGCAATCCGGTGATACCCCGGACACCCAGTCATCCCCTAGAAAGGATGCGGACTGTCCCCAGCCGAGCCGAGGAGTCACAGGTCAACATCGTTACCAGAGCTGGCAAGTAGGATGACCTCCTTGGCCGAAGAGAGTCGTAATGAAAGGGATAGAGAAGTAGCTAATCCAGCTCCCATACAGGAGCAGGATGACCCACCTAATAGTGGTAGTGACGTTAGTGTTGGTGTACCTGTGGTGCATGGTGATAATGACAAGGATAATGAGGGTAGCGTGCTTGAGGGACCAGTGTCTTTGGGTTGACCTCAAGTGAGTGACTTGCCAGATGTTAGTCTGCTGAAGAGCCAGATTAATGATGACATGACATTGCAGAGTTGTAGAGAGTTGGCCTCTAAAAATCGAAATGGCTACTGTTGGGATACTGATTTATTGTTCCACTCTATAATTGCAGTGGCAGAAACACCACTTCAAAAGTGGGGGGGGGGGGCAGAAAATAACTGGGGCATAATAAAGAAATTGCTTAGGAAATCAAAACTGCGTTTTGAAGATGCAAAAAAATTATGAGCCTAATAAAAGTAATTGGATCGTGACAAAAATAAAGAACAAAAAAGTTTATAAAAATGACATTGAATCAGGAGTACCAGCTGAAAATATACGAATTATAGTGTGCTTGACCAGAAACTCAGCAAACTTGTTTGTTTCTTTGCCATTACTAGCTATGTAGTTCTCTCCCTTCAAAGAGCAGCTGCATTGATTAACTAACCACAGAGGTACTAGCTACTTAGTCAGTGGATATGAAAAGTGATAACAAAGGTGAGATAGTCAGTTACATAAGAGTATGGCCTCAACTTTTGAAAAATGTTTAGGGATAGGGGTGGCTATCACTCTCCTAATATAAAATAGGGCCTCTGCTCTTTGTAGTGTAAAAGTGGGGGGCTGTGCCCTCCCTAATGAAAGAGTGGGTGGCGATCTCTGCCACTGAATTGATGACTTTGGTGGGAAGGTGAACAGGTTGGTAGTTCCCATAGACCGAAGGTATAAAGTGCTCCAGTTAGCACATGATCGGTACTCCCCACACAGGCGTGAGGGGCATGCGAAAGCTACTTAACACCAAGTTTACATGGCCAGGGTTGCACAGTGATATAATTAAATTTGTCAAGTCTTGTGATGTATGTCTCCGTATGAATTCGGCTGGGAATAAATCAGCCAAGTTGGTGGAGAGACCTATACTGATGGTACCCTTCGAGTCAGTGGCCATTGACATCGTTGGCCCACTGCCCAAGGCTCGGAGGGGTGTCAAGAATCTTTTGACGTATGTTTGTTTGGCTAGCAGGTGGCCCGAGGCTAGTCCTATGAGGACATGCTCAGCTAATGAGGTGGCTGAATGTTTTGTAGACATTATTAATTTCACGAACTGGTGTACCTTTGCGTGTGTTATCCGACAGGGGTAGTGTAGTCCTAAGTAAGGTGATGGCAAGAGTGTGTGACATGTTAGGAGTGGACAGGGTGATGACGTCCCCGTACCGTCCCCAAAGTAATGGTGTTGTCGAGCGCTTACATGGAACTATAACCCATACTGGCAAAGGCAGCCGACACTGGTGTTGACTGGGCAGAGTTCCTTCCGATGGCATTGTTTGCCATTCGGCAAGTGCCCAACAGGGATGTTGGATACTCCGCGCACCAGCTGGTGTATGGACGCAATGTCCTAGGCCCCCTTGATATTTTGTATTCAGGGTGAGTGGATAGATCGTATGAGACGTTAGACATAGAAGAATGGGTGCTGAAGTTGCAAGAGCGTCTCTCACTGCTCCACGACTTGGCGGTGGTTGAGGAAAGTAGTAATTCAACTAAGAGGTGTGCGGCTTTTAATTAGCATCGTAGTGATAGGTGTTTGGAGGTAGGGTCTAAGGTATTAATTAGGATCCCGGGAATGCACATGTTATACTGTGATGGAGAGGGTGTCTCGTGTGACGTATCGTGTTAGCAAGGGAGATGGTCACCCTTTGCGTGAGGTACACATTAATAATACCAAGGTGTATGTGGATCGTGTTGTGAACGTGAACGCTGTGTCTGTTGTTGCTGAGGAGCAGGGTGTGTTAGATGATTTAGAGGGTAGTAAGGCTGTGTTGGGTACGGAGAAATGTGATGGGTATGTGGAAATGGAATTGCAAGTGATGTTGAGGAATGTGGATAAGTATTTTTCAGAGATGCCAGGTTTATGCAAGGTGGGAAAATGTGTAATTAAGTTGAGGGAGGGGAAGGATGTTGTTAATCTACCTCCTAGGCAGATACCCATGGGAATACGTGATGGTGTGGAGAAAGAAATTGATAAGATGCTGAAGTCAGGTGTGATAGTAAATAGTGATGCGGAGTGGGCAAGTCCCTTGGTCCCAGTTAAAAAAAAAGACTGGTCAGTTCGTGTATGTATAAACTATAGGGAATTGAATGTGAGGACCCTTCTGGTTGCGGTGCTTCTGGCTGCCGACGCTTACTGAGATCTTAGAGCGAGTGGGACTAAGTTGTTGTTTGTCAAAGCTAGATTTGACTTCTGGTTTTCATCAGATTGAGGTGGATGAGGAGAGTATGCCATTGACGTCTTTTGTTTGCCCCATGGGGAAGTTTATGTATAGGCGGATACTTTTGGGCTCAAAAATTCGCCTGCCATCTTTCAGTCAGTTGTTGAGGAAGTATTGAGGCCTGTGAACAGTTTCTCTAGAAACTATATTGATGATGTAGTTGTTTTTAGTAGTGATTGGGAGAGCCATTTGGAGAATGTTAGGAAGGTGATACAATGCTTGGGAAAGGCGGGATGTTCAAACAGGTATTTCCAAAAGTAAGCTTAAATAATAATAGCATTGGTAATGTTTACATGAGTGCCCTCAACGCTATTTGCATTGCTTAGTAAGTGAAGGCTTAAAATAAATAAGATCTAATGCTGTGCTTCCAATTGGGTAACTGAAATTTTCTTACTGTATGTACCCCCTTCGTGTGACACAGAAAATTCATTGGAATATAGCGAGAAAAAAAACTTGGCTAAGATTCATTTACACTTCTAAACTGCTATAGCGAAATTAACAATTCAATAATCAAACTTTGTAATGTTTAGTAGTATGTTGGTTATTCAATAGCAATGTGTGACAATAAAGAAAGATTAGCGGACCACATAATAAGATACTTCTTGCACTTTTCAGTAACATCATACTCCCAGCACACAGACAATTATAGTATGTCCACGTTGAATTGGCGCCACCACAAATGTGGCAAAAGAGGAACGCACTTGGCGAAACCGGAAACTAATTAAGGTCACATGACAGTAGTAGCGAAAACGCGCGAAAACGTCGACGCCCACAGTAAAAACGGGGCGGGTCTAAGGTGCGCATTATTACCGTAAGTTTACTTGTTGAAATGAAAAAGAAGCTATGGCAGTTTCTACCGCCGCTGTATTCAATATAACGGGATTTTAAAAAATATTCAAAACGGTAAACAATTCAATTTCTAGGGTAGTACAGGTACTAATCGATAAACAGGAGGATTCCGTTTAGTGAAGTGGGACCTGGTCGACCACAGAACTAACACAAAAACGCGAAGGTCAAAGTACAAGAATGCCTTAAGTACGTCCAAACTTAATAAACAAATATCCCAGATTTTCAATTGAGTTACTCCTTATGGTGTCTAGCTCGCTTCGCTCGCCAATAATACATAACCAATCCTACAGCAACAGCACAAAATTTGATTATTGAAATATTGATTTAGCTATAGCAGTTTAAAGATAGTAGTATGAACAGATGTTTATACAAGCGTTCTACACCTCTATCTTCTTCCCTTTTTTTCTTTTTCTTTTTTTTCTTTTTGTTTTTGTTTTTGTTTTTTTGTTATGTTGTTTTTTAGCTATTTCAGTGAATTTCAATAACAAGGAGATTGGGGTAGATATAGTAAGAAAATTCCTGTTACCCAATTGGGAGCGTGGCGAAAGATCTTAGCAATTTTAAGCGGTCGCTTATTACAGAACACAGTAGCATGGACGTCATCTACCGAAACATTATCAATGCTGTTGTTACTTACGCTTGCTTTTGGAATTTCCTGCTCAGGTAACTGAAATATTTTAACTGGGGTAACTAAAATATTCTGACTGGGCTAACATTTATCCCCTACTACAATTGAATTATATGTTTATTGGTAGAGTCATCTATTATGGGAACAGTAAGTCCGAAGGTTCAGGCAGTAGAATATGGCGGTGTTATTTACATTAATTGTTACAGTAATTACAAAATAGAGTGGATGTTTAAACAGCCTAAATGGCATAAAAGGGCTATCAAAAGTAGGTACACTATCAGTATATCACCAGCAATATATTCAGACACCGGAAACTACTCTTGCGTTGGATCATATAGGAGTTGGGATAAGATCATTCCATTTACAGATACTGCTTATGTTTATGTAGGGCGTAAGTTGTAACAGTTCTTGTTGTGGTCGTTTTTTTATTTTGTTGTTTATTTCATACTTTGGTTATTGCATAAGACCAAATGTTTAGCCCCATTGTAATAGGCTGAAGATTTGGTTAGAATGATATGTAAGCTTAAAATTATTTATTGTTCCGAGGTGAAAATAAAAAGCTTCTTTTATGGCATTTTGTTATTATCTTTGCTAGCTTCAAATGAGCATAATCAACCTGCATCATGTGTAGTAGAAGATTTGTTCCTAGAAGACATTCACACTAGGCGATTCCTACACAACCTGAACTTGCCAAGTAGTAGCAGAGATAATGTCATTTTGACCACTTACAGCTTTCATGCCGCAGGTTCAGCATGTGGCAACTGCAACTACTTGAGCGAAGGGTCGCTTAGGTTGAACATCCTAGAGAACATTTTAAAATTACTATAACTAACTTTCACATGTATTGTATATCTGTTGTCTTTTTTCTTATTATGATAGATTGTTGCTGTTGTGGTCTCTTTTTCTGGTGTTTATACTTACGAAGTGAAACATTATATCTCTAGTTACTCCTCTTGCAGATTATGACATTTATTTTAGTTATATGGCCTGTAAAAACTTAGTATTCGCTAATAGCGATCAGTTTAATAACACCTTGACTAAGTTTTACTAAAAGTATTGAAATGCATCCAGAACACAAGTGACTACAAAGACACAAAACACAAATATATATAATAATCATGGTCGGCTGACTTGAGGTGTGAATTGGGTGTGACTACAAAAACCAAAGCAGCATGGTAACTACTACATCTGATAGCTAATGAGATACAGTCAGCAATGTCTGGTAACCACTTGCATCAGCAAAGATATGTCAGCCACTACATTCCCCCACCTTTAAGTTTGCTGCTGGGTGCTGCTCAAACCATAGAGATCTGGAGTAGTCGCCTACGACTTGACGAGCCCAGAGGAAGACTGGAGGAAAGTTCATCAGTCGCTGGAACTTCTGGTGGTGCAGCTTCATTGGCATTCAATGCTGCACTATCTGTGGTTGAATATAACGGAGGGCTTGGAATCTCGGTATCTGATTGCTCTGCAGACTGGCCTGAATTTTCAAATGTTCTCTGTTGCAGATGAGTGAGACCTTAATGCATCCACCGGCGACGTACCACACGTCCATCGAGTCGAGTAACTCATAAGGGAAACTGTTGCTCCGTCCACTTCCATCTGTACAGGAACACTATTCATTATTACAGATACAGTAAGCGGTTTACTACTTCGTGAATTGGTGATGCAATCAACACAATCACCTCTGATGATGCAATGTCAAATGATGCTGTCATACGTTAGCTTGTTCTAGGTTAGCTTGTCCTAGGTCGTTGTTGCCATTTCTCGTTGGCTATACCAAGCGATCCCGAATCATTTCGTTGAGTTTGGCCAGTCGCCGAAGTTGCAGGTTTCAGCGATCCTTTTGAGCTGTGTTACCTAGGTAGCTACCGTTTCGTGCTGTTGTCTAGTCCGTGTGTTAAAACGAAACCTCTGCACATTCTTCATAATGGAGCAAATATCCTTGAAGGGAACCTCGGTAGGAGCTCCTACATCCTTTATTCGTCGATAAGTAGCATCCCATAGCAATATATTATTATATATATATTACATATAATATATATTATATATATATAATATATAGCTAATATATATATATATATTTTTTTTTTAATGGGATTATTTTGTTATACGAGCTATAGCATGTCCAAATAGAATTGGCCACAAGAAAAACTTGAATAACTATAAAACGAAGCAGCTACTGTTTACACCGCCTGAAAGGTCATGCAGAAGGGTTAAACGATTCCCTCAGTAAACTCCAAAACTAGAGGGAAGGTGCTATTCCAAAACTCAGTACAAAAGTCTACTGGAACAGAAACAACTACAACTTCCCCGCTCTACTCGCCCCCGAATTTTGTCTGGCTGTTCGGTGCAATCGAGTGCATGTAAAGTTTTCAATGAGCTTGTAAACAACGAACTTGTCCCTTCTCCTGTGAGTTCTTTCTACCCCTGTATTCCGTTACTAGTGTAAGCTATGAGCACCAGAGGGTCTTAAGTTGATGAGTGTCGGAGACAGGTGAGACAGGTAAGTCTAATATAGGGGTAGGTATAATTTTTATAGCTATTGGTGTAACAACGAATGCGGTGCTGTAAATAGAAATAACGCAGCAGTTTGTAATCAAGTAGTCAGAAGTTGTCTGGAACTACTGGTCGTTTTGATATTAGGATGGCTCATTTTTTAAATACTGCAATTTGAGGTAAGTGATTCCATTTGCTGCTGGTTGATGGAAACATATTTTAGCTACTTTAGAAAAAATAGAATATAATGATGCCTTCCTATACTAGGTGAATAGGAGCTAAAACATAAATTTTAAGTAAAATAAGCAACTGTAGACACTTTATCTTTGTATACATGATTAGTAATGGCAACTTTCAAATTTATCCAATTTAAGGTTCAAAGACCCTATTATCTGAATTACTTGTGCCCAATGTCTCCCTTGACATTTGTGTTGAAGCACATCCCTGGTAACAATTGTCTTGTACCGATTAAGCCAACAGGAATAATCTATATTTTCTGTCAGCCAACAATTTTTATATGCTCTGCTGATTTGTTTTACACCTTATTATGATAATAGGCAATTATTTTATTACTACAAATGACAGATAAACATAATGTTTATATCTTATTTCTGTTTTTGTTTATTCTGATTGATTTTTTATGTTTTAAAATATATGCAACTAGGTCCTGCACCTCATAAAATAACTCCAGTAATGGCCGAAGTTAATTTTGGTGACTGTGTAGAATTCACTTGTCATGCAGTGCACTATAAAAGTAGAGGGCTTTATGTTAGTCCCTCATGGATATTTGAAAACTCTCTTTATATTGATGGAATAGCTGAAAAGAAAGGACTCCAAAGTATTCTTATTGAGTCAGCTAATTTGACACATAATGGCCAGTATACTTGTGTGGGTTATAAGAGAAGTAAATTACGCAAAATTCTTTTTTTAGCCACTGCACAATTGCTTGTATTTGGTAAGAGTTTAACAGGGTGGGGTGAGGGGGGACGAGAGTATGAAGAGTGAAAGAAGGATGAAAAAATTAATCTGACATCACCAGCTTAACATTACTTCAGATAAAATTATTGTAGTAATAAAACATGTATATAAATATATTAATATATATATAATACTTATTACATGAGTCAGAGTGTGATATGGCAAAGTATTTCATGAGTACGCTAATTTATTTTCATGAGCCAGAGGCAAGTGAAAATAAAGCCTGCAGTGAAATATTTAGCCCTACCACACTTGATGAGTGCAATAAGTTGTTCATTCCACACTAGATATCTTCACTGCTGTAGTTAGTACTAGAGTACTGTTAACTCATATCTTAAATAGGTTGTAGGGGGCTACCCACACCCCTACCTGATACTACTTTAGCAGCTGCTCTAACCTGGTTGAGTAGGCTACACCAGGGGACCTTAGCTGTAATAACCAAGAAAAGCGATAACTTTGGCCTATTGCTATAACTACAAGTGTAATGAGCTTATGCAGTACAGCATGAAATAACAACTTGAAATATCTTGAGCTATTTCAGGGGTCATGTACCAAGAAATATCATTGTAACGATATCTAGGGTGGATTAAATATATATGTGTATAATATAGTACTTATTACATGAGTCAGAGTGTTATATGGCAAAATATTTCATGAGCAGGCTAATTTATTTTCATGAACCAGAGTCCAGTGAAAATAAAGCCTAAGAGTGAAATATCTTGCCATATCACTGACAAGTGTAATAAGTGGTTTATTACACTAGATATTTTTACTATGAATGGTAACCCATAGCATGGTAACTCACAGAATAGTAACTCACAGCTAAAGTTGGTTGAAGGGGCTACCCACACCCCCAGCTGATATTTTAGCAGCTGCTCTAACCCTATTGAGTAGGGTACACCTGAGGAAGGTAGCTGCAAAAACTAAGAAAATTGAAAAGTTTGGCCAGTTGCTATAACTACAAGGGTAATGAGCTTGCACAGTACTGTGTGAAATAACAGCCTGAAATATAAGTTATTTCATGGGTCATGTACCTAAAGATATCAATTGTGAAGATGTATAGGGTGGAATATATAATACTTATTACATGAGTCAGAGCAGGCTACTTTATTTCACTAGCCAGAGGCCAGTGAAAATAAAGCATGAGAGTGAAATATCTTGCCATAGCACTCTGACAAGTGTAATAAGTGGTTTATTCCACACTAGATATCTTCACTACTGAGTTATTACTAGAGGAAGGGTAACTTACATGTAAAGTTGGTTGTAGGGGCTACCCACACCCCCAGCTGATATTTTAGCAGCTGCTCTAACCCTGTTGAGCTACACCAGAGATAATTGAAAAGTTTGGTCAGTTGCTATAACTACTGGGGTAATGAGCTTGTGCAGTATACCATGAAATAACAGCTTGAAATATCATGAGTTATTTCACAGGTCATGTACCTAAAAATATCATTGTGAAGATATCTAGGGTGGAATAAATATATAATATGTATTATATATATATATATATATATATATATATATATATCCGTCAAGTATGATAATATAGTGAGATAGTTTACATGAAGGGCTAATGTAATTTCGCGAGCCAGAGGCAAGTGAAAATATAGCCTGACTGTGAAATACCTTGCTATATCACCGTGCCAAGTATAATTAGTGGTTATTTTCCCTTCAGTACTTCATAATAAAGTTGGAAACTAAGCTATTAGTGATAGTTCATGTGGGTTCCCCACACCACCAGTTGATATTTTAGTAGCTGTGTTGACTGGGATTGAAAAAAACAATGTTTGTAAAGAACAAGCTGTAAAAGCCATAGAATTGGATGCTAGTTTGGTTGCTATAACTACTACCTTAATTTAGTATAATGAGCTTGAAAATTCAGCGTGGTGCAATTCGGTATGATCTATCTTGAGATATCGCACAAGTCACATACTGAAAATACTACTGTGAAGATATCAAGCTAGAAAAAAAACATATGATGCATGAACATAAAATACAGAATGTTAATGTGTGTGTATGTGCAGCAGGGCATAATAGTTTAACAATAATATAATCAATACACTCGTTAAGTTGACACTTGGATTGGAAACTGTTGGTGTATTGTGGACAATTGGTTGACTTGTTAGTTTATGTTATTAGAGAATAATGGTGATAATCTTTATTCTTCTAAAATTTGGAATAAAGTAGTAGGCACATGGCTAATTGCTGGAATGCGCTAGAAACTATAGATGACATGTACAATTTATAAGTTTGTGAAATATACATTTTGTTGTTCAGCCCATTGATATAATATCCAGTTAGAATCTTGTTTTTACATAGATAACCGATTGATATATCCTCAAAAGGCAGTAGTTAACATTGGACAATCCGTACATTTTGTGTGTTACTCTCATTCACGAGTTTATTGGGATTTACATGGATATCATTTTAAGCTATCTACAATGCCTAATGCTAATATTCTTGACAATAATACTTTAGTTATAAACAATATTCACAAATACAATGAGGGATATTATTATTGCAATGGAGAAACCAGTGAGCTAACTCTGAAGGGATTAAAGCGAAAATATCAACAATTTAATGCGAAGGGTTCCCTTTGGATAAGAGGTACATTATAGTTTCCTTCTTCAATACTTATCTGTTATTTGTTTATATAAGGTTCAATATCTGTGGAACCTTGGCGCAAAAAAGCAAAATCAGGAGATAAAGTAAAATTTGAGTGTAAAACTTACAACCGTGTGAAGTGGACTTTTAGAAAAGGACACCTTCCAATTAACTCAAAAGTTAGTGGAAGAATGAATGAGATATTAACATTAAGTGCAGTGCAACCATTTAATGCAGGAACTTATGAATGTACTATGCTAGATAGGGACAAGAAATTCTCATCAGAAGGCACTCTTGAATTAAATGGTGAGACAATTTGGAGATAAAACAAAAGCAAAAAGAACATTATCTATAGTATAGGCATATTTATAGTACTGAAATATATGACTTAATCGTTTTCTATAGATGCTAGACTTTTTTCATATTTTCAATAATAAAATCCTAACCATTTTCCATATCTCATAAGGTCCATCTGTTTATTAATAAGTAAGCAAGTTGAGACAATTAATATGAGTCATTGTTGCATACAAGGGAGTGGAGAGAAGGGGGGTAAATTTCTACACCAAACTTCCCGGCTTCAAAAAAAAAATTCTCAGCTTCTCCCTAATATTTTAATATTTGCATGTTGTGTCCACTATGCTGTTATGCAAAATAACAGCATTCAGTGCAAAATAAATTCATTGGCATGAGAGTTATGTTTATTAGAATCAGTGAGGAATAAACTCCAAATGTCATTATTTTGGACATTTGGAGTTGCCAGTGCATGGCAACGTTTCAGAGACTTATGGACACTGTATTGGAGGACTGTGCTTATGTCAGCTGATGGGCTTTTTTTCTCCTAAAAACAAGGCTTTTCAGTTGACCCTTTACCAAGACTTGATTTTCAAAATTCGCCATTTTGGGAGGCGACAAAGTGCCAATTGTTGGTTGTCAAGACCCACCAGTAGTCACAATGCCTTAATATTAATGCTAAGGAAGCTACCACTGCTAGGGGGAAGCTACGTACAGCTACTATAATGTGTGTTTATCTAGCTTTACTGTGATGCTTGTGGTGCCAGCACCACCTAATTAAATTTATACTATTTTAAATACTGGCTATTCTATCCTAATTTTAGATCCCAAAAAAGTCAAATCACAGGCTAAAATAGTTGGCAGTACCTCTTCATATGACAAATTTCCTCAGAAGTCTCTTACAGATTGTACAAATACTATGAATGGTATATTATTCATTTATACTTTGATTGCTATTGCATCGTATGTAATTTTTTTAGATCCCAGTAATGTTGGATCAGCAGCTAGCATAGCTGGAAAAAAATCATTGAAGGATAAACCTCCTCAAAGGTCTTGGGCAGACACTATTAACGGTAAATTCATTTGTGCTTTAAAGATAATTCTGTTTGATAATATGCAATTTTAGATCCCCGAAATGTTGAATCACAGGCTGGCAGTAGTTCATTGGATCTTATAGATTTTACTAAAGATTTACAGATAAATGGTAACTTCATATTCAGTTTCATGTTGGTGATTATTTGGATGTCAACATAAATACAAATTACTTTAAATAGTCCTGTGTTGCAAGTATTCCCATGCACAAATCTTTATTTTTTTAACTTCATTGATTTTATAGTGTAGACGAATTGGCACACTAGACATTATTTCTATCCAAAGGCTTTTTTTCACCATGATGTTTGATGCATATTTGCCTATTTGTCACGCTCAGGCTCCTTATTTCCTATCATTTGTATACTGATGAGGGACACTGTATATGTGTGGTGAAATGTCTACATCTACCTTTAAATACACTATTTCAATCCTGCTATCTTTTTGAAATACATATATATATTTTTTTTTTTTAGCTCAAACTGAACTCTTCAATAGACCTCATAGCAGACCATTTAATCCATTTCAACCTGATGAATCTTCATCTCATGCTGACAATGGTTTAGACCCATTGGGTAAGTCTGTTATATGCATAACCTTATTATAAAGGCAATGCTTTTTGGGACAAACATCTTGACTTGTGTAGAGGATTTGGCTGCTATCATTTTATTTATGCCTCAGAGTGTGAGAGAGAGTTAATACTGTCAGTTAGCCAGTCAGTCAATGTGTCATTTTAATTCATCCACAATGGACAATTTAAGGGATTTTAACTTGCAAAATATTTTTCTCAACCTAGTTTTCAAGAAAAACCTCATCAAAATTTGGGCATAATGGTTGTAAGTTGTAACATCACAATCACCAAGTTGTAGATAGTAATGAGGTACAAATAACTGCTGTTCTTTTTTTATTTATCTTAATGCTGCAAAGTTAACTAGATTCTGGAATTGGAGTATTGTGTTGGAACTACTATGGTTGAAGAATGTTTCTTTGGATATCAAGTTCCTCAAGGGAGGCAGCATTTACAATTACTGTTTTCACAGCATGAGGTATATCAACCTAGTGAACAAATTAAGCAATGTGGAGAAATTTTTAAATTTCTGAAAATGATACTAAATGGCTTGCAAGTGAATACAAGTGCTTAGGGCTTCACCTAATAAATCTCTAGTTTTCCTTGTTAGATTGACAATACAATACTTAATATTTTGTATTTTGCAGACAAAGATCATTTTGCTAGGGACTGCCAAAATTATGGTGATTGAACATTCAAATTTTGTCATTATTTTTTTTTCATCTTCATTGTAGTATTGTGTGCAGTTATTAAATGCTATTGTAGTTGCCAGATACTTTGAACTTTATCATTATTTTCAATCCAAATCACTAGTCTTAATAGTTTGAATAGGCGTTTTAACTACTCTACAGTGGCTATGGGTGGTTATAAATAAATAAAAAGTGGTGTGTAACTGCCACCTTGTTATGTTGGGTTTTTTATATCAGCTGAACACGTAATAACCTTTTTCTTTTCTTGAAGTTTTGGTTCTTAATTTCCTATAATAGTAAGGCATCCATATTACCTTTACTGAACATTCATTACATTCATGTGCAGACACAAATCAATACTATCATTGCATTCTACCTAAACAAAATTAATGTGTTGTAAACTTGAATGGAACTTAAGAGAGTTGACAAAGTTTTGTTCCTCTGATTATTGAGTTCTTAGATTCAGGTCCAGAACATTCAGGAATCTCTTTTTGAAAGTTATGTTGATAATAACATTAGAAGAAAACTTGTGGTTAAAATAAAATAATTTAGCATTCACACTTAGATGAAATTATGATTCACACTGTTTAGGGTGTGAACTCAAATTGAATTTAATGTGTATTTCACACTGTGTACTTCATACTAAATTTGGTGTGTACTTTACACTGAGCTTGGTATGTCCTTTACACCAAAATGATAAGGTGTGCACATCACACTATATTTTGGTGTGACTACTGTTGCATATGATTCACACTGAATTTGGTGTGAACTACACACCTTTTGTTTACAATGTTCATCCTGTGAAAGAATGTATGTCCTGTCTGGCCACTATATATCTCTTTGCAGATGTCAAAAGTTATCTGGTAAGCATTATTTAATTGATTGGTACAGGAGTTGTAGAGTATACTGCATTGGAGTTTTGTGTGTCAAAAACTGATCCTTATGTTAAGACAAGTCAAAATCCTTTGAATGTTCTCAAACAGGTTACTTATATTATATGGATGTACTTTGGTAGTAGCTGGTTGCCTATCCACCTTGCAGTAAGTGAAGGAGCTCACTTGTTTTGAAATATATTTACTCATAGTTAGTGGATAGCCTTATGTCTCAAAACACGTTAGTGACATGTTCTTCTTGTATTTTTCTGCCTGGATGCATCTTCTTTGCTTCTATGAAAAGGAGTAGTAGCCACAGCTCTGTGTGTTCCATTGGGTGATGGGACTCAAAGGACAAACATCTATCTGTCTGTGCTGGTTTCCTGTAGCAGTGGTGCTATGACTATTTTTATGATGGTGAATCACAGTATCAAAAAATGAAAACTGTTTATTTGATTCTAGTCCCATTGTTAACTTATGTATGGCCTACCAAATCTGTGTGTTGCTTGAAACCATTAATGTTACACCTCACAAGCTAGGCACAGGTTTCTAGACCTGAGGACGGAAAATAACTTTTAATTTCCAGCAGCAATTTCATAAGTTGCGTGTTCTGTATAGCTAAAAAACAAGCTTACAACGATAATAGCGTGGAGCATCTTATGCATGCATGAATTACCACTATGTTGTTTTTATTTACTTTTGCGTACGGAATTTCCTGCTCGGGTAACCAAGTTAATATTTAGGACTGATAAATTAACTTGCTGGTGTTTCACTTTGCAGTATTACGATATTATATTGCTGATATTTTTCTAATTTAATTTAAAATAATATAGAGTCTTATATATTGGGAACTGTAAGCCCAAAGATTCAGGTAGTGAAATATGGTGGTGACATTAACCTTAACTGTTACAGTAATGAGGATATAGAATGGAAGTTTAACAAGAATAGATGGCACAATAGTGCTAGGAGCAAAAAAGTCGTAAATATATCACGAGCGACGAATTCGGACGCAGGAATGTACACTTGCGTCGGATCATACCGAACGATTTCGAACAGGTTCATTCCATTTGAGGATACTGCTCACGTATATGTAGGGCGTGAGTGTGTTAAGTTGTGCTGTTTATTTTGTATGCCCTAAGGGATGTAATTATTGGTGGCATTGTAGTTAAGTCGATTAACTTCCATCCAAAATGCACTAGGAAAGATTTGTTAGCTTCAAATGTTCAATTTAAGCTACACTCTTGTTAGAAAAGTTATTTTCGCTTTTAAAAACCTAATATTTATTACATGTGTCAGAATATGATATAGGGAAATATTTCACTGAGCAGGCTAATGTAAGTTTCCAACTAGAGGTGAGCGAAATTAAACCCTGAGAGTTAAATATCTTTCCATATCACTCTGACTGAGTGTAATAGTTGGTTTATTATTCTACCCCAGACACTAAATTTGTTTGTTAGGGTTGGTAATTCATGGCTTAAAACTTTGAGTGAACTGCTGTGACCCGTTTGATTTAGCTTCCCTAGAGGAAGAACCTTTAAGCTGGTGTGCTATGTTAGTTGATGTCTAGGTTGATTAGGCGCGGTAACCGTTAATAACTTTTGAAAGGAAGTAGCTACGAGAGGGTTTGTTCAGTTCCAAAGCTCGCGTCGTAGCGGTCCAGAAAATTCCCTTTAAATGGGGGAAAGTTCAGTTTCAAAACTTTATAGAAGAGTCTAGGGAATAAGAACAACCACACGTTTCCCTGCTACATGCGGCGGGATTTAGTCCTGCGCTCAAACCACGCCATCCACGAGTGCAGTACCTCAGAGACTACTGTAAACAAAAAGCGGCCGTAATTTGGTGACTTTTTTCTACCCTACTGCTTGACATTCTGGTCCGTTTTAGGATCAGGATATTGTTTTAGGCTCAGGACTTTGTTGCTATTCATCAAGGCGTAACAAGACAGCTATAAATGTGAGAAAATGTTTGTGACAGGGGTTGTTTGTCCACTGACAAGTAGATAGAGAATAAAATGCATGAATAAAAAGATAGAAACTTTCTCACCTAAAGGATCAGGAAAAAAACAAAGGAAACCATGTGAAAAAAATCGTAGTTGTCCAGGGGATTCAACCCACAGGGCCACTGGCTTTAGCCACCAATGCTCTAACCACTGAGCTAGGACAACCCTCGACTGCCATATTGTGTTCGAAATTTTTAGAATTATTCTTTTTTTTTATTCTAAGAAATTGAGTTATTATTCCAAAAGAATAGTATATTATTCTAGAAATTTTCGTATTATTCTCTTATTATTCTAATTAGAGAAATAAGTGAAATTGTGATGATTGCAGTACAGCTAACTGTATAGAGTTGGTACATTATGAAATGAATGAGTAAAACTATCAGTCTCTTACTGAATTACTCAATATGAAAGATTCTATATAGCTAGCTAATCTTTCAGTGAAAATCTTGAACATCCCACAAAAATGTTCAATGAATGGAAAAAACATGCTCTGCTTGCAGTTGAAAAAAGTTCAATTTTGAGAAACCTTAAAAACATTTGGGGAAAATGTGGATTACTGGGTATTAGAGAATTTTAATATGCTCAGCAGTGGATCCACATTTTATTCCCTTCTCATTGTAGGTCAGTAATAATATACTTTTTTCTGTCAATTCTAATGCAGTATGATTGTTGAGTTGCTCAAGAAGAGAGAATCCATTTAGCATAATTCTGGATATGACTTGCTGACTCTGAGCCTGACTGACAGCTCTCCCAGTATTCAAATTTATTTTTTCATTTTGGAAATAAAATAACAGAATGGCCAACACCAACCCAGCAACTTTACACCAACCCAGCAACTTTAATCAAGTATGAAGATCTACCTCATAACCACATTTCTACACATGTTTATGTCCTTTGTTGTAAAAGAAAAAGGGATTAAAAAAAAAATGATTTTCTTTTATTATTAAGGATAATATGGACTGATCTTTTTTCCCTTTATTATTCTCCTAAATACCCTTATTGTTCTAGAATTATTCCACTATGCTATTACAAGTCTATTATTCCAGAAAAAATGCTAGCATAATCTGGCAGGGCCTATCCAAGACCTTAGGTGAGAAAGTTTCAATCTAGTTTTTATGAAGGGTCAGAACTTGATAATTATGGATAAAATAATATGAATGATTCAGTGTGAATGGCATAAAATAATACACTAATCTTAGAGGAAAAGAACACAAGACTGCGGTGGAAAGCCACCAAAAGTAAGTCTGATTGTGGTGTGCTTAAACGTGTATTTAAACTCTATTCTTACTTTCTTGGTGTGACAAACTTGTGAAGTACTCAACAGTAACGTTTTCGCGCGTATGAGCTTACCAACATTTGACCTTAATTGGATTCTGGTTTAGCCTAGTGTATTCCTCTTTTGCCATATTTGTGGCCTGGCCAACTCAACCTGGATGTACACTAGAGCATTTGAGGATAATGGGCTTGCTCAATACAGCGTGTCGTCATAACACCCCTGTGACAGCGTGAATTATCTCATGTGTCGTATACCACCTAAAATACTACTGTGAGTATATCTAGCAAGGAATAATAATAGAGTCAAGTTAGTCTCGCGGGTCAGACCTTTACCTAATCGCTCCGCTCGAAAGGGTCTGGTTACCCTAGCGCATCCATTTGGTGTTTTCCCCAGGATTCCCGGGAACGTATGAAATAATATGTACTTCTACGTCAATTTTAATTGTGTGTGGGCTTATAAAATGTGCGTACAAATATTTTTAGCTAGTCCCACCTCTGCACTTGTTCTTCAATGAGCTCTAAGCTGAAAAGCGCCCTAAAAATGGAGAGTTCCAAAAAAGGATAATAATTGAAGTTACTGATTCGCACGCTACTGGCATAGCCTCAGCTAGAACCTCCATTATATAACACCAACTCACAAAGATTTATGACAGGACTGTAAGAAAACCCCGCAAGGTTTTGCGTTGGAGTAACCAGACCCTTCTGATTAGATAAAGGGTCAGGCCCCGCGACACTAGAGTCAGTATGATGATGTGGTTGTTGGGCTATGAGAGCTGCCACCACCCCTCTCAACATGGAGGGAGCGTTGAGGGTATTGCTTCCTTCCTCCAACCAAGTTCTTCATCTGGCTATGCTTGCGCAGCGCTGGTCTAGGCGTCTACAGCTTACACAGAAGTTGAAAGCTTAATTAATTAAGACACGAAAAGTACAGCACAGAAGCGTGACTGAAAAGGTGACTAAGGTGCATGAGGCATGGGTGAGGTATTTATAGGGTGTATACTGAGCATGCCCAGTGTTAACGTGATGTCACTTCCTGGGGCCCTGGTCAGTGTGCCTGTATTAGAAAGCTACAACAATCCTGAGGCTGAAGTGGCTTTACAAGGATCATGTGATGTATGCATTATGAATATCATTACAGCTAATTGTCCACCACAAAAGAATACATAGCTGTCTTGCAGCTGAGTAGCCTCCACAGATGTGACAAGATATTTCATGAGCACGCTAATCTATTTACATGATCCAAGGGTGAGTGAAATAAATTGCTATACAACTTCTGATGAAAATAATAAGTAATATTTTCTATGCTAGATGTCTTCACTGGAGTAGTTTGTACTAGAGTGAAATGCCTTGCTCTATCACTTCTGATCAGTGTAGTAAGCAGTATTTTCTGTTAGATGTCTTCACTAGATACATCTAACAATAATAACAGTGTACTAGGGTGGTAAGACAACTGGTAAAGTTGGATGTGTAATTCAGAGGGATTCTCCCACACCCCCCAACTGATATTTGGCGGCTGCTTTGACTTAGGTGTTCTTGTCAACAAAAGTTAGCTGGAGAACTGACAAGCTAGGCAGATGATGCTATCTGCCAGTGTATTTAATGCTACCACAATTCAGAGTGTAACACCAGTGCAATTTTGTGAGATATACAAGCCTAAAAATAATACATATATATTTATTTCATGCTAGATATGTTCAAACTGCTATTTTAGGTTTGTGACCCATGAGATAACTAAAGTTATCGTGGTATTGTCTCATGCTCTATTGTACTAGCTCATTAACCCTCAGCGCGCATGCACAAGAGGGTTATAGTAGTCTGTCATTCATTAACCCTCAGAGTGCATGTACCTGAGGGTTATAGTAGTCAGTTTGTCATTCATTCATTCGTTCATTCTGTCACTCTTTCAACAGTGGATCTATTGTTAAATTGCATATGTGCCTATTACTAGGGAAGAAAAGCTACAGTGTTTGTATTTGTCTCTTTAAATGGAAAACCTCATCTGTTAGAGGTAATTCCACCACCATACTTCTAATAATCCAGTGGTCCTGAACTGCTGTGTAGGAAGATGTTTCAGAGGGGGCTTCAAGGGCAAGTATCCCTTGGTTTCAAAGTGTTCGTGTAAGAAGTCACCTCCTTAGGTTGTGCCCCCAGAGCCCCCCTTCGTACGCCACTGCAGAACTATGCACATACACATTAAAACATTCAATGCAGTATTCAATATACACAGAACATTGAGTGCTCAAGTGATGCAGAAACACTGAAGGGGAATATTGTATGTGTAAGATATATAATACTTATTACAAAAATGGTTAAGAATGTGACATGGTGAAATATGTTATGGGCATGCTAATTTATTTTCAGTAGCCAAAGGCAAGTAAAAATAAAGCCTGAGAGTGAAATACCTTGCCAAAATCACTCTGAATAGTGCAAGAAGTGTTTGTTTTGTTTTTTTTCTATGCTGGATATCTTCACTGCAGTAGTTTGTACTAGTTGGCTTTCTATTATGCAGATATATTAATATAAAAATAACTTAGACAAAAAAGCAAATTCGTTGAGACATAAATTTTGTCCATTAAAATCAAGGTATCCTTACTTTACTGGGAAAGTATCACTATATATAATACAATTATATGTCCACAGTGCAGCATACCTGTACTTTTATAACAGGTGCTTAAATATAATATTTAATGTCAAAGGATCACAGAAACCAGACCAAAAGTTTAATTCTGGGTCTAATTATTAGAAAAAGTGACTATTCCAGGGAAAAGAGAAGCCAAAAAAATCAATAATATAGCTTAGTTGATAGTGATTCTAATCTTCCTTTGTGAATAGTTCCTTCCATTAATTTCATATGATATATTAAGTCTGAGCAAGTAAACAAACCTGGTAAATAAACAATTTTTATAATGAAGTTTGAGTAATATATTACTGCAACTGTAGGTCCTGCACATCATAGAATATCTCCACGATATGTCGAAGTTAATATTGGCGACTCTTTGAATTTCAGTTGTCGTACTGACGTTTATAATGATAAGACTACAGGGGCTCAAATTCCCCCCGCATGGGTATTTGAAAACTCTCTTCATATTGATGGAATTGCAGAGAGGACAGAATTCAACAGTATTCTTATTAAATCAGCTACTTTGGATCATAATGGCCAGTATACTTGTATAGGTTATAAGAGAAGTAAATTAACGTGGATTAATTTTTTTGCTACAGCACATATGATTGTACTTGGTAAGCTTCTAACGAGGGCACAAGTAACTTTTGAGTGAATAAATAGTATTTAGAAATTATTCTATCAATGAAGTGTTAAGGCTAAGTTTGTGGCTAATTATGAACAATAGATAATCGATTGATACATCCTCAAAAGGCAGTGGTTAACGTTGGAGGAACGGTACGTTTTGTTTGCAATTCTCGATCACCAGTTCATTGGGATTTCAATGAAAATGACATAAAACTGTCTACAATGTCAAATTTTGAAATTCATGATCATAATACTACTCTAGTCATAAATGATGTAAACCAATTAAATGTTGGATATTATTATTGCCAAGGAGAAACCAATGAGTTAGCACTGAAAGGGTTACAAATAAAATATCAAATATTTTATGCAAAGAGTCCCCTATGGATAAGAGGTGAATTTTCTTTTGGCTATTCATTAGCTATTTGGTGTTGCGTCTTTATTTTGCTTAGGTGCAATATCAGTGGAACCTTCCCGCCAAACAAAGGAATTAGGAGATGAAGTAAAATTTGTGTGTAAAACTTACAATGCTGTGAAATGGACTTTAAAAGATATACAACTTCCAAGATTCTCAAAAGTTAGTGGAAGCATGAATGAGATATTGACATTTAAACTTGTAAAACCGAGTTATGCAGGACCTTATAAGTGTACAATTCTAGATGAGGGTGAAGAATTCTCATCTGTTGGAATTCTTGAATTAAATGGTGAGCTAATATAGAGACCAAAATAAAGTAAAACCTTACTTATTACATGAGTCAAAGCATAATAAAGCAAGATATTTTATGAGCAGGCTAATTTATTTTCACAATCACTGAGCAAACAAATCAAAATATGAAGAGAATTATTTCACGTAATATTTATGCTCTACATTCCCCTACTGTTGCACACCAACTGTACCAATTTTTTTATTTACTCCTCGTCTCCTCATAGTGCTAGATATTTCACTTCTTCTTATACAATGCTGTACCTGGTCATCATCCAGACCTACTAAGTTTATTGCCTTCACCACCTGGATAGTTACTATTTGTGGGGCCGTCCTAAGGGATGCATTAGAACTTTAATTGACTGTTCGTCGTCATTTATCTGTTTATTGTTTTTCATCTGTTTTGTGTTCTTACAGTCTTCCGTCTGTATTGTGTGGAATGTGTGTGTGATCATGTTAGAGTGCCATGTGCTCACCCAATGGGCATGCTCACACTGTTTTTCTATTTGTTTCCCACCGGGCTTGCCTGGGTTGTATATATTCTGGCCTTGAGCAAACCCATTTTTAATCACTGCTCAGTTTGTGCTCCACTGCACTATTCTGTCACCTTTATTACTTTAAATATAATTAGATATTCCTCGAGCAACCTTTCTACCCTAACTCGGGGATTAGGTAGAGGGACTAGTTAGAGTATGAGGAACAGATCAGTGGCCACTCAGGAGTAGTAACTCTGGTGGCAGCGTACCAAACCCTTCCAAGTCCAGGAGCTTCTGCGATTTTCCTGGGCGACATTGTGTGCTTCTGAGGCCGGGCATTGAAAGGGACCGACTTGCAGACCCACAAATTGGCGGCAGCGGTGGTGGCTCACTGTTAACCAGTTCCAGCCATCCTACCCAAGTCTTTGAAGTTACGAGACAACCACGTCTGCCAAGTGTTTTGAGAGAACATTGGAATTAGAGTGTGGTAACAGTTGTATCGTACAGAACATTGGAACTTTGAACTGTCTTTTTGAGTGTGTATTATCTCTCTGTTCCTCACGTTGAATTTTGTAAATTATTATTTTTATTTATTTATTTCTTGTGCAGGCATTCAGCGGACCTGGTAACACTGAACAGCTGCCCTGGTGCCTGTTGTGACAACGCATGGACAAAGGCAAGAAACACGAGGAACCTCAAACATCAAGTAATTCTTACTACCTACGATCTTCTATCTCATCTGCACCTGGAATATCCCCACTGAGAATAGAAAGTAGGAGAGACAGTTGTGGGAGTAACTCAGATAGTGAAGCTACAGTCTCGGTAGATCATTCAATCGATAGTTTAGGGACGGAACAAGCCATGTCCGATCAACCTCCAACCTGGTTAGCTGATCTGCTGCAAGCCCCGGCCACTCAGTTTCGACAGGCTCAAATGGCTATGCAAGAGCAGAATGGCAGACTTCTGGAGGTGCTGTCTATCAAAACTAAAGAAGAAGAACGATAGAGGAAAGATACTTAAGAAAAGTTACAGCAGCAGAGGCTGGAAGCTGAGAGAAGAGAGAGAGAGTGGAAGGAGTTAGAGCAGATGAGACGGAATGATGAAGAGAAACGAGAGCGAGAAAGGATAGAAAGACAGGAGGAACGAGATAGAGAGAAGGCAATCGAGAGGAGAATAGAAAAATTTCCTAATATGAAAGAGGGTGAAAATGTGGAATTGTACCTGCAGTCATTTGAAAATGAACTGGAGCAGGCAGGTGTTGCTAAAGAGAAGTGGAAGTCTCTGGTTACTGTTAGACTAACGCCTAAGGTCAAGCAGTTTGTAGGTGATCTACAGAAGGATTCTAAGGCTGGCTACACGGAAATCAAAACACGAATTCTGATAAAGGCTGGTATCACACCTGCAGAAGCAGGTCAGCAGTTATTCAACTCCACAATTGATGGCATGCGGGGTAAGTCATCGGGAGAGTACTTGCAACACTTGGAGCGACTGTTAAACCGGATTTTTGATGGTGTGGTAGATGAGAGAGACAGAATGGCGATGTTGATGCTTGCTAAGATTAGGTCAATTGTTGGGGATGACTTCAAGCTACATCTTAGCAATCGCAAGATCAGAACAATGGAGGATCTTAGTAGTGCTTTGGAAGCATGGGAGATAGCCAGAGGCAAGCTCCACCATGAAGATGGTTACAAGCATCGAAGATATGTCCCACTCACATGCCACAAGTGTCACAAGGTTGGGCACAGAGCCTTCCAATGTCGGTCCGGTGCAACTGATCCTGTCCAGCAACAGCCCCAGGTTGGTTTGCATAACCGTGAACCATTCCTGCCCAAATGTTATACTTGCGGGATTCTGGGTCACAAGAGTCCAGACTGCCCCAATAAGAACACTCCATCCCAGCAACAGAAGAATGGCGAGAAAAGTGTTCTTACTCAGAAGAGGGACAAGCATGTCAAGTCTCAAGCTGAAGTGTCTTTGATAGATGACAAGACGGTCAACATGCTAGAAGCCACTCTGTTCGGCCAGCAACTTCCATGTCTCCTGGACTCAGGTGCAATGATGACTGTGGTCCCTATGGAGCTTGTCCCCCCGTCTGCATACACTGGTAACAAGGTGCAGTTACGTGGGTTTGATGGGTGTGTGAGGGAAGTAGATACAGCACAGGTCACTTTAAACATTTTAGGGAAGGATTGGTCGGGAGTAGTAGCTTTAGTGGAAGGTACCAAGTTAGATGGCAAAGGCTTGTTTGCAGTGAATTATGTGAATGATGCAGATTGGGAGATTGTGTCAGAGTTTCGAAGGAATGAATTGCCTAAACAAGTTAGAGTGGTAGAAACGAGGAGCATGGTAAGAGAAAGGAAAGTATCTGAGAAGGATGAGGAACTTGTGCTGAGTGAAGAGAAAGCAGGAACTAGTGCATGTTTGTTGTCAAATGTTGAGCATGATGATGATTCAGATAGTGATGAAGAACTTGAGATATCAGACAGCATGAGTGGGTGCAGTGAGGAAGATGCAGAATGTGAAGAGGTAGTAGTGTAGGATGAGGTATTGGACTTGGATTTGCCGTGCTTGGTTAAGGGAAATAGTAGGGAAGAATTTGTGAAAGAAGTTGAGAAGGATGAGAGTTTGAAAGTGTGCAGGTCATTAGCAGACAAGGGGGAACGAGGATATAAGTAGGATAATGGTGTGTTAATACAATGTATCCACAAGTATTCCCTAGGGCAATTGGAACTAATAGTTGTGCCCACTAGCAGGAGGACTCTCTTACTCAAGCATGCTCATGCACAATTTGGGGCACTTAGGCTATAAGAAAGTACTAGTCACCCTTAAAAGTAACTTTACTTAGCCTGGGATGTATGGTGACACTAAGAGATATGTGGAATCATGTATATCTTGCCAGAGGGGAAACAAGAGAGGAAGTCCTAAAGCTCCTATGGTGCAGAGACCCATTGTGAACCGACCATTTGAGGTGATAGCTCTGGACTTAGTAGGGCCACTACCCAAGGGCAGAGGAGGAGCCAGATATTTATTGACTGCAGCGTGCATGGCTACCAGGTGGCCTGAGGCCGTTCCTCTGCGATCCATAGCATCCAAGAGTGTTGCTGCTGAGGCCGCTATGGACATTTTCAGTAGAATGGGCTTGCCCTTAAGCATTCTTACTGATAGGTGGACTCAATTCACATCTGCTTTATGTGCTCAACTTACTAGTTTGTTGCAGATAGACCACTTCAAGACCACAGCTTACCACCCGCAGTCTAACGGAGCATTGGAGCGTCTTCACACCACATTGGAGGCGATGTTGGGGAAGGCACACTCCATGGGACTGGACTGGGTGAAGCAGGTTCCTTTCGCTTTGTTTGCGCTGAGGCAGGCTCCGTGCAGGACTACTGGCTACAGTCCTTATCAGCTCATCTATGGTAACAATGTGAGGACACCACTTGACATCCTATATGAAGGCTGGAGGAACAGGAAGGTGAGGGGATTGGATGTGGATGAGTGGGTGGAAAATCTGTGCATTAGGTTAGAGGTAATGCGAGAGGCAGCAGTAGAGAAGAGTTTAGTGGAGAGTGAGAAGAGAAAAGAAAGGTATGATAAAGGGAGTAGTGAGAGATCATTCAGAGTAGGTGATAGTGTTTTGGCGAGGATTCCCGGCATGATTGCCAAGCTGCAGGACAGCTGGGCAGGACCTTATGTAATCTTAGATAAGCTGAATTCAGTTAATTATAGAATTACTGAGAAGGACTCCAAGTGTAAAGGTCGGGTAGTACATGTCAACAACCTAAAGGCTTATCGGGAAAGGGAATTGGAGGTGTGTAGTTTGACTGTTGTAGCGGACGAGAAGGATGTGACAAAGTGGTGCGGTTTTGAAAATTGAGGAATGTGAAGGATATTCAAAGAAAGATTTAGATGCTGTGCTTGAGGAGTTCAATGACATCTTGTCAGAAGAACCGGGGAGAACCAGTGTGGTAAAAGCAGATATAATATTGCGACCAGATACCCCTGTAATTTCTCAATGCCCCTATCATTTGCCCGATAGATTGAAGAAACCAGTTAAAAAAGAATTGGATGGGTTGTTGGAGAAAGATATCGTGGAGCCATCTGATAGTCGGTGGGCATCACCTCTAGTTCCAGTGGTTAAGTCCAATGGTAGTGTACGACTTTGTGTCGATTTTAGAAAGTTGACTGAGGCCACCCCACAGCTCCAGACCTATATCCCACAGTTAGATGATATTTTAGAACGAGTGGGACAATGCTGTGTCCTGTCAAAACTGGATTTGTGTAAGGGTTTCCACCAGGTGGATATGGAGGAGTCGGCTAAGGATTTCACAACATTTGTGTGTCCATTTGGCAGATTCAGATACAGAACTATGCCTTTTGGGTTGCGTAATGCACCAGCCATCTTTCAAGCGTTAATGGAGAAGGTGTTGGCTGGTTGTGTGGAATACTGTTCAGTTTATATTGAGATGTATTGGTTTTTTCAAATTCTTGGACTGAACACTTACACCATGTGAAGGAGGTGTTGTTGGCGTTAAGGAAGGCGGGGCTGACGGCAAAGCCGTCCAAGTGTGAGTGGGGGAAGTCGCATTTGGACTACCTCGGACATAGAGTGGGTAGTGGCCAGGTAGCTGTTCCTGAATCATGAGTGGAGGCAATTGAGTCTTATCGGCAACCTGTGACCTACCCTAACTCGGGGATTAGGAAGAGGGACTAGTTAGAGTATTAGGAACAGATCAGTGGCCACTCAGGAGTAGTAACTCTGGTGGCAGCGTACCAAACCCTTCCAAGTCCAGGAGCTTCTGCGATAGAGGGAAGTTTCCTGGGCGACATTGTGTGCTTCTGAGGCCGGGCATTGAAAGGGACCGACTTGCAGACCCACACTATTCTATTAGCCTAATCTAGGGTAACTAGAGTGAACAATACAAAGTGAGATAAATGAGATGTTGGAGTTATCTCAAAGGTTATGTAACTAAAAATACTATTGTGAAGTTATATAATATTAATGTATGTAACCATATAATAATACACTTGAGTGTCAATTCTACGTTATAGTTAGAGCATCATTTAAAATGAGTAGTACAATGAATAACAGCATCAACAAATCTCTTTGCACATTATTTCATAAAGATATATATATTTGTGTTTGATATGTAAAATACAAATTGGGAACAATTTCAATATTGTAAATTCCATAGTAACTGTTAAGATAAATAATTGAAATGTTTCAGCTCCAGAGCGCCTTCATCAGATGGTGACTGTGAGAGTGAATAAATAAAAATGCAATAGCTAATATTTAAACTGAATGAAATTATTTATGATTGACTGCAATAGTTGTTACAATTGGTTGTACATGACAATACGCACAAAAGAATACTTATATTAATTCTCAATTTGGTGCTATAATTCTTTCAAATCTAGCCTGCAAAAGTATGCCCTCTAATTGCTTTGGTTTTTAACACCATAAAGTAATAATAGAAATGTATGAGTTATATCCACATTTCTCTCTCTATGATTTTGCATTGTATCAATAAAAAAAAACATTGTTACTATAGTTTGCATTAATGCATGCATGTACACTAAGTAAGCTTAACAATTAGGTCCTGTCAGAACAAAGGCTGTACCTATAATCCTAGTATTGTTCTAAATGATTTCTAGTTTCTTTGAATTGGAATCCCCAAAGATCCATTTCAAATTGGACTGATGCCATAAAAAGTAACTTCATTAATAATTTTAAACAACACTGGCTATTTCATCCCATGTATTTTAGATCACACCATTATATCACAGGCTAACATAGATAGCAGTACACCCTCAGATTCTCTGAAATCACCAGCAAATTGGACGGATATTATAAAAGGTGACTTAATTTATGCTGCAGTTATTTCATTTTTTTAAGTTCAAAACATAAGTCACAAGCTAGCACAAGCTAGCAGTATTAGCAGTAGCTAGTTTATTAGATCTTATATTTATTAAGCCAAAAATTTTTTTTACAAATACAATAACATTAGTAAATATTTGCATGTAGCATTTTGATAACCACTCCCCTAGAACATTGTTTACCTTCATTAAATAGCTACTATCATTTACATGCAGTCATGATGGTAATTGTATGTTTGAAATGTTTTTACTCAATGACTAGTAAAAATTATACAGGAGCCAATATAATATATCTAGTCACAGAAGAATATTCAAACTAGTAGATATGTTAGGGTATCTTTAGGAATTTATATTAGTTGATAGTTGTCATGTCCATATAACCCATTATACAGGGTACTTATCAATTTATTAATGGAGTGGATAGATGCCACTGGCCCAGGCTCTATGAATTATAGGCAACTGTATTCAAACCCTCATGATACATGTAATTCACAGAGCATAAATAATATGGGTAAATTTATTAGTTTGGTACACATGACACGAAAATCGTCATTTAAAGAATGCACTGTTATAATTTTTTTTGGTCAGCCTTGTGATATAATTAACAAGCTGTATTCACTTCTTAAACTAGGCTGCAATAATGTTGTTTGCAATTAATTTTTTTAGATCAGCCTGAAATCACCGATGACGTTCATAGAAAATTAGATGATTCCATTCAATCACATGAATCTTCACCTAATGATGACAATACTTTGGATTCTTTTGGTAAGATAGTCATAAAAATAAGTGGCAAGAAACTAGGTATTACAGAGTGGACTAAAATAGGATATTTGTTTTTGTGTATTTTTCTAGACATTAATTTAATGAGTAGTAATTTCAAGTGATGAAAACCGAAAGCATTGCTTTTCAAAGAAGCTAATGATTTGTGCTGAGTATACTACAGACCGTACAAGATGGAAAAAAATAACAGGAAACATCAATAAAAACTATTTATTTATAGATAATTAATTAACTTTCTTGTAGTATAATAAATTCCTTTATTTGAGATGGTTTAGTGCATGGACCTTCTTCAGTCAAACTGAGAAACCACAACAGGGTGATCGTATGATTTATCATACAGTAGCAGATGCAATGTAGATGGTGAAAATTGATAGAATGTGTTGATTCATTGAGGTGATTGTTCTAGGTGATTAGTGAGTAGTTGATCTTAATGAGGTAACAATTGGTAGTTCGAGCTAGGGCCTGAACTACTAATCAATTTTCACCATCTACATTGCATCAGCTATTGTACATATATATCATACAATCACCCTGTTGTGGTTTCTCAGTTTGACTGAAGAAGGTCCATGGACCGAAATGTCTCAAATAAAGGAATTTATTCTACTACAAGGAAGTTAACTAATTATCTATAGTTAACTAGTATATGTACTTAGTAATGAGTCTTAATAACATCAATAAAAACGATGAAAGAATATTTAAAACCACAGCATTAACAATGCATGCATATTGCTTACTTTATTTACGTTCATTCTATGAGTTCTGTGGTGGTGTTACCAGAATACATGACACATAATTTGTCTGTCCTAGCCTTTTCTCCTCAATTTGAATACTTAGTTAATCATATTCAGATTTAGACAGTTCACAGTGCATTTGGATAGCTTTAGAGGCATACTAAATGTTGCACTAATGTTTTCAAAATACATGTTTCAGTAAGTTGTGTGTACTTTATAATTAACTACTGTGCGCAATAACAAGAATACAACAACTATTTATATAACAATAACCATTTCGTGTTAATTGTCAAAACAGTATTTGTCATTTTCTTTTAGGGAAGACCAAAATTCGCTATGAACCTTACAGAATGCCATTTGATCTGTTTCAAGATCCCTCTGGTAAGAATGTTAAAAATCAACTATCATAATCAACTGTGGTGTATTAAACAAATGTACTTTATCTACACCTATCCAAATCTCCTCAAGTAGTACATTATAGGTATTAGATCCCGTTGCTATATTGTTAGGTGTACTAACTTGGTAAGTGTGCACTATTTTTTGCCTTCAGGTATATGAACTGTGCATGCTAACCACCCTTGGGGTATTGCTATTTTTGAGTTTTAGTGTAATAGAATAGGCCGGATAAAAGCTGAGCCGGTTATGTGAGGCCAGGATATGATATGTGAGGGTCTACTACCCTCTCATACACAGGAATTTACCATAGCTAGCTGCTTAACTGCTTACCCAGAGCAGCCCAAGGTAGAGTTAGATCTGAAGATAACAGCTGGCAGCTACAATGCTAAAGTAAACTTGTGTGTGCTTCAATTGAATTTTAATTGAATTTTAATTTTGGGCCGGAAATTCTCTTGACACAGCCCGCCATTCCTGCGAAAATGCTGATAAACAAAGTTGCTAGTGGATCTAAAATAGTTAGAGCATGCACGCTTATTAACTATTACATAGAAGAGGTTTCCATTGAAGTCAACAAAGCAAGCTAAGGAGCTAGGTTGAAGAAGATCTTTAAATGCTGCTAAATATTGCCATGTATAAGGTAAAATATGTTGGAAATTTCCCACCTTACTTGGTGGGACAGCTTTGTCTGCATCTTACTATTCTTGGTGGCAGAATCACACATATTTTTAAGTGTGAATGCTATAAGATGGGAAAGTCCTATCATAATCAGTGTAATTATCTTATTACAATCAGTGTAATTTCCCACTATAATGAATTCGATTTTTTTCACTTAATTTGGTGTCAATATCAATAAATAGATCGCATACATAATAGCTTTAAGTGAGTACATAATATTATTCTATCACAAAACACGCTATAAAATGCTTGAATGAAGCATGTAATTTAATGTTTAAAAAAAATATATTTCATGAATGCATAAAAAATATTGCACCCCTGGGCAAATTAAGAATGGAAACATTCAGGGATGTGCCCGCTGCAATTACGTAAGTTGAAAATGGTAAACAACGAACACCCAAGTATAATGACCAGCTTGTATTACCAAGAGTCACTGGCAAGTTGTAATCTGTACTACTGTATCATTTTCTCAGACCAATCAGCTGATAGAAACATAGTTGTGCAATAAAAACTGTGGATAGCTTCAACACTCAACACACAAACTCAAATTCAAGCACACAAATAACTTTTCATAACAAAGAAAACTACCCCATACTACAAGAAATTACCATGTGATAAAAGGGGCATTACCCACTTAGTATGAACAGGTGGGTTAGTGGAAAAGCGCACAAGTATGTACTAACAGCAAATAGACGGTTACACATTATGCCAGATTTAAATAAAAATGCACATGTAGGTTGCCCTAAGGCACTGAAATGGTAAGTGTGTTTATGGCAAAAATTTTAATGAAGATATAGACACATTGCAAACTCATGAGTGAGTTCACTGTTTGTTCGCTTAGCTATTAAATTTGCATGACTATCAGGGGTCGCAGTTCACTTGAGTAGCTAAAGCGACATAATGGTTTGGTTCCATTATTTATCTGCCTTACATTAACTACTGCAAAACAATTCCCAATTCCATAGAATATTGTCAGTTTTATATTATGAATAACCTTGATACAGCTTTTTATCGTCTTAGATATGACCAAGAGTCAGAATAAAAATCGCAACACGCCATTCAACCCATTTTACTCAGAGGAGTCTTCATTTTATGATCACAGCAGTTCTGGTACCTTAGGCAAGTTATATATGACAGCACACAAAAATTATAATGTGTACAGGGTGACATATTCACACAATTTGAGACAAATATTTTTAATTTGTTTAAGAATATCAACACTATGTATTTATATTCCTATTGAAATAATTCAGCTGAAAAATGAGCATAATAAGTTTATTATCAAGTGATTAGATATTGTCTGAAATTACGACAATAGGGAAGCCTTTCATTGATTCATTAATTATTGGATGAGATAATTATAATTAATAGCAATTTTGTCCCATTTTTACATCTAAAAACTTTACCTAATGTTTCGACTTCATGCCAAAGGCATCCTCAGGTGTAAAAGATACTGGTACTTCACTTAGCAAAAACAGCTAAAATTGTAAATAGCTAAGTAATATGAATTATAACATATTTGTAACTTCAAGATTAAACTGCTGAACTTACTAGTGTAGGATAGTAAAATGCAACCTATCATATTTAAGTTTAATCTATTTTTTAATTACAAACTACAGACGTGGTGTCATTTTTGTGCACAAGCATACCACTAGTTTGTATATGTGTAACATACATATGTCATTTCGTACTTTGACCTTCGCATTTTTGTGTTTGCTTGAGGTTGACTCACACCCCATACGCCACAAACAGAATCCTTTTTTTTATAAACCTTTACCTGTATTATCAAAGGAAACCAAATATATACCCTATAATTTTGGTTGTCTCCAACATGTCTGATTTTAAGCGGAGAGAGTTAAGTCATACAAACTTACAGAGTTCATTTTCTATCCGAATTAGTCGCTTGCAATGATAAGTTATATCAATTAATGTGCTATTTGTAGTAACTGTATGCCCTACCAACAGAATTGTTGGTCATTGAAAATTCATTGTTCATAATTAGTAAAGTCATGAAGGTAAGTCTTGTGTTAGTATATCCAAAGAACAAGTGTACCTGAAAGTGTGGTGTACTACAGTGAGTGCTAAGCTAAAGAATAGCATGAGTGTATATGAAATTGTTGTGGTATAGTAACTGGCTTAAAGAATAGCATAATTAAACAATAAATGAACAACTCAGTCATTCTCAGCTGAAATAATTATAATAATAGCAAATTTTTCTCGTTCTTACAGCCAATAATATTGTTAATTAAAGCTTAACTCGAAATTTTGACTTCTTGCCGAAGTCCTCTTCAGTGGTCAATAACTATTTTTCTCACTCTAACAACCAATATTGTGTTAATTATAACCAAACACAACCTTTAATGTAGGGTAAGGCTCAAAACTGTACAGTAATTCATAAGAAATGCTTGTTCTTTTCTTTTTTCTTTTCTTTTTTTTTTTTAACAGTCAGTTGCAGTGAGTGGTTACTTGGAGTGCTTTTCGTAGGAATTACTTGTCATTTAGATTAGTCATTTTTCTCTACAGGAGCTATAACCCACTACTCTTACTGACTGACTGATTGACTGACTGACTGACTGACTGACTGACTGACTCACTCACTCACTGACTGACTGACTGACTGACTAACTGAGTGACTGAGTGACTTACTGAGTGACTGACTTACTGAGTGACTGACTTACTGAGTGACTGACTGACTGACTGACTGACTTACTGAGTGACTGACTGACTGACTTACTGAGTGACTGACTAACTGACTGACTGACTGAGTGACTGACTTACTGAGTGACTGACTGACTGACTTACTGAGTGACTGACTAACTGACTGACTGACTGAGTGACTGACTGACTGACTTACTGAGTGACTGACTAACTGACTGACTGACTGACAGACTGACAGACAAACTGAGTACTGTAACCCTCTCATGCATGTGCGATGAAAGCTAAAAATGATGAAATAGTATTAAACATACATCATAAGTTCAGTTATAACTACAATGTACATATTTCTTACTATAAGAGTCTATCGTGTCACCAGATGCCAGTAGAGTACACATATTTGTCTGCCCCTAGTCCAATGCCTGCAATCATTTTTATAGTAGGTTATCAAGTTGGAGCATAGTGTCCCTGAAATACAATTTGACAGTATGACAGTCTATTAACAAGCCATAGTAACCACATTTAACTAATTTTGTTAAACTCATAATTCGATTGATTAGTCTGCCCTATAAAATTAACTAGAGTGCACAGTTACTTAAATGCATCAGCTCCATCATATGTACACTAACAATTTTGTGTTACTTGTCAGAATTGTTGTTGATGATATTCTGGGATATTTTAGATACCACTAAAATTGCTGAAAAACAATTCAATTCATTTCAATCGCAAGAATCTGATGATGTCAGTAGTATTGCTCCAAAATTGATAGTATTGACCAAGTACACAGTATCAACAGTGATCATGTGTATACTAAAGCTTAATTTGATTGGTAAATGAATGATATTTATGAGTATATAGGTAGTACATAGGTCAAGAAAAGAAAAAGCAGACTAATGTAACAAAAACAAGTGATAGAAGATAATAACAATGGGTTAAAAATACTTTATGCTACCGCATTCCTAATTTGCGAAGTTACTACATTAAATGCCACTGGTGGTGGGGAATATGCTAGTAGGTAATATAAGCACCCCATTAGGAATAAATGGTAGTAATAATACCCACAGGATAGCCTAAGAAGATTGGGAAGCATGGACTATAATGATTAGATCTAATGTCACGAGCACATATTGTTTCCCTCTAATGCTCTTTCCTGAGCCATTCCAGTTTTTTTTCTGATTCCTCTTTTTAATTCATGAATTCACCTCATGGATTCCCTTCTCCTTCTTTGTGTACCTCTGACTTCTGTGTATATTCTGTTCATCATTCATTGAAATAGTTATTTCAGTTAACTTTATCTATCTGCTTCTATTTTTCTTGGCCATTACGGTCTCCAGCTTCTAGGAATAGACAGGGCAATATCTAGGAGGATAAAGAGTATGCAATAAGTTATTAGGGCACTGCAAGAATTGTGAAGCTGTTAGTTCAGGGTGGTTTAGTTGTAAGTGTGTTTGTGCCAGCATGTTAATTTGTAAAGGCATATCAGTGGATGTGGTCTATCCTGTTTGTTTTGTTGTGGAAAGTTGGCAAATGTGTATCATTTTATTTATCTGTTTTCATTTCGCCTTGTGTTGTCACAAGAAATATGTTTAACACATGCAGTTTATCTGCTAGCCCATTAATGGACAATCAGAGTTCACAGTGCTTTTGAGTAGTTTCACAGGTACAATAAATACTGCACTAATAATTTCCATAATACACAGTTTTAATTATTTTGTCTGCCTTACAAAATAACCACTCCAAGATAACATACATTTATTCCAGCTAGACGTCTTCACAATGTTGTTTTTAGCTACATGACCAGTGAAATAACTCACAATATTTTGTGCAAGCTCATTACCATAATATTAGTTATAGCAACCACCTAGCTTATCACTTTTCTTGGTTCTTACAGCTACATTTCTATCAGTGTAGCCCACCCATATCAGTTAGGGGTGAGGGGAGCCCCTACAGCCAACTTTACACTGTGAGTTACCAGCCCTAGTGCAAACTACAGTAGTGAAGATATCTAGCATAGAATAGACTATTTATTACATTAGTCTGAGTGATATGGCTAGATATTTCACTCTCCGGGCTTTATTTTCACTCTCCTATAGCTCCTGAAAGTAAATTACCCTGCTCTTGAAATAATTCATCGTATCACACTCTGACTCATGTAATAATAAGTATTATGTATCAATTGCATATAACACTAAATGTCTTATATTACTTGTCAAAAACATTGTGGATGGTATTTTGACTTTTCTTTTAGATACCACTGAAATTGCCAATGACGAATTAAATCCAAAAAAAGATTAACAAATTCACATAAATACATGGAACAATATTTCTCGAACTTTCTTGCATGACATGAACATGAACATGTGTATATTAAAAGTGTTTTATTAGGTAGCTATCACCACATATGTTGGTAATTATTTATACTTAGTCAGCGTGCTTGTCCTAATTAATTGTGCGAATCCAGGAAAAATACTGATTTTCTACTTTTTCCTTCATTTCAACAGTAATCATAATAATCACTACACGTGGGATGTAAAAGATAGAAAAATAACAGGAATCATCAACTATGACAGATGAATAGGTTTTAAAACCATTCATAGCCCATTATGGGTAATTATATTGAAATTTGCAGGGACTGTCAAAATGTACAGTTCATTTGGGTGGTTGTAGAGGTGCATTAATGATTTTCATAATACACTGTTCAATTATTTGTCTGCCTTACAAATTAACTACAATAACATAAATATATATCTACTGCAGAATTTTGTTGATGATATTTCGGCATTTTCTTTTAGATACCACTGAAATTGCCAATGAACTCCATGAAAGATCACTTAGTCCATATAAATGGGATGAATTTTATGATTTCAATACAGATTCCATCAGTAAGACTATCACTGATATTCTTTAAACATAAGTGAAAATTGGAAAGAAACCATGACGGGGAGTTTAATGAAAAATAAAATATTTATTTGGATTTAACTACGTGAATAGAAGCTAGAACATTAGTATTGTTTTTGGAGAAAGGGAGTCATTTGTGCCCAGTTATATTTAGTGTGCTCTTATAATACTGTGTGTATTTAATTTTACTCTCTAATACGTAGTATTGACTAAGTACCATAAAATGATCGTAAGTAGCTTAAGCTACTGCATTCCTAATTTACAAAAGCTAGTACATCAATCACTACTGTGTGGCGGGGTACTTGCTCGACATGAGATAATAGCACAGGCAGGCTAGCCTGCATGCAGCTAACTGAAGGAGGCTCATAATCCTTTGTGAATACTGGACCCAACAGTTGGTGAATGTTAATTGAATTAACTTGAAAAAAGTTACAGTTTTCACAAGTCAAGTTTTAAAAATTGCTATATTAGATTTTCAGTGCCACTGTTATCCAAGCCTCCTTTAAGTTAGTATAGTATTAATATCTTCATAAGAAGGATACGTCAGACATGACATTTCTTTGTGCATTATTCGAACTGCTTCATCATGCCAAAAACCCGCATCATTTTATTCCTCTCACTGCCGAGGCACATGCTGATATTTTGTGGTAGCAGTGTGTGTGGTCAGGTATTTCAAAGTTTTAATAATAGCAATTTTTTCTCGTTCTGACAGCCAATATTGTTAATTAAAGCTTAACCCAATAAAAAAAACGAACAATATTGGCTATTAGAACGAGAAAAAATTGCTATTATTATAATTATTTCAGCCGAGAATGACTGAACTTTAAAGTTTGAATCAATCTGGCTTGAGTTCACAATTCACATTTACACAGATGCATCTGGATTGTGGGAGTGTGGTGCAGTGGCTAAGGGGCTTGGGTGGTTTCAATTAAATTGGCTTCTTCATTGCGACCAAGTGGACATCTCAATGAAGGAACTAGCTAGCTCCAATAGCTGTAAACAGCTGCCGCATGTGGGTCTAAGTGAGTGGGAAACCATGTGTGTTATCACTTCGATAACATGGTTGTAGTAGCCAGTTTGCAGAAGAGAACAGCCAAATCTATTTCACATGTGCATTTTTTAAGAGGTTTATTCTTATATGGGGAATTATATAGTTTTCAACTCTCTGCTGCGCATGAATCCGGGAGTAGTCAATATTGTGGTGGATGCTTCCTCTAGAAATAGAGCTGATCTTGCATCCACTGTTATTTCTCAGATTCCAGAGACTCGCTGCCAACACAGGTACATCAACTTCTGAAAACAGACAGGCCGAACTGGGTCTCCAAGACCTTGACAACGTTGTTTGCCAGCTCTTTTTTCTCCAGGAAGAGTGTAGCAATCGGACAAGAGACTTTGCCTTCTGTAGGCAGTCTGTCCTGATTCCATTGCTAGCATCGGAGTTGACGTTGTGTCAATTGTAGCCTCATTGGTCCTGAAATATTCAACATATGGGGCAGTATAGTTATACTTAATGGAATTCGGCACCTCCATATATCTAGCATACAAGTTCCTCAGCTTTAGCTATGTTCTTACTGGCATGTGTCGCCTTGGTGTGAGTAACTAAAGCTAAGAGGCTCCCCATTACATCACAGATTTTGTGGCAAATTTACCATTGAAGTCACAGATTCCTAATAAGGGTGCTGCACAGAAGAGATCAGTGATTTGTTGATCCAAACATTAGAATGTTGAAAGCCATCAATATTCTGGATTACATAAGAACAGACATCACAACTCTCGTTCATACTGCTTCCGAGATGTTAAAGTAACTAGGTTAAAACTTACAACATTGCTTCTCTGTTTACTGCCAGCTCTGTGTAATCTAAGTGATTGCTGGTTGTTAGTCTTACAAACGATAATCAGTGGGGGGTGCCGGAAGCAACCTGTATTTTGATAGTAGTAATAGTAGTTGGGGTAGTATTTAAGATTCCATTGGTATAATTATGCATGTTTTGCTACTAGGGAGTGTGAAGGGGGAGTAGAAGCCCCTATTTATGCTGATTGTGCATAATTATATAAGGGTTTGGGGGGTGTACTGTTAGCCACTTGAAGACAGGTGCACACATACACTTCCCAAAACTAATAGGGAATCTGAAAGGTAATAATCTAAAGGACAAACTGTAGAGAAGGTTAAGTAAACATAGTGGATGAGAGCAGGAGGTGCTGACAGGGGCTAGAAGGATATGCTAGCATGGGCTAGCGAAGAGGTACTAGGAGGGATGGGCAAGGAGTGTGCTAGCAAGATCTAGCAGTAGTGCAGGACTTGGAACTAACTGGAAAGGAGGCTCCTGCACATTACCAACCCTCCTTCTAGTAATGCTTACGGAAGTAGATTACAGGAATGTGTGTGGGCATGGGCAATCACGAATGATGAGGTTAACTTCATAATTCTAGCAAACATTTTAACCATAAATATAATACTCTATCATGAATATTTCAATTAAATAAGAGTAGAATAGTTTCAAAAATAGGAGTTTTCTTGTTATGCCATAGATAGCATAATTACACAGCTACCTTGATACCTTAAAATTGTATATTCATGATTAAAGCAAAAACATTGTTATAAGCTAAAATTTAATAACTCATTTTTTTAACAGTAGTAACTTCATTAGCATATTGTTGAACAGATAAATTTGTGTTGAGGGTTTGCACTCTTAGAGCTCTATTATCATTTCATCATGTGTTGTCAGAATTGTTGTTTATAGTATTTTGCCATTTTCTTTTAGATACCACTGAAACTGCCAATGAAGGTCCTGACCGACCATCAATCCCTGTTGAATGGAATGAATCTCTTGATTTCACGAGTCTAGATCTAGATTCTTTCAATTTTCTTTTAGATACCACTGAAACTGCCAATGAAGGTCCTGACCGACCATCAATCCCTGTTGAATGGAATGAATCTCTTGATTTCACGAGTCTAGATCTAGATTCTTTCAATTTTCTTTTAGATACCACTGAAACTGCCAATGAAGGTCCTGACCAACCATCAATCCCTGTTGAATGGAATGAATCTCTTGATTTCACGAGTCTAGATCTAGATTCTTTCAGTAAGACTATTATAAATATCCTTTAGACATAAGTGAAATTTGTAAAGAAACCATTAACTTTCTTGTATGCCATGAGTAGTGGGCATATTATGTATATTCAAAATACCTTTTATGAGGTAGCTGTCACCACATGAGCTGCTAGTTATTTCTACTTAGGCCAACCATATTAATTGTGTAAACTCAAGAAAAATACTATTTTACCTTGTTAACCCTCAGTGCACATGCACGAGAGGGTTATAGTAGTCATCCTCGTCTGTCTATCTGTCTGTCTGTCTCTCTGTCTGTCACGCTCTGATTTTTGAGAATACTGATAGTAACCAGTGATTTAAGTATGATTTTACTCTGGACGAAGATTTGTGACCTTTTATTGTGCTACTTTTTTAATTTTGGGCTAATTGTTGAGACAACGCGAAGCTTTCAGTTCCGTGCAGGTACCAGCATTTGTGAGTAACGCCCCATAGCATTAGTCTGGCGAAGCAAGACCCAAGTAGCGCACTAAGTATGCGGAGGGTCTGGGGACATGGCCATAACAAATTTGTTCTAGAGGAATTAGAAGTGGTGAGTGCCCCACCTCCTTTATACCTGAATTTCTACCGCAAATTAGCCATGATTGCTAAACCAAGCGTTGACAGGGTGGCTGACACATAGGAATTTCTATTTGTGGTTGAGGAGGGCTATTCCCGGTAATTTGCTAATGGTAATTGACTGCCGTAATATATGTGTGGCAGAACAAATTTGGTATGGCCATGTCCCCAGATCTATTCCCAGCGTAGCGGTTTGGTAAAGGGTCATGTCATAATCATGTGAGTAAATAATTTCTTGCAGCCAGCAGTATAGTTTGTTTTATGCTCGGGGAAGTTAACAGAGTTGAAAGGAGCGAACACGTTAAAAATGTATACCAGTGAGTGTTTCTGGCTAGTTTAGCTTCTTAGACAGTGTTTCAATGTACCATTTTCATTGCTTGAGCTATGTTGATGCCTCATTAATAGTGCAGAGAGTTCGCGCCTTTGGTGCTTCAGTTGCCACAGTAATCATTATAATCACAACAGATGGGGTGTAAAAAGGGGGGAAAGTCATAAGATCACAAATTATGGATGATTAGAAGGATATTAATACCCACACCATATAAATTCAGTCTACTACAATGTACGTATTATCATAGTTCACAATTTCTTTCTCAGCCTTTTTTTACGCATTAGATGTATTCTCACTCTTTCACAGGCTTTTTTAAACAATACAGAACTAAAAAATATTTAGTCGCCACCGGGAATCGAACCCAGGACTGCTTGAATTATCATAGCTGCTAACTATCCCAGTGTAGCCATTATGCTCCTGGTTTTCTCAGAACTTCCCAGTTCCTTCCTAGTTTATAGAATTCCCCCCTTTTTTCTCCCAGATTATGGAATTCTACTGGACTTATTTTCAGCAATACCCCTGCTTTTTAATCCTTTCCCTAGCAGTCATGTATGTCAGGCTAATAGCATTACAATTTCCACTGTGCAACTAAAAATGACACCAAATTGTACAACTCTGTCAATGCATAGAGTATGGGTGTACGAAGCAATTTTAAAGTTTAGAGGCCGATCAAGCTACCACATTGTCCACACCTACAACATTGAGTGGGGTTTATGTGATTAAAAAGTGATCAATCCAAAATTTGATGTATTAGTAAAGTGGTCGAAAAATGACGAAAACATGACGTAGCTATACTAATTTAGCCTAATACCTTGTCAGACAAGAATTTTTAAGTTTGACTGAATCTATATTTTTTTATCCAACATTATTAACTTGTTGAGATAGACATTTTGCTACAGTGAATTTAGTAGAAAGTAGCTAATGTCTTCATCCACAAAACTGGTTCTCTATGGAACTCACACTAGAGTCATGGATTTAAATTTTGACTGTGCATCATCCCAATTGAAGAAACCCTTAGTAAGGATAGCAGCACTCATTGAAGCTCCTTTTTCTACTAGCTCTAGCAATTTTTCAGATTGCTTTATAGCTGCTACAAGGCCACCTACCACAAGGACTAAAACGTCCTTACAATCAATTTCTTCGCAAGCTGGTTTGGAAACTAAAATGCTTGAGGCTGATTAGCCTGAAGCTGCAAAAAAAAAATGTGCATGTAGTAACGTGATGAAACAGATTTAGACTGTTCCCAAAAACTGTAGCGGCCATGGCCGCTATGGTTCCTATGCCTGTGCACAGTAACTTCAATTAGTAGTAATGATATTATAAATTGTGCATACATGGAAATTTCTTGATGATTAATAATAATTGTACTGTTTCTGCACAGTAAAAATTGAATGTTAATTTGTAGGCATAATCAGTGGTTATGGTTTTATCCTGTTTTTTGTTCCGGAAAGTTGGTAACTATACATTCTTATTTATTTATCTTTTTTATTTAATCTTGCGTTGTCACAAGAGGTACATTTAACACATGCAGTCTGTCTGCTTCTAGCCCATTATAGGTAATCATCATAGTTGCATTTGGGTAGTTTTAGAGATATACGAAACACTGCACTAATAATTTTCACAATACATGGTTCAATTATTTGTCTGTCATACAAATTAACTGGTGCACAGTAGCATAAATGTATCTACTGCGTAATAACTCTATCATTTTATATTACATGTCAGAATTTTGCTAAATATTGTTGAGATTATATGTAGATATAACCGACTATGAATCTCGCAATGGACCATTCGATTTATTTCAATTCTATGAATCATCACCTCACAGTGACAATGATCAGAATCCTTTTGGTAAGTTTAATATAACAATCCTAAATACACAGCGAAACCTCTCTATACAGTGCATAATATACATATAAATATGTACAGACATGATGCATATATAGAATCAAGTATACCTATATTATATACTTATTGCTTTTATTGCTTATGTCCCAAACTATCAAGCCCAGTTGCCAAATTTCTGGATCATACTTTACAGGAGAGTCTATTTATTGGTCAATTAAGTTGTATTTCTGCATAGAAATTACACACTATTTCCAAATAACTGAACCAAAGAATTCATCATTCAGTAAAATAGCATTTGAAACATAGTTTTTCAGATTATTTAGCTAAAGTGAAGACTGAGCAAACTGTGGGTTTATTCACAATAGAATAAGAAATTTCAACTAATCATTCAAAGTAAATCTGTTTTTCATAATTTCTTTCTCAGCCTTCTTTTAGTCATTAGATGTATTCTCTCTCTTACACTGGCTGTTGTTGTTTTTTTTTAACAATACAAAACTAAAAAATATTTGGTTGTTTAAAAAAAGCCTGTGAAAGAGAGAGAATATATCTAATAATAAAAATCATTTAAGATTTCCCTTGATGTGAGTCTTGCCTCCTTCTAATATAAATACAGCTCAAAATTTTCTGAAACACACTTTTTTCGATGTAATTTCATGTACTAAGCATGGCCACTGAAAGTTTGATGTGGTTAGTTGAGTATTTGCAATGTAACCAAGTTCGGTTAAAGCTTTAATTTTTTTTTTTCATCTTTGTGCGGCGCTCCAACATGAAGTTTAGAAGATAGGTGGTGCCATGCCAATGCAGTTGACCTACAATAGCTATAATATAGTCCCTTCACGTTTTCAAGTTCACCAATACATTTTATATATCTTTGCACACACACACAATTAAACATGTTGTAGCTATTATACTTTTATGTGCACTTATATTTTAAAATGAACTTTACACAAACTGCAAGTATTCTTCACAGCTGTCACTTCTTATATACAAAATTAAGACTAATGGTGGAGCTCATAGATGCAAAAGAATTGTATTAAATCTTTACTTATGGTATATTTGCTTTGGAAAAAAGTTAGTATCAACATGTATACACAGCAAAGTATTTCACTATATTATTAATCATTTTACGTAATTATTAATATTTTGTATGCTGCAGGTTCAGATCCTTTTGCGGGACTAGAAAGCTGTGGTTATTTGAACGTTCAAAATACTATTTCAATATTATTTTTAGTGCTTGTGTACAAATTTTGCTAATTTTTATTTAAATAATTATATGTAAATCTATTAGAGAAATTCATGTTTTAGTATGCCTCTCTTATAGTGAGAGGTAGATATGTAACAATTTTAATTACAATTCTGGGCTTCGACATAGGATAAAACTCAGTTAAGTTATACAATATGATAATGAAAGTATTTTCAGATACTGATCTGACTTTTGGTAACCTTTAGGCTTTAATTAATGCAATAATAATAATTATTAGATAAAATTGTATTTCATTAAGAGTGGTCATTGTAGACATCAAATTGAAGGTCACACTCTATTAAGTATTTTGCAACTTGAATTACATTTCTATCTTATTCTGTTCAAAAGGTATGGGTAGATTTAGTCATTGCGTAATACCATTATAATGCTCACCACAACATGGTCATGCAAAGGCCAGAATTGCCTCTTGCTCCAGAATTGCCTCTTGCTCTGAGTAGCTGTGCAAATACATGCATTGATGCCTGCCTATGTAAATACACTTCACCAGCTTTTATGATACGTGCAAACTCCTGTAGTTTATTCATCCGTAAGTACAGGAAAATTCCTGCAGTATTTTCTATTTATGGTGAGCATGTTTTTATTCTTGCTCACTTTAGATAATATTCTGCTGCTCAATTTTAACAAAGAAGGAGTGAAAGGCCACAACTATCATCTACAAATATCTTATTAGTATCAAGGCTTTGCTTAGCATACAAATCACGAAGTTGAGTTGATAAATTTTGTTTTTTGCCGTATGAACCCGGTATGTCTTCCTTCACTATCTTACCTCAGCAAGCTAAGATAAGGGACCAAGACTGATCTTTTCAGTTGTCTAGAGAAGTGCATTAGTCAGTTTCATCACAACCACATAGCTACTGATGGATACATTCTAGATGAAACTGTAGTGGTGAATTTTCTCAAATCTTTTGCTATCAAAAAAGATTATGCAAGGAAAGTGTTCATACTTTGCATAGAAAAAAAATAGTGCTGATTATCAAGTGGATATTTCATAGGACCATTACTTTCACACAAAACCATTCTTCAATTCATTCCCTGGTTCCGATGCAGTATGATTGTTGACAAGAAGATAAACCATTTAGCACAATTCATGAATTGACTAGCTGGCTCTGAACCTAGGCTAACAGCCCTCCCAGTATTTCACTCAGGGCAATAGTTGTTCCAAGGGCACTCAATGGGAAAGGGTAGCTCTGAAGGGAAGGAGCCAGTCTCCAAAATCACAAAGAAATTGAAGGCACTGTAAGCAGAACTCGCCATGGTAGAAGCCGGGAATCAATGATAGACAAACTACAGATGATGAATATTTATTACACATACTGTATTCAGTCGAATGCATTTTTTAATACTGTGTCTTTAATTTATATAGAAATTCTATTGCTAAACCTTGAAGGACCATCCCAGTTAGATGAGGGAGGCATGCTGGTTGTGTTCTTCTACTACATCTGTAAGCATCAAGGGAAAGGAGAACTGGTGCAACAACAACAAAGCACTTGCCTTTGGTCAAACACAACCACTAGTTTCCATCTATTCAACCTGTTGTGAACTATATAGAGCTGCTTAGGAAATGTCCAAGTCAGAATCGGAATGAGATCTTCAATAATCTGGTCTGGGCACGCGCACCGATGACTGAATCACTGGAATTACTACTGCATGACCCACCTGATTACTGCCATCTTAAAATGGTGGATAAAGCAGCAGGTGCAACTGTCAAATGAATAAGAAAGTTAAAGAGCAGAGGCAGCTTTTGTGAAGGAGACATATGAATCTGCTGGCTTTGATGAGGCAGCTCGAGAAGAGACTTAATCACATTCTGAAAGCTGGATTTTACTATATAATTTCTAGAGCTATGACTAAAATAATAATAACATTAATTAATAGTGTACTTACAGCCATTTTAATAATATGTAACAATTGTAATTGATATACTGAGAGAGGATGGTATAAATGAACATGACAAGCTGTTTAAGTATGTGAAAATTTTATTTAAAACAATTATGCACACAACTACCATAATGAATATTGGAATAGTATTTAGAATGTTTAAATTACCACAACTTTCTAGTCCCTCATGAGGAATTACATCTGCAAGCATATCAAATATTAACAATTACCTGAAAAATTGGTATGCCAACTATTTATTGTATGCACTTGCTACTGCTTACTCACAACTGTACAATGTTTTAGAATAATGTGTACTCCCGTTCCATTAAACAGTGCTTATGTAGATTTCTATACTTTATAATAATATACCCAATATCCTATGAACTTGTCCCTTTGTCTGTCTGTCAGTCTCTCTGTGTCATTCCTCAGTCAGTCTGTTCTTTCACAGCCAAAATACAATTGTAATAGGAAAACTGTTTGACTCCAACGAGTGCAAAGCAAGCCCATTATAATCTCAAAATGCTTCTAACTGACAGCAACCTGTAGCACTTCGTCTTGGCTGTAACAGCAATGTTTTATTGTTCTGCTACCCAGAGAAAAGCTGAATTGATCTTTTTTTTTTAGGTCTGATATAAATTTTCTTCCAAAAGCAAGCACATCACAGTGCCTATCTTTTGTATCTGTGGACGCTCAGCCATTATTTTTAGTTCAATCTTTACGTAAATAAGTGACAACATGTAAGAATTGCACACTGTGTTTAAAGCTCAAGAAGTTTCTCAAAAAAGGGAAAATAAAAATTAATACTTACCAAACTATGAGACTTGACTATAATTTCAATTAACTGACACTCCAGTACCCACATAAACATGCCAGTGCCCATCTAGTACCTGAAAGAAAATTCTATAGCATGACTCACATGAAGGGGAATATTACAAATGTAACAAAATGAGTGAATCATTCAATCAGCTAAAATAATATTTTCATCCTTTTGTTGTTATTCCACGGTTAGCTCAGAATTCACTCATTAAATAAAATATTTAACTGTGTATTTTGTAAATCATTAGTATAGTGTTTAAATTAAAGTACCACTAGAACTACCCGAATGCACTGTGAACTGTAGTTCATGCAAATCTCAACTTAATTACATATTAAATATTAGGAGCACACACATTTTAATAGAACTCTGGTAACACAACAGAATGAAATGAAATATATTTAGCATTAGCCATGTACATTGTAGTTATAACTGAGCTTATGTTGTGAATTTAATCTTAGGTAATTAATTTTCCCTGTGATTTGTTTCATTTTGTACACCTCAATTCTCTTCTTTTAAAAAATCAATATTATAATCACTTGAAATTAATGTTCAAACTTCTATTCATGCAGTTAAGGTCAAAGATATACTCGAAATAAAATCCTCAATTTTTATTAAACTCCCATAGTCTCTTGCTCCTTATTACTTATGTTAACAATTTTACCAAATGGATCTGGATTCATCATGAATTGGTTCATAGGAGATACTAGTCTGATCTAAAAATCACAAACAACAACGTGACCAAATGCAATAGTAAAATTAGTTGTGGTATAAGAGAAGGAAGTCAATGCATTTGTTTTATATTGTATATTAATTTAACAATATTGTAAAGCATTTATTTTTTAAAGAGAATCTATAGGCAGTGTGCAAATAGTCATTCAATACATTGTGGAGACTAAGAAAGTTTAAAATCAATTGCCAATAATATATTATTCGAGATTGGACCAGTGGCATACTGACTGTAGCGTAAATAGACCAGTGAAAAGACAAAAGTATGTCATAAAGTGACAATTGCATAAAAGCTCTTATATTGTTATGGAAATCAAATTATAACTACAAGGCATAATTACAACTTTAAAGCAGAAAGTAACACACTTGCTAATTAGGACGTGAAAAATCAGCAAGAGGTGCAAGCACACTTCAGGAAATTCAACCAATGGGAATTCACTCAGTCTATTTGGGGTGACACAACAGGAGAAAATTATAGGATTATGCTGCTCCTGACATCAACATACACTCCAGCCTTCCCAATATTGGTAACTCTGGCAGGGGTAGTCTATAAGCAAATCAGCATTTCCATCGTCTGGTCCTTCTTGAACTTGATATGGTAATCGTATCCCACCAGGGAGAGAGCCCAGTACTGAATCTTTGCTGAAGCCATAACAGGAACTGCCTTAGTTAGTCTCGCATGGCCGACCCTTTTCCCTTTTATTATCCGCTCGCGCGGGGAGAGCGGATAATAAAAGGGAAAAGGGTCGGCCATGCGAGACTATGCCTTAGTCTCCTTCAACAGATCCTCTAAAAGAATAACAAATTTTTGGCCATTAATACATTCTTGAAAAAAAAACGTTTTAGACAATCACAAATCGGATATTTATCCTATATCACAATTTTAAACATCTGTGTGCTTCTTGTATTCTGGCAGTCAGCTCTTCCAGTCTTGTAGCCAACTCGCGTAATTCCCGGTTTCCTTTTGCGAAAAACCGGTGACGTAATTCATGGTTCGGGTCGTAGTGCAAATACAAGGAAATGGAGTTTGACTGGGGCGTAGCTCTGCTCTATCACTAGTACGTTGTGTTCTCTTGTGTCTAAAGAGAGCACAAGACACTTTAAAAAGTATATAGCGCTATTTTTTTGTTCTACTCCAGAAAGATAGAAAGTTTTACTGGTATTTTATCACAGGTATTGGTTTCAGCAAAGAAGGAAGTAAAATTATAATTGATCATAACTAAAGGTAAGTACGTTTTGCAGTTACAATATTAATTTCAGAGATAGCTATTATAGTATGTTTAGTGATGATATGGCTTAAAAGGGAGTAATTGCTTGCAGATTGCAATGTCCCGAGTTGTTTGTGTTTCCTGTTGGACTTCCTGATTTTATTGGAACTACTGCTAATATGCCTATTGGTTACAAGCTGTTGAAAAATACAACACATTATGATGAACAGATAAACACCTGCACATTTATAACTCAAAGGGTGTTAAATAAAATGACAATGAATAAAAAAAATTAATAATTTAAGTCACAAAATAAAGTCCTCGACAAGAAACAAGGGCAATTTATAATCTCATTCCACGACTGCATCTTCTGGGATTGAGTCTGGAATAATGTTTAAAAGGGGCAAGCAATTATTTCGAGGTGATTATTATAACAACTTGCTTTTTCACATGCATAACAAATATAGCTGTCAACTGTGATCGTTTTCTCCATGGCCCGGAGCTTTGTTGAAAGTTCAGCCCAAGTGGACAGCTTTATGTAATAAGAAGCAGATTTGCAGCATAACTGGCAAGGACCACATTTTCTGCCTGGATGGATTGTTGTCTTTGGACCTCTTCTCCTTAGCACTGAACTCTTTGATTATACATACAAAGTATTATCATAATACATTCAATATCACTTTAAAAAATTTTTTTCTTTGTTTTGCAGTTACAATAATTTAGTATATCATAAATACATGAATCACTATGACATATCACTAATTATTTTAGTCTAATTTGGTTGCAGATTGCTATGTCCCGAATTAATAAGAAATATATAACTTGCCATATTAAAAGGTGTTCTGATGCTAAAATGGTCTGGTTTTTCCCTCAAACTATGCCTGTTAGCTTGACTGAGCAGCACCACCAGTATTAAGACAAACACGTGTATGGCTTCCTTGCAAACTAAAAATATATATATTGAACGCCCACGCGCAAGCATCATTTTAATGAGGTGACCTTTTGAAAGGAATTATTGTACGCGTTTCTATTACTTCCGGTACGGGTGGCTACGAGACTGCTTCATCTGGAGAGTAACACTTTAAATCCAAATTATCAGGCCAGCCGATTACCCAGCAACGTCGTAACAATTGTCTTACTGGTCCAAGGATATGGTTATTATATAGGTCTCACTAACCCATGGTTAGGTGAAGGGTTTTTCCAACGTCAGTCACAGACTAAAGGAGACAACATATTAGTCTGGCGTCGCCGACCCTTTTCCTTCTATTATTATTATGCGTGGGCGAAGGAAAAGGCTTCACCAGACCCTTTTCCTTCGCCCACGCATAATAATAATAGAAGGAAAAGGGTCGGCGACGCCAGACTAACAACATTATAATATGGCTTATCTTATCACAAATGCTGTACTGGTCTCTAAAGCTGCCACAGAAAAAATATCAATCATACTCAAATAGAAAAAGTACACTTTGTGATGTGGTTAGCTATTTGCAAGTGGAACTTTGACAAGTATTATCACTGGATGAAAAGTTAAACTTCCTGCTACAGAATAAATGCAGTCCATCTGAAGTGACCAGTTCATTTCTAGAGAAATCCCATTTATCCTGAAGTCTGTACACTTTCCAGCAAGTGTACTTTAAGTTGCACATGACTGGAGTATGGAAATTCCAATTTTCAAGTGTATGAACTAGAAACTGAAGAGCTGAAAGTACCACTGAGTGTTTTAGATTATTGTATTACAAATGCAACAGATCACTCCAAAAAGACATTATGAATGCAAGATATGAGAGAAAAATGTCAGATCTATTACGCTTTATATTCCCTCAGTGACAAACCCAGTTCACAAAGTGAGAATAACGATCTGTAAGTGTTAAGACTGAGCGTGTACTTCTGCGCTGGCTAGTTTAACTTCAACTACGAAGCATGCTTTGGTCTACAGCCTATTATCCTGTTTAAAAAATGGACCAGGATTCTTATCACACTGTACCAAATACAGTAAGACAGCAAAAACTACTTGGGTCACAACTTCAGGAGCGGGACGACACAGCATCAGTAGGAGTGGACCAACCCAAGCTTTACATAAAAAAATTCATAAAGATTTACATTTAGTAGAATACACACAATGCTACTGGAAAAAAAGATTTATGTGAGCCTCAAAATGAATAATACAAAGTCAAAAGTAAGTCCTTTTCCAATTGTAAATTTTTAAACATTTCATACAATAAAAATTTACTTCTTATCAGCAGGAGGCTCCTTGCATGAAATTGTTGGTATTTTCTCTGTAACCCTTCCAGTGCTAATGTATTGGTTTCTCCTTGACAATAATAATATCCTTCATTTAATTTGCTTGCATTTACTATGATCAGAGTATAATTATAATCAAAAAAATTTACATTAGATAGTTTTGGTTTATTTCCATTGAAATTCCAATGAACTGGAGAGCGAGAGTTGCAAATAATAAACACAGTGTCTCCAATTTTAGCCACCGCCTTGTTTGGATATATAAAGCGATTATCTATGTTCAAATTATAATTTAAATAGTGGTGTTCACTTATTCTGAAATCAGTGGTTTCATTTTAAGACATAAATTATAAAGTAGCTATGTCATTGATAACATGCCGTAAAAATTTTAAAATTTCTGTGAATGTAAGTGAATATAAAGGTATGCAACATACATAGTAGTGTAATATGATATTGTATGAAAGCACATACACACCTTCACTAATTTTGTTTACCCTGGTGCCATGCCTATTATTGAAATTAGTGATATGAAATATTATTTCATCGTACATCTCAAGGACTACCAGATTTGACGGAAGCATTGTCATTTACTTAATTCACCATGATCCCATTTAAAACTTACCAAGCACAACCAAGCGTGCAGTAGCCAAAAAATTAATCTTAGTTAATTTGCTTGTCTTGTGACCGACACATGTATATTGGCCATTATGTGTAGAATTAGCTGATTCAATAAAAATACTTTGGTATCCTTTTCTCTCAGCTATTTCATCAATATGAAGAGATTTTTCAAATATCCATATGGGGTAAACGGTAAATCCTTTTTTATCATAAGTCAAACGTGTAAGACATCTGAACTGCACAGAGTCACCAACATTAACTTCAGCAAAGCGTGGAGTTATTTTATGGTGTTCAGTACCTACAGTAGAAAACACATATCAAAATACAAATTTTAAGGGAAAAAACTGCGTGTTTTAATCTACCATTTGACTCTAAAAGTGTGAATGTGTGTAATAACATCTTATAACAAATTACACCCGATAATATAGGTATAAAACAGCTATAGCTATAGTACATACTAAGCTTCTAGAGCCATATACCTATTCATAACTATGAAAATATCCAGTTAGCAATCACAATCCACTTGCTGCACAGTGCAGCTGTAGCAGTGTGTTTTTATCATATTTTATCAATGAACAAAATCTGACCAAGTAAATTCTTTGTAACTCTAAGTCAAACAGAAGTATTTTCGAAAAGATTGAAAAAACATAAGCAACAGGCATCAGAGATAGAGTAAAACAATTGAGATAATCACATGTAATTGTTTCTAGCAGTTTATAGCTTCCTTTGAGTAGTTCCTCACCATCTGATAGACTGTGCAAGTAATTCAATTATGACATTTGCTTTAACAGGTTGACATTGTTGATATAAGAGGTGTAAGTGCAAGTGGCCAATAGTTTGTTTCTGTGAATAGCTACATGTAATTTAATTTTCTAAGAAGCTTTAGTTGACTTGATTTTGATTTTATTTTGTGTTGTGTAGGACAATATCCTATGTGAGTCTCTCCATATATTATTATATATTATAAATAGAACTCTCGAGCATAAACGTGTGCCTAATACAACGAACAAAAAAGCAACAACAATAACACAAAATACAGCACCACAACAACCCACATACGTCCAACATAAACGTGAGCTGTATTGGTAAATGGAACAAGAACGTTTTTAATGTTTCGATAAAATCCAACACAGGTGTATCGTCCTGTGTCTGAGTAAGTCGCTCTCGATATTTTAATTTTTTTTCTCCTACTGATATGTTTTTGGGTGTCAAACAACCACTCAGTTTGCTCATTACTGATACACTCAAGTTTAATAATACCACCATACTCCACTATCTGAATCTTCGGACTTACAGTTCCTATATTAGATGAAGACTCTACATTTATAAAAATTAAAAAAAAGGTGAGAACATTTTGTAGTCAATTTATTTACATAAAATATTACTCCCCAAAATAATTTAGCTAGTTACCAGAGTATGAAATCTCGTACAGGAAGGTAAATATAATTAACATTGCTACGATTTTTATGCCTGCTTAGGAGCTGGTCAACGCTATTATTGTCAAAACACACTTAACTCTCACTATTGCTTGCTGGAATACTTCGCCTTGATTGTGTATTATTTAAAAGCTTCCACTATTTTTAAGACGATTTTTGTGCCTGTTCAAAGACCCAAGCTAACTAAAATGTATAACAATCCACGTGGATGGGGACTACAATATCATTAGCTCCCATACAGCAAAATACATTTACTGTGCCAAAGAAAGAAAACGATAAAACAGCGCTTTCTCATTGCGTTCAAGTTTATTTTGAAAGAAGTCCTGGTACTGGTCACACTATTTCAATAAACCACGAGAGATCTCTGTACACTGACAGATGAAAAATTTGCTTGGTCGGATTCTGCAGTGGTCTTAGGCTGTGTTTGTTGCTGACCAAATCTAGGCAATTCAAAAAATGATCCCTGTGACTAAATAGAGGCACATCTCAACTACTGAAAATCCAGCTGACACAGCCAGCCACACACAATCGTCGGCTTTGTGACCAACTAGCTACTAACTAGAGCTATCATGTTAGAACAAAACAAAACAAAGATTGTAGAAATTAATAATTGTAAAATTGAGTGAGAAGTAGAGATTGGAGTAGTGTTTTTAACAGCAGTTAGTCAGAGATTTGTCTACTACATCTGTGATAAAGTGGTGCAAGGTGCGCACAAATGGAGTAGGAAAGAGGGAGCGAGTTTTTGTGGGGCTTGGTTGGCTTCAGATTTTTTGTAAAAGTGGAGGAAGAGATTATTGAGGTGCACAGGATGATACTCCTACAGAGGTCGATTTTCTGAACGGTTCTTCTGTTGTGGACTAGAGGCCAATCCATTTCCCCATTTAGAGACTTGGAGTTGATATCACTGGACCAGTTGCTGGTGGTGGCTCTTCTGAACCCGCTCAAAGGCTACCATTTTAAAGAAATAAAATTAACAACAACAAAAAGGCAAAAAACACAACTTCAAAGAGAAATAACCGAGCGCATTAGTAGCAAAGGGTACGCGTAAGCATACGGTAAAAAAAATGCACGTATGCCTACGCAAATTTAATAGACACGCAAATCTCCTCACCACTAGTGATGTGCTTGAGCACAAATGGCGAGCGAGCCTAAAGACTATACTATTTTTATATGAATGATTTTGACTTCTAACACTGAAGCTACTGAAGATAAGGTCTAGTTTTTAAATTTCGCATACACGGTAAAGGGATTTCAGTGCCATAGTAACAACTCTCTGCAACTGCTTGAATTGAAGGGGGGAAAACAACAACAAAACAATACACGTTATTTAAAAGTTTTCTTTGTGATATTCTTGGTTGTAACACACAATGCTTTGACACAAATGGACATGCACCTACACAGACTTACCTTCGCAGTAGTCTAGTGGACAATGTATTTTCAAGTAAATACTGTTGCGCAAGAGCGCATTGACTTACCACCGCCACTAACTCGAATAGAAATGGAAGTCCCTTGAGTTTTCAAGTTGTAACTGCACCCGCAAAAGAATTCAAAACGGTAAACAATTCAATTTCTAGGGTGATACGGGTACTGATCGATAAACCAGAGGATTTTGTTTAGTGCAATTTGGGACGGGGTCGACCACGTAACTAACACATAAACGCGAGGGTCAAAGTACGTAAAGTTTCACTCCACCGAATAATGGTCTTCAACTCAGCGCAAAATCGGTATTACAAATAGCGTGGGACATTAATTACCACAATGCTATCTTTATTTACCTTTACGATTGCCATTTCTTACTCCGGTAATTAAGTTAATTTTAAAGTAATATTTGATGTTGATAGATTGACTTGCCTAGCATTTTACTTCGCACTGTGACTGAATATTTTTACCAAATTTTTTTTTTTATGAAGTATAGAGTCTTCCTCTAAAATGGGAACTGTAAGTCCAAAGATTCAGGTAGTGGAGTACGGAGGTATTATTAAACTTCGCTGTAATAGTAATGACCAAATAGAGTGGATGTTTAACATGGGAACATCTAAATGGCAAGATATTGTTTGGAGTAGTAAAAGGGTTAAAATAACACCAGCGACTTATTCGGACTCTGGGAACTACACTTGTGTCGGATTATATCGAGATGATACGAACAAATTAGTTTCATTTATTGCCACAGCTCACGTTTACGTCGGACGTAGGTGGATTATTATGTTTTTTTAGGGTTTTATGTACAGCTATCTGAATTCAGTTGACCAAAAAAACGTACCATCGGACACACCAGAACACAAAGAACCATAACTGGTTCTTTGTGTTCTGGTGTGTCCGACAGATTGTGGTTAGCCTGTTAGAGTGAAATAAACGAGAATCCAAACACTTCTATAAAGTCCCATTCATGTTGCCTTTTTTCAGAATCAAGTTGCTTTTCAGAGTCTCCTTGTAGAAGAGGTTCCACTGTATATAGCAGAAGACTCTCACAGGAGGCATTGTCCTATACAGAATCAAATTATAATTATAACACTTCTCTTATATAAACAGAATATATTGTAGAAATAGATTAGTATGACCACTTCACACTCACATCTTTTATTCAACAATAAAAACAAATTTGACGGTAGAATAGACATTCAATTTACATTATGTATTTTTCTCTAATCCCACTTTCTGTCTTCTTTTATGTTTTTGAAATAAGCACTTACAATAAACTAATTAGATAAAGCCTGGGGACAAAATTTGCTAAGCTAAATTTGAATAAAATTAGGTAGCCAAAAGAAGATGATTTTAAATGTGAAACTGTAGACTGCTCAACTTTGAATTGTTACTTGGTACTCTTTTAAAATTCCCCCAGCCTCTGCTAGAGAAAATAAAAGAAGTTCAAGTCATAGGATTTCTGGTGGTGACTTATCCAAGAAACCACCTAAGAGCAGTCGAATTGTCTCACTGAAACATTTACACTTGATGGGCTAAGAAAGTTATTGCTACTTTACTCCATCCAATAGTCATCTTTAGAAGATTATATACTTGGAAACACCATCAATGTTTCTATTCAAAAAGTCATTTGACAATAAATAAATAAATGAATCTAATTAATGGGTAGCTAAATAGAAATCTTAATAAGTAAATTTTTGAGAAAAATAATAGAAATGTGGGAGGAAAAAAGCAAATAGTTGTCATTGCTTACTCAGCAATAACAAATACCCAATTTTCAATTGTTCACCCCTATTAGTATCACTTTCGCTTTGCCCGCTCACTAAAAATATATTATTGGAGTGTTCTAGCACAAATGGTGCGGGAGCTATTGTGAACTAGTAATTCAGACAAGTAGCTAAATTAATCTGAATAAAAACTTTGCATTTTGCCTTCACACAATGTCTGTACTCAAAAATAACAGAAACACTACATGTATTTAATTTTCATGATGAAGTTCAAGTAAAACTTGGTTCATGTTGTTGTTGGAGTCCAAGAGTGAACTGTGTACGACTTTGTTTATGAAACTTTAATTAACACCTCATTCATAACCTTAACACCACTTATTTATACACACTTATGGTAGTCTACCAGCATGCTATACTTTTTCCTTTTTCCTATGTACTTAACTTCCACCACCCCACCTAGTTCATGCCTATAAAAGCAATGTTCAACCAGTCATTTTTCAGTTTTGTTTTTGTGTCTTTTATCATTCAGTTACTATTATATCAACCAACATTTACCTAACCATTGTGAGTGCAGCTAGCTATAGCTACTATACAGTCAACTGGACAACTATCTATCAAAGTTTGGCTGCATTCAGTTGTAGTATCAGGGAAAATAAAACAGAGTCAAGCCTAAAAGTCTCAACTCAATTTCCAAAGTAGAGGTAGATTCTGTAGTATTTTTAAAGCCATTCTGATTGTCTAAATTACCATAAATTGTGTCAAAAAGTACTTGGCTACACAAAACAAACGGCAAGAGTTTTTGTAATTTTAGCCAAACAAATACAGAATTACGTACTTACCTCAATTTTTACTAAGAGAGATTGTTCGGGTCTCACTCGCTTTGCTCACCAAAATAATATCCTATTCTACAACATTTGCATTATAAAGAAAGACAGCTAGATTAAATAGCTCTCAGTTTATTTATTTACATGAAGATTGGTTATTTATGTATTTTCAAGTGTAGGTCCTGAAGGCCATAAAATAATTCCACAATTTGCTGAAGTTAATGTTGGAAACTCTGTGCAGTTCAGATGTCTTTCAGATTTGACTTATGATAAAAGAGGCTTTATCATTCGCCCATCATGGATTTTTGAAAAATCGATTCATGTTGACAGCATAGCTGAGAAACAAGGATACCAAAGAATTTATATCAAAACAGCTAATTCTACACATAATGGCCAATACACATGTGTCGGTTACAAAAGAAGCAAATTAACTAAGATTAATTTTTTGGCTACTGCACGCTTGGTTGTGCTTGGTAAGATACAAATGGGGAGCACGAAGTGAATTAAGTAAATGACAATGCTTCTATCAATGAAACATTATACTCAGCCTAACAATACTTGAAATGTATCATATTACTTTTATCTAGTTGGCATGGCACTAAGGTAAACAAAAAATATTTTGTTTTCATGATCTGTTCGGAGATGTATACATAGCTACACTGACATTTTTAACAATTGAATTTATTATTATTATTATTATTGTTGTTGTTGTTATTGTTGTTGAGTGAGCAAGTGAACACTCTCAGGTTGGTGATGTAAGTGAATGTATAAACAACAATATGGTCAAGAAAATCTTAGCTTAGTACAAACAGATATACTTTGCTATTTATGGCTGAAAACAGCAAGCACTGATATCACACACAATGTGTTGTAGGTACCTTTTTGTAGCTCATTTAAGTACTAATTAACTGGACACAGGTAATTAAAATATTTATTGGATATAGATAATCAAAGGATAAATCCTAAAAAGGTAGTGGTAAAAAGTGGAGAGAGTGCATCGTTTAGTTGCCATTCTCATACTCCAGTTTCTTGGACTTTCGAAGGAAATAAACTATGGCCGTCTAATGTGAAATTCTTTGATCATATTCTGATCATAACTGCGGTATATAAAATAAATGAAGGATTCTATCTATGTCAGGGAGAAACTAATCAGTTAGCACTGGAAGGGTTACAAAGAACATACCAACGCTTTTATGCTAAGAGTTTCCTTTGGATAACAGGTAAATTTTATGTCTTCTTCATTGGTTAGTCGTTGCTATAGCTATATTTGTTTTGCTCAGGTTCTATATCTGTGGAACCTCCATACCAAAGAAAGAAAATAGGAAATGAAGTAAAATTTTGGTGTAAAACTTACAATCCCGTGAAGTGGACTTTCAAAAATTTTGAACTACCATGGAACTCAAAAGTTAGTGGAACTATGAATGGAACATTGACATTAAGTACTATAGAACTAAGTAATGCAGGAACTTACGAGTGTACAATGCAAGATGGAAACAGAGAATTCTCAACTACAGGCTTTCTAGATGTAAAAGGTAAGACAATTTAGAATCCAAACTAAAGCAAAATTTTATATATGTGCGTACACACATATGCATATATACGCACATACGCAAATAAACAGGCATAAATACATAAGCATACATGTGTATGTGTATGCATGCAAAATACATACATGTGCATGTATGCAAATCTTCAATACAGGAAATCCCAAGAAACAGACGTATTCTCTAGACTGGACAAAGTGCCACTCACCAATTAAAGGTTTTATTCTTATGTTACATCTACACACTACCAGAAGAGACCATCTCTGAAATTTGGACAGTGAACAGTTCTTGTTCCAGTACTCTCAGTGAATAGCATCTACACCATAGCATTAGAAAATGACAGTATTTTTTTAGCTACAGCTTTATAATATACAATAACAACTAGTTGTGTGATTGAGCACAAATGGCAAGTGAGCCTCCCTAGTTAGGCTACATAAAAGTACAGTATTGTGATTAATTCTAACTTCAAACACCCCAGGTACTAAAAAACAGTCAAGTTTTTAATGGTGACCATTGCAAGCAAGGTGTTAATTACAAGGTGTATTCATGTGAATAAAAGTGTTAGTGTCTTGGGGGGGGGGGGGGGGCATTTAACATGGGGGCTCTTGGCTTTGTGTGGACTTGTTCTCCAGGGAAACCTGGACTCAGGTTAAAATATCTACTTGTTGTTTGAATTGCTGGTGTACAATGGTTCGCTCGCCCATTGTGGTGAAGCACATCACTAGTTCGTGGAAACTGTGTAAATTGTATGATAATCATATTGATATATAATTTGTATAATAGCACATTTTCTTGTTCTAACAGCTAATATTGTTAATTAAAACTTAACTTAAACTTTGACTTCTTGCCAAAGTCCTCTTTTTTGCTATTATTATAATTATTTCAGCCGAGAATGGCTGAATTTGTATACAGCTACCTAGCTGATAACCATTACATTGAGTACTTCTGCTGTTGTTATTGTTGTTTGTTTGTTTGTTTTTTCTTATATTAGTGACACCCTCACTACACATTAGAAGGAAACATTTCGAAAGCAGTCGTGCATATCAATCACCTAGTGACAAATATATCGACGGTGAGGCATTGTATAAAAAAAAAATTCATAAGCTACATTGAACTAATTGTCATAATACTAGTGCAATCAACTGCTGAAGCAATGTAAGCTATCTAGAAATTGCTTAAGGCAACTTGTGTCCAATTTTGACCCTTGAAATTTCAAAATTTAAATGGTGAGTGGGTCGTGTATGCAGATAAAATAAAATACTTAAATAGTTCTAAACCCACATGTGTTAGAAAAAGAAAAGTTTTATTGCACTAGCTTATACTTTTTGCACTTGTTCAGTTGTCAGTTATAAAGAAGACACTATTATAGAATAGAGTAAGTATCTGATTTTTTCTATTGCTAGCACTTATCTAAAATAAACAATTATTACTAAATTAATCATACTTTATGTTTACAGCACACTAGAAATTGGGATACTAACAGCAACTTTATGTTTATTGTTTTTTTTTATATTATATATATACTATACTTACTGCATTATAGTGTTATAGTCCATATGAGAATTTTTTGAAAATATGAAGTGAGAATCAATTAATGGTGATAAAGAGACAAAATATTTTTTGGACAATTTTGACCTAAATGAATCATGTTATATCTGAAAAAAAATATTAGTGAGTTATGAATACTCTTCAAGGTTGGTAAGAGATTCTCCTCAAAATCAAGTAATTCAAGTCAACTCAATGACACCTAGCTACACTGTAACAGATTTTCATAAGCAACATGGGTTCAAAATTTGCTACAAGTTCGCAGCATTACATGACCTTGACAACTGTATTCCTACAGACTCTTCATTTATTCTTCTATGACAGACTCGTAATATTCTACGGTATCCAATGATTAATCTATATATATAGTGGCGTAGGAAGGGGGGCTGGAACCCCCCCCCCCCCATAATTTTGGGGTACTATCTCATGGAGTGATTTCTCACACAAACATTTTTAACATACCTATAAGGAGCCCCCCCCCCTTACCGAAGCATCTTCCTATACCACTGTGTATACATGTGTATAATATATATATATATATAATAAAGGGCATGATGTTCTTCCAGCTAAACCAGTTTCTTCATAAATTGTCAGGAAGTTCACAACATCATTTCTGCTACCGTAAAATTCTAGCTAATATCATGACCACAAGCACTGCACCTTGCACAAGATTGACGATTACAAACAACAGCAACAGTAATAACTAGCTTACTATCTATTTGTTTTGGGGGGAAAAAGACTAGCTACTACTAATAGTAACACATTATGGAGCTAAAGCCAATGCCAGAAGCAGCTAAATTCACAACAAAATCTTCCCACCACTGTACTGGTCATAGCTAGCCATGAGGCCATGTTCGAGCTAATCTTGCGCATTATTTGTTAAGTTTGTGGAAATTTGTTCCTGGTGAACTATTAGCTACTTTTAAAATTTGGATGAGTAGCAAAAATCCCTTGAAGGTTGTGTAGGGTGCATAACGGGACTTGGGACAAAAGATCTGGAGTGTCCCGTTGAAATAGGGACTGTTAGAACGTATGTGTATTTCATCTTCGATTTTTCATCTTCCTATTGGGAGATTATGAATATCATTATTAATAGTTATTTTTGCATCATGAATACCATTATTTAAATTTAATTGCTAAGTCACGAGTACTATTACCCCAATTGTAGCCCAGCGTAGCTATGAGAAAGCTGATGATCTACACTGGACGAGGCAGAATACTTAAGAAATGTTTATCTACTTCAACGGAACGGCGAGGGAATGTGAAGAAGTTTTCAGAGATGCCAGGTATTTAGCCACAGCTTTCATAATTGAGATTCTTAGACCATGGCAGCGCTTTGTACAGTTGTCAGGGGTGTGGCTATTTGCCATAAGCAACTAAAGGACAAGACTCACAAAAGACACCACATTAAATAAGAAGATTCTCCTAAGATAATAAATAAGTTTTTACCGGGATTGCATTCTTTCTTTGACTGTTAGTCTCGCTAGCCAGACCCTTTACTTAACCACTATGCAGAAGGAGAGGGTCAGGACAACTGCCTTTATTCGATTCGTTCCATTCCTCCAGATTCTGGAGGAACATACAACTTTACGTGTATAACGTATTAGGATGGGTGTGGTTTACGTATGAGATGGGCGTGGTCCAATTTTTGCGCTGCGGATTTGCTATCCAAGGGTGTATCCATGTGAGCCAGAAGCTCTAGCAATGATTGCATCTAGGTGACTGGCCATGCTCACTTAGTTGGCTTCCTCCAAACCATTGGTCACTTTAAAAGTACTGAGTTCACAAACTTTCTAATTTAGCGCACCCTATGAATTACATGATTACATAATAGATTATTACATTGTATAATGTCATGATTATATTCCACTGGAACAAATCAAGTAAAGGTAACTGTCCAGACCCTCTTTCTCCTCGTAGCGGTTAGGTAAAGGTTCTGGATTGCGAGAGTAATTGACTATGTAGCTATGTGTAGTGCACGACAAAAAAATATTAACTGCAAATTAAAACTTGCAAAAATTCTATGGTGGTTACACCTTTAAAGTGTATTGGAAAATCTAATGTTTTAACGGCCAATTTTAATTCCTGTTTAAGACTTGAAATTGCAGGATGCCCATGTTTCCAAACCAAAAGTTGGCAAATTGTAAAATAAATTTTATTATTATTGTTGAAATAGTGCAGTATCAAGAAATTAAGATTTGTGAATGATTACTTTTCTTACAGGAGAGCCTTCTTTTAAAGCATTTTGGACCATTCGGAATGCTTTTCTAAAAGGCCCAAGTTATGAAGCGAAGCATATAATGGACGATCTTCATGAAAAGCATGGAAAGATAATGCGCATGTGGTTACCAGGTAGGAATTTTCTATATTCATATTGTATGTCTATTCCTCTTAGTGGATTGTAAGGACAGTTGGTTGCCAAAATTAAAAATTAAAAAAACAATTTTTTTTAGTTAATATTATTGTGGCTTTGCTAGCTTTGAAACTTGACCAAGTGGCTACTAACAGTCAAACTGCAACTTTTAATCTTGAAAGTAGCTACATTTCCTCTTTATATTTTTTTACATCATACTCTCCCACCGTCACGACGGTATGTCCAGGACAGTCCTGAATTTTTTTTCATTTGGAAGATCTCCCTATTTGTCCCGGAATGTCGCTTAGATTGTTGTTTGGTAAAGGGTCCTGCTACATCGAAACGATATTTATGGGTTAAGAGAGATAGTGGTTTTCCAAAACCTAAAAGAGCGAGAGAAAAAAAGTGATGCCATTTTGACAGCAATTGGATTCAGCTAATATCAAGGTATTAGGAGAAATTCTAGAGAGTGATGATCTAGTAAAGAAGTGTTGTTTGAGCTAGCACAAGAATAACTGATTAATTTTAATGTGTAGGATAACAGAAGTGCATTGCCAAATCTCCAGTTATTTATAAATAACTGGTGGAATCATCAGCAGCAGTGCAACTCTTTCCAAGGCGCTGAATGATTATGTTATAATGAAGAGTTACACTGAATGGTTGTTGTGGCAACTGCTGATCAAAATAATTAAATAACTTATCATGCGCTACATTACAATTCGTGACTATTTTAATAATCCTTTCACTCTAAAATCATGATTCACTGACGATCGACTGACCATCAGTCATAATTAAGTATATTGTGTTAAAAATGTGATTTAAAATTTTGGGTGGGGCTAAGCAAATAGTGGTGGGTTGGGCTAAGTAATTAGTGGTTAAAGACTTGAAAATATAGCAAAAAAAAAATAGTCATAAGAATGGAGCTAAACTGTGAGGTCTGCTCAAATGGCTTTAGCTACGTACATGTTTGTTTTAACACTTTCAAAATTAGAAGATTTTGTAAGGTCAACACATTTATCATACTACTTGTGTACTTCCATTGCACTCATGCTGCTCCATGTTATCATACCTACTTGTATACTTCCGTTGCCCTCATGCTGCTCTGTGTTATCATACATCTACTTGTGTACTTCCATTGCCCTCATGCTGCTCTATGTTATCATACTTCTACTTGTGTACTTCCATTGCCCTCATGCTGCTCTATGTTATCATACATCTACTTGTGTACTTCCATTGCCCTCATGCTGCTCTATGTTATCATACATCTACTTGTGTACTTCCATTGCCCTCATGCTGCTCTATGTTATCATACTACTTGTGTACTTCCATTGCTCTCATGCTGCTCTATGGTATCATACATCTACTTGTGTACTTCCATTGCTCTCATACTCTATGTTATCATACATCTACTTGTGTACTTCCATTGCTCTCATGCTGCTCTATGGTATCATACATCTACTTGTGTACTTCCATTGCTCTCATGCTGCTCTATGGTATCATACATCTACTTGTGTACTTCCATTGCTCTCATGCTGCTCTATGGTATCATACATCTACTTGTGTACTTCCATTGCTCTCTTGCTGCTCTATAATATCATACATCTACTTGTGTACTTCCATTGCTCTCGTGCTGCTCTATGGTATCATACATCTACTTGTGTACTTCCATTGCTCTCATGCTGCTCTATGGTATCATACATCTACTTGTGTACTTCCATTGCTCTCGTGCTGCTCTATGTTATCATACATCTACTTGTGTACTTCCATTGCTCTCACGCTGCTCTATGGTATCATACATCTACTGGTATACTTCCATTGCTCTCGTGCTGCTCTATGGTTTTGTTGCTAACATAATATTTACTTGCCTAACACCACAAATAAAAGGCAGACAGAACTTCTTTTTTTTTTAATGAACTCTTGATTTATACTCACCTATTGTTCGAACTATTCTGGTTAGGAAAGAGGGGCGGGGGGTGAGAGAAATATTGGATGTTCTGCAGTAATGTTTATGAAGTGACTGTTTCAGGCAGAAAGTGGGTGGTATCCACTCGGTCCATAGAAGATGCTGAGCTTATGTTCAGGTCAGAGGGGGAGTCCCCGTCTCGAGGTACCCACGAAGACAATATTATGTGGATCTATGAGAACCTTAACCTCCCTCCCCCGATGTTTTTCTCGTAAGTAGTATAATGAAATTTACTTGCTGATTAATTTAATTGCAGGGGGTGGGGGGGGGGGGGTTTAGAAGTAATGGCATCACTAGCTTGATCAAGTGTTTTATTGAAATTAAATTCTTGCAGTCACTTTTGTCATTTGCAGTGAGTCAGTTTCCTATAGTATTTGCAGTCAACTTGAACAACATTCTGGACTCACAAGTTGAGCCATGTACTTTGTAGTGTTTTATCTGCTAGCAGGTAAATCCCAAGTTTCCTTCTAATTAGTTCAGTGTAATTACCAATTAAGTTGAAATTATTTCACTAAAGAAAATAGTCAAAGTACAATAATATGGCATCCTTCTAAATAATATTTTTATTTTTTTTTTTTTTTATTTTTTTTTTTTTTATTGAAATGTTTGTGTTTCAACTTTTTTATGTCCTATAGGAAAGGTGATATCTGGAAGAAGACAAGGTCATTTGCTGCCAAGCAAATCATCCCTCGCAGAGTTGGTAACTTTGTGAATCCATTGTGTGAAGTTGCAGATGAGTTCTTGGAGCATCTGGAGTCTTTAATGGACGACAGTGGAACTGTAGCTGATGTGGCTCCTGAGATTAACAAATGGGCTTTTCAAGGTAGAAATTCAAGTAGTGTAATTAAAAAAAAAAATGGAAATAGCAAACATACATAATACCTTCAGTTTGTAAATTGTTTTTGCCTCATGTAATTCTGTGATTCTGGTGCAGGAGTGTCTTATTTTGTTTATGGGGAAAAGATAAACATTTACACTTCCATGAATCCAATACAGAAGGAGTTTGTAGAGGCTGGTTTAGACTACATTAGAAGTCTGGTGAAGACTATGAATGCTTCTCCTATTTACAAGATCTTCCCAACTAAGGCTTACAAAGACTACGTCAAAATGGTTCACCGCATCCATGCAGCTGGTGTGTGTTTCAATAATAGTTGTTGTTGTTTTTGTTGTAAGTTGTTGTTGTAAGTTGTTGTTTCTGATGAAACATTGGGAATATTTTATATGCAATCGTTAAGTAATTAGTTATATAATATATACTAAAGGAGAGTGTTACGAATATTTTGTTAGCGCAAGTCCTCAATTATCGGCCGAAGTTTGCCCCTCGAAGCATAAGTCAGTATCTATAAGCTTTGTCAAGATCTAGTAAGCAGCATCTTTTAAACAGTTGTATACTGAATCTTTGTGGATACTTACTAGTTTGTTATCTTCTTTTGCAGAACGCTGGGCATTACTCAAGTACTCAGTAGTCGGACCTCAATTATCGTTTATGCCCTTCAATTATCGACCACCCATAGAGCTCGCATACTACGGTTATCGGCCACTCGGCAATAATCGCCCATAACTCGTTTCTAATAAGAACTCACTCAAATTGGATGATACCACTGTAATCTACATGAAAATCCTTTACCATAACATTTCAATAATTTCTTACGTTGCAATTTTTTGTAGTTAACTTTTTAAAAACAATACATGCAAACATTAGGGCATAATTTGTGGGTCTTACCAATTATAGACATTGTAGCCTCTCTCTTGTAGTTCCCTAATTTCTTTGTATGATTCAAAACATACACATCTGTAAATACATGATATTATAGATTGAGTTTAGCTCTCTTGCTTAAACACTGAGTCCTTGAATTCACAACAGAACTGGAGGTAGAGATGTGGAATAGAAAGGAGCTGTGGGATTCAGCTGGAGATGGATGCCGCAGAAAGCCTACTTGAGATACTTGAGACAGAGACTGTGGTGAGCCTACTTTAAGATGTAGGTTGTGGAAATACTACATTGATTTTTTACAGCTGAACTTCTTATAAATCACTGCAATCATGAATCATTGCATGCAATCAGAAGTTTCATTAAGTTTTACGAAGCCTACAGCTGTAAAGCGCAACAAATAACTAGTTTTGTAGCTATCTAACTTCTAGCTAATATGCTGTGGTGCAATAGCTAGCTATTAATGATAGAGTGTACTGATATTCGTAATTCAACACCGAAGGATATCATCTACAGCTACCTCCGATTCAGTTTACCTTGATATACGAAGAAGAAGAAGAGCCAGGAAAAAGAAGGTGCACAGAGCCGCAATACAAATTTAAGGGGAATAAAATACAGGAATCCGTGCTTGTTCCGTACTTTTGAACGGTCGATAATTGAGGCTTACGTAGTCGATAATAGATGGGTGTTGATAATTGAGGACTTACACTAATAGTTTCAAATCTAGCTAATTGAGCATACTTAATAGAAAATTTAAATAGAAAATTGGAACCAATAAATAGAATATTGGAGCTAGTTCTAATTGGCGACCGAGTGAAGCGAGCAAGACTCTATCAGGGGTAACTCAATTGAAAATTGGGGGTATTTGTTAGCGAGCGAAGCGAGCGAGACATAGGGGTGGATAATGCAAAATCAGGTATATGTATGTATGGATGGTACGTATGCCCTTTAAACGCGCGCGCGGGTGCCGTTTTTCCTCTAAAAACATGACTTTTTAGGCTTGACCCCACTTTCTTCTGATACTACAGCATTGAAACCCTTTACCAAACGTAATTTGAAAAACCTCGGCGTGTTTTGGGGCTGCTAAATGCCGCCCGTTGATTGTTAAGTGCCACTGGTAGCTAGAGTGGCTAAATATTAAAACCTAGGAAGCCACCATTACTTGGGAGAAGCTCAGGTAAGTACGTAGTTCCAAACTAAATTACAACAATAACTCTGGCTACGTTTTTTTTTTGGTAAAGCTGCGAGCTTGTTCACCAGTTCCTGGTAATTGAGGTAGTCAGAATGGCTTAAATTGGATACTACAAAAGTTTTCACTATTCCTGAAATTGAGGTAAGAGAGTAATTCTGTATATGTTACCCTGGCATTTTTGTGTTAGTTCAGTGGTCGACCCGTCCCAAACTTCACTAAACAGAATACTCCCGTTTATCGATCATTACCCATATCTCCCTAGAAATTGAATTATTTACCGTTTTGAATTCTTTTGCGGGTGCAGTTAAAACTTGAAGACCTACCGAAGTCCATTTATATTCGAGTTAGTGGCGGTGGTAATTCAATGCGCTCTTTGTGGTTATAAGCCGTACGCAACAGTATTTACTTGAAAATTGTTGTCCACTATACTAACCACGTAGGTAAGTCTTGTGTAGGTATGTCCAGTTGTGTGAAAGTATTGTGCGTTACAGCTTCTACTTAGCTAAAGAATATCACAAAGAAAATGTTTAAATAACGTGTATTGTTTTGTTTGTTGTTGTTGTTTTTTGTTTTTGTTTTTATTTTTCTATTCAAACAGTTGCGGCGAGTGGTTACTATAGCATTTAAATCCCTTTATCGTATAGACGTAATTTAAAAAACTCGACATTATTTTTAGTAGCTTTGAGTATTAGAAGTTAAAATCAATCATATAACAAGTGTAGCTTTAGGCTCGCTCGCCATTTGTGCTCATCACTAGTAGAATATTGGAACCAATTTAAAGTGTAAAATTTGAGTGTGGCCAATTTTTCTATCCATGGTGTAGCTACCACACTCATACATGGTGTAGCTACCACACTCATTCATGGTGTAGCTACCACACTCATACTGAAACATATTGTAGTTTATTTTCTATCCATGGTGTAGCTACCACACTCATACTGAAACATATTGTAGTTTATTTTCTATACTTGGAGAGTCTACACTATAGACGATGCTTTCTCTTATCTGAAGTGAACCAGATGTTCATCGATAATTATTATGTTATATATGTTTAGGTAAAACTTTATTGAAAGAACACTCCGAGAGGCTCAAAGATAATATATCGTCAGGAGAAGTGGACGACACTAAAGCAGTGGGACTATTGGATCAATGGCTGATAGAAGGAAAGTTTACTGAAGAAGAAGCATTGTCACAAAGTTATGACATGCTAGCAGCTGGAATTGACACAGTAAGACAACGTTGGACAGTTTTTTTATTATGTTTTTTTGTTTTGTTTTGTTTTTATAAAAGACAGCAAATATGTCTTCTTTTCTGCTCTTTGAGCTAGCAAGACATCCAGACATACAAGAACAAGTGGTAAAGGAAATGACATCTGTGCTTGGAAGTAAAAGCAATCCTTCATGGGAAGACCTCCAGAGGATGAATGTAATCCGCAGCTGCATTAAGGAAACAATGAGAGTATATACTCCTACTGGGGGTATTCCAAGAGTCTTAGCAAAAGATGGAATATTCAGCGGGTATGAAGTCCCAGCTGGGGTAAACAAACAATAACAATAATAGCAGCAAACAAACACCGTATTTTCTATGTCAATAATTGCAGGGACGTAGGCAGGATTTTTCAAAGAAGGGTTCAGTATTTCTGAAAGTAAAAGCATACCCATTTTACAAAGCATACCTATTCCAGAAAACCACAACCATTGTTGTTTTTCCAAATTAAAGTAATAATTATGGCACATTCTATTCTATGAGGATATTTATCTAGGTACAGTTACAACTATGTCTAATCCTGTTATATTTTAATTCATGACTCCTTGAAACTCCATATTATAATTATGCCTTCTTTTTTTTCTTTTTTTTTTCTTTTTTTTTTACCTTTTGTACGGAAAGTATGCTGGACCATACTAGAATGCATCTAGTCCAATCTAATCAGTCTTTTTTTCTTTTTTTTTTTTTTTTTTTTTTTTTTTTTTTTTTTTTTTTTTTTTTTTTTTTTTTTTTTTTTTTTTTACTACTCTGGTTTAGGGAGTGTTTCCTTGTGCTAATTAAATTTAGAGAAGTGGCATAATTAGATAATTTAATTAAAGGTAATTGCATATATGGTCCTATTATTGTCAGTATGTTTGTAATAGTTAACTGCATTCCATTCATGTTTTTCTTCAAGTGGGATTGATTCAAGAATTTCATTAATTAAAAAAAGGGGAGGGGTATGAACTCTTCCCCCCCTCTACTTATGTCCCTGAATTATTAAGTTTTATTGGCTTCTGTATTTTCTTCATTATTGTAGACTACAGTAGTTGTTGGATATCGTTCTGTTGCCATTGATGGAGAGTATATCACAGAACCTCACAAATTCATTCCACACAGATGGAACAAAAGTGCTGAAGAAAAATTGCATCCATTTTTGTCACTACCATTTGGATTTGGTCCCAGATCTTGCTACGGTTAGTTCATATTGCTGACTGGTTAAATAATTTTTAATGATACATGTAATTTTATTTTTCTGATTGTTTTTTGTTTGTTTGTTTGTTTTTTGTTTTTGTTTTTGTTTATTATTTTGTTGTTGTTTCGTATAGTAGTCTTCATGAATTATTATCAGAAAAAGATATTAAATATTAACATGGCATAGCTAATCCAAATATTTCGATCTCGACATATCTTCATCAGCGAATAAAAATTAACTTAATATGAATTATCATTTCATGATTATTATTATTATTATTATTATTATTATTGGCAAGCAAGCGAAGCGTGCGAGACACTTTCAAGGGTAACACAATTGAAAATTGGGGATATTTTGTTTGTTATCAAGCAAGCAAGATACTATTAGGGGTGGATAATGCAAAATTGGGTATATGTTGTATGTATGGATGGTACATATGTCCCTTAACGCGCACGTGAGGGACTTTTTTTCTCCTAAAAACACGGCTTTTTAGGTTTGACCCCAGTTGTTGTTGTTTTATACTACAAAGTCTTACATTAAACTTAGGCTCAAAATTGTGAGAAGTCACAAAAAGCTGCTGCAACTGGTTACTAAGGCATTGAAGACCTTTTACCAGCCGTAAATTCAAAGACTCGCCGTTTTTTGGAGCTGCTGATAGTCAGAATGGTTTACATTTGATACTACAAAAGTTACCACTACTCAAGAAAATGAGGTAAGAAAAGTGATTTTGTATTTGTTTGCTAAAATTAATGATCTTTTGTTTTTGTAGCTGAGAACTTGTTGTCAAGAATTACCAGTAATTGAGATAGTCAAATAGCTTATGTACTACAGAAGTTACCACAACCGAGGTATATAGTAATTCCATATTATTGTTAATTAAAATTACAAAAAATAACACTGGCCTGTTTTTTTGTTTTGTTTTTTGTTTGTTTGTTTTTTGTTGTTGTTTTTTTGTTGTTATTTTGTTTTGTTTTTGTTGTTGCTTTTTTGTTTTGTTTTTTGTTGTTGTTTTTTTTTATTGTAGCTAAGAGCTTGTTCAAGAGTTACTGGTAATTAAGTTAGTCAGAATGGCTTCAGTATACTACAGAAGTTACCATTACTCAGGTAAGAGAGTAATTTTGTACTTGTTTGCTAAAATTAATGGTCAACTGTTTTACATGAACTAAGCATTCTGTAGTAACAATACTGTAGTTTTATGTTACCTATCTAGGCAGGCTTGCTTGATATTTGTGCTCAAGCAAACCACTAGTTTATATATATATAATTATTATGTGTGGATGTACGTATGTCATTTTGTACTTCGACCCTAGCATTTTTGTGTTTGCTTCGTGGTCTACCCCTTCCCATACCTGTACTAAACAGAATATTTCTGTTTAGCGATCCGTATCATTCAAGGAAATTTAATTGTTTACCTCTTCATATTAAGTTGTTTCTAACTGCCACAAGACACGCTTATCTTAAAACTTACTGCTAGACTCAACACTGTGCAGCAGTGAGTGCTTGTTGTCAAATGCTACTGGTAGCTCAGATAGTCAGAATGTGATATTAGAGACTACAGAAAATACCAGTACTGGGGAAATCGAGGCAACAGTGTAGTTCTGTATTTGTTAGATAAAGTATGGTCACAAAGGCTATGTAGTTATACATTTAGAAGTGAACTGATAGATTCTTTTGAAGTGTTTCGATTTGTGCACAGCTTGCTCGCCATTTGTGGCGTTTTGTATTTCAGCACATCACTAGTTATTATTATTTCCTGCAGGGAGACGACTGGCAGAGCTAGAAATGTTGTTACTGGTCACTCAGCTGTTGTCACGGTACTCTTTGTCTACCAACATTGAAAAATTGAAGATGACATGGAATGAAGTTGTTCTTAGACCATATGATCCTCTACCCATAAAGTTCACCAGAAGAATATGACAGAAACATTATTATTATTGATAATATCTTCTTCTTTTTTTTTTTTTTTTAGATCATTTAGATTTCCACTGCACATTATTTATTGTAATTATTGTCTTGTCTTGTCTCAGCGGTAGGTAATAGTGGGGGCCATACCGATTTGTGGCATTATTAAAGGGGGGGGGGTGTACCGTTGACGACTTTTACCGTGATTACAATTGTATGCGGTTCTTTCTTTCAGCACCCTCTGCTCTGTTCAAAATCTCTGCAGCTATCTTGCCGCCACCTATGCGGCTCCTCCGGATTGTGGGGCTGCTGGTGGGAAAGAATCCCAGTTTTCTAGCGAGGAATCTTTCGTCCACGGTCACCCTTAGCAATGGATCGAAACCTTTTTCTGAAATCCCAGGTAGGGTTGTCTGGTTTCACTGACCATTCACAACAATGCCATCAGCACGAGCAGGATATTTGTTGTAGTCGTCGTTAGAGTATTTCAGTTAGGGGCAGCAGGTGGTGGAGAGTTGTCATAGTGCTAAATTTATACACCCTTTTGATGCGAAATGCCAGTGATGTATGCCATAGATTGTATGCATACTAAAAAATGGTTCCCATTGAAGTCAATGGAACGAGCTAAGGGGTTAGGCTAAAAGAAAACTTATAGCTATATAATATTGTAAGTTGCTTTAGATATAAATAGCTACTACCAGGGTGGGGGGTAGTCTGGTGTAGCCAGAACCTTTACCTACAGTGATTTGTTCAGGTTCCCCACGTTAAAGTGGGGGCGGAAGCCGCACCAGAATTGTATAATGGTTGTGGATAATATGCTGAGTCAGCTGAACAAGTGACCCTATTGCATTTGACCAGACCCTTTCCCTGCGAAGTGGTAGATAAAGAGTTTGGCTATGCCAGACTAGGGGGAGGGGGAGGGGGGGGGGGGGGGGGGGGGGACTAATTCAGACAAGGTAAAAATTGGGGGGGGAGGGCATATTAACATCAAGTTCAAAGCGGTCAATGCATGCTCACTCCCATAGGGTATTTTCAAATGTTAACATAATGCGGGCGCAACAATGCCAGAATAAGTGTCAAAGCGCTACAAAGACAGAAGAGAGACATTCGCAGTTAGTCTTACAAACTTAGGATTCATGGCTGTGGTAAGTAATCTTGGTTAAGGCGGCACAGTTTATCACAGCTATAGGCCCTACCAACAAAATTATTCTCTAAAAATAGTCGAGAAGAGAAGAGAATACTAAGTTAGTCTTGTGCTGGTATATCCAGTGAACAAGTGCGTGTTTGTGTGCAATAGCACAAAAAATCTAAAAACTAATATTTAATTAAGAAATAAATTTTATTAGCTGTTAGCATTCAAATGAAATTCAAATTTTTGCCACTTGAGACGGACCAGCTCACTCGCCATTTATGCTGAAGCACACCACTGGTATATCACCAGTCTAACTAAAAGGGAAAAAGTGCAGATAATTGCACTACTGGGGTAGGGGATGTCTATCAGTTACAGTTTGAAATTAGGGGTCACTTAATACTCTCTACCAATTCCAATTGGCTGGGTGTTTTGTTGGTCTGAGGGTTGTACAGCTGAGCTGCAAATGAACAATACTGGTCACTTAGCAGTTTCTTCTAAAAATATTCATTATAACATTTCACAAACAGGGGGTGGGGATTTTGGCCGTGGAGGGGTGGGGGAGGTGAATGCTCCACCCTGCCCTCCCTGACTACATGTCGTCATATCTGCTCTACAATAAAAGCTTTTTAGCTCCTCTTGGAGCACCGTCTTTTTTTTATTTCTTTTTTTTATTATTATTTTTTTTCCTTTATTTTTTTGTCCCTTTTTCTTCTGCTGTTTGGAGAACTCTGTGTGCCCATTTTCTGGCATTTTTAACCTCCCTAGCTATTTTCTTTTCCGCTAGTCATTTCTAATGCATTCAACAGATACCCTGCAATAAAATGTAGCCAAATTTTGCCACGTAACTTCACAACACGTGCAGACGCATTAGTAGAAAAGGGTACACGTATGCCTACGCAAATTGAATTGAAGATATATGTATACTGAACTCGTTAGTATACAGCTTCACTTGCTCTGCTGAATTAATGCTTTTGTGTTGTCGTTTTTTGTTTGTTTGTTTGTTTGTTTTTGCTACTGACTAATATTTGTTAATACAGAAGTAAGACCCTCTCATGAATTGTTTTGACATACTATATTATTTTTTCCTGTAGGAGAATCTACTCTCAAAACTATGCTAGCCATCAGAAAACTAGTTCTGCAAGAACCGAGTTATACATCAGTTGGGCTTTTTAACGAATTTCATAAAAAACATGGAAAAATTTGTAAAGTACGGCTTCCAGGTATGTTAATGTCAGTTAGTTCAACTAGATGTATCCAGTGATGACAGTAAAAGCAGCGGCTTTGTGATTTCCAGGGAGAGGTTGGATGGTGTCGAGCCAGTCCATTGAAGATGCTGAGACGATGTTCAGGTCTGAAGGGGATTTCCCATCTAGAGGTACCCATGAAGACAACTTGATGTGGATCTACAAGAACATTGATCTCCCTCCTCCGATGTTCCTCTCGTAAGTAGTGAAGATTGTTTACTTAACAGTTGTGCTCATAGTTACTCATTTCTATGTGTATAGTGAAACTGAAATGCATTGTTGTCTCAGCTTACTTCGTTTAGTTACATCAGTCCACTTCTTTTCTCACTTCTTTCTTTACCCCTATGTATACACACACCATCGCTGTCATCGTTACTGACGGTTCTTTCTTTACCAACGAAACTAAGCTTATGAATCGTCATTGTTGACACACATAGCATAAGGTGCATTATCATCTACTACTACAAGGTTTGGTTACATCATCAGCCTGCTTTTTTTTTTTTTTTTTTCCCCTCACCACGTGACGACACTTTACCAACCAGGGTCACTCTCTATTCATGGATACACACACCGTCATCATTGGCCACTATCATTGTCATCATTTTTGACACACACGTGTGTTATTACACAGATAATAATACACACACAACCATCGGCATTATACTGACGACTCTGGCGTCACTTTACCAACCCTGTTCAGCTCATGAATTACAGAAATCTCTTCCCACTCAGTCCTTCTACTATCACCCTTTCTGAGAAACAATAGAGTTATTGTAATTATTTATTATTATTATTATTATTTATTTATTTATTTATTTATTAACTAAATAAGTAAATAAAGGATAATGGTAAATTTATTTATTGAATCTGATGAATGAGTTAGTTGCCTGTACTGCCTAAAATTGCTGCCGTATTTCCCCGTTGTACCACTACTGACAGCCGCTGAAGGAGGAACTGTGTAGAGCGGGGGTCTCCCGTGGCCAAGTGGATGCGTCTGCCTAACTTCTCTAGAAAAGATAGAGTAGAGGGCCCTATAGCGCCGAGGTCTCTATGGCGACAGGCTGTATAATAAACTGAGGTGCCAGATGTGCATACTTGGCAGACTTCCTTTCTTCGGCCAGGGATGCAACACCTCCAGCCTCCAAGGTGGCCCGACTTTCATATGAGGAAGCAAAAGTATCAGGACATGTTGCATCCCAGACCAGAGGATGACCTGAACTCCAAGGTACTAGGGTCATGCCATCTGGTCTTTGGCCATCTGAGCATGAAAGGCCAGGGGGTTCGAGCCTTGAAGGGATCCCAGCTGTGGAAAGCGAACGCTTTATGATATCATTAAGGGATGCATGTCGAGAATGCCTTCCCTCGCTTTTCCGGCAACACAGTCCATGAAGGCCGAGTGAGGAGACCTCAGCACCGCAGAACTGGCAATGATGGGGGGCACAGATGGCAGTGCCGAGTCTCAGGCCGACAGCTATCCGAAGTGAGGGGTTGTCTAAACGGAGGCCAATGGAGGAGATAGGGAGTGCCTGCAACCAAGCCCCAGAGTTCTTATCCATTGCAGCGAGGAGCCTAGCTTGTTCAGTTGCATCAACAGAGCTACCTAATAGAGACTCTGCCATACTGGAAGTTCGCAGTGTGTCCCAGTTCTTCTCCTTCAGCACACCATGGTCCACAGGTGGAGCAATGTCGAGACCATGCGACCATTTCTCTACTGCAGAATCTGAAAAGGGTGCAGGGGGAAGTGGTTTATTTTTATTTTTTTTTTTTTTTTTTTATTTTTTTGCTACATATAGGAAAGGTGATATCTGGAAGAAGACAAGGTCATTTGCTGCCAAGCAAATCATCCCTCGCAGAGTTGGTAACTTTGTGAATCCATTGTGTGAAGTTGCAGATGAGTTCCTGGAGCATCTGGAGTCTTTAATGGACGACAGTGGAACTGTAGCTGATGTGGCTCCTGAGATTAACAAATGGGCTTTTCAAGGTCAGTGTGAGAAATAGCATGTGGTTGAAATGGTTGCCTGTTGTGAGACATACTGTAAGGTCCAAAATGAGCTGAATCACAAGGTACTAGCTAGAAATGTATTTTTTGGAAGGAGGAGGAAAAGCTTTTATTATTGAGAGTAAAATTATTTTGAGCTAAATGCTTTAATTAGGGTTCATTCTCAATAGTGTGCAACATGTAAATAATAGGTGCACTGGGGGGGGGGGGGGGGGGGGGGGGGGGGGGGGGGGGAGTGGGGAGAGAGAGAAGCTGAGTGTATGTAATGGGAGAGGCTTCCTCTGCCCACACACACACACACACACACACTAGACTGAACTTTGAAACGGCTAAACAGAACCAGAAAACGTATATACTTATAATTTTGATCACTTTCCTCAGCGTACATGCATGAGGGGGAGTACTCAGTTTGTCAGTCTGTCACTCTCAGAGATGGTAGCCACCCAACCATTGAAAGGGTCGCTTATAAAATATCTGCAGGTGTAAACTAAACACACTCAAATAACCTGTGGCCTATTCTGCAAGTGTTTTGCGATCAAAGACTATCTGCACACCCTTAAGTGTATTATAACTGAGAGTTTAGTTGGTGGAGTTCTCTGTGTGTGTGCCTAGGGCTAGGTTAAAGTGAGTATGCCTTAGTCTTCCTATTGTACAACTTGACTCAATATTTTCAATTTTTTTTTTTTTTTTTTTTTTTTTTTTTTTTTAGGTGTGTCATATTTTGTGTATGGGGAGAAGATCAACACATACACTACAACAGATCCAATACAGCAAGAGTTCATTGAGGCTGGTTTAAACTACATCGGGTATCTGGGAAGAATTACTAATGCAATTCCAATTTACAAGATCTTCCCTACCAAGACTTACAGAGAATATGTCAAAATTGTGCGCCGGATCCAGGTCGTGGGTGAGTTCATGACATTTCCATTCATTCATTCATTCATTCGTTCAATCCTTCATTCATTCAATCTTTCATTCGTGCATTCATTTATTCAATTGATGGTGAGCAAGGCAAAAGTAATGCGTTCTCTGGTCAAACATAAAGTGTTCTATACACGTATACATATTTCAAAAATAACTTAGTACATGTATTGCCTTTATGATCTAAATTGATTCAATCAGCAAAACCTTCAATATACTCCATGCTCATTAATGCCACACTCTAATTGTGCCTGCTTGACTTACTGCTTCCAGCTACCGAATTGGATACAAACTAGAATCAAAACCTAGGATAGCACTATTTGCATAGATTGTGTTGACTCTAATGTTGCCTTTAATATGGCTTGCAACTTAATCATAATAATAGCAAATTTGACGACTTCGGCAAGAAGTTGAAACGTCGGGTTAAGTTTTAATTATCATATATTGGCTGTTAGAATGAGAAATTTTGCTATTATTATAATTGTTTCAGCCGAGAATGACTGAATAATTTGATTGTACTTGCGTTATCTTTCCAGGTGAAAGAATTCTGAAAGGCCATTCCGAGAGACTCAAAGATGACATTTCATCCGGAATAGTTGACAGCACTAAAGCTGTGGGACTAGTGGATCAATGGTTGATAGAAGGAAAGTTTACAGAGGAAGAAGCATTGTCACAAAGTTATGACATGTTATCTGCCGGAATAGACACTGTAAGTGAGGACTCCGTTTCATAGTGAATAAATGGTTATTATGTGTTTTTCTTACTATAGACTGCCAACACAGCAGTATTTCTTCTTTTTGAACTAGCGAAACACCCAGAGGTACAACAGCAAGTGATTGATGAAATATCGGCTGTGTTGGGAGATAGAGACAATCCTTCATGGGAAGACCTCCAGAAGATGACTGTGATCCGCAACTGTATCAAGGAGACCATGAGAATATACATGCCCATTGGAGGACTTCCGAGACAGCTAGCTAAGGATAGTGTCTTTAGTGGTTATGAAGTACCTGCGGGGGTAAGTATTATAATTGGTGAGCGAGCGAGACACTTACAGGGGTAACACAATTGAAAATCGGGAATGTTTATTTGTTTATATATATAATTATATATATACAGGGTTTCATACAGAGGTTGGGGCGCCCTGGGATTCCCCCCCCCCCTCCTCCCCCCAGAATTTCATGAAATAAATTAATAATATTTACTACTTAATGGTATTCTGTGGTTATGATTTATAATAGTATTCTGTGAGTTTGTTGTTTGTATATATCCAATATTTGGTGAAGGTTCACTTCAGTTAATTGAGGTCCTTCAATTGCAATACACATTAGTCTTCCAAGATTGGTATCACTAATTCTAGACCTGAGACGATTTTTAGTTAAATGGGTGTGGTTTCAGCAAAATTGGGTGTGGTCAATCAAACGTGTGCCCCCCCCCCCCAGAAAAAAATCCTGTATGAAACCCTGATATATAATACTTATAGCACGAGTCAGAGTACAATATGGGAAAATATTTTACGAGCACGCAAAATATTTTCACGAGCCAAAGGCGAGTGAAAATGTGGCGTGAGAGTAAAATATCATTCCCATATTGTACGACGAGTGTGATAAGTGATTTATTGCTGCCTTGATATTTTTTCTCAACCGGTTACAATTCAATTTTCATTGATTTTACTCGATACGCGCATGCGTAGTGTACCGTACAATATAAACCGTACAATATGGGAGAATACAGAACGCTCGCGTGATGCGGAAATATTCAATTAAAAATATCAAAACTGCAATAAATATATATATATGTGTTTGGACATACATATATCATTTTGTACTTTGACCCTCTCGTACTTTTGCGTTAGCTTGAAGTTCGACCCCGTCCCGAACTTCACTAAACAGAATCCGTGTCACCCTAGAAATTGTATTGTTTATCGCTTTAAATTATTTTGCGGTGCAGTTATAACTTTTAAAAACTTACTGGAGTACCATTTCTATTCGAGTTAGTATCGGTGGTAAGTTAATGCACTATTTGTTATAATTATAAACCCTACCCAACAGTATTTACCTAAAAATTCATTGTCCACTAGAGTAACCACGAAGGTAAGTCTTGCGTAGGTATGTCCAGTTGTGTAAAGTATTAGTGTGTTACAACTACTACTTAGAATCACAAAGAAAAAGTTTAAATAACGTAATTTGATTTTGTTGCTTTTTTTTTTTTTTTTTTTTTTTAATTCAAACAGTTGCAGGGTGTGGTTACTAAGGCACTGAATGCGTTTATCGTACATACATAATTTAAAAACTCAACCTTTTTTAGTAGCTTGAGTGATAGAAGTTAAAATTAATCTTTTAACAATAGTGTAGTTTTAGGCTCGCTCGCCGTTTGTGCTCAAGCACATCACTAGTTAGTTGCTGTATGTGACATATTATGTGTGTGTATGCGTGTGTTTGTATAAATCAGATTACTCAGACTCATATCACTGAATAGAATTACTGGAATACTACCGAGTGCCCTGCCACATCATCGCGCTTGATGTACTAACTTTTGCAAATTAGGAATACAGCAGCATAATGTATTTTTATTCATGGTTTCCTTTCTCCTGCTCTTTTCCTTCCTGAGCCATCCCCATTTTTCTTACTTGTACTATTTCACTTAGTTTCCGTGCTATTTCACTTAGTTACGTGCTATTTCACTTAGTTACGTGCTATTTCACTTTCCCCCCGTGTGATTTCAAATGAGCAGCGATTTTTTTTTCCCCATACCTTTTGAATGGGAAATTTACGTGCCTTACTATTTTTATTTGTATTAATGCTGTTTTAATTTTATTTATTTATTTATTTATGTATTTTTTCGGTCTTTCATCTTTCTTGTTCTCTTTTCCTTTCTTGCTTTTTCTATTTCTCTCGCCCAGCTCCCCAAATGGGAAACAATCTGCCTTAATGAAAGACTTAAAACAATGTCAACAAGAACACAATAATTTAGCTAAATATATTTTACTTTTTCCAGACAACTAACACTTATATAATAATTTAGAGATAAGGAAGCACGGTAATGAAGGAGATCAATAGGTGGATGGAATGGTCATAATGTAAGGCTAAGTGCGTTACCTGTGTTTAAGATACTGAGATTATACTACCAAGAATGTAATATAATATTAATAAAGCTGAACAGCTACTGCAATGCTTAGTCCACTTAATAGCTAGTTTTTTATCATTGGTCCATTCCAATGAGTAGCTACACTCCCACTTACAGTTTACTGGACATTAATTCCAGCATAGCTATACTCTTAAAGATGTATTCCAGCTGTTCATAGTAGTAATAGTTATTGTTGTTTGTTTTTTTAGTTGTTTTTGTTATCCTATTTTTTGACGCTACTTTTATTTTAACCCTTTCTTTATAAGTTTTACGAACTGTTACACTGTAGGTGTAAAGCTTTAATGTCACTAATTGCTTCTTTTTCTTTTTTTTTTCTTTTTTCATTGGTTTTTGTGTTGTTTTTGTTGTTGTTGTTTCCTGTGCATCTTTGTTAGACTTCCATGGTTGTGGACTATACGTCTATTGCAAGAAATGAAGAGTATATCACAGAACCTCACAAATTCATTCCACACAGATGGAACAAAAATGCTGAAGAAAAGTTACATCCATTCTTGTCTCTACCATTTGGATTTGGTCCCAGATCTTGCTACGGTTAGTTTTACTGAAGAAAAAAAAGAAAGAAAAAAAAAAGAAGCTATTATGTGAATTTTTTTTCATGTAGGAAGAAGACTGGCCGAACTTGAGATGTTCATACTTCTAACAAAGTTGCTGCCGAAGTACACAATCTCTACAAACATTGAAAGGTTAAAGATGACAAGGAGTCGAGTTGTTCTGCGGACAACTGATCCTTTGCAAATAAAGTTTGCCAAAAGATCTTGACAGGGATATGCTTTGAATTAACGAGTTACATATATCTTCACTTTTATACCCTTTTTATAGCATCTTGTTAAGTAATTGCATATGTCTACAGAGTTATATTTTAGTTGAACAGAGCTCTTACAAAACACAAGTTGTTGTTGTTGTTGTTGTTACTGATGTTATTATTTATTTATTTAATTATTTATTTTTGTAATTGCATGATCTTTTGCCTTGCCAGCACTTTATTGGTATTATTATTATTATTGTTGTTGTTGTTATAATTATTGTTATCATTATTATTATTTTATTATTATTATTATTCATTAGATTTATTCTCTCTGAGTAAAAGGTTGAGAAAGAAATTTTTGACCAAACACAAGGTGTTTTGCAAAATTACCGACATACATTCATAAGAATAAAGATAGCTACTGTATTGGGCCTCTATATCAAAGTAATGCTTAACCAATTGTAATCTCAACATATTCCAGAAGAGCTAACCGTTAAGTTACAAAGACCATAGTAAAATTCATTGTGAAATTTGTACACCCATCATAATACTTAACCATATAGCCAAAATTGTTAAACTCTGTGTCCAACACACAAGAACTGAGGTGGCTAATGAAATTTAATGTCCTTTCCCTCCCCAAGAACTACATCATTAATGCCTCTACCTCTCACCCAAGAGATCCCAGGATCTCATTACATATACGTATTCTCTCTTCATCTCCTCGTTCAAAATACTCCATTGGCTCCAGCCTCCCGAACCCTATTTGTTTTGCCATTATTTTAATTGCAGAATTAAGGTGTATAAAGAGTTTAATAAACAAAGGCAGAAAATACAACAACTGAAATGGTATGAGGAAAACTGGTGTATATAACTAGGATGTATAGGATGAGGGAATGTAGAAGATGGGGAGAAGATATTTGAATATTATGGACACAAATGTAAATTAACACAAAGTTTGAATGTAATTAGAAATAGGATAAGAGTGGTTAAATATGGGAAAATACAAAAAACAAAGACATAATGTAAAATATAAACAGGTAAACCTAATTAGAAATAATAATAATATAGACAGTGTAATAGTTCAATGCAGTTCTAATAATGTAGTGACTGTTTCACTACATGGCTAATGAAATAAATGTCCTTTCCCTCCCCAAGAACTACATCATTAATGCCTCTACCTCTCACCCAAGAGATCCCAGGATCTCATTACATATACGTATTCTCTCTTCATCTCCTCGTTTAAAATACTCCATTGGCTCCAGCCTCCCGAACCCTCTAGCATTGTCGTGAAGACCCCTTACCGTGCTCATGGTTTTGAGCAGGTCTCTCATGCACCACACATTGTGCATGTCATTGGCCAGGTTGGGCAAGCTGTGTGTCACCGACAGTCTCCTCAGGTCTTGCAGCAAGCGGCATATCAAGCCAGCCACAGCGGGCGTGGCATAAGATGTTCCGTCTAAGGCTCTTATGACGTCATTCCTGTACTGGTCTATGGAAGGCACCCAAATGTTTTCTCCCAGTTCTATAAAGTCAACTTCTTTCCCAACAGCACTGAACTTTGAAGGCTGGCCATACTTGTCACAGGATCCTATGCAAAGTGCGTGTCCGAGCCTGCCAGGGTAAGTGATGGGGTTTTGGGTCCACATGCCATTGTTTGAGGCACAGCATACTATAATGATGTCGTTTGTGATGGCTTCCTGGATTGCTAAAGCCAGCTGCTTGTTAAAGTTCTTGTATCCGAAGGAAATCGAAATTACGTCCACTCTTTCTCCTTCCTTTGCATGCGACTTGTTGTATTCCACAATGTACTGGATTGCGTCAACGATGCACTTCTGACTCTTTTGCTCATCATCTTTATCATTGTTGCAAACTTTGCACACCATTAGTTTGGCCCCTGGGGCTGGAGAGGTGAACTGAAAGTGATACTCTTTGCCTGATTGGGTTTGTCCCAGTCCTTTAAAGCTCAAACCACAGGCCATTCCTGCGCACTCTGTACCATGGCCAGCATAATCTTCACAGTCTTCCTCGGGATTGTAGAAGTCCTTGTATTCAATGACTTTATCTTCCATCCTAACATCACAATTACTGAATGCTAGGTGATCATATTGTATTCCAGTGTCTAATACGGCCACTACAGTACCAGCTCCAGGAGGGTCTCTGTCAGCACTCTGTGATGGGCTGTCTGTAGGAGGGTCTCTGTCAGCACTCTGTGATGGGTTGTCTGCAAATGACCCAGGCAGGCTGTTGTCACTTGCAGCTTCATCTTCAGACCCAGCTCCAGGAGGGTCTCTGTTAGCACTCTGTAATGGGCTGTCTGTGGTATTAAATGATCCAGGCAGCTTGCTAGTATCACTTGCAGCTCCATCTTCAGACCCAGCTCCAGGAGGGTCTCTGTCAGCACTCTGTAATGGGCTGTCTGTGGTATCAAATGGTCCAGGCAGCTTGCTAGTGTCACTTGCAGCTCCATCTTCAGAGTCTTTGCTTCCAAACCAGTGCCTGACAGGCTGAATGGCACATTGTGAATGATGGAAGCCTTCAAGACTGGGTCTGCAGCCGTATAGCTGACTGCTACTCTCACTGGACATTTTGTTTGTCTATTTTGAAAGGACTTTGTATCCCTCCCTCCCCCAAAAAACTAAGTTTGTTTTTCATAGATGCACTTTCCATGTTTGGTCAACAGTTAGCACATGCATTTTTTAACATTCATGATACACAGAGTAATATTCATTGAAAGTATTGTCATGCCCAGTGCAGTACTAATACTGCTGACTGTATGTTTTCTGCTGCACTATGACAGTGATTGGAGTTGATACGTCATTCATTGAAGAGCTGAATATACTCAATTCATAGTCCTACACTGTATAGGTTAATTTCAGGCATACTTGTGAGTGGAAGTGGAGGGAAATGGGTTTGTTGTTGTTTTTAAGAGAAACAAGTTCAAGGTTTGTTCTGATGTGCACACTCATTCACAAGTTCTCTGTGGTTGTACACAGCTGCAGTGTTTGATTTCATACTATCTGCAAGTTTCAGTTAAGGAATGTGGCACCACTTGGACTAGTCTTCTCCCCTTGCAAGAATTTAGCTTTCCAAGAGCATCATTTACTCATGTTTGTGACTTTCCTACTTAATAATAGCTAACAATGTGTGAAAATGTACAAGAGGTTTCATTTCACTCTTATGTTTGTTCATTAGATTTTCATGTACACATCTAACAATAAAAGTATTCAGAAATTGCAGGATCAATCTGTGCTTTAAAAAAATGACTTCAGTCTCCATAATCCGCCATTGCCGATACATACACATGCACACACATACACACACGAGGTGAAATAATACATTATGCAACTGAATGTTTTTTGTCGGTAATGTCCAGTGAGCCTGTACTTGACGGTGGACTCAGTCGGTCCTTGCGTTCTCTGAGACTTGTCTCCATAATATTGATACCCACTATCCTCGTGGCGCCTTCTGACAGCTCATCGTCGCTGGAATTGGAGCGCAGACCTTCGTACCACTCGTTGGTCCGACGCTGCATCTCTATCCGAGCCTCTTGCACTTCCTGTTAAGAGAACCGGGGGGGAAATAAAGGCATTGCTGCCACACCTACTACTACTACTATTATTACTACTACTACCATCACATCATGTTGTTACATGTTATATGCACATGTAGAACACTGCATATGTGACTATAGTTACTTACTTGCTTGGTGAATCGTCTGATTAAGAATGGCTTGAAGTATCTGAAAGAAAAAAAAACCACAATTCTTAATAATAGCAAATTTTCTCGTTTTAACAGCCAATATTGTTAATTAAAACTTAACCAGACGTTTAGACTTCTTGCCGAAGTCCTGCTATTAGTATGCCGAGAATGACTGAATCAACACAATTATTGTCACCTTATAATGTGGTCACAAGATATACATAGAAGTACATAAACCAAGAGGCCGTTGTTGACACGTGCCACTATGAATTCAACTACTGTACATTGACCAATAGATATACTGACTGTTCAAATTTAGTAGTCATACTTTATTTCTCCAGTCTTTGAAATTGCGCCCACCTCAATCAACCGGGCAGGCTTTCCAGAATATTTAAACAAAATTTTATTATTGCAACTGTATCTGATGCACGCACTCGCTGCATGGGAAGTTGAATACCATTACTGCTAGTGATACGATAAAAGGAGTGTAATAAATATTGAAATAGATGGACAAGTGAGAAGTAGTAAATGGCAGCAAGTTCTAAGCAAGGTTTGAAACCTCTGCAGTTAGCAGTACCTAGTACCAGTATAAAATAAATAGCACACGGACTGACTATACATTTACAATTGGACCAGAGAATACAGTATAATAATATACTACAGTATATCCTTGTAGGATGGATATTTCATTCATGCTCACCTATAGTCCAGCATCATGAACCACTGGTGTCTCTGGGCCACAGGCTCAGGCATGTCCACCTCATCGGACGTGTTGGCGGGTGCCACGCCCACATCCTCAGTCTTACTGAGCGTGAGATCACTACCCTTGGAGCCCTTGCTCAGGCATCTCAAGAGAGGCAGCGTGGAGCCTCCAAACACCAGGATGGTGAAGAGCACGATGACTAGAGTGGTGGTACATAGCACCTGGATGACTTCTGGAGAGGCAAACTTATTGCCTTGGTCCACTAGGTTCAGGGCTAGGGCATACGCTATAGCTCCTCGTAAACCTGAAAGACAGATTATGAGATGGAATGGAGCATGATCACACACATACATACACATGTACACCACACACATACATTACACACATACACATGTATATCATACTCACACACATAGCACACACATACACATGTACGCCACACACACACAACACACATTAGACCCTTTTACTGTTGTTTGTCAGTGAACTGGAAAAGGCACTAATGTGGTTTATGCCGGTGTTGTTACAATAACAAACCGAATGTTCACACCTCCTTGTTGTGTTGACAGAGTCATACATACGTACATAACCACATAGTTCATGCCACACCATGTACATAGCACACACAATCACACATACATAAATCCACACACACACAGTACACATACAAATTCTCTTGCTGCTGTTTAGCAGGTCACAAGCACCTGGCAGAGCCAGGATGCAAGCACTATGAGCCATGCAAAGCTCCTGGAGCCAGGCTTGTAACTCTCAGGAGAACAGACAATTCCTCAAAGCAAGTGGTGTGGCTGTTTCATGGGAAAAGGCCTTGAATTTGCACCCCAGCAAATGCCGGGTTACCCAATCACAGCTGGGTGGACTGGTGGGGCTGGTGGGAGGCAGAGGGGAAAAAAAAAACAGATGGAAAGTGGCTAGAGTGGGGATTGAACTGGACCACAACCACTACAAACACACACACAAACACACACTCACCGCTGAACCACATGATGAACTGCATTCTATTGCTGATCTTGATGGATCTAAATCTGTTGACCAGGAAGGAAAGAGGGAAGATGTTGGCAGCTCGTCCTATCAAGATGAGCACAAGACTCCAGATGATCAGGTCCACTCTGAAGGACGTGCGAATGGCAAACACTTGCATACCAATGTACAGGAACACCACCGTTTCTATGGCAATGAATAAGACACCAAATGGCCAATCAGTCAAACCATAATGAGTTCAGTAATTGCGAAATCGAGTTTATAGTAACCAGACACATGTAGTAAGCTGCATTGAATCTAATGATGTATTTAACTATACCTACATATGGCATTGAATCTAATGATGTATTTAACTATACCTACATATGGCATTGAATCTAATGCTGTATTTAACTATACCTACATATGGCATTGAATCTAATGATGTATTTAACTATACCTACATATGGCATTGAATCTAATGATGTATTTAACTATACCTACATATGGCATTGAATCTAATGATGTATTTAACTATACCTACATATGGCATTGAATCTAAAAGGTGGTTAAAAGGCGGAATTTGAGAAATTTGAGGAATTGAAAACCAGCATTCATACAATGTCAAAGGGAAAACAAACAAACAAACAAACAAAAAACAAAAAAACAGAATAGAGGAAATAGATGTGTGAACTCATGGATGTGTCTATTGGAGCTCAGCATCTCCTGCCGTTGTTAGTGTATCAATCAAATAATCCTACCATGGTTGGTATAAGCCACAAAACCATAAATTACAATTTAGTGGCACTTGACCACCTGGAGTTGAAGGTCAAAAATTCACTTCAAAAACATCTGTACATGTAATTTCCTATCTTCTGTGCAACTCTCCTCCAGAAAAGTCACTATAATAATATTAATACTTAATTCTGAGCAGTGTTCTATAATTTCCTTGCATGACTGAATAAGCCGACATCTCGATGACTGCCACAGTGGCCGTAGCTTCCTAACCCTGAGCGGCTTCACATTGTTTGTTGTCATGACAACCTATTGTGAAATGCTGACACTTGACTGTGCTGAATTCAGCATCAGACGTACAGACACTGGTTCCCTGAAGTTGTGTCACACACTAGCAGGTGGGCACGCAGGCAGAGAATAAGGCTAGGTGGGTATACATTGAAGCATCACTAACAACTCGCTCTTAATAAATAATAATAACAACAACAACAATATTCATTACTTACTGCAATGTATCTGAACTTTTTAAATCAAACTAGCACTGTTACTGACGTATAGATTGGATGTGCATTCAATATTGGTAGATATTTGTTTCAGAAATACTTTTTTGGCTGTACAAATAATCAGTTTCTAATATCACATCTTGACAACCCTTAGTCACTAAGACCTAAAATAAGTCAAGTGTGGGGTGGGGCGGGAGATACTAACACATTTCACTGAAGTGATCACTACAGTACTACATACAACACTACAACAACAACAACAACAACAACAACAACAATAATGAAAACACTTTCCCTCTAAGTGCTGGAGATAAATTGCCCAGTCTGCTCTCTCACCTGCCATAAATGAGACTGTCCTCATGGTTTGCTGCACTGTGACCTGGGTGACTGGGCTCAGGTTGTGATGGGTATAGTGGGACATGACTATGCCACAGAACAACACCGCCATGATGCCTGACAACTTCAGACCCTCTGCAAAGAAGTACGGACCAAAGGCAAAGAGAACCCACATGGCAAACTCCAGCGAGTATACTCGACGTAGATTCACATACTTCAGGAACTGCAAGAGGAGACAGAGGGAAGTAGGTCATGCAGAGGACAATGTAATGACGTATGTAAGGTAAGGCAGAGTAAACTAACATCGGCATTGTGTGGTGCATCAGTTCATAGGCACTTTTAAATAGAAATGCAATGATCACTTCCTGATGTGATGTGACTATTCACTTAGCTATGTTCCAAGAGTATTAGTTGAACTGCATATCATCTCTATTCCCAGGAAACTGCACTCCTATGTCAGTGCTATTGAACCCACAGCTGTTGCCACCAGAGCAGGTGGGGTGGTTCTGACCCGCCCCATCTGGTGACCCGATGTATGGCCAAAAACATACACATCCATTCCACGCCCACAGGTAATGCAATAGAGCACACACGCAAGGACACACAATAAACCTTCACCATTACCGGTGGAAAAAAACAAACAAAAAACAACAACAACTGGTGCAACCCATCAAAAGATAAATACGAGTGTCAAAGTGTATGCAAGACTACAAGTGGAAACACAGCAGTGGCAACACACTGTCTAACTACAGAAACACAGCAGTGGCAACACACTGTCTAACTACAGAAACACAGCAGTGGCAACACACTGTCTAACTACAGAAACACAGCAGTGGCAACACACTGTCTAACTACAGAAACACAGCAGTGGCAACACACTGTCTAACTACAGAAACACAGCAGTGGCAACACACTGTCTAACTACAGAAACACAGCAGTGGCAACACACTGTCTAACTACAGAAACACAGCAGTGGCAACACACTGTCTAACTACAGAAACACAGCAGTGGCAACACACTGTCTAACTACAGAAACACAGCAGAGGCAACACACTGTCTAACTACAGAAACACAGCAGAGGCAACACACTGTCTAACTACAGAAACACAGCAGAGGCAACACACTGTCTAACTACAGAAACACAGCAGTGGCAACACACTGTCTAACTACAGAAACACAGCAGTGGCAACACACTGTCTAACTACAGAAACACAGCAGTGGCAACACACTGTCTAACTACAGAAACACAGCACACTGTCTAACTACAGAAACACAGCAGAGGCAACACACTGTCTAACTACAGAAACACAGCAGAGGCAACACACTGTCTAACTACAGAAACACAGCAGAGGCAACACACTGTCTAACTACAGAAACACAGCAGAGGCAACACACTGTCTAACTACAGAAACACAGCAGTGGCAACACACTGTCTAACTACAGAAACACAGCAGAGGCAACACACTGTCTAACTACAGAAACACAGCAGAGGCAACACACTGTCTAACTACAGAAACACAGCAGTGGCAACACACTGTCTAACTACAGAAA